>Ga0187894_10004659_pt1 | contig 14561 bp, 14 predicted proteins | sample GBC1701081metaG_FD_136650 | JGI IMG/M metagenome (GOLD analysis project Ga0187894, IMG submission 136650) | White microbial mat communities from a lava cave in the Kipuka Kanohina Cave System on the Island of Hawaii, USA - GBC170108-1 metaG ...
AAGGGCGCCGAGAAGCTCGTTGGCAAGGATAATAAAGACAAGGACAAGGAGAAAGAAACGCCCAAAGCGCCGGCCAAGCCGTAGACCTTCGCACCGATCGCGATGAGAGCCGCCGGAGAATGGCTCATGATGTAGCGGGCGGCCGCAGGCGCGCGGCAGCCGAAGGAGCGCTATTCGGCCCTATCCTTCGCCGTTGGCCCCGCATCTATGGCTATTTGGCGACTCCGGCTCGACGCTTGCGCAAAACTGGCATAGATTCTTAGCCCGGTGGAGGCGCACGCAAGCCCAGGGCGGCGCCAGCAGGACCCACCGACAGTCGCAGTCCAAGGGGATTAACTGAATGATCCCTCCCGGGAAAAAGATTGTCCTCGCCGCAACAGACTCCGAATCTTCCGAATATCTGAAGAGCACGTGGCGCCAGATGTTGCTGGCCACGCTCCCGGCCCGCTATGCCGGCTGGATGGGCACCGATGTTTCCCTCAACAATGAGGTGGCTGCCGACGGCCAGGCGAAGTACGTTCCGCATGGGCTGCGCATCGTGGAGGCGCTGCTGCTTGCGAAGTTTTCCGCGGACGACATCGCTGTCTGCTATCCGGGCCAGCTTCACCAGTTCATCGGCAGCGAGACGCGCGTGGTGGGCATCCATGCCCACAACCCGTTGGGCATCACGTTCGCCACGGATATCTACGCGCATTTCTACGGCGGTACGCACATCGAGCCGGTGAATGCAGCGGAGTTTCGCAAGCTGATCCTGCACCCCGTCCTGCGCCGGCATCAGCCGCATCTGAAAATCATCGTTGGCGGGCCTGGCGCCTGGCAGATTGAAAAGAAGAACCTGCAAGACGAGTGGCTCATTGACACCATCGTGGATGGCGAGGCCGAGGACGCTGTCCTGCCGCTCTTCGAAGCGGCCATGCGCGGCGAGCCGCTGCCGCGCAAGGTGATGTGCAAGAGTCCCCGGCTCGAGGCCATCCCCCGCATACGGCACCGCTCCACGTTCGGCTGCGTGGAAATCACCCGCGGCTGCGGACGCGGTTGCCAGTTCTGCTCGGTGGCTCTGCGCGCCGGCAAGAGTATCCCGCTCGATCAGATTCTGGACAACGTCCGCGCGCAAGTGGCGGAAGGCGCGGACACGATCCTGCTCACTACCGAAGACCTGTTCCTCTATGAGCAGGGGCCGCGCTTCAAGACGAACATCCCGGCGCTGAAGCGCCTGTTCGGCTCGGTAGGCGGCGTGCCCGGCGTCAAGCACATCATGCTTACGCACGGCACCATCGCGCCGGTGCTGGTCGACCCGGGAATGGTCGAGCATCTCAGCGAGGAAGCCGTGGGCCTGAGCGTGAATCAGCACAAGGCCTCCACTCATCCCGACCACCGCTACGCCAACCTTTTTATCGGGCTGGAAACCGGCTCGCCGCGCCTTTTCAATCAGCACATGAAAGGCAAGAGCTATCCCTTCCGTCCGGAGCAGTGGCCGGAAGTCGTGCTGAAGGGAATGGAAATCCTGAACAAGAACAACTGGTTCCCGTTCTGCACGTTCATTCTCGGCCTGCCCGGTGAAAAGGAAGAAGACACGCGGCAATCGCTGGACCTGCTCTTTGCGCTGAAGAACTCCAAGTGGTGCGTGATTCCTACATTGTTTGTTCCACTGGAAGACACGCGCCTGGAGAAGAAGGGCGCGCAGGGCGCAAAGCTCTTCGAACTGACCGACCTGCAATGGGAGTTTTTCTTCACCTGCTGGCGTTACAACATTGATTTCTACCGGAACACACCCAGGGTGCAGTGGCAATTCAATCTGGGAATTCCGCTCTACTACTACGCCGTCGGCCGCAAGCTTTTTGGCGGCGCCATCAAGTACCCGCTCTACCGCCTGGCCCATTTCCCCGAGTGGCTGCTGCGGCGGAAGCTCTATCTCGATTTCAGCGGGCGCCAGAAACCGCGCTACTCCGTCCCGGAAAGCATCGAAATCCCGGACCACAGCTTCCGCCCCCTGATTCCTGAGCTGGAAATCGGCCGGGTGATGTCCGACTGAGCGCGTCCGGTGGGCGGTGGTGAGGAGGGCGGGCTGTTACCCGTGTTACCCCCCTTTCTTTCCTGCCGTCACTCTTACGATTCCTCTTCGTCTCCATCAGTGTCCAGCAGTGCTCATCCGTGGTTTCATGGTTGGTGATGGAAAAGAGGTTCATGCAGCGGGCCATTGAGCTGGCCATCGAAAACGTCCGCAACGGGCGCGGCGGCCCGTTCGCGGCGGTTGTGGTGCGCGACGGCAAGATTGTGGCCGAAGGCGCGAACTGCGTGACCACCAGCAACGACCCCACCGCGCACGCCGAAGTGGTGGCGATTCGCAACGCCTGCAAGGCGCTGCATTCGTTTCAACTCGAAGGTTGCGAGATTTACACCTCGTGCGAGCCGTGCCCGATGTGCCTGGGGGCGATCTACTGGGCGCGTCCAGCGCGCGTCTATTTCGGCGGTACCGCCGCAGACGCCACAGCCGCCGGCTTTGACGACTCTTTCATCTATCACCAGATTCCGCTCCCGCCGGAAAAGCGCCGCATCCCGTTCGTCCCCTTGCTGCGTGAAGAAGCTCAGGCAGCCTTCCGCGCCTGGCAGGAGAAGGCCGAAAAGGTCCGCTACTAGCGGCAGCCGATTCGCCGTTGTGGCGGCGACCTGCTCGGCTACTTCCTGCCCACCCGGTTCGCCGGACCCACCAGCCAGGCGCCGGCGCTGATTTCGTTTCCAAGCCTCGCCGCTTATGAGAGCTATCGCGATGCGCTCGGCCAGGACCCCCAGAACGTCGCCAGTATCGCCAAGGTGGAGGCCAGCGGCTGCCTGGTGAGCGAAGAGCGTTCGTTTCTGCGCCGGATTCCCTAGCCCTGCCACTCGCCCGGGGCGGGCCAGCCAGGCGTGCGGTGGCCGCCGCCTTTGCCTCCTCGTCGCATGCGGGCGAACCGTTGACAGCATCGCGGGGTACACCTAGAATCGCGCTGCCGGGGAATTTTTCCCCTGCGGGACATTCGGCGATACAGGCGCGCCGGGCGGCGCGCGTTTCCCCACCGGAGCAACCGAGACTCGTGGCGGTTTCACCCAACCCGACCATCGTCGTCGCCGTCCCCGACTCGACGCAGCGCCAGCGATTTGCCGACAAGTTCCAGGCGGACTTCACTCTGGTGGAAGCCGAAGACTACGCGGGGCTGCGCCAGGCTATCGAGAACGGGACGGTGGATGTCGTCCTGCTTGACCTGGATCTACCGCCCGGCGGCGCCAAGCCGTGCCTGGCGCTGCTCGAGGAGTTACAGGAGCGCAGCCTCGACGCGCTGACCATCATCCTCAGCGCGGACCGCGCGAAATCCACCGCGTTGAAAATCATGGATGCCGGCGCGTACGACTACTTCGTCTACCCCACCGACCCCGACGTGCTGCGCACCATCATTGACCGCGCCATCGAAAAGCTGCATGTGCAGCGGGAAAACCGCATCCTGCGCGACGCGCTCGAGCGCAAGGACGCCACCGGCGACCTGTTGGGCTCGACCGAAGTGATGAAGGCGCTTTTTGACTCGATTCAGCGCGTGGCGCGCTCGACCAGCACGGTGGTGGTTCGCGGGGAAAGCGGCGTGGGCAAGGAGCTGGTGGCCCATTCCATACACGATTTGAGCCAGCGCCGGGATCGCGCTTTCGTCAGCGTGAACTGCGCGGCGCTGCCGGAAACGCTGATGGAAGCCGAGCTCTTCGGCTACGAAAAGGGCGCGTTCACCGGCGCGGTGGCCACCAAGGAGGGCCGCATTGAGCTGGCCCACAAGGGCACGCTGTTCCTGGACGAAATCGGCACGCTGAGCCCCGCCCTGCAATCCAAGCTGCTGCGCGTGCTGGAGGAGCGCGCCCTGGTCCGGCTGGGAGGGAAAAAGTCCATCAAGGTCGATTTCCGCCTGATCAGCGCGACCAATGAGGATCTGGAAGACGCCGTGAAGCGCGGCAAATTCCGCGAAGACCTTTACTACCGTATTCACGTGGTGCCGCTGTTTGTTCCGCCGCTCCGCGAGCGCGTGGAGGACATCCCGCTGCTGGTGAATTACTTCGTGAAAGTCTATTGCGCGGCCAACCGGGTTCCGCCGAAGCGCGTGGACGACCAGGCCATGCTGGCCCTGAAACGGTACGCGTGGCCCGGGAACGTGCGCGAACTGGAGAACGCCGTTCAGCGCACCGTGCTGATGGCTGACGATGAGCTGATTACCATTCGCAACCTGCCGGCGGAGATCATGCAGGCTGCGGCGCGCAGCGGGCGCAACCACTTCCGGATTCCAAGCGGCGGCATACGGCTGGCGGAAGAAGTGGCGTCTTACGAGCGGCAGTGGTTGGAATCGGCGCTTTCGGAGTCCCAGGGGGTCAAGACCCAGGCGGCGCTGCTGCTGGGGCTCAACAAGGAACAGATGAAATACCTGTGCCGCAAGTACCGCCTGTAGGCGGCCCAGCCCTGATCCCGCCTCGGGCAGGCGGGGGTAGGAGGCGCGCATGATGGCTAAGCCCATGCGAGGCAAGGCCAGAAGAAGGAAGCTGGTCAAAGGCAAGAGGCTCAAAGGGGCATCCCTGGCGCGAGCCAGCGGGCCACTCGCCGGCCCCAAGGCTCCGCCAGCCGGCCCGACTCCAATTCCGTACCCCATCAGCGGCGTCAGTTGAGTTCCGGGCGTGCCCCGCACACGCGATTCTCCTGGGGGAAAAATTAACCGAGGTGAAACTTTTTCACCTCACGCCCTCTCGAACTCGCGGAAGGGCCGGGGAGCCGCATCCCACCCCGCCCTAAAGGCTATCAAATCAGCGCCGGTAGATTTCCACAGGCCCCGCCGCCATTGGGCCGTGAATTGCACCTCTTACTGCACGTGCCCGAGAGGTGGTGGAATCCAGTCACCCGCAGCAAAGGGCAAGGTCTTAGAGGAGACGAGGAAAATGAAATCAAAGTCGGGAAGCGGATTGAAGAGGGGCAAGAAGCTGAGCTCGAACACGCTGACCGCCCGCAAGCTGGCGCGCGCCAAGATGGCTCGCAGCGCCAGCGCCAAGCTGGGCAGGGCCAGCCTCTCCCGCGCGGAAGACATCGAACTGGGTCGCGCTGGGTACAAATGAGCTGGGAGATTGGGGCGCCGGATGCGAGTCCGGCGCCCTCTTGATTTTGGGACCAACGGAGGTCGCCGATGGGCGCCAAGAAGGGCAAGGCACTCAAGAACAGCAAGAAGCTGGGCAGCGGAAAGACCACGCGGCCGGCCACGATGCTGGGGCGGACGATTACCGCTAACGCCATTCGCAACGTCCGGTCATAGGAAAGCCTGAGCCGGGTTCGGCAACCCATTTGCAGTTCATCAGCGGAGCACGATCCCGGAAGGTGGCTGTCAAGGCAGGCGGCGGCCATCCCGGGAAAGATCAGAGACGAGTCGTGGAGGCACCACATGGCAACAAAGAAGGGCAAGGCACTGAAGAAGGGTAAGAAGCTGACCTCAAAGTCGCTGACGACCCGCAAGCTGGCGCGCGCCAAGATGGCCCGCGCGGAAGACCTGGAACTGGGCCGCGCCGGCACCCGGCAGTAGCCCGGCGAGGGAATTGGGGTATCGCTCCCCCAAATCGAGATGGAACCGAAGGGCAACCCGCCGACACCGGGTTGCCCTTCTGGTTTTCAGCGATATGCACGCTTGCGCATCCCGGGCCGGGCGCGGCTACCACCAGACCTGGGAGCGGAACCATCGCCAGCCGCTTCGCGCGCCCTTCACCAGCAGCGGGTAGCGCTTCCCGTAGATTTTTGCGGTGCCGGTCATGCCCTCGCGCAGCGCCCCGTCCTCATTCGGGAAGGTCAGGACAACAGCAATGAAATTGGTGGTTTCCTGTCCGTAGCGCTCGTGCTTTTCCGGCTCAGCGACCGGGCGATCCGCGGCGGCCGCCGGCAGGATCTGCGAAACCGTTCCCTCGAACGTCTTCAGGGGAAAGGCGCGGACCTTCAGCTTGGCGCGGGCGCCGAGGAAGACATCTTCCAGCTCCCAGTCACGAACCAGAATGCGGGCGCGAACCGTGGAGCGATCCACGATGGCCAGCAACGCGCCGCCATCGCGAAGGTAGGTCCCTACGAGCTCTTCCGGGCGGGGCGTGGAAACTTCGCCACTGGCCGGCGCGCGCAGTGTGAGCGAAGTCCACCTGGCCTGCGCCTGCGCCAGCTCCACGCGGGCTCGCGTCAATTGATCGGTGAGCCTGCCGGCCCCTGCCAGATCGCCGCGCGAGCGGGCCAGCAGGAGCTCACGTTCCGCGAGCAACACCTGCTTTTCCGCCAGGGCCAGCCGTGAATCGAGCTCGGCGTTCTGCAGGATGGCAACGACAGTTCCGGCCGGGACGTAGCCCCCCTCCCTGGCGCGTACCTCAGACACCAGGCCGGCAATCGGGGCGTGCACTTCCGAGCGAGAGCCCGGCTCCAAGGTGAAGTCGGTCCCCACTTCCGTTGAAAATGGAGGAATCACAACGAAAACCGCGGCTCCCAGGACGGCCGCCTGCTGCAGTCGTGTCAGCTTCCAGGCCATGATTTTCCCCCGGGCGATGCCCAGGCCGTTGCGGAGTGCCGGCCAGGCTTTGCGGATCCGCTTGCGCAGCAGGAGGTACACCGCGGCAATGGTCAGCGGGTACCCCCAGTCGCCAAACTGGCTGGTGAATACGTTGCGGATGAACAGGCTGAACGCAACCAGGACAAAGGTGCTGTAACAGAATGCGGCGATTCCGAATGCCAGGAAGATGCGGCGCTTGCGGCGGCTGGCCGCCGGCAGCTCCACGTCGCGCCGGAACACATACTTGAGCATCCACTGCTTCAGGTATTGGAAGGCGTCCTCGCGCATATTGTCTATTCCGAGGTACTGGGAGAGCGCGTAGTAACCATCGAACTTCATCAGCGGATTCAGGTTGAAGAACAAGCCGGAAACACCGGTGAGCAGCAGCGTCTTGTAGGCGATGTCAGCGATGAACGACGCCGGCGGAGAAAAAAACCAGACCAGCGTAGCCAGCCCGCACATCACCATTTCCACCCACAGCCCGTTGAAGATGGTCCACAGCCGCTTGGACGTGCGGTCAAACATGTGCATGTCCGTGCAATCGGTGTAGAAGGCCGGAGTAAAGAACACCAGCATCAACCCCATCTGGTGCACTTGCCCGCCGAAGTGCTTGCAGGAGAGTCCGTGGCCGAATTCGTGCACCATGCTGATAAAGAACAGCAGAATCCAGAAAATCCAGATGTCGTAGGCGGTTTTGTTGGTGAAGCTGTAAAACGCAATCGTGTCGTGGCGAATGCGGCTCCAATCCGCAGCCACCAGAACGAACGTGGAAAGAAAGAGAACACAGGAGAAGATGACGAAGCCGGGCGTGAACATCCATTTCAAATACGGGTGAATCCGTTCCAGGAAGCGGTCCGGGTCCCAGGCCTTGAAATACATATAGAGGATGCTGTTGCGGCCGGTGCGCTCGCTGCGCTCTTCCTTGATCTTCTCGAGGATGGCGATGTTCTTCTGGCCCGCGCTTCTTTCCCACAGCTCGGGTTCGACGGTTTCCAGGAATTCAGCCACGTCGCTGCCTTCCAGGTCATTTTGCGGGTCGCGGCGCTTGAGCTCGGCGGCGATTTCCGAAGGAGTTCGCGTGCCGTCGCACACTTCCAAAACGCCGTACTCCAGGGCCCCGATGCGGCAATACACGGCCGTTCCCGGCACATTGATGACGATGCTGGTTTCGCCGCCAATCGCCTGATGGCTGATGCGCAGGTCGGTTCGCAACTTCGGCCGGCGCAGGGTGCTGGCCACAATCGAGTTCAGTTTGATGCTGGTGGGGCCGAAACGCATAACGGGTCAAGTCTCACAAATGCAGGAAGCGGAGCCGCGAGGTCCGCGCCCGGACACCACTACTTCCAGACAATTCGAACCGCCATGCCGGGGCGCAATTCCGAAAGATCGGGGCCAACCAGTTGCGCGGTGACGTCATAGCTGCCGCTGGCCGCGTCCACAACCGGGCTGAACTTCTCGATCCGCGCCGAATACCGCTTTCTGGCCGAAGCCGCCAGGTCCACGCCGACGGTGTCGCCGACCCGCGGACGGCGCGCCAATGTCTCCGGAACCAGGAAGCGCACAATCAATGGCGAGAGCTGGCTCAAGCGGAAACACTTGTCGTCCTGCAGGACGTCCTGCCCGGCGCGCAGATAGCGGCGAACCACGACGCCGCCAAACGGCGCGCGAATCTGCATTTTCTCGAGCTCCAGCTCGATCATGCGGATTTCCGCGCGCTGTTTTTCCACCGAGGCGCCCCAGGCCTCCAGGTCATGCTGCGAGCCCTTGGCGCGGAACTCGGCCTCTTCCAGGTCCGCCTGGCTATTGAGGCCGGCATCGTGCATCTGCTGGGCGCGACGCAGCGCGGCCTGGCGGGCCCTCAACTCCGCTTCGTTGTATTTCACGTTGCTCTGCGCGACGGAGAGCTCCGCCTTGGCCTTGTCGAGTTGGGCCAGCAGCTCGCGATTGTCGAGCCGGGCCAGCGCCGCACCCTTCTGCACCACGCTGCCTTGATCAGCGAGCAACTCCTGGACAAGGCCGCGACGCTGTGCGAGAACGTCCACTTCGTGCTCAACGGAGAGCACGCTGAGGATTTCCGTGGCCGGGAGTTCGGGGGCGGGCTTGGCTTTTGGCGAATCCGCCTTCGCGGCATCCGCCTTCGGCGCGGTGGCGGTGGCCGGCGTGGTGGCGCGAGGGGCAGCCGCGGACGTACCGTTGGCGGGCGCGTCCCCGCATCCAGGGCCGACCGCGATGCACATGCCGCAGAGCAGAATCCCCGAGAATCGCTTCATGAACACCACCTCACTTCACGGCAGCCAAACCCAGGCTTTGTGCCATGCCCAGCGAACGGGCGAGCGGAACAGAACATATCCGATGGGATACCAGCTCGAACCCGCCCACCCTCCGGCGGAGGCTATCTTCGCCCGTCCAACCATGCCGGGGCGCACTTTTCGCCCGGGATTCTCCGAAGCGGCGCGTACCACAAAGAATTGTTCGCCCTCGGCGGCAATCGTCGCTGCGCTGATGCGAACCACGTTGGCGCGGAACGTGTCCGTCGGAAAGGAATTGAGTTTCAACGCCACCGTCGCGCCGGGCCGCACCAGATTGAACTGAGACTCCGAGACGTTCATTTCCACGGCAAGGTGATCCAGGTCCACCAGCTCGCAAAACAGGTCGCCGGGAGCGAGTGCCTGCCCCACCTTTTCTTCCACTTTCGGCGTTACCACCTGGCCGGCGATGGTGGCCACCAGCCGGGCCTTGTCTACTTTCTGCTGATACAGGACCGTCTCCGAGCGGAACATTTCCGAACGCAGGCGAGCCTGGCTGATGGCGGCCAGATCGCGATTTGATTCCGCTTCGGCAAGCTGGTGCAAAGCCACATCGAGGTTGGCCTTGGCCCCGGCCAGCTTCACGCGCGATTCGCCATCGTCCAGTTCGGCCAGCACGGCGCCCGGCTCCACCACGTCGCCCTCGCGGACCAGAATGCGCTGGATGACTCCGGGAACCTCCGCGCTGACCGCCCGGCGCTCGGCGGGAACGACCGTGGCGTTCGCGCCCACGCGCAGCTTCCACGGGACGGCGACCAGGATGAGGACAATCAAGGCTGCCTTCAGGCTCCATTCCAGCGTGCGCCCGCGCGATGCGGAGAGCAGCTTCTGCTTCTTCTGCACCAGCGGCTGCCAGAAGCTCATGAGTGGAACTTCCTGATAGAGCCGCGCATTGCGAATGGCTACGGTGGTCTGGCTGGCGAGGATTCCGATCATTTCCAGGTTGCGCTCGGAGAGAAACTCGCTCTCGCCGCTCAGGAGCGCGAGCACGCCGACCGTGCCCTGATCATCGCGAAGCGGGACGGCGTAGAACCCGTAACACTGGTGGGTGTCCAGGTAGGAAGTCACCGGCGCCGCTACATTCTCCGGGTGCGTCTCCCATCCGCCTTCATACTTGTCCGCGGAAACGGCTTCCGGCTGCTGCGCCACCCATTCCATGACGCCGCGCAAGCTCTCCATTTCCCGGGTCTGCGGAACATCCTCTTCGCCGGAGACGGCGCCGAGCACGAACCGGTTGCGGTCGTAGAGCCCGATGGCGCAGCGGTCAAACGGCACGACGTTGGCCGCCTGGTGCACGACGGTGGTAAGCACGTGATTGAGGTTGAGAGTCGAGGTGATTTCCTTGCCGATGGCCAGCAGCGCATCGAGCTCGCTGACGCGACGCTCGGCCTCCAGCAGGTTGGCGTTGTTCAGGGCGATGGCCGCCTGATGGGTGATGCTGGTCAGGAAGAAGAGATCTTCGCGCGTGTACCTTTCGCGGCTGAGCTTGTTCACCACTTCCACCACGCCGAGAACCTCTTCGTCCTTCAACAGCGGTGCAGCCATCACCGAAGCAATTTCGAACTCCGTGCTGCGCTCGCGCCTGGTCTCCAGTAACTCGTTCTCGGAGGCGTCCTCAATCAGCAGGGGCTGGCCCTCTTTGGCAACTTTTCCGATCACGCCTTCGCCCAGCGGCAGGCGGTCATCCTCGTCGGTCGTGGGGTCTTCGCCGACCTGCTGGGCGAAATAGATGTCCTTTTCGTCCGAGTCCACCAGCCAGACGTTGCAGGCTTCCGCACCGAGAATGTTGGCAATGCGGTCGGCGACGATGGGCAAAAGCTGTTCAAGCTCCAGCGTGGAGTTGAAAACCGTGCTGATGTCGTAGAGCGCCGTGAGGCGTTCAATGGTGTTCAGGGAATCGTGACGCTCGGCGTCCAGCTCGCGGATGGAATCGAGCGCGCGTCCGGCGATCTTGGCCGCCTCCTCGACGTACGCGGCTTCTTCCGCGGTGAACTTGCCGGTGCGGTGGTTCAGCAGCTCAACCACGCCGTGGCAGCCCTTGGTTCCGATGACCGGCACATAGAGCGCCGTTTCAATCCGCTCCTGGTCGTGGTCGGCAAAATGACGGAGCTGGCCCCCCTCGAAGTCTCCGGCAAACCGGCGGGCCCGGGTCTGCCGCAGCATCTCGCCAAGGATACCTTCCGCCGCCGGACCCTGAAGGGGATCGAAACGAATTCCAGACTCGAAGACACGTCCGGAGCAGGCAAGCACGCGCTCCTTGCCGGTGGTGAACCAGACCAGGATGGCCCGGGCCGGAACCGCAGTCATCAACTGTGTTGCGAACGACTTGGCCAGGCTATGGAGGTCGTTGCAGGCGTGAAAGCTCTTCGACAGTTCCAGCAGGGCTGGATACAGATCCATTGGGCTCCCTGGCGGCAATGTGATGCCTGCGGGCAGAATCGCCGTCGTGACCGGTGTACTTCTCGGCGAACGCTAGCAGAGCCTTGCGTGAGGTGTCAAGAACAGACGGCACGATTTGAAGGTTAATCTCTTGCTTTCATGTTGATAGGCGAGTTACTTTCTCGGTTGGCGGTCGCCGCGCGGGGACCACCTACGCCAATGCCCAAAGACGAGCGCCACACCTGCACCATCGAGATTCGCCAGGCCGACGGCGTCGCCATTGTTGACGTGCGCGGGCCGCTTTTTCTGGGCGAAGGCTCCGCGACATTGACCGAGAAAATCAAGGAACTCCTGAACCAGGGACACAAGAATCTGGCCGTGAACCTCGGCGGAGCGTCGAAAATTGACAGCTCCGGCATGGGCGCCCTGGTTCATGCCCATTCTTCCGTCCGGAACGCCGGAGGCAAGTTGCGCGTATTCGCCGTCACCCCGCAGGTGAGCCAGATCCTCAAGATGGTGCGGCTCGAAACCGTCTTCGAAATTTATCCTGACGAAGCCGCCGCGCTCGCCAGCTTCCAGTAGGCTGGGCTTTCCGACAGCAAATCACAGCGACGTTACCTGGCAGTGGAAGCGACCCAGATGGGCTTCGTGGTGGGCGCCGGACTGCCTTGGGCCGGCTCCTCGGTTATGGCCAGCGCCGCGGCTTGATCAAAAGTCGCCGCGGGCACGTTCAGGTGGAGCACCTGCCCTTTCGCATCCGGACGGAAGACTCCAGCGGGAATCGGTGGGCCCTGCTTCGGAACCACCCACAATTCGTAGGCGCGCCCTGGTGATGGAATGGGAATCCGCGCCGCAGTCAGCACCACGCCGGCCTGCGGGTGCCATGCCGCCCTGACCGGCGCCTGGCCGGGTGCGGTCAATGTGAACTCCCGGCTCTCCGGCGACGAAAAGATGGCGCGCACGGTCTCAAACTGTTTTCGCTCCGCTTCCAGTTGGGCGTAGCGGACACGCTGCGCCTCTGCCTCGCGCTGCAACTCCGCGAGCACGTCGCGCAGACTTTTCAGCTCCACAGCGGTGTAAACGGAAAGCATCAGAAGCGCGGCGCCCACCCACGCCCACACCGGCACGGTGAACCTGCGCGCCGGCGCAGGCCGTTCGGACTGCGCGTCGCGGCGGGCCGGCGATGCACCCTCCGCAGCGATGGCGGCAACGCGCGAGCGAAGCGACGCCGGCGGATCCTGCGGTGGAGCCAGGTAGGCCAGTTGCGCCACCACCCAGCGGGCGCGGTCCACGCCGGCTCTGCAGCGCGGACATCCGCCGCGCAGATGAGCTTCCAGCGCAGCGCGCTCTTCGCCCTCGAGGGCGCCGATGGCGTACGCCTCGTAATTCTCCTCGAATTGTCCGCAGTCGCTCACGATCCTGCTTCCAATGCCTCGCGGAGCCGCAGCAGCCCTCCGCGGATCCAGCTCTTGATTGTTCCCAGGGGTTCGCTCAGCGCCGCGGCGATTTCGCTGTGGGTCATGCCGTCGAAGAATGCCAGCTCGATGGCGCGTCGCTGCTTTTCCGGGAGGCTGGCCATGCTCGAGCGCACCTGCTGCGCGCGGCGCTGCCGATCGATTTGGATTTCCGCCGCAGGAACCGATGCGGCGGCTGGAGCCGAGAAGGTTTCGTCCATGGCATCCTCCCGGCGGCGTTGCTTTTCGTGTTTGAGACGCAGCACATCCAGGGCGCGATTCCGCGCCAGGGTGAAGAGCCACGGCTCGAGCGGGCCCCGCGAAGCCTGGTAACGCGCGGCGTTGCGCCAGAGCTGCAGGAAGACGTCCTGCACCACCTCTTCCGCGGTTGCCGCCTGCTGCGTGATGCGCACTGCCAGGGAGTACAGGGCGCGGCCGTAACGGTCGTAGAGCTGCGCGAGCGCCTCACTGGCGGAAGCCTCACGGCGCGCCAGCCGCTCCATGAGCGTGGAATCGCTCACGCGCTCATCGCCCTGCGGTATCTCGATGACCGAGAGAAACACAGTAGGCCCGCTCGACTCCCGCAAGATGATACGTCAGAACGCGGCGGTTGGATGACGGCGATGGCCGGGGCATGCAGAAACGAAAAAGGGAGGCGAGCACGCCTCCCTTCCTTCGTGGTACTCCAGGCAAACTGAAACTCTAGGCCTTACTGAAGCGGCGGCGCAGGCCGACGCCAACCAGGCCGGTTCCCATCAGCACCAGCGACATCGGCTCCGGCACCGCCTGCAATTGCGTCACGGTCGCGGAGTAGTCTGCGCTGGCAACGCCGGCGTCAATGCACGAGCCGCTGGCATCACACCAGAACCCGGAAAGGACCAGCGAGCCGCTGTTGTTGGCGCCCAATGGCGCGGACCAATCCCAAGTCAGTTGAAAAATGCCGGAAACGTCAGGCACGTACGAGACGCTCCAACTGCTGTGCGGGGCGACGATGGGAAAATCGAAAATTCCCGGGTCGGCCACAGCATAGTTCAGAGGGTCAAAGGCGACATCGGTCACAAACAGCGCGCGGTCACTGTCGTTGAAAATCGTGTAGCCCCAGCCAACGGTCTGGCCGTTCATCCCGCCGATGCTGGGGGAGGGAGTAAGCGTCAGGGTCCACGAGTCGGCGTGGGCCGCCGGGCTGACCAGCAACAACCCAAACAGTACTAACACTGCGAGGCGCGCGCTTCGCAAAATGGTCTCCTCTTCAATGCCCCTCAGGCATCGGAATGAAGAGACTGGCGGAGGGCAGCCCTTCGCAGGGTACTAGTGCACGTTACCGTCCAATTCCTAGAATGGCACTGCCGCTAATTAAGACTCTGTTTTTTCAACACGTTACAGGATTACGGGCTTCGGCCAGGGTCAAACCGGGAAGCAGCTCACCATGCAAGACTCTGCACATTCTTTCTGTTGGCATTGGGAACCAGCAAGGTCAACGCTGGGGCATGGGTGAGGGGGCGGAGACCCCGAATCTGACTCGCAAAGCCTGCGACGACAAGCCCGCATGTAGGGCCTATCATCTGCCATCCAGGCTGCGAGATGCGGGCCAGGGGCTGGCCTGCGACCTCCGACCTGCCGCCTTCCGCTTTGCATCGCGCACATTTCTTTTTTCCGCCTTTCGTGTAACATCGCGCCGCGATTCTCTATTCATACCGAAGGAGCCTCGACGATGACACGCACCTGTGTACTCCGCCGCCAAACCTGCGCGCTGCTGCTGACAGCGTCACTCGCCGCTGGAAGCGCAGGGCCGGCCAGCGCGCAGAATGGGAACGCGCCGAAGACGTCCAAGCCCGCGGCTTACGTTGCGGACCTGC
>Ga0187894_10004661_pt1 | contig 14560 bp, 12 predicted proteins | sample GBC1701081metaG_FD_136650 | JGI IMG/M metagenome (GOLD analysis project Ga0187894, IMG submission 136650) | White microbial mat communities from a lava cave in the Kipuka Kanohina Cave System on the Island of Hawaii, USA - GBC170108-1 metaG ...
CGCGTAGGCCTCCACGGCGTCGAGCATCGGAGGCAGCAGGCCCTGCCTGGCTTCGGCGGCGCGCTTCAGGCCGTCGAGCGTCTTCCGGACCGCGGCGCCGTCGCGGGACGCGCGCAGCTCGCGGAGGTCCTTCACGATCCGGTCGCGCTCCTTCCGGTCGATCGCGAAGAGTTCGACCTTCGCCTCGTCCGGCTCCTCGAACCGGTTCACGCCGACGACCGTGTCCTCGCCCGATTCGATCCTCCGCTGTGCCTCGTAGGCGCTCCGCTCGATCTCGCCGCGCATGAAGCCGATCGCCTTCACGGCGCCGCCCGCCTTGTCGATCCGCTCGATGAGTGCCGTCGCACGCTTCTCGATCTCGTCGGTCAGCGTCTCGACGTACGGCGCGCCGCCGAGCGGGTCCACGACGTCGGCGACGCCCGACTCGTGGGCGATCACCTGCTGCGTGCGGAGCGCGAGCTTCGCGCTCGCCTCGGTCGGGAGCGCGAGCGCCTCGTCGCGGCCGTTGGTGTGGAGCGACTGCGTGCCGCCGAGCGCCGCGGCGAGCGCCTCGATCACCGTGCGCACGACGTTCACCTCGATCTGGCGGCTCTGGAGCGTCGAGCCGGCGGTCTGCGTGTGGAAGCGGAGCCGGCAGGAGTCGTCGTCGGCCTTGAACCGCTCGCGCATGAGCCTCGCCCAGAGCCGGCGGGCCGCGCGGAACTTCGCCACCTCCTCGAAGAGGTGGATGTGCGCGTTGAAGAAGAACGACAGGCGCCCGCCGAAGTCGTTCACGTCGAGTCCCGCGTCAACGGCCGCCTTCACGTAGGCGAGGCCGTTCGCGAGCGTGAACGCGACCTCCTGCACGGCCGTCGAGCCCGCCTCGCGGATGTGGTAGCCGCTGATCGAGATCGGGTTCCATCGCGGCATCCGGTCCGCGCAGAACCGGAACGTGTCGGTGACGAGGCGCATCGACGGCTCCACCGGGAACCGGTAGGTGCCGCGCGCGACGTACTCCTTCAGGATGTCGTTCTGCACGGTGCCGCCGAGCGTTCCGGGGTCGATGCCGCGCTTCCGCGCGACGGCGAGATAGAGGCAGAGGAGGATCGACGCCGTCGAGTTGATCGTCATCGACGTGGTCACCTTCTCGAGCGGGATGCCGTCGAGGAGCGTCTCCATGTCGCGGAGCGAGTTGATCGGCACCCCGACGCGCCCGACCTCGCCCTCCGCCTCCGGGCTGTCGCTGTCGTAGCCGATCTGGGTCGGCAGGTCGAAGGCCACCGAGAGCCCCGTGACCCCCTGCTTGAGCAGCTCCCGGTACCGCTCGTTGGAGAGGCGCGCGCTCGTGAACCCCGCGTACTGCCGCATCGTCCAGAGCCGGCCGCGGTACGTCGTCGGGAGGATGCCGCGGGTGAAGGGATGGGCGCCGGGGAAGGGGGGGCCGCCGTAGACCGGGTCGAGCGGGATGCCGGACGGCGTCTGGAACTGCGGCCTGCGCTCCGGGTGCTTCCTCGCGAAGGGGCCGTGCACCTCGCGCAGCCAGGTCTCCCGGTCCATGCGCCGGGCATGGTACCGCAGCACGGGCCCCCGAAGCTCAAGCGCCGGTGCCGAGGCCACGCAGCTCCGCGAGCGCGGCTTCGAAGTCCGGGGGCAGCGGGGACTCGACGGCGAACGGCTCGCCCGTCCCCGGATGCGGGAAGACGAGGCGCGACGCGTGGAGCATCAGGCGCGCGGCGGGAACCGGCGAGCGGCGGCCGCGCTCGTAGAGAGGGTCGCCGAGGATCGGGTGGCCGGCCGCGGCGAGGTGCACGCGGATCTGGTGGGTGCGGCCCGTGAGCGGGTGGCACGCGACGAAGGCCGCCTTGCTCCCGAAGCGCTCGATCGTCCGCACGTCGGTCGTCGCGGGGCGACCGCCGTCGAGGCGCACGGCGTGGCGCACCGGATCCTTGGGGTCGCGGCCGAGCGGCAGGTCGATCCGCCGCTCGTCGTGGTCCGGAGCGCCGTGGACGAGGGCGCGGTACTCCTTCTCCACGCGCCGCTTCTCGAACGCCTCCGCGATCCGCGCGTGCGCGGCCTCGGTCTTCGCGACGACCATCACGCCGCTCGTGTCCAGGTCGAGCCGGTGGACGATGCCCGGGCGGTAGCCGGCGCCCGTCAGCCGGAGCGCCCCGTAGCGGAAGGCGATCGCGTTCGCGATCGTCCCCGAGGCGCGGCCGCGGCCCGGGTGGACGGCGATCCCCGCGTCCTTGTCGAGGACGAGGAACCCCTCCTCCTCGACCAGCACGCGCAGGGGGAGATCCTCGGGCTCCGCGCGCGGGGGAAGCGCCTGCGGCACGTTCACCTCGATCCGCTCCCCCTCCCGGAGCCGGTGGGAGCGGCGGACCGCCGTCCCGTCCACCTTGACCGAACCCCCGTCGATGAGCCGCTGGACCAGCGCGCGGCTGAACTGCCCGATCCGCGCGGAGAGGTAGCGGTCGAGCCGCTCGCCGGCCTCCTCCGGCGCGACCGTGAAGACGCGGGGCTCCGCGTCGTCGAAATCGAGCCTCAGGGGCAGGTCGTCCACGCCCCCATTATGGAGGCGCGGGCAACCCCGGCCCCCCGGACCCCCCTCCTTGTGGCCTTCGGGCCGGGGCCTGTTATCGTGGCCGGTCCGTGCCGCGCCCGCCGGGGCCGACGGCCGGTCGGGCTCCCCGGACACATCCCATGAAACAGATCCTCAAAAGCAAGACGGGCACGGTCATCCTCGCGTGCGCCGGCGGCCTCGTGGTCGCCGTGGTCCTCTCGAGCGTCCTCGGCCTCGACCAGTGGTGGCAGGTGCGCGGCGCGATCCGCGACATCGCCGGCGGCAGCCAGAAGGAGATGGCGAAGGCGCGCGCCACGCTCGAGGTCCTGGACAACCGGCAGTACGTCCTCCGGAAGCTCAAGGAGGGCGTCGAGGACGATTCGCTCGGCGTGCGCGCGAAGGTCAACTTCCTCACCACGCTCAAGATGCTCAACGACCCGCGCGCGCTCCCTCGCGCGCTCGACTCGGGCTCCGTGACCGCGCAACGCGCCGCGTGCTCGCTCCTCTACGGGGACGCGGAGAAGAGGACGCGGTGCGGCGAGATCGCGCTCGCGTGGCTCAAGGACGCGGCGGCGGAGGACCGGTCGATGGCCGCGTTCTACTGCGGCCAGCTCGACCTCAAGGAGGCGCAGCCCGTGCTCCTCGAGATCGCGCAGCGCGACCCGCGCACCGAGCAGGAACGCGACCTCCTCATGCGCGCGCTCAACGCGATCGACGACCCGAAGCCCCAGGAGCTCGTCGAGCGGCTCCTCCGGATCGCGGGGGATCCCGCCCAGCACGACGACCTGCGCGGGATCGCGCTCGAGTCGCTCCAGCGGATGAAGGACGGCCCGCGCGACCAGGTCCTCGCGCTTTCGATCGCGATCCTCGGGGACGAGTCCGCGAACCCGATCCTGCGCGCGAAGGCCGCGCTCGGCCTCCGGGACTTCCCCGAGGACCGCGCCTGGGAGGCGCTCGAGGCGGTGCTCCTCTCGGACAAGGAGAAGAACTCGATCCTCCAGCGCAACTGCCTCCTGACCCTCGGCTCGATCGAGCCGAAGGACCCGGAGGTGGCGAAGCGGTACATCGACCGGCTGAAGAAGCTGCTGCTCGATCGCCGCGTCTACCACCACAAGTACTTCGCGATCCGCGTGGACGTCGCGACCGCGCTCGCGGCGCTCAACGTCCGCGAGCCGATCACGTTCGACATCATGTGCGACTACCTCGTGAACGAGGACAAGGACGACAGGCAGCACATCGTCCGCGAGGAGGGGTGGCTCACGCTCTGGGTCCTCACGGGCACGAAGTTCGACGACGTCCCGGAGCCGGAGCTGTGGCAGATGCCGCCGCCGGCCTTCCCCGACCCGCTGGCCGCCCGCGAGTTCTTCTTCCGCCGCGGCCAGCTCCGCCCCGGCATCACGTCGAAGCAGGCCGAGATGGCGGCGAAGATCGCCACCGACCTCCCGTACATGCAGAAGACGCGCCAGGTCTACCAGGGGCTCAAGGGGAAGATCCTCGAGCAGTGGCGCGCGGCGGCGGAGAAGGGGAAGCCCGAGCCGCCCAAGAAAGAGGAGGGGCAGGGGGAACCCGAGAAGGTCGAACCCGCGGGACCCCAGAGGCCCGAGCCGCCGCCCGGCAACGCGGTCGAACCGCCGAAGCCGAACTAGGGTCTGCCTGCGCAGCCGGCCGTCAGGACCGACACCCGAGGTCTACTTGTTCTCGTCGAACAGCTCGGTGCTGACCCGCGCCGCGCGCGTCCGCTCGTTGCGCCAGACGTCGTAGCGATAGCGGGCCGCATCGCGCCGCACCGTCGCCTTGAGCACGGCGTAGTCCGCCGCCGGCTTCCGCCCGAGCAGCTTCACGATCACGTACCCGCGCCCCTCGCTGAAGAAGGGCTGCGAGAACCCGCGGTCGGGCAGCTTCGCGGCCTGCTTGAACATGTCCGAGTAGCCGGGCATGTCCGACGTGATCCAGAAGGGCACGACGCCGCCGGCCTTCCGGATGGTGTCGGGGTCGTCGCTCTTCTGCTCCGCGAGCTTTCCGAAGTCCTGCCCCGCCTTGAGCTGCTCGTAGAGGGCGCTCGACTCCTTCTTGCCCTGCTCGAGCGTGCGGATCGGCGCCCCGACGCCCGGGATCTTCTGGCCGCGCGCGCCGAGGAAGATCCGTGCGATCTTCAGCTGCTCGCCGTACTGCCCGCCGTGCTCGTCGTAGTAGCGGCGGACATCCTCCTCGCCGAGGCCCTTCTCGAAGTGGCCGATCGCGCGGGCCTGGGCCTGCAGCGCCGGGTTCCCGAGCACCAGCTCGAGGGAGAGGCCGCGCTGCTGGAGCACCTGCTCGACCATCTCGTCGGTGATCTCCTCCGGGGCGCCCGCGATGCTCTTCCGGATGCGGTTCTTCTCCACCTCGAGGAACCACCGGCGCTCGGTCTCGATCTCCTCGGGCGTGGGCGGGTTCCGGTCGCCGATCTGGAGCGCGACCTCCTCCGCGAGGATGAGCCCCCGGAGCGCGCGCAGGACGTCGGCCGCCGGCAGCTCGGCCGAGAGCGCGCGGCCGTACTCGTACTCGGTGATGTCGAGGCCGCGGATGCGCGCGACGATCCCGTCCGGCAGGCCCTCGGTCTCCTTCGCCGCGTCCTTGTAGAGCGTGTCGATGACGAAGATCACGGCGTCGTCGGTGAGCGGCTCGTCCTTCCGGGCCGGGTCCTTCTCCTTGAGGATCGCGCGCGCGACCTTCTCGTAGAGCACCCACTGGCGCCCCTTCCGCCGCAGCTCCTGCTCGCGCATCTCGTAGTGCTTCGTGAGCTCCTTGAGCCCCGGCTGGCCCGCCTCCTGCGCCAGCCGGTCGATCTCGGAGAGCTTCCGCTCCACCTCCTCGTCGCTCACCGAGATCTTCCGCCGCTTCGCCTCGTCCTCGACGAGCCGGAGCTTCATGTACTCGGGGAGGACGGGGAGCGCGTTCGACTGGCGGCTCTCGTACTTCACGAGGTAGCGGTAGAGGTCCGCCTTCCGGAGCTTCCACTTCCCCTCCGCGTGCGCGGCGGCCAGGTCGGCCGGGAGGGGATCCTCGCCCGGCGCGACGGACGCGAGGAGGAGGAGCGGGACGATGGCGCCGCGGCAGCGGATCAGGGAAGCCATGGGAAACCTATGCGTTCGACGAGTCACGGTCCGGTCATCCTCCTGGCCCCCGGCGCCCCCCCACATCGGCGAGCGGCAGAGGCCGTCCCTTTACGTCCATCGGCTCCGGCCCCACAATTCTCCCACTGCATGCGCATCCTGCTCCTCTGCCTCCCCCTCCTCGCCGCGTGCGGCTCCTCCGGCGCGCGGACGAAACCGGCCCCGTTCCGGGCGGACCAGGTCATCCGGGTCCTCCACAACCAGTACCGGGGTCCGAACACGATCTTCGTGGTCGAGAACCTCGCCGGCCGGAACCAGGTCGAGCTGCGGAGCCGCGCGCTCCCGCCGGGCGACCCGGCCGTCGCCTACGTTCCCGACGACGTGATGGAGAAGATGCTCGAGGAGTTCGACCGCTTCGAGTTCTACGACTACGCGCGACCGCGCCCGGCCAACCCGCCGGGGCTCGGCGCGTCGGGCGAGATCACGGTCACTGACGCGAACGGCCGCCGGCTCGCGCTCCTCCGGGTCAAGGCTCCCCAAGGGGTGACGCCGACGCGGGACCAGGTGGACGCCGCGAAGGCGTACGGGAACTGCATGCGGACGTTCCTCGCCGTGTGGAACGCGTTCCCGCCGCAGATGCAGGCGACGACCTCCGTGGAGCCGTTCCGGACGGGGCCGAGGGGAGCGCGGTGACCCCGCGCGTCCTCCTCGTCATCCCGGCGCGGCTCGGGTCGACGCGGCTGCCGAGGAAGATGCTGCTCCGCGAGACGGGCAAGTACCTCGTCCAGCACGTCCACGAGCGCGCGCTCCGCGTCCCCAACGCGCACGAGGTCGTCATCGCGGCGGACGACCCCGAGATCGTCGCCGCGGTGGAGAGCTTCGGCGGCGACGCGGTCCTCACCTCCCCTCTGCACCCCTCCGGTTCCGACCGCGTGGCCGAGGTCGCGCGGCAGCGCCCCGCGTCGCTCGTCGTGAATCTCCAGGGCGACGAGCCCGAGATCGATCCCGAGGACGTCGCGCGGCTCATCGACGCGATGGGAGAGGGCGACGAGATGGGGACGCTCGTCCACGAGCGGCTGACCGGGGAGGACCAGCGGAACCCCGCGGTCGTGAAGGCGGTGGTCGAGGGCGGCTTCGCCGTGGACTTTTTTCGCGATCCCACGCCCGGCGCTCTCCGCCACGTGGGCATCTACGCCTACCTCCCCGATTTCCTCGAGCGTTTCACGAAGCTGAAGCCGACCGCGCGCGAAAAGGAGCGCCGGCTCGAGCAGCTGCGCGCGCTCGACCACGGCGTGAAGATCCGTGCCGCGCGCGCCCGCAGTCCGGGGGCGGGGATCGACACGCCGGCGGATTACGGGGCGTTCGTAAGCCGTTGCCGCCGCTCGGGTTAGCGACGCGGGCGGCGCGCGCCCGCCCTGCTCGTGCTAGGCTTGTCCGAGCAGACCGGGAAGCTAGGAGGGTTTCATAGACTCCCTCTTTTTCCGGGACGGCTCTTTACAGAATGCGCAAGCACATCTTCGTGACCGGCGGAGTGGTTTCGAGCCTCGGCAAGGGGCTCACCTCCGCCGCGATCGGCGCGCTCCTCGAGGCCCGGGGGCTGAAGGTCGGGATGCAGAAGCTCGACCCCTACATCAACGTCGATCCGGGCACGATGTCCCCGTACCAGCACGGCGAGGTCTACGTCACGCACGACGGCGCCGAGACCGACCTCGACCTCGGCCACTACGAGCGGTTCACAAACGCGCAGATCACGCGGGCGTCGAACTACACGACGGGCCAGATCTACTTCTCGGTGATCACGAAGGAGCGGCGGGGCGACTACCTCGGCCGCACCGTGCAGGTGATCCCGCACATCACGGACGAGATCAAGAACGCGATCCGGAGCGCGGAGGACGACGTGGACGTCCTGCTCACCGAGATCGGCGGCACCGTGGGCGACATCGAGGGGCTCCCGTTCCTCGAGTCGATCCGGCAGTTCGCGCTGGAGCGCGGGAGGAACAACGTCCTCTTCATCCACCTGACGCTCGTGCCCCACCTGCGCGTGAGCGGCGAGATGAAGACGAAGCCGACGCAGCACAGCGTCGGAAGGCTGCGCGAGATCGGCATCATGCCGGACTTCATCCTCTGCCGCACCGAGCTGCCCATGGGGACCGACCTCAAGGAGAAGATCTCGCTCTTCTGCAACGTGGAGCGCGGCTGCGTGATCGAGGAGAAGGACGTTGATTACTCGATCTACGAGCTGCCGACGATGCTGCATCACCAGGGGCTCGACGGGCTCATCTGCCGCCGGCTCGGCCTCGAGACCAGGGAGCCCGACGTGCGGCCGTGGCGCGACCTGATCGAGAAGATCCGGACGCCCGCGGGGCAGGTCGAGATCGCGGTCGTCGGGAAGTACATCGTGCTCCACGACGCGTACAAGTCGGTCTACGAGGCCCTCTCCCACGCGGGCTTCGCGAACAACGTGAAGGTCGTCCTCCGGAAGATCAACCCCGAGGAACTCACCGCCGAGAACGTCGCGGCGCGCCTCGAGGGCGTGGACGGCCTCGTCGTGCCGGGCGGGTTCGGCGAGCGCGGCTTCGAGGGGAAGATCACGGCGATCCGCCACGCGCGCACGACGAAACTGCCGTTCCTCGGGCTGTGCCTCGGCCTCCAGGCGGCGGTCGTCGAGTACGCGCGGAACGTCTGCGGCATCAAGAACGCGCACAGCACGGAGTTCACGAAGGACGGCACGCCGGTCATCGACCTGATGGAAGCGCAGAAGAAGGTGAAGGAGATGGGCGGCACGATGCGGCTCGGCTCCTACCCCTGCCGCATCCTCGAGGGCTCGCTCGCGCGCAAGGTCTATGGCGTCCCGCTGGTCGAGGAGCGCCATCGCCACCGGTTCGAGGTGAACAACGCCTACCGCGGCGCGCTGGCCGAGCACGGCCTCGTCCTGTCGGGCATCCACGACGCGCTCGACCTGGTCGAGATGGTCGAGCTGAAGGACCACCCCTACTTCCTCGCGACCCAGTTCCACCCGGAATTCCGCAGCAAGCCGATGCGGGCGCACCCGGTCTTCAAGGGGCTCGTCGCCGCGGCCTGCGCCGGCAAGAAGGGATAGGGAGGGGCCCGGGGAACCTAGGACAGCACGAGCAGCGCGAGGGAGACGAGCGCGAGGTTGTGGACCGCGTGGGCGGCGATGCAGGGGACGAGCGAGCCGCGCCACTCGCGGAGGATCGCGAACCAGCCGCCGATCGCCAGGAGCGCGGGGATCGCGGCGAGCCCCTGCGGGTGGATGAAGGCGAAGACCAGGCCGTTGAGCGCGGCCGCCGCGAGCCGCGCCATCCGCGACCGCAGGTAGCGGTGGAACGCGCCGCGGCAGCCCGTCTCCTCCACGAGCGGCGCCCAGACGCACGTGGCGAGCAGGAGGCGCAGCGCGCCCTCCCCCGAGGCCCCCTCGATCGCGGGGTGGTTCACGGGCTCCCCGAGCAGGCGCGCGAGCAGGTACGTCGCGACCAGGCCCGCGGCGTAGACGGGCATTCCGGCAAGGTAGCCGACGAGCCCCGCGCCGACCTCCCGCGCGACCCCGCGACCGCGCGCGAGGCCGAGCCCCGCGCGCCACTCCGCGCGCGCGACGCCGCGCGCAAGCGGCCAGAGTGGGACGAGCGCGAGCGCCCACATCCAGGGACCGCCGAGGAGGGCGACGCCGATCACGCCCGCGAGGAGGATCGTCGCGGTCTCGAGCCAGCAGCGGTCGCCCGCCGCAGGCGGGGGCGGCTCGTACGCGAACCGGAGCCGTCCTTGCCGGAGCGCCGAGAGGCCCAACGGCAGGAGCACGATCCCCGCGAGGAGCGCGGCGAGCCCGCCGAGCGCGCAGAGGGTGGCTCCCAGGAACGCGCGCCGCGCCCCGCGGAGGATCTCGCGGCGGAGCGGATGGTCGTCGGGGAGCCCGTGGGAGAGCGCGAGCCGCGCGAACCAGCCGTTCCGGCGCACGAAGCCCGCGTCGGGGACCGGCGGCGAGGCCTCCGCGTAGATGCGCCAGAGGATCTCGAAGTCCGCGGCCGGGGCTCGGCCGCGCATCCGCTCGAGCTCCGCGCGCGCCCGCTCAGGGCCCACGACCTCGGCGACCACCGGAACCATCCGCAGCCGTTCGGCCGGGGACGCGGCGTCGAACGCGCGCAGCTGCTTCGCGCCCATCTCCGGGCCGACCGTGCGCGCCGCGCCGAGGGCGAAACGGCCCGAGAACTCCTCGGCGGAGGACGGCCCCTCCCCCGCGCCCCCGCCCCTTCCTGCCACGTTCGCCGCCCAGAGCCCGAGGGCGCACGCGACGAGCAGCGCCCACCAGAGGAGCGTCGCCGCTCGCTCCATCGGGTCAGCGACGCGACGAGCGGGGCCTGCCTGGCGTCGGCACAGCCCTCCCGCCGAACGCGACGCGTCCGGCGCCGGGCGGCTCGTAGAGGACGTGGACGTTCTCCGGCGGCCGGCCGCACACCTTGGCGACGGCCGCGCCGAGCGCCTGCATCTCGCGGGCGAGGGAGCGGCCGGTGGGCGGCGCGGCGCGCAGCACGGTGACGAACACGGGGCGCACGCCCTTCGGGACGCCGCCGTGCTCGCCGTACTGGTCCGCCGGGAGGAAGCGCAGCCGGACCCACGTGCGGCCCTGCGGCAGGTCGAGGAGCTCGCCGCACGCGTCGGCGAGCCGCTCGGCGAGGCGCTTCCTCGCGGAGCGCCCGAGCGTCCCCACCACCTCCACATCCAGAATCGGCACGACCGCATAGGTTAACGGTTAGCCTCCCGGACGATCGGAAGCCGTTCTCGAGCAACGACTTATGGTCGAGGATGTGCGCCAGCGCTGGCGCACCCGGTGCGCCACGGGTGGCGCACCCTGCCGCTCCTAACGCCCAACGCCACAACGACTTGCGTGAACCGCGCAAGTCAACCGTTAACCTGTGGGGCCGATGCGGAAGAGGCTGCTGACCGGCGACCGGCCTACGGGGAGGCTCCACCTCGGGCACTACGTGGGGTCGCTGAAGAACCGGGTGAAGCTCCAGGACGAGTACGAGACCTACCTGCTCGTCGCCGATCTCCACATGCTCACGACGAAGCCGGACAAGGAGTCGATCGCGCAGGTCCTCGAGAACGCGCGTGGCATGGTCCTCGACAACCTCGCCGCGGGCATCGACCCCAAGAAGGTCACGATCTACCTCCAGTCGGCGGTGCAGGAGGTCTACGAGCTCAACCTGCTCTTCGAGATGCTCGTGACCGTCAACCGGCTCTCCCGCCTGCCGTCGCTCAAGGACATGGCGCGCGCCGCGCACATCACGGAGATGCCCTTCGGCCTCCTCGGATACCCGGTCATGCAGGCGGCCGACATCCTGCTCCCGAAGGCGCACGTCGTCCCCGTCGGCAAGGACAACGCGGCGCACGTCGAGATCACGCGCGAGATCGCCGGCCGCTTCAACCGCCTCTACGGCGAGGTCTTCCCCGAGCCCGAGCTGCTCCTCGGCGAGGTGCCGACGCTCGTCGGCACGGACGGCAAGCAGAAGATGTCGAAGAGCCTCGACAACGCGATCTTCCTCTCGGACGAGCCCGCGGTCGTCGAGAAGAAGGTGCGCTCGATGTACACCGACCCGAAGCGGGTCCACGCGGACATCCCGGGCACGGTCGAGGGCAATCCGGTCTTCATCTACCACGACACGTTCAACGACGACCGCGCCGAGGTCAGCGACCTGAAGGAGCGCTATCAGAAGGGGGCCGTGGGGGACGCGGAGGTGAAGACGAAGCTCTCGGCCGCGATCAACCGGTTCCTCGCCCCGATGCGCGAGCGCTCCGCCCGCTACGCCGGCGAGAAGGGCCTCGTGGACAAGATCCTCGTCGAGGGCACCGAGAGGATGCGGGAGGTCGCGAAGGCCACGATGAAGGAGGTCCGCTCCGCCATGGGGATCGGCTCCTGCTGGAACCGGCTCCGCAAGCGCGCCCAGGGGGACTAACAAGGCCCCCGCGCCCCCCCAAGACAGCGACCCCACGGGATGTTCAGATAGGGCCCCATGCGAAACACTCTCGGCATGCTGGCCCTCGGCACGATCGCCGCGGTCACCCTCGTTTCCGTCCTCGTCGCGCAGGATCCGCCCATGTCGCCCGGCGGCGTCGCCCCGAGCGCGGCGGGCATCTGGAACTTCCACTATGCGGGAAGGAAGCGGCGGGGCGACGTGATCGAACTGGTCCAGCTCGACGACCCGAAGTACGGCGGCAAGGCGCTCGTGATCACGCATCTCGAGATGCGCATCCCGAACTCGATGAGGATGGAGCTCGAGGAGTTCCGGCCGGATCCCGAGAAGAAGCAGCGCGACGGCAAGCCCCTCTGGGTGCGCAAGGTGCGGCGCGGCGAGCCCTTCTCCGCGGGCATCCTCGACAGCACGAGCGGGTGGATCATCGTGAACTACGACTCCAACACCGGGATGGTGTTCGAACCGGGCACGCGCCCCTCGCTCGAGCTGACGCTCGGCGGCGGCGAGCTCGCGATCTGGGCCGAAGGCTACTGGGCGACGCCGTAGGGTCCGAGTCCCCGGTCAAGTCCCCGTTCCCATCCGTCGATCCGGTGGGGAGATGGGCAACCGGGCGTCGTCGCAGCCCCCGTCGCAGCCGCCCAAGTGGCAGCAGGTGATCGCGCCCGCGTCGCGCGAAGAGGGGGAGGCCCCGGAACCCCCGAGCGTCCTCTTGGTGCCCGAGGACCGGATCAAAGATCCCCGGGAGCTCGCGCCCTCGTTCGCGCGGCTGCCGGACCACGCGAAGGAGGAGCTTCGCGACCGCTGGCGTGCCCAGGAGGGGGTCCACGGGAAGCAGGTCCTTCGCCGCAAGGAGACGTCGCACCGCTGGGTCATCGAGGGGGCCTCGGTCTTCTTTCTCTCGGTCGCGCTCTTCCTCGTGCCGACCGGGCTCGGCCTCCTCCTCGCTGCGGCGGTCGGCGGCGCGATCGGCTACGCGGCGGCGCGCGTGAAGCCGGGGGCGCTGCGCTACGGGGTGCTCTTCGCGGCCTTCTACGCGGCGTTCGCCGGGTTCTGGGGGTTCAAGAGCCTTTTCCTCGGCATCCTGTCGATCCCGTTCGTCTTCGGCGTCGCCGCGGCGCTCGCCACGACCCACCGTCTCCAGCGGTTCGACTCGACCGAGCTATAGCCGGACGAACTCGACCGAGAGGTCCTCGCGGAGGAGGGCGAAGGAGATCGGCAGATCGAACCGGCGCGGGCCGATCGAGCCGGGGTTGACGTAGCGGACTCCGCCCCGCTCCTCCTCCTTCGGCACGTGGGAGTGGCCGTAGAGGACCATCGCGATCCCCGCCGCCGCGGGGTCGAGATCAAGCTCCGCGATGTTGTGGAGCAGGAGAAGGTCCGCGCCGAAGACCTCGATCAGGTGGGTTCGCGGAAGCTCGCGCGCCCATGAGCCGTGATCCACGTTCCCGCGCACCGCGTGGAGAGGCGCGATCGCGCGGAGCCCTTCGAGGACCTCGGGCGTCCCGACGTCTCCCATGTGGAGGATCCGGTCCACGCACTTGAGCGCACGAACGACCTCAGGCCGCAGGAGGCCATGGGTGTCGGAGACGAGCGCGACGCGGCCCGAGGCGGCCTTGGGCATAGGATCGACTAGCCCCCGCCCGACACGGGCTTGTGCGCCCGTGTCAGGAAGAGCAGCGCGAACGCGGTGCCGAGCACGTCCTGCGGGTTCATGCAGGTCTCGTCCACGAACGCGCCGTCCTTGCCCTGCGCCGAGAGCAGGTGCGTCGCGCCTTCGAAGAACCACGACCGCTCGCCGATCACCTCGCGGCGGCCGAGGTCGCCGCACCGCTCGAGCGCGTAGAGCCACACGTAGTGGTAGCTGCCGCCGAGGAACGGGTACGCCCCCGGGTTCACCTCGACGCAGAAGTACCTCCCGATCCACGCGTAGCCGTCGAGGATCGCCTCCTCGACCTTCGGGTCGGCGCCCAGCTCCTCGCGCAGGAGGATCAGCGACGCCACGCCGGCGGCCGTCATCCCGCCCGAGACGCGCCGGTAGGGCAACACGTTGCTCCCCGCGATGTAGGGGAACCCCCGCGCCCGGTCGAGCGCGTCGGGATCGCCGCCCGGCATATGGACGGCGCGGGGCACCCGCTGCCCCTCCTTCTCCTGCGACGCGAGCAGGAATCCGCGCGCTCTCGCGAACACGTCCTCCGGCACGAGCACGCCGCACCGGTGCGCGGTCGAGAGGGCGAGCAGCGCGAACTGCGTGGACGAGACGTCGGCGCGGCCGCCCGAGTGGAAGTCGTTCGGGTAGTACCGCCAGCCGCCGTTCTCCGCCTGGAACGAGATCAGTTTCTTCGCGAGGTCCAAGACCCAGGTCCACTCCTCCTTCGGGAACGGGTTCCTCGCGGACTTCTTGAACCTGTGCGTCGTGCGCTCCGCGCGCAGCGGCGCGACCCGGAAGTCCGGGCACTTCGCCGCGCCCGCGCGCTCGGCGACCGCGAGCAGCAGCACCGAGAGCTCGTACGCGACCGCGGGCGTCCGGTGCCTGAGCTTGAGCATCGAGAACGCCTTCTTGAGCGTCGGGTGGTCCCTCGAGACCCCCGCCTTCAGCAACGCGTACGAGACGAGCGCCGTCGGCCCCGCGTCGTACGGGTACGGCACGCCTACGTTCCCGTACGTCCCGGTCCCGAGCGCGTTCCCCCAGCCCTTCTCCTCGTCGTACTTCGAGAGCAGGAAGTCCACGCCCTTCTTCACGCCGTCCGCGATCCGCGCGTCGATGCCCTCGGACGCCGCCGCGGTGGCAAGGAGCAGGAGGACGGTCGCACGCACCACGAGGATGCTAACGCGTCCCGCGCCGGGATTGGGAGGGGCGGGGGGAACCCCCAGCCCGGATGATTCAGGAGGACCGCGAGCATCCTGCCGGATGGTCGACACGTTCCGCGTCGTTCGGCGCA
>Ga0187894_10004662_pt1 | contig 14559 bp, 7 predicted proteins | sample GBC1701081metaG_FD_136650 | JGI IMG/M metagenome (GOLD analysis project Ga0187894, IMG submission 136650) | White microbial mat communities from a lava cave in the Kipuka Kanohina Cave System on the Island of Hawaii, USA - GBC170108-1 metaG ...
CAGTCAGAACCGTTCTGACACCTTTCCGGATCACTTTTATTTTGAATTGAGAAAGAGCTGGCAACGGCTACTGACGCGGCTTCAGGCGATTTTCAAGCCCAGACCCCGTCACTTTTAAGTATATTACACGGTGACCCAGCGCTCTCAATGATTTGGCAAGCTTAAAGGTCGGCGCGAGATGGCCTCTTTCAGATATCATGAAAAACGCAACAGTCGACATCTCGGATAGATTACGATCGAAAAAGATTTGCGAGCCGCCTAAGACAACAGAGATTACAGGGAATCCGAGAAAAGCTCTTTCTGCGATTTCTGCGCGCTTTGCGGCTCTATGATTTTCTGGTTGCGTCTGAGTTCCCGAGCGATCATATTGAGCAGCCAAGGATGAGCATTATTCACAAAAAAATGATCGCCAGGAAGCATCACCCGGCTGAACCTTCCATTTGTCAGCTCGGACCAACTGTCTAATTGGTCAGAAGTAACCTCCGTATCCTGTAATCCCCCGAAGGCAGTTATTGGGCAGCTCAATCGCGGACCTGGGGAAAAAGTATAGGTCTCGGCGATCTCAAAGTCGGCGCGTAATAGCGGAAAAAGCAGATTCATCATTTCCGGATTACCGAGAACTTCCCGCGGGGTACCATTGAGATGGCGCAACTTTTCCATGAATTCGGCCTCAGGTAGATTGTATATCGGTGAATCTGGATTGATTAGATGAGGAGCACGGCAACCAGACACGAACAAATGAATGGGTTCGACGCCTCTTTCTCGGGACAATGACCGCGCTAATTCAAAGCCGATTTTGGCTCCCATGCTATGGCCGAAAAAAGCAAATTGCCTGTCCAACAACGGTACTATCGCACCCTTGATTTCATTAATCAGAGTGAACAGGTTGGTAAATGGCTCTTCCAGTAACCGTCTCTCTCTTCCTGGTAATTGGGCGGCATAGACCTCAACCTCCGAGGGTAGCTGATTGCCCCAGGTCTGGTAGGTTCTTACACCGCCGCCCGCATAGGGAAAGCAAATTAAACTCAATCGCGGCCGTGAGACGGATTTGACGCAGGTAAACCAGAGTGTAGCCATAACTTTACCCTCTGGTTCCGACCGGCATATTAATACCTGTGCGCGATATCTCTGGAACAATTTCATCAAAACGGTCGGCAAGCTGGTCAAACACCAGCTTGCCACAATCGAGTTTGATGATGCGGTCGGCTAAATGATAATACCGATCATCATGGCTGATAATGATCACTGTCTTACCTCTGGCTTTGAGCCCCGACAATAGCTCATAATAGAATACGTCTCTGAACATCGGGTCTTGATCTGCCGCCCACTCATCAAAGATGTAGATGGAACGATCTTCAAGATAGGCATTCAACAACGCGAGGCGTTTTCGTTGTCCCTGCGACAACCCAGTGGTTGATAAAATTCCGCCCTTAATCTGCACTTTATGGTCCAGTTGAAGTCGCACCAAGTGATGGTTGGCTTGCTCATCCAAGTTATGCGATTCCACGCCTAGTAACTGGTCGAACAGGAAGAAATCGGAGAAGAGCATGGTGAAATTTTCTCGGTAGGATTCTCTATTCTCATCTTTAATGACCTGGCCGTCGAGTAGAATTTCCCCGGACTCAGGCGCATAGAGACCTGTGAGAAGCTTGGCGAGCGTTGTTTTACCGCTGCCATTACCGCCAATGAGGTAAACCATCTCCCCCGGATGTAGAGTGATATCGATCGGTCCTAGGGTAAAATTCTCTTCTTCTTGCTCGTGATAATAGGTATGTGTGACCTCACTCAGCACTAATTCGTCCCAGTGGTTATCGGGCTCCGGCCCGGCTGACGCTTCTTGGAACCCAACCTCTCGGGCTAGGCCCAGAGAGGCCAGTTTTTCCACGGCGACGCCGGCATGGGTTAGCGCCGGCATCGTCGAGATGATTGCCTGAAGCGGGCCGCTCATATATAGGATGATCAAAATATAACCCGTCATGACCTCAACGCTCACATCTCGAAAAAGCGGCCAGGCAAAGATAATCAATCCCATCGGAAGGTAATTCAGCAGACTCCCAAGGCTCGACCCAATAGATTGGAGGAACGAGGCCTTGAACCCGAGATTCGCCATAGCGGTAGCAGAGGGCCTGAAGAGCTTCAGATAAAAATCTACGGCTCGACGACGGTTGATTTTCAATTCCTTCGTTCCCTCGATCAAGCCTCGATAGTGGCTGTATAAGCGATCGCCTTCTTTCCGCATTAGTCTGGTAAATCGTATGGCTTTGCTCGCTGGAATCCTGTAAGTAAACATTCCGATCGCAATGAAAGCCAGCAGAAGTAACAATAAGCCTCCCGACAACCAGCCAAGATATGCGAGGGAGCCAACCACGATACCAAGGTTGATTACGACCACCGGGAACAGAGGTAAGATACTGCTGATGGCGGCAATATCTCCAGTCAAAGATGACAGTAGGCGATTAGCGCCTATCTCCTCCAGTCGTCGCAGCGGGGTCGCCAATATCTGTTTGCTCAATTGCAGATTCAATTCGAGTGTGGCTCTGGAATTAAGGTAAGAGAGCAAAGTGGAGGAGGCAAACCTGCTGATCACCAGCAACAGGCTGATCCCTATGAAAAGCCAGACTAGAAGCATTCCTCCGGATTTTCCTCTATGGGTAGCGGCATTGATTACAGCGATCATTGCTGTATTACTTAAGCCGCCAATCACGCCCGTGACGACAATAATCAGCATAAAGAGACGAGAGTGTTCAACATCTCTGGTATTTCGCACCAGAAACTTTATTGCTTTTGAAATGTCATAGAATGCTTTCATGATTACTTCTCCTTCAACTCGGGTAAATGCATCAAGGTACAGAGTAGAAACGGATGATTGAGGTGGCCTCACTTTAACGGGCACGAGCGCTGTCTAGCAATAGCGCCCTTTCCTGGCCTGTGGCCAAAGTCTTCTCTCGCTTCCGCTCTTTGATAGTAAGCCCGCTCAAAGTCCTCAGGACTCTGGCAGCCTGTGGTCGAGTGCCGGCGCACCCGGTCATAGTAACTTTCGATATACGTGAAGGTCTCCATCCGCGCCTCCTCGACACCTGCGAACGCGCCGCCTTCGAGCAGCTCCGCCTTGTAGCGCGAAAATAGACTCTCGGCGTGCGCGTTGTCATAAGTCTCATCAGCGCGGCTCATGCTCTGCTCAAATCCGTGTTGATCGAACAACTTTTGAAACTCGGCGTCCACGTATTACCCGCCGCGATCGGAATGAACGATCGGCCCGATCGGCAGGCGCTCGCAGAGGATCGCTTTCTCAAGCGTCTCGATGGCCAACTCCGCCGTCATGGAGCCGGTAACTTGCCAACCGACGATCTTGCGCGAAAACATGTACATCTTGTAACGGCAGGGAGGTAATGTTGCCGACGGATCACCTGGCGCGGATTGCCCGCTGTTTGAACTTCTCGTCATATTTGCGCCGGACGGGTTTTGTCTGTTGCGCTTTTGAATTCGGTTCTCTCTTTTTCATAGTCGTGTCGCTTATTGTTTAGGCAACTCTCGTGTCCGTCAAACCGCGACTACTTCCCCCCAACTCCAGACTGAACCTCCTCCTTCGCAATGCAGATGAACGCACTGTGAAGTTGGAGTCGAATGGGAGCATTCCAATTTGCAGCGGTCCTTCAACCAAGCCCGGCCCGCCCCCGCCGAACATCGCTTCCGCATTTACATGATTCCGCATCCATATCGGGCATATCGGGGTTCCCTGTGGATAATTTGGAATGAACGGCCCACAGAAAACCGCCGCCGAATCGTATTTCAGAGAAGCTTCATACAAGCTCCGTTCCACGCTCGCTTCAGCACGGCCTGAGTGTCGCCTACGCTTACATAGTCGATCACAATATGCTCGCCGCTCAGTCCTTCGAGCATCTGCTCGTCCAATAGGCTGATTAACACCCGTTCCAACAGATGCGCGCGATTTCTCGTCGCCACGAGCGCGCTTATATTTGGGGATGGACATCTTACCATTATTAATCCTCTGCTCGTTCCGTTATCTCTGCCGATTTCAGAGAATCGCCACTCCCCTAGGAGGGAGTGTTAGTAGCCTGATTCTTCCTTATCGCCCCGGATAGGTTTTTATAGGGTAAACCTGTTCTTGCTCAACTGGGTGAAGAACTGGTCCAGTCTGATCTTTCCTGAGAGGCCGGCTAGGTTAGAGGCTTCTTCCGATCATTCAGGCATGCTTTCAGTTGTTCCGCCAAAAAATAAACATCAGGGTTTATGATAACGGAGGAATGAGTCCCGGATACCTTGCGAACTTCCACTTCTTCCGTTAGGGCCCCCCAGCCGAGAGTCGGCTCAGCGGCCGCCGCAGCCGTTTCATCAGTGACGAATAAAACTATTTTGCCAGGGTATGGCTTCGGAACATACCTCTCGATGGCGCGATAGTTATTTTTATAAACTTGGAAGTATTGCTGATACATCACTGGGCTGATATCGATTCCATTCGAATCGGCTTGGTTAATTTGCTGTTTCACGATTCTGATGTTGTTGGAAAACCAGGCTTTGAGTGACGCATCATCGACCTGTCGCGTGTCAAGCTCATAAGCAGCGCGGTCAATTAGCGCTAACAGGGCGACAGAGTCTCCGAGCATCACGAACTGCCGGGCTATTTCATAAGCGATAAGCCCGCCCATCGACCAGCCCCCCACCAGGTATGGGCCTTCGGGTTGTATAGCGTGGATGGCTTCGATATAGAGAGTCGCCATCTCCTCGATACTCGTTAACGGATCGTGGATTCGTGACTGTAATCCATAGAACGGGCGATCGCTGCCGAGATACTTCGCCAGTTCAGTATAGGAGAAGGCGATTCCGATGCTCGGGTGAGCACAGAAGAACGGTGGCGCGTCTCCATGCGTTTGAAGCGGAACCAGTGGCGTCCATTTATCTGATTTTTTCTTTCGACTCAGGCTAATCGCGAGCCTCTCTATCGTCTCCGCCTGTAAGAGAGCTTCCATCGACACGTCTTGATTGAATTCTTGACGAATCCGAGAGATCAGCCGAACGGCGCTCAAGGAGTGGCCTCCCAATTCGAAGAATCTATTCTTTACCCCGATCGGTTTAACCCCCAGCACATCTTCCCAGATCCTGACCAGCTCCATTTCTACTTCATTACTGGGCGCTACGATCGAAGGAGATTCGTTAATTCCGGTTGTGGGGATCGGTAACGCTTTGCGATCCGGCTTCCCGTTAGGTGTCAATGGCAGAGTGTCCAGAAACATAAACACAGAAGGGATCATGTAATCTGGAAGCTTATCCTTCAGAAATAGTCGCAACTCCCGGGAAGAAAGCGTCGAATCGGCTAGTCTCGGCTCGCCCCCATTTACGCTTGTCCGATGTAATACAACATATGCGACCAAACATCGTTCTTCCTGTTCATTCTCGTGTTGTAACACTAACGCTTCATCCACGTCGGGGTGTTTCCTGATGACTGACTCAATCTCTCGCAACTCCACCCGGAAGCCGCGGACCTTGACTTGATTATCAATTCGGTCAAGGAACTCGACATTCCCGTCGGATAAATACCGCGCGAGGTCTCCGGTTTTGTAGAGACGTTTTCCGGGTTTATCAGTATAGCAGTCGGGAATGAATTTCTCGGCAGTCAGATCTGGGCAATTTAAGTATCCGCGCGCTACCCCCTCGCCGCCGATGTGCAAGTGCCCCGGTGTCCAAATGGGCGCCGGGGCACAAGAAGAGTCTAATAAGTAAATTTGCGTATTTGCGATCGGGCGGCCGAGCGGTATCGTGGCGGCGCGGCTGTCAATCTCCTCCTGAGGGACATTGAAAGTCAAGACTCCTACTGTCGCTTCAGTTGGGCCATAGTGGTTAATAATTGCGCAATTGGGAGCGTATTTCTGAAGCTGATCGACCAGGCGCCGGCGAACCGGCTCACCTCCAAGGATCAATTGCCTGCGCGGCATCAATCGCTCTGGATGGGGAATGTCCTGTAAAGCTTTTAAATGACTCGGAACGATCTTGAGAAAATCTATATTGCTGGCTGAGAAGTATTCCGCCATTGCCGCCGAATCAACCAAGCGTTCCGATGAAAGGATATGCAAGCTCCCCCCTGTGCAGAGAGAGGGAAAAATCGCTGTATTCCCCAAGTCTGCCGCGATGGTTGAAACAAACGCATAATTCAATCCTTCTGAAATATTCAAACGTTCCTGAATTCCATGCAAGTAATTCAACATTTGCCTGTGCTCAATGCACACACCTTTGGGCTGCCCAGTCGATCCGGAAGTGTAGAGAATATAAAGTAGATTCGCAGGGTCCGCCTTAGTATCGATGTTTTCCCGGCTGCATTTGTCGATGCCTTCCCGCTCGGTCTCAATACAGGCCACACGAGTGGCCGATGCAGGAAGCGTACCCATGAAATTTTGTTCTGATAAGAGCAGTAACGGACGAGCACCTTCCAGCATAAAAGCGAGCCGTTCGCGAGGTAAGTCAGGATCGAAAGGGACATATGCGCCGCCGGCCTTGAGTGTCCCGATCATACTGACGATCATCTCGATCGAGCGATTCATCAATAGGCCGACGAGCGCTTCCGGCCCGACACCTCGACTCCGAAGATAATGCGCGAGCTGGTTGGCGCGCGCATTAGCCTCCTGAAAGCTAAGGTGATTATTTTCACAGATCACGGCGATTCGATCAGGGGTTAGTTCCGATTGGGCCGTGAACACCTGATCGACGCGCTCCTGATGGAGAGCCTGCTCTGCTGTTCCGCTAAATTCGGTCAACACCTGCTTCCGCTCAGAAACGCCAAGCAGGTTCAACTCGCGGGCGAGGCTCTCGGGTCGGTCAAGCACATGTGCTAACAAGGTATGATACTGGTCCGCAAACCTACCCATATCGTCAGCCGAGATGAGAGCCGGATGATAATAAAACTCCGTGATCAAGGAATTTGGTCGGTCATAACAGGTCAACTTGGTATCGAAAACGCAGGCGCACGAGTATTGCCTGAGGGTGGAAAATTCCGCTCCAGCCGCCGAAAACTTCTCCGGCCATGCAATGAATTCAAATTTGAACGGGAAGTAAATAGGTCCAGCCGAATCGTTCTGAGCGGGGGCAATATTTTCGAGGAAACAGCACTCCTGATATTGTTCAGCCTGCTCGGTCGCCGATGCCACTTCAGCTAACAAGTCGATGAATGCCGTCATTACGTTCATTCGAGAGTGAATGGGTAGGTACCCTTCAAACAACCCGACTGCATCTTTGAGTTCGAGGTAATTTCTTCGTTTGAAGGAAGTGCCGACTAATATTTCCTCCTGTCCCGTCAAGTAGTGAAGCAGCAGATGCCAGCAGGTGGAGAGGAAGACTGGCGCAGTTGTTCGACAATTCGCCGCCAGATTTTTTATCCGTTTTACGCGGTTGCGGTCTATTTTCGTGACGATGGATTTGGGAGTGAAATTACTTTGTCCCACCGGCCGGCTCGTGCTGGGAAGCCGGAGAGTCGATATACCCGAATAATCTCGAGAATCCCAGTACTGCCTGCCTACTAGAGCCCCCTCCGCATCGAAGAGTTCGTTCTGCCATTCTGCGATATCGGCGTATTGCAGCGGATCGTGATGAATCTCACTGCGCCCGAGAATAGCGGTATAGCAATGACCGATCTCGCGCGTCAGATTTCCGAGACTTATGTGATCAGCGCAGATCGCCGGTAAACTAAGAGATAGAATGTGTTGATGAGGGGCACGCGCGATAATCATCACGTCAAAAAGCTTGCCCCTTGAATAATCGCATGGCTTTTGCCTGGTTTCTTTAAAAAGCGCGTCGATCTTCGAACGCTGCTGCTTCGCCGTCAAACCGCTCAGGTCGACGATTTCTATCGAAAGATCAGCGGTGTCATTAATTACCTGAATGGGAATTGTCATTCCAGGCAGGTGGTGGAAGGAAGTCCGCAATATTTCGTATCGACGATAAACACCTTTCAGTGCGTTGATCATCTCCGCGAGATAGAATGACCCATTTATCAGTACCGCAGTCATGACGCGGAAAGAGGTTTGCGGGTTGTTTGATTGCAGCGCCCACATTTGCTTTTGTTGCGGTGACAATCGATACCCTTCAATTGTTTCACTACGCATACGACGCCCTCGCCTAATCGTTATTCAAAGATCTTAAGGACCGTAGTGCTCAGCCATTCCGACAAGCACCCTTCGGGGGCCGACATAAGGCCTGCGCCCATGGGCCGTCAGCATGTTATCGAGAACCATGAGGTCATTCTGCCGCCAGGGGAACAGCACCGTCTCTTGCTGATATGCCCTGCGAATACATTCCAATACAGAATCTTCGATCGGGGCGCCATCACCATAGTAGGCGTTACGTGGAAGCTCATCTTCTCTGAGAATCGATCGCAAATTTTGACGCGCCGAAGGATTGAGGCTGGAAATGTGAAACAGGTGCGCTTGATTGAACCAAATCAGATCGCCGGTGTATGGATGCCTGGCCACGGCTTGGCAGATCTGTCGCGTCCTCAACCCTCCCCCCTCTCGCCATTCGAACTCAATCCCGTTGCTGTGGCAATAATCTTCGACCTTCACTTTATCCGTGGATTGAAATACAGTCTGCCAGGGGAGGTCCAAGCCATCGCTATAGTTACGAACATACAATATTTTTTCGGCAATGAAACGGTCCTTGATTTCCTGGGGAATCCGCTCGTAGACTTTTCGGCTATCGGCAAGCGGCGTCTCTCCGCCTCGCTCAGCAGGCTCCGAACAGAAGAAACCGAGCTTTAAAGGCCACCGATTGGAATAGGCCAATTCGTTGTGCAGAGGTATTGATTCTTCTGCAGGATATTCAGTAGAAGTATAAATATTACCGCTGATCCGAGTCCGGGGGGTTGATTGATAAGGGTACCCGAGTAATTCTCCGGAGATGGTTTTCAGAAACTCCTCAAATACCGAGACATTTCGTACCTTAAACCCTCGAAAAAGGATCGCGCCGTGACTATGAAGCCTGATCTTCAGGTCTTCGCGATGATCACCCGCCCAAGTAATGATGTCGAGGCCCTCGAAGTTAGGAGAGATAACGAGCGGAAGATGTTGTTCCGGGGCCAACATTTCCATTCTCACTAATTGCCTCGACGAGACGCTAATCATCCGTCGTTTGGGGGTTCCCGGTTGATTTCGCAGCGGATCTGAGGAGTCGAGTTCGTTCGATGATCTCATGGGTGCTGGAATCTGGCGTAGGCCGATGAAAAGAGCTACGGAACCTGTAAACGTGCCTGACGAAAGTTACCAATTAACTCTCTAACATTTTCTGCGTCGTTCGAAGCCCAGATTGTATTCTTCTTGGCTCATTCTGGGATACTCGATCCGATGATGCTCTTGCGCTTCACCCCACCCAGCTTTTGAGAAATCAGCGCTTTGAATTCTTGATACTGCGCCGAGTGCAGGCGTCGGTCATACTCGTCGATCTCACGAATCATTGCTCTCAAAGTGGTATGCGGATGTTCGACGAAATAGGTAAATAGAAGGTTGAGGTGATTCCACGTCCGGATAATGGCCTGGCTCGCAAAGCGCCGAGAGTCGTATAAAAAGACAATATTGCCAAAATCGGGTTCGACTCTCAGAGTCAGTGGATAATTGTTCCTGATTATGAGGCGAGAGTCGCTGATTTTCAGCCCCGAATTGGTTTCCGGCACTCCCTCATGCCTTGAAGCGACATCCTGAGGGAAATTCTGAAAGACCAGAACGCTCTCAAAAAGGGATTGGCCTCTGCCGATTTCGCTCCATCCGTGAATTTCTGACAGAGGCGTATACTCATACTCCTGTAGTAAAGCTTGTTGATATTGGAGATCGCTCAACCATTTCAGTAGCGGCAAATCGAGAGAGATTTGAACCCGGATCGGTAAGGTGGTGATAAAGACGCCTACCATAGATTCAACTCTTGCGAGTTCGTATGGGCGCCCGGAGTAGACGGATCCGAAGATCACGTCCTCCCGCCCCGAATAATGACTCAGTAGTAAGGCCCAGAAACCTTTGACAACAGTGCTCACAGTCAGGCGATTTTGCCTGACTAGCGTTTGCAACGCGGTGATTACACCGTCGGGAATCTTCGACCCCCACTGCAAATATTCATCATCCTGATTGGATAAAGTATCCTTTGCTGGAGACAACACCAATGGCGTCGCGGCGGTAAATCCCTTCAGAGTTTCCCGCCAGTAGGCCTCGGCTTTAGATAGGTCCTGCCGTTGTAACCATTTGATATAGTCACGAAATGGGCGCGGTTCGGGCATTTGTAAGTCGATGCCGCGGCAATACGCATGGTAGTAGGTGAACACCTCACCTCGTAATAAAGCGGCAGACCATCCATCCAGAATGATATGGTGATGACTCCAAATAAACCGGTATCTTTCATCACTCAACCTGATGAGTGTCAATCGAATTAGTGGCCCTTTTGAGATATCAAACCCGAGATCTCGGTCGGCACAGAGAAATGCGTTAAAACGGGTTTCCTGTTCTTCCTGAGCTAACTCCTGCCAGTCGAATTCCGCCCAGGGCAGCGTCATCCGTTTCCGGACGATCTGGATAGGCTTATCAATTCTCTCCCACAAAAAAACCGTACGTAATACTTGATGTCGCTCGATTACTCTCTCCAAAGCCGCTTTCAAATTTTGGCAATTGAGCGCTCCGGAAAGGCTGTAACTCATCTGCTGGAAATACTCCCACGATTGGCCATAAATATACTGAAAGAGTAACCCCTGTTGTGTCGGCGAGAGCGGGTAAACCGCTTCCAAATTTTTGGCGCTTCCCACTTTTGTCTGACTCATCAGTTTTCAAACTCTCTTAATTCGGCAATAATTTTATCCATATCAAAATCAAATAAGCTCAGCTCAGTCTCAGCGAAATCTGAGGCTGTCGGCTCGATGGCTTCAGCCGGCGCACAGCAATCAATGATTGAGCGCAGCGATTCCATCAAGCTCTGCGTCAGCTTCTCAATCGTCTCTTGTCGGTGAAGATTGCGGCTATAATTGATCGCCAGATGAAGCTGTCGCCCGACAACAAGGGCGACGACTTCCAACACCGTGCTACGCATACCGCTCGGTTCCTGGCTGGGACCACTGGATTCTTCAGCCATTTTGAATGGAGAGATTCCCAGCACTTCTTGATTGTGCTGGCCGAGATAGAGGAAATTCACTTCTGCCTGCGGCAGGGTGGTAAGTTGTTCAGCCACCTGCTGATCGCCACTTAAATAGCGGAGCAACCCATAACCGATTCCATTTTGGGGCAGGCTGCGCAATTGCTCTCTAATCGATTTTAAATCATCGGCTGGATCCGGATGATCGGCCAATTCGAGCAAGACCGGATAGTAATTCGTGAACCAACCAATAGTCCGCGAAAGATCCACCTCTTCGAAGAGATTTTCTCTGCCATGCCCTTCCATTCCGACAAGATGTGATCGATGACCTGTCCAAGCAGCCAGACTCCGCATTAAGGCCGTCAACAACACTTCGTTGATATGAGTGTTGTGAGTTTTAGGAATTTCACGAAGCAATAGTTGTGTTTCTTTCGGACTGAGAGATAACGAGACGCCGCGCTCTGAAGCGACAGAGTTGTCGCCACTCGCATAATCCACCGGTAATCGCTCGATGGCCGCTCGTGGCGCGGAAACCCAGTAATCGATTTCATTGTGAAGCTGCTCTGAGCGCGCATATTCGCTCAATTTATTGGACCAGTATTGGAATGAGGTCGTCTTCAGCGGCAGCTGAATCTTTTGGCCACTCTTCAACTGTCGATAAGACAAATAGAAATCATCCAGAAGTATTCGCCAGCTAATGGCATCGATCACAAGATGATGAATAATAAATAAAATCCTGCCGGAGTTTTCGGCGCCTCGATTGAAAAGAGCCACCCTGATGAGCGGGCCATTCGACAGATCCAGACTCGCCTGTAGATTTGCCGCCTCTTTTTCAATGAAGTCTCGATGGGTTTCTTCCGGCATCGATGTCAGATCATAGTACTCGAATGGTACGTTGTGATCCGGCGTCGCATTGACCTGCAGCCATCCCTGGCCAGCATGCGTATATCGCAAGCGAAGCGCATCATGGTGAACTAATAACTGCTCGACCGCTTCCTTTACGAAGGACGGCTCCAGAGCGCCTGTTACTTCTAACATATAAGCCTGGTTCCAGTGACGCCTGTGACTATCAACCCCTTGGTTCTGATCAAAGAACCAATGTTGAATGGGTGTTAAGGGCGCCGATCCGGTAATCACCCCTTGTTCTATATGTAATGCCGGCGCAGTTCCCACTACAGCCGCCAATTCAGCTATAGTTTGGCGTTCGAAAATTTGCCGCGGGGTAAGCCCCAATCCGGCTTCATGTGCTTTTACAACGACCTGCAAACCGATGAGTGAATCACCCCCGAGCTCGAAGAAATTGTCGTGAACCCCGACGTGTTCGATCCCGAGCAGACTTTGCCATATTTCGGCAAGGATTTTTTCTACATCGGTCGCAGAGGCCATTGATGAAGTTCTAGGGTCGGTTTCTGAGGATGTGGAGTCGGTCGCTCGCGCCCGCTTTGACGCGCGCAATGCGTTGGTTGCGTCTGAATGACTTTGAACGATGACCGATTGAAGATGATGTGTTGAGACAATGACCTGCGTGAGCCTGCTGTTGAGGATACGGCTGAATACCTCAATCCCCTCACCCGGAGTCATTCCCGACCCGAAACCTTCCTCAGGCATGGGCGGTGAGGAAGGATCAGCGCTCATTCCGCACTCTCTCCAATCATCCCAATCGATGGAAGTAACGAATGTTCCATTTCGAGACTTATACGCGCCAGCAAATGCATCAAGAAACGCATTGGCAGCGCCGTAATCCATTGCCCCTGCTCCCGGCATATATGCGCGCAGTGATGAAAATAAGATCATAAAATCGAGATCGGCGTCCTGAAGGAGTGCCCTCAGAATCCGGGCTCCCTGCACCTTAGGAGCGAGAACTCGCTCCGCAACCTCTGGTGTTTTCTCCCTTCTCTCTCTCGTGGCCGGAAGTCCTGCCGCATGGATCACACCGTGAATTCGGCCATATCGCGCGAGAGCGCAACCTACAGCTATTCTCATTTGTTGTTCATCCGTGACATCCGCGGTGAGTACCAAGACCTCTGACCCGGCCTCTTCGAGAGTTTGGAACATACGAATTTTCTGGCGGATCTCGTCATTTTCGCTTCGGGTCTCGAGCAATTTTGTCCACTGGTCGTTTGGAGGGTACGTGGAACGAGTAACCAGCGCCAATTTAGCTTGGACCGTCTGCGCCAGATACTCGGCTAGTTTGAGGCCAATGCCTCCCGTGCCGCCTGTTATCAGGTAAACGCCTCGCTCGCGCAGACGCGCAGGTTGCGGGCCCGCCTTCTCGAGGCGGACCCGATCAAATATCTGCACCCAACGGTCACCATTACGGTAAGCAACTATCGGCTCTGAAGAATCGAATGCGATTTCTTCGGATAATTGCTTGATCAAAACGTTCTCGCCTTCCGTCTCTCTTGCAGGTAATGCGATATCGATGGTTCGGCATTTGACATTCAATAACTCATAGGGAAAAGCTCGGCACGGTCCCAGGATCGTCGCTCTCTCCGCAAAAACTTGCTCCTCTCGGTTCACTTTTTGTATGGCGTTGGTGAAGACGACGATCTCGAGCCCAGCCGAATTTTCCTCAATCTCATCTCGGAATGGTTGTCTACCCATCGCCTCTAACAAATAGAGAAGACTGTTGAATCCCAGCGATTGCGATTCTCGTAGCGGTTCACCGTCAGTAGGGTTATCTGTCTCGTCTCGCCTTATACTACAGAGATGAAGAATCTTCGTGGGTTTCCTTCCGAGGTTATGCAATTCCGTCAAGATTGCCGTATAGTCATCGCCTCGACGAGGATTGAACGCATATACTTTCTCACCCAGTGCGATAAACTCGTTACCCGGCTCTACTCTCATGACGTCAGCGCCTTTGCGCTCCAACGATTCGGCTAGCTTATTTCCAAATCCGAATTCATCCATCAACATCACATAGTATGATTTCGAATTTTTTACTTCTGCTTGCGGTAGCAACTGGGGCGAGATCGATTGCTTCCACGTAGGAACATAGAACCAATCTGCGATGTCTGCGCGCGCAGTCAAGGTCTCCGATCCACCACTGCGTTTTTCCGTGGCGCCACGTGGACCAACCCAAAAACGTTGGCGTTCAAAGGGGTAAGTCGGCAGCCATAATCTCCGACGTCGTTCTCCACGATAATATTCCGACCAGTCTATCTTTACTCCACCCTTCCAGATTTCTCCCAACGCTCCTAGCAATGTTTCCACCTCTCCCGCCTTGCCCATCGACGCCACCAGCGTCGGCGCCGCCCTCACTTCCCACTCTCGGTGCGGCCTCTTCGACAGCCGACACAGCGACTCTCCAGGCCCGACTTCGACTAATATCGGCCTCTGCCCCTCCTCCTCCGCCTTCCTTCTCAACTCTTCCATTCCCGCGTTCCACTTCACCGTCTCACACAGGTGCCTTCCCCAATATTCGCTCTTTACCACCTCACTTCCATCCACCCA
>Ga0187894_10004663_pt1 | contig 14556 bp, 9 predicted proteins | sample GBC1701081metaG_FD_136650 | JGI IMG/M metagenome (GOLD analysis project Ga0187894, IMG submission 136650) | White microbial mat communities from a lava cave in the Kipuka Kanohina Cave System on the Island of Hawaii, USA - GBC170108-1 metaG ...
CGTCTTCATCAACGTGAAGAACCGCACGCATTCCATCACCGCGGACGTGGAGATTCCGGCGTCGGGAGCCGAGGGCGTGATCCTCGCGCAGGCCGGCCGATTCGGCGGCTGGAGCCTTTACGTGAAGGATGGAAAGCCAACCTATACGTATAACTGGCTCGGCCAGCATCACTACAAGGTGACCGCGGCTGAGACGCTGGCGCCTGGAAAGGCGACGATTCGTTTCGACTTCGCCTATGACGGCGGCGGTTTCGGCAAGGGCGGAACGGGGACGATCTCGGTGAATGGCAAGAACGTGGCGACCGGCAAGATCGAGATGACGCAGGGGCGATGCTTCTCGGCGGACGAAGGGGCCGATGTGGGGGCGGATGATGGAACCGCCGTCAGCGCGGACTACACCGTGCCGTTCAAATTCTCGGGCAAAATCGCGCAGGTCACCGTGGAGTTGAAATAGGGCCGGGTCCGTCGGCGGTGCTCGGAAGAAGTCACGCGACTCCGTCCATGTGCGGCGCAAATGGACGGGACACCCAATGCAAGCCGACGGACCACCCGGCGCAAACGAGGGGAATCTGCGACACCATGGACCGCGCGATTGACCCGCGTTTCGTAACCGAACATCTCGCGCAGGCCGCGGAGCGGCTTCGCGCGCAGCGGGTAGACGGCCTGCTGGTCTATGCACCGGCGAACATTCGCGGCTTCACCGGCACGCCACTCGGTCCGTCGGACCGGCTGGTCTGCGCATGGATCACGCGCAGCGGTCAGAGCGTGCTGATCTGTCCGCGATTTGAAGCGCCGGAGCCGACGACGTTGTCACCGGGCGTCTCGGTGCGGACGTGGGACGAGCACGAGAATCCCTTCGCGATCGCGGCGGATTCGGCGGGCGAGCTGGGCATTGCGGCAGGCACGCTGCTGCTGGATGGCGAGACGTCGCTGACGACGCGGCGCGGGCTGGAGGCGGCGCTGCCGCGAGCGACCCTGCGCGAGGATGGCGGGATCATCGCGGCGGTGCGGGCGATCAAGAGCGCGGGGGAGTGCGACACGATCGCGGCGGCCTGCGGACGCGTGGGGCGGCTCTACGGCGAAATCGGCCGGCGGCTGCGAGCCGGGGAGTGCGAACAGGCGCTGGCGCGCGACGCGGCGGCGGCGCTGGGGGATGGCGAACTGTCGCAGGGGCTTCCGATGGTGCAGGGAGGACCGAACGCGGCGGTGCCGCACCGGGCGCCGGGTGAACGGGCGCTGTGCGAGGGGGACTGCGTCGTGGTGGATTTCGTGTTGAGGATCGAGGGATACCACGGCGACATGACGCGAACATTCGTGGTGGGACGGCCTTCCGAGAAGATGCGCAGCGCCTATCGAGCGGTGCGCGCGGCGCAGCGGGCGGCGCTGGCGGCGATTCGTCCGGGTATGACGTGCGAGTCAATCGACGCGGCGGCGCGGCGCGCGATCGACGAGGCGGGATTCGGGCGGGCATTTTTTCATCGCACCGGGCACGGAATCGGGCTGGATTGCCACGAGCCGCCCTATCTGGTGGCGGGCAACACGACGCGGCTGTCGCCGGGCCATTGCGTGACGGTCGAGCCGGGCATCTATCTGCCGGGGGAGTTCGGAATTCGAATCGAGGATTGCGCCGTAGTGACGCCGGAGGGGCATCGCGTGCTGTCGGCGGGCGTGCCGACGGATGTATCGAAGGCGTTGGAAGGCTAGCGCTCGAATCCCGCGGATCCCATTTCGCGCAGATCTCATCCGATTGAGCCGCAAGAGGTGACGCAGCGGCTAGGCTATGCGTATGTCGGACGCATCGAGCAGGAGTTCGGTTCTCATTCCTGATAGAAATGAAAGCGGGACGGCGCTGCTGCGGGTGGATGGGCTTTGCGTCTCATTCGCCGCCGGGGCGGAGCGCGGCCGAAGCGACCTGCCGTCCGGCGTGGTGGATGGTGTCTCGTTTGAGATACAGCGCGGCCGCACCCTGGCGCTGGTCGGCGAGAGCGGATGCGGCAAATCCATCACGGCGCTGAGCATTCTGCGCCTCCTGCCGAGCCAGGCGACGATCACCGCGGGGGCGATTCACTTCGATGGAACCGATCTGCTCTCGCTCACCCCGCGTGCGCTGAACGGCATCCGCGGCCGGCGGATCGGGATGATCTTTCAGGAGCCGATGACGGCGCTGAATCCGCTCATGCGCGTGGGCACGCAGATCGCCGAGGTCGTCGCGCATCATCAGGAGCAGGGCAGGCAGGAGGCGTGGCGCAGCGCCGTCGCCCTGCTGACCGAGGCGGCCCTGCCGGACGCGGAGCGCATCGCGCAGTGCTATCCGCATCATCTTTCGGGGGGGATGCGGCAGCGCGTGATGATTGCGCTGGCGCTGGCGGGTGGGCCGGACCTGATCATCGCGGACGAGCCGACGACGGCGCTGGACGTGACGATTCAGAACCAGGTGCTCTGGCTCCTACGCGACCTGACGCAGGCGCGCGGCGCGGCGCTGCTGCTGATCACCCATGACCTGGGGGTCGTGGCGGCGGTCGCCGACGACCTGGCGGTGATGTATGCCGGGCGCGTTGTCGAGCGCGGCCCGGCCCGCGACGTGCTGGCCGCGCCGCGCCATCCCTACACCGAAGCGCTGCTGCGCTGCGTGCCGCGACTGCGCGATCCGGGTGGGCGGCTGCATGTCATCTCCGGCGCGGTGCCGCGGCCGGGCGAGTGGCCGACCGGCTGCCGGTTCCATCCGCGCTGCGAGCGGGCGGGCAGCGAGATGCGCTGCCGCGCGGAGTCGCCGGAGCTGCGCGGCGTCGGTGATGCGCGGGCGTCGGCCTGCTGGAAGAGCGACGAAATGGCGGTGACGCCGTGAGCAGTCCTGCAACGTTCGCGGAACGCACGCCGCTGCTCGAATTGCGCGACGTGAACGTCGAGTACCCGTCTCGCGGCGGGCGCGGCCGCGTGCGGGCCGTGAACGAGGTCAGCCTGCGCGTGGGGGCGGGGGAGTCGGTCGGGATCGTGGGCGAGAGCGGCTGCGGGAAAAGCTCGCTGGTGCGCTGCATCGTCGGACTGGTGCAGCCGCAGCGCGGGGAAATTCTCTTCGAGGGGCGTCCCATCGCGGCGGCGCGGGGCGCGGAAGGGCGGGCAGTGCGGCGGCGGATCCAGATGGTGTTTCAGGATCCCTATGCCAGCCTGAACCCGCGACATCGGATCGGCGACATCGTGGCCGAGGGGCTGCGGGTGCATGAGGCGCTTACCGCCGGTGAGCGGCAGCGGCAGGTGGTGGAGATGCTGGAGCGGGTCGGACTGTCGGAGGGGATGGCGGGCCGATATCCGGATGAGCTGTCGGGCGGACAGCGGCAGAGGGTGGCGATCGCCCGGTCGCTGATTCTGCGGCCGGACCTTTTGATCTTGGATGAGCCGGTCTCGGCGCTGGATGTCTCGGTTCAGAGCCAGGTGCTTCAATTGCTGTCGCAAATGCGGCAGCTCCTCAATATCTCCTATTTGTTTATCTCACATAATCTTGCGGTAGTTCGGCGCGTGTGCGAGCAGGTGGCGGTGATGTATCTCGGCCGAATCGTGGAGTGGGGGCCGACGGAGCGGGTGCTGGCCCGGCCGGGCCATCCCTATACCGATGCTCTCATCGCCAGTTCGCTGGAACCGGATGCGGGGGCCGCGCTAAGGCCGCCGCTGGCCGGCGATCTGCCCTCTCCAGTGAAGCTTCCGGCCGGCTGCGCATTCCATCCGCGCTGCCGATTCGCGGAACCGCGGTGCAGCAAAGAGACACCGCCGCTCAAAAAGCAGCAACCTTATGTCAATTCAGAGGTTGCGTGTCATTTTTCGGATAAGCTTCGAGCTTCCGGGGCACTGCGCGGAGCAATCTCCGAGCCAGTACGTTAGTCGTCCGTGGGCAAACCGTTGGGACTACTAATACTGCGGGCAAGCCGTTACCTTGCAGCGGTTTGCCGGGGGGGTCGCAACGTACCTGCCGAATGGTGGAGCGACGTGGAGTGGGATCCGCTCGCTCGCGCCGCGCGGCGCAGAGGGCGGATTCGACGCGGCAGTCTCACTTCAGAGCGGACCTGTTCGGCTCTGCGGGATTTGAAGACGCGAATCGATCGGCTCGTGCGGTGCACCGCTCTGTTCTCCATCGGAGGATGGCGGGTGCTCGGCGCGCGCGACTTCGTATGTAGTGACTGGACAGCGAGACCTGTAGGACATGAGCGGCAAGACTCAACCACGAATGATGCTGTCGATCCTGTCGATCCTGGCGATCCTGGCGATGCTGGGATGCGTGCCGGCAGCCTCGGCCTCTGAAATTTTGAAACACGTTCCCGGCGACTGCGCGGCGGCACTGCTGATCCGCGACGCCAAGCTCACGTCACAGCGCATCAACCAGTTGGCGTCGCGGCTGAAGCCGCAGGGCTCCAAAGAGATCGATCCCGAGCAGATCCTGAAGGAATTCGTCGCTCCCGGCTCTTGGAAGACGGATGAGCCGGTCGTGCTGATCCTGTTGCAGCCGAACATTGATCCGGCCAGCGTGGTGGTGGGCTTCACCTCCACCGATCCGGCGGCGGCGTCGGCCGGTCCGGCGCAGATCGTCAAGATGGTTCAGGGATTCGGCGCGCGGCTGGGGCCATACTGGTTCATCAGTCCGCGCGAGGAGACACTGGCACAGGTCATCGGCGTCGCTCCGGCCAATTCGCTGGGCGCGTCGCTCACCGACGCGCAGCGCGCCCTGTTCCGCGACGGGGATCTTTGGCTGCATCTGCGGATGCAGCCGTGGCGGCGACCGATTCTCCAGTTCCTCTCCAAGATGATGATGATCGTGAAGCTCGGCCTCTCGATGGGGGGCAGTTCGCCGGAAGAGGTGGAGCTGAACAACGCGGTCTTCGACTGGGGCTGGGAAGGCTTCACCCAGGTCCTGCGGCAGATGGATTACGTGGACATCGCCTCCCGTCTCGACGAGGAAGGGCTGCGGATTTCCCACCTGCACCGGTTCAAGCCGGACGGCTCGGTCGCGAAATACCTGGCGCAATCCAAGCAAGTCAAAGAGGGACTCTGGACCGCCCTGCCGGACACGCCCTTCCTGCTGGCGGCGTCGATGAACTGGCAGAACGACGGGGACGGGGCACTCTTCGGCGCGATGGCCGACAAGCTGTTGAAGTCCGAGGCGCTAACCAAGAAACTCAGCCAGGATCGGCGCGACCTGTGGCGCGAGCTGGTGGTGGACTGGTATGCCCGCGGCCACGCGATGAACTTCGTCTTCGTGCCTTCCGGCCGGGGCGGCCTGCCGATGGAGATGTGGGCCAGCTACGGCACGCCCAGCGCCAAGGAGTGCATGAAGAAATTTGTTCAGATGAATGACGTGGGGCAGGAGATCGCGGGCGCTTTGATCTTTGGAGGCTTCAAGGGAAAGATCGAGAAGCGCGAGATCTGCGGACGGCCGGGCTATGACCTGAAAATGGAATGGGGCAAGCTGGACCCGACCAGCCGCGCCTCGCTGAAGCAGATTTACGGCGAGAATCCGCGGCTCCAGATGGTGGAGCTGAACGAGACGCGCATGGGGTATGTCCTGGCGTCGCGCCCGGATGCGGCGACGTCGCTGATGCGCTGCAACGACACCTGCGACTTCGGCAAATGCGATTCGGTCCGGCGGATCATGGATCGCCTGCCGGCCAACCCGCACGTGGCGGTGCTGATCAATCCCGCGAGGTTCCTGCTGGTCGGCCTGGGCGTTTCGGGAGACGCGGTTCCCCCCGCCCTGTACGCCCAGTTGGTGCAGTCGGTGCAGGGCGGACCGGACGCGCTGGCGGGCTGGACCCTGACGGTGAAGGGCGAATCGGTGCGCGGCGACGCCTACATGTCGCGGCGCGACATGATTCGCATGGCGCGGATCCTGCGGTCGGTCGAATCGACACAGCGCTCGGCGGAACTGGCGACGGAAGTCGCCCGCCCGCCCCGGCCGCCGCGGACGGCTCGCGTTCCGCGCGTGCCGCAACCCGCTTCGGCGCCCTCTGCGCCGGGCAAACAGACGCCCCAGGCCCCTCCGCCCTGACGGACCGGGCGCTTGAAGCATCGACCCATCACGGCGAACATGGGGCCCGCGTACGCGGCGGCCGTCGGCGAGCGACGGCGCGGCGACCGAGTCGGAATCTGAATTCGAAGTGTCACGCACACATGAGATATTCCATCCACACAACAGGAGCTCGAAGATGAAGTCGTTTCGTATGCGAAGGTTGGCGGTCGTTCTGGCCGGCCTGGGAAGTCTGTGCGCCGGTCCGGTCGTCCGGGCCGATTCGGCGTCGCTCGACGGAGTGCTGAAGCTGATCCCCGGCGACGCGTGGGGGTTCGCGCTGATTCCCAGCCTCGAGGGGTTGAACAACTCGATCAACCTGATTCAGAAGGAAGTGACCGGGCAGGCCATGATGGATCTGCTGCAGCTCGTCAGCGTGCAGATGCAGCTCGACAAGGGTCTGGACACCAAGTCGGCCGCCGCGATCTACATGATGGATTCGATGAAGTATGGCTCCGACGCCTTCGTCGCGATCTTCCCCGCCACCGACGCGAAGGAGCTGCTGGCGAACTTCACGCCCCAGACCGAGGAAGAGGGCGTTACGCCCTGCGACATCAACGGCGAGACGTTTTATGCCCGCGCGGGCGGCAAGTTCGTGACGCTGACGAAGAGCCACGAGATCGCCAAGGCGCTGGGCGACGTGAAGTCGACGATGGACAGCACCCTGTCGGCGAGCCGAAAGAAGCTGCTGTCGGAGCGCGTGCTCTCCATCTGCGTGCCGGTCGGCAAGCTGACGGAGCTCTACAAGGACCAGATCGTCGGCATGTTCTCCATGATGCAGGCGATGGGCGGCAATGCCCCCTCCAGCCAGTCGGCGAGCCAGGGCGAAGGCGAGGCGATGGTCGCCCAGTTCAAGCAGATGGAATGGATGGACGTGCATCTCGGCCTGGACATGGCCGGGCTGGCGCTGACGTTCGTCGTGACGCCGGTCAAGGGCAGCGAGATGGAAGCGATTTCCAAGAAAACCAAGGGGATGGACGGCCTGCTGAAGGGGCTGCCGGGCGACTCGTTCGCGCTGGCGGCGGGCTTCGCCGCGCCGCAGGATGAGAAGGCCTACGCGCAGGCGGACCAGATGATTCACCGGTTGGTGGATTCGCCGGTCTTCGCGGAGAAGCCGGAGCTGAAGGCGACCGCAATGCGCGTCTATGAGAAGGTGAAGTCGATGGCCAAGTCGGTCCATCGCGGGGCGCTCTGCGTCAGCCCGATCGCCGAAGGGGGCGACGGCATGTTCGGTCTGAGCGCGGTGGTGGACACGGATGATCCGGCCAAGCTGCTCGAAGGAATCGGCGAGATCAAGGACGAGGCGATGAAGGCCGCCAAGGGCGAGGAAGATGCCGAGAAAGCGCTCAAGATGATCGAGCTGAAGAAGGGGGCCGAGGAAGTTGACTCGATCAAGGTCGATCATTTCATTCTCGATCCCAGCAAGGCCGAGCAGATGGAAGAAGAAGAGCTGGCTCACATCAAGAAGGTGGTCGGTTCGGACGGCATCGTGATTCGGATGGCCGCGGCGGATTCGAAGCATGTCGTGCTCGGCCTGGGCGGCGGCAAGACGCATTACGCCACAGCGATGAAGGCGGCCAAGAGCGGCGCCACGGGCGTCAGCAGCGAGAAGGGTCTCGCGGAAATGAGCAAGTCGCTGCCGAAGAACCGGACCGCCGAGGTCTATCTGGACGTCGATACGACGGCGCGGCTGGTCAAGCGGATGATTGTCGCGGCGGGCGAGCAGGATCCGATCGCGCAGGTGCCCGACATCGGCGCGCCGGTGGCGTTCGTCGGATCGATCGACGGCGCGGTGGTCCGCAGCGACCTGGTGGTGCCGATGGAAGTGATCCGCGGCGTCCGCGCCATGGTGATGAGCAGCATGCAGGCCATGCAGGGCGGCGGTCCGGATGGGGCAGGCGGAGGCGAAGAGGATGACGACGGCGACGACGCCAAGCCCGGCAAGCCGGAGGGCGGTGATTCGTCCGGTGAAAAGAAAGAGAAGCCCTGAGTCTGAAAATCAAGACGCCCTCTCCTCCGCGCGGGGGAAGGGCGTTTTTTTTATGACGTTGTGTCGGGTCGTCGCGCGGAAGCGCGCGATCTCAGGACTGCGGACCGCCGTCGATCGCCGATTGCACGCGATTCATCAATTCGAGGTAGTCCGCCTGCGTCCGCATGAGCGTCTTGAGCTTGGAGTGGCCGGCGATGCGGCCCTCCAGTTCGGCCATGCGCTGCTTGTCCTTCGGCTCGATGGGCTGTTGGCGCTCCTGCAACTGGGCCAGCCGGTCGGCGTGCTCCTGGTAGTCGCGGAGAATCTGCTGCGCGTCGCGGTCGGAGGCAACGTCGCGGGCGGCAGAGGTGAAGGCGACGCAGCGCTCGTGAGCGTTGATTTTCCTGCCCAGCTCAACGGCCAATGCGATAATCTCATCCACGATTCCGCTCCCGAGTCGGTCCGAGGCGTTTCGTCGGCGTACGGCGAGATTCAGGCCCGGCGGCGCGACGATCTACGCGGCGGCGTTCCACGCGGTGGTTATACCCGATGAGTGATCGAATGCGCGGCGAAATATTGGAGTTCATGTCGCGCGCGGATTACCGGCCGGCGCGGGGCCGCGCGGTCGCGCGGGAGATGGGGATCCCCGAGCACAACTATCCGGAGTTTCGTCAGGCGGTGACGGAACTACTGCGCGAGGGGCGCATCGCCGATTCGGGCGGACGGCTCGCGATGGGAGCGGCGCCGCGGCTGGTCGAAGGCGTCTTTCGCGGGAGCCGGCGCGGCTTTGGATTCGTGACGCCGAGCGTGGCAACGGGCTTCGGCGACCTGCACATTCCGGCGGGGGCGACGCTCAACGCGGTCAGCGGCGACACGGTGCGGGCGCGCGTGGAGCAGTCGGGGCGGCGCGGCGGGCGGATGTCCTTCGTCGGACGAATCGTCGAGATTCTTCAGCGCGGCCACTCGCGCGTGGTGGGTGTGCTGCAACAGGTCGGGACGCGCTGGCACGTGGAGCCCAACGGAACCAAGCTGCACGCGCCGGTGGTCGTCGACGACGTCTCCGCACGGAACGCGCGCGCGGGCGATCAGGTGGTGGTGGAGATCGCGGAATACGCCGAGCCGGGGCGGCCGGCGCGGGGCGTCATCGTCGAGCGGCTCGGCGCACATGGCGATGCGGGCGTCGATCTGCTGTCGATCATCCGCCAGCACGATCTGCCGTCGGAGTTTTCGGCGGAAGCGATGGCCGATGCGGGCGCCGCGGCGCGGCGGTATCGCGCCGAGGATGAACTCGCGAAGCGGCTCGATCTGCGGGAGACGCTGATCATCACGATCGATCCGAAGGACGCGCGCGATTATGACGACGCGATCTCGCTGCGGCGGCTGGGCGATGGCGGCCGGGAGCGCGGAGAAGGGCGAATCCGGCGGCGTTCGGCATCGGCGACGCGCGGAACTCCCTGCTGGGAGCTGGGCGTTCACATCGCCGACGTGAGCCATTTCGTGCCGGTCGGCGGCGGGCTGGATGTCGACGCGCTGGATCGCGGCACGAGCGTCTATTTCCCGCGATACGTGGTTCCGATGCTGCCGGAGGTGCTGAGCAACGGCGTCTGCAGCCTGCAGGAGGGCGTGCCGCGGCTCTGCAAGAGCGCCTTCATTCAATATGACGAAGGGGGCCATCCGGTCGCGGCGCGCTTCGACAACAGCGTGATCCGTTCGACGAAGCGGCTGACCTACGAACAGGCGAGCGACGTACTGGAGGGGCGGACGGGGGGCATTCCATCGGAGGTGGTGGCGCTGCTGAAGGAAATGGAGACGCTGGCGCGGACGATTCGCGGCCGGCGGCTGCGCGAGGGGATGCTGGTGCTCGATCTGCCGGAGGTGGAGCTGGTGCTGGATGAGGAAGGGCGCGTGACCGACGCGCATCCGGCGGACACGAGCTTCAGCCACACGCTGATCGAGATGTTCATGGTGGAGGCGAACGAAGCGGTGGCGCGCCATCTGACGGCGCGCGGCGTGCCCTTCGTGCGGCGCGTTCATCCGGAGCCGGACCCGGAGGCGCTGGAGTCGCTGTCGAAGTTTCTTGCGACGATCGGGATTCGCGTGCCGAAGCGGCCGGACCGGTTCGACCTTCAGGGACTGCTCGACCGCGTGCGCGGCCGCGCGGCGGCGCGGATGATCAACCTGAGCGTACTGCGATCGATGGCGCAGGCCGTCTACGCCCCGCGGGAAGAGGGGCATTACGCGCTGGCGAGCAAGTGCTATTCCCATTTCACGAGCCCCATCCGGCGATATCCCGACCTGCACGTGCACCGGCTGCTGAATGAGCTGATCGAGGCGGATCGCGAAGGGGGAGGGAGTGGCCGCGCCGCCCGCGACAGTGCCCGCGCCGGACGGCGAAAGGCGCGGCGCGACGCGGCGGAGGCCGAGGCACATTCGGCCGAGGACTCGCGCAGCATGTCGCTCGAAGAACTGGGCGCGCATTGCTCGGCGCGGGAGCGCCGCGCACAGGACGCGGAACGCGAGCTGCGGCTGGTGAAGGTGCTGGAGCTGATGGCGACGCGCGTGGGCGAGGTGTTCGACGGACTGGTGACGGGCGTGGCGAACTTCGGCGTCTTCGTGCAGCACCCGCATTTCCTGGTGGAGGGGATGATCGAGACGGCGGACCTGCCGGACGACCGATGGCAACTGGATGATTCGCGAAGCTGCCTGCGGGGGGCGCGGAGCGGGGCGCGGTTCCGGCTGGGCGATTCGATGCAGGTGGTGATCGCGCGGGTCGAGGTGCACGCGCGGCGGATGCTGCTGGTCCCGGTGGAACAGGCCGGCGCGAACCGGGGAGCGCCGCGCGATTCGCACAAGGGCGATCGGCGCGACGGCGGTCGCCGCGGCGCCGCTTCGACGACGCCGGGATCCTCCGGAGAGAGAACATCTGAGAGGCGCGGCCGCTCAGGGCGTGGGGGTTCGAAGCGCGGCGGCGGGTCGCATCAGGGCGGGACGCCGCGGCGCGGCGGAAAACGAGGAGGACGCGGCGGCTCGAAATCGCGTCGGCGATTCTAAGCGGCGCGGTGCGACCTAATCGTGATGGTCGATGCGTCATCGAGCGTTCGCCGCGGCACGGCCGAGGGCGGCTGTGCCACACGGAACGCGGTGGGGTGTCGCGTGCCCGAATTCGTTCGACTCAGCGAGAGTGAGCTGCGCATCGGTGCGCCGCGGGGGCAGCGTTTCGTCGGCTTGCTGCTCGGCGGCATCGGCATGGCGATGCTCTGGGGTTACTTCTCCACTCTGTTTGGTCCGGCCGGCTTCGTGGGGTTCGAGATCCCGCGCGACGGGCGACTGGCGCTGCTGGTGGGCGGATTTATTTTCGCTCTCGTCGGCGCGGGCTTCGGGTTGAGCGTCAACGAATTGAGAGTGGATTTCGGACAGGGAATCTTCCACCGGCGGCGCGGCTTCGGCCCATTCGTTCGCGCCTGGTCGGGCGAATTCGGCATGGTTCAGCGGCTGGTGGTGCGGCGCGAGCGGCGCGGCGCTCCGAATCAGCGGCGCAGCGAACCGATCACCGCCTGGGTCGCCTCGCTGCACGTGGCCGGCGGGCCGCGCGGCGGCCGCGAAAAATTCGAGATGGGATTCTGGGAGGAGTTGTCGGAATGCGAACCGCGCGTTCGCGAATGGGCCGGGCGGCTCGGCATCGAGGTCGAGGGTCTGCCGGACGAATTGAACGCGTCGCCCGGGAATGCGGACTCCGCGAGCGCGGACGCGAACGCCGTGCGAAGCGGGCGGCGCGCCGATCCGGAACCGGAGGAACCGGACCCTGCGTGGTCCGCCGAGGGGCTCTCGCCGCTTTGCGCCGCTCCTCCGGATCGGGCGCGGATTCGCCGCGAAGGGGGCGCCATCGAGATCGACCTGCCCTGCGCGCCGCGCGAAGGATTGAAGAACACGGCAAAGTGCCTGGTGATGGCGCCCGTTTTCATCGGACTGCCGGGATGGCTCGTTTTCATTCTCACGTCGGGGGGTGCCTGGGAGGGTCCGTGGCCGACGGGCCGCATCCTGGTCATGGGCGCGGCGGGGCTCTTCATGGTTTCGTTCGGCGCGATCTTTGCGCTGGTCGGCGTGGCGATGCTCTTCAGCGCGCTCTTCTCATCCTTCGGCGAGGAGCGTTTTCGGATGGAGCAGGGGCTGCTCTACTGGGAGCGGCGACTTTTCGGGCGGCGGCTGCGGCGCAAGGGTCCGTTCAGCCTGCGGAGCATTCGCCAGGTGGGAGGCGGACGCGACGACGAGGGGCAGGCCGCAATCGAATTGATCCTGCCGGAGCCGGTGGGGGAATTCCAGATCGCGCACTACGTGGCGCCGGAGTCGAAGGCGTGGCTGCGGATGCTGCTGTCGGAGGCGGTCCGGCAGGCGCGCGGCTCGCGCCGATAATCGGCGGCTCCGCGCCCGCCGCGGGCCGCGGCGGGGAACTCCATAATTCTCCGCGCGCCGCGTTTGTCTATCGCCGGTTGAATCGTATGTTCAGAGGGACCGGCGATGATCCGTCGCCGGGAGTGAAACCGAACCACGACATTCAGCACGCCAGTGCTTTCCGACAGGGGGATGAAGTCGGGCGTCGGCCGTTCTCGCAAGAGAACGGCTGACGCCTTTTTTACCGGCGTGTGTTGTCGATCACCACGATTGCCTTTTGGCGAAACGATCGCTATAAAGCAGAGAGCGAAAAGCGCACTGCCATGTTCGACAGGGGGCAGGGCATTTTTTGAACCAGTAAATATGCCCCCGGGAGAATGCAGTGACACGGCGACGGACGAACCCGGCCTGACCGGGAGGTCTGCGATGTCCGCGTTTACTCCCACCTTGTGACATGGGGTTCAAGAAAGACGCTCTCATCGGCATTGCGGCGGTGAACTTTTCGCATCAAAAGCACCCGTGTCGCCCAACGGGCGGAGCGGGTGTTTTTGTGCGCGTCGGGCGGGATCAGGCGTCGTCCGCGGCGCGGGAGTCGAGCACCATCTTGACGAGATGGGCCAGGGAGCGCGACTCGGTCTTTTCCATCACGCGGGCGCGGTGAATCTCGACCGTCTTTTCGCTCAGTCCCAGGTCAGCGGCGATCTGCTTGTTGGCCATGCCGTCGACCACCAGGTTCATCACTTCCAGCTCGCGCGGGGTCAGCCGGCCGATACGCGCGCGGATGTCACCGCGGCGCAGCCGGGTCTGGCGGGTGCGCTGTTCGCGCTCGAGCGTTCGTTGAATCTCATCCAGCAGGGCCTGATCGCTGAAGGGTTTTTCGAAGAAGTTGACTGCCCCGGCCTTGAGCGCCCGGACGGCCATCGACACTTCACCATGCCCGGTGACCACAATGGTGGGAACCCGGATGTGATTGGCCAGCAGGTGCTCCTGCAGTTCCAGCCCGCTCATGCCGGGGAGACGCACGTCCAGGATGAGACAGGAGATCGGCTCCGGGTCATACGCCGCGAGAAACTCGGCGGCGCTGCCGAACGCCTTCGGCTGGAGGTTGACCGATTCGATCAACCAGCAGAGCGAGGATCGGACGGCAGGATCGTCGTCGACGATGTAAACCCGGCGCTCGTCGGTGTGCATGGTGCTTGCTGTGCTGTCGGCGGGCTCGGGTGTCATAGTCACCGACATCTGCGTTCCTTCTTCTCCGTTAAGGATAACGGATAGAGGTGAAGCGATTCAGCAGCCCAACGGGATTCCATTTAGGTATTTTCCCTTAATAAAACTTTAGGCGTACTTATTGAAAAGGTGGCATCAATGGGAGTACCCCGAATCTGGCGCGTTACGCGGGCTCCCCGGCGACGGTCGCGGGGGGCAGTTCGAAGTAAAAATCCATGCCGCCTTCCGACCGCGCCACCCCGGCGAGCTTGCCGCGATGCGCGCGAATGATGGACTGGCTGAGCCACAGCCCGATTCCGAGGCCGTCGGGCTTGGACGAATAGAGATGCTCGAAGAGGCGATCCTGCGCCTCGGTGCAGAGTCCGGTGCCGCAATCCTCGACATGCATCGTGACCGACCCGTTTTCCCGCGCGGTGCGCAGCGTGATGGTGCGCGGACGATCGGTGACGTCGTCCATCGCCTCGATGGCGTTGCGGGCGAGATTGAGAATCACCTGCTGCACCTGGACGCGGTCGATCGTGACGGGCGGGAGCGGATGTACCAGCTCGACGCGCAGGTCGACCCCGCGCTGTCGCGCGTCGGCCTCCACCAGCAGCGCGATCTCGCGCACCAGGTCGTTGAGGTCCTGGGCAATGGCGTGCGGCTCCTGTCGCCGGATGAACCGGCGCAGTCCGCGGATGATGGCGCCGGCCCGCTCGGCTTCCGAGGAGACGCGATGCAGCGCCTGGCGCAGTCCGGGCGCATCGACAGTACCCGCTTCGAGACGTCGGATGCAGCCGTTGGTGAAGTTGGCGATGGCGGCGAGCGGCTGATTGAGTTCGTGCGCGAGGCCGGCGGCCATTTCGCCCATGGTGATGAGGCGGCCGATGTGACTCAACTCGGCGGAGAGGCGGCGGGCGTGCTCCTCGGAGCGGCGCAGCTC
>Ga0187894_10004665_pt1 | contig 14549 bp, 13 predicted proteins | sample GBC1701081metaG_FD_136650 | JGI IMG/M metagenome (GOLD analysis project Ga0187894, IMG submission 136650) | White microbial mat communities from a lava cave in the Kipuka Kanohina Cave System on the Island of Hawaii, USA - GBC170108-1 metaG ...
GCTCGGGAGTTGCTGGAATCCTCATTCGCGCAGTTTCAGGCTGACCGAGCCGTGGTGGGGCTGGTCCAGCAGATTCGGCGTCACGAAGAGACCCTGGCCGGCTATGCCACGGCGATGGTCTGTCATCAGGGTGATTTCGCCGAATACGCTGCGCTCCGCCGGGCATTATCTGACCGCGAGGCGCAGCTGTCCCGCGATCGCGTGGCTAGTCGTAGAGCTGTCGCCACCGCCTCGCTGGCGAAGCTGCGCCGAGGAGACGTGATCCGGGTGCCGGGCGGGCGCCGCGCCGGGCTGGCCGTGGTCCTTAATCCGGGAACAGCCACTGGCGAGGAAGAACTCCGTCTGACTGTGCTCACCGCCGGCCGGCAGGTCAAAAAACTGACCGGCATCGACTTCCCGACTCCGATTGAATCCATCACCCGGCTGCGCATTCCGGCTTCATTTAACCCACGTTCGCCGCAATCTCGTCGCGATCTGGCTTCGACGCTGCAGGCCAAGGTTCGAGACGAGCCGCCACATCCGCGACGTCAACACTCACCGGCCGCTGACGACACGGAGGTTGCCCGGCTGCGGAACGCCATTCGCCGTCACCCCTGTCATGGCTGCCCGGACCGGGACTCCCATGCCCGACAAGCCGAGCGCCGTGACCGGCTGGAACGGGACACTGAAGCGTTGCGTCAGCGCGTGAACAACCGGACCAACACCATCGCCCGCACTTTTGATCGAGTCTGCGCTCTGCTGACTCAGCTGGGTTATCTTGCCGGTGATGCCGAAACCACCGTCACCCCGGACGGGGAGCGGCTGGCTCGGCTTTACACCGAGCTCGACCTGCTCACCGCCGAGTGTGTGCGCCAGGGTCTGTGGGAGCGGCTCACCTCGGCTGAGCTTGCCGCGTGCGTGTCCGCTTTGGTCTTTGAATCCCGCCAGGCTGAGGATGCCAGTCCACCGCGACTGCCAGGTGGACGCGCCCGGGCGGCGCTGGGTGAGATGGTCCAGCTATGGGGAAAGCTGAACGCGCTGGAGGCGGAGCATTGTCTGAACTTTCCGCGGCAGCCTGATCTGGGATTTGCCTGGCCCGCTTTTCGGTGGGCCGCTGGTGATCGTCTGGACGAGATTTTGCTGGATTCCGAATTGTCGGCGGGTGATTTTGTGCGCTGGATGAAGCGGTTGCTCGACCTGCTCGGGCAAGTGGCTGGCGCCGCGCCGGAGCACAGCCAGCTGCGGATAACCGTCAAGGATGCGGTGACAGCGTTACAGCGGGGTGTCGTCGCCTACTCCTCAGTGGAGGACATTGGGTGATCAGAGACTGCCTCACCTGCCCAATTGACGCGCCGAGATCACGATCGGCTACTCTAATCCACAGCCGGTTGATTCCCTGCCGGGAGTTCTCGCTGTCAGTGAGAAACCGGAGCGTCAGTGCCATTCCCGAATAACTACCGTAAGGGGGACCATCCCATGGTCAGCAGAAGATTACGCACCGGTGTTATGGGCGCCGCGGTCGGCGCTGCGCTCGTTGTCCTTCAGGCAACGGCGGCCGTCGCCGCTACAGATGTAGATGTGAGTGACATGGCCAAATTAATGACCAGCAATGTGGCGGTCGAGCTCAAGGTCGAATATCGCTGTGAGAAAGGCGCCCAATTCCCGGGCCTCAGCGCGACAGTGACACAAAACGTAAGAGGCCGCGTCACACAGGTAGTCGTATTTAATGGGAACAAGCTGACCTGCAACAACAAAGCGCAGCAGATGACAATTTTCGTCACAGCGCCCAATGAAAGCCGGGGATTCCGCACTGGCGATGCCTTTGTCAGGGTAGACCTGTTCGGATGTGCCACGCCGGAGGAGGGCTGTGGGCCTACCGCTGTGGAGAAGGAAATCCGCCTGGTCCAAGGAAATGATTCAGGGAGCGAGTTAGGCGGCGATCTAAGCCTGAATCTCGGTGTTCTAGATCTCGGGTTGCTGTAGCTCGTCAGGTGCTGTCCGGTGCTGGGGTAGGACAATGGAGTGCTAAAAGTCCTGGCGCCGTTTCGCGGATGTGAAGCGGCGCCAGGGACCTCTGGCTAGCCTTATGTGGCAGATCGGCTAACGATCCTTGAAAGCTGCGAGAAGCCGATGGATCGGGCCTTCGAGGCCGTACTTTTCGCTGAGCTGGGTTACCCGATCTGGATTGCGCGCGACGCGAGGCGCCGTATCGTCATACGGCGGTAGCGGGATCTCGGTAGCGACCCGGACCACCGTCTCGGCGCTGGTCAGATAATCTCGTGCCGCCGCCAGCTTGCGCCGAATCGCGGGCGTCAGATCCGAGGCGGCATCATCCAGCGCTGACAGCATCCCCGTCAGGTTCCCGTAGGCGGTTACCAGCGCGGCCGCGGTCTTCTCACCGATTCCCGGCGCTCCCGGCAGCCCGTCGCTGGGATCCCCCCGCAGCAGCGCGAAGTCCGGGTAGGCCCGACCGGGAATACCGTATCGGGCAGTGATCGCGGCTTCGTCGATAGCCTCGAAGCTTTTTCCTCGGGGACGAGCTGACCTCCGCGCCGGATAGAGAACGCGTACGCCACGGGCATCATCGACCAACTGGAACAGATCCCTATCCCCGGTCACGATGTCCACCGAGCCCTGAGCTCGGGTAGCCACCGTGCCGATCACATCGTCCGCCTCATATCCGGCCGCGCCTAGCCGTGCGATCCCCACCGCGTCCAGCAGCTGCTCGATCACCGCAACCTGCGGTATCAGGGCTTCCGGAACTTGCTCTTCGCCGTCTGGGCCAAGCCGGTGCGCTTTGTACGACGGGATTGCCGCCACCCGGAAAGCTGGCCGCCAATCCGTGTCCAGACATGCCACCAGGCGCTCCGGGCGATATCCACGGATCAAGTACGCGATGACGTCGAGCAGACCCCGGACGGCGTTAACCGGCATGCCGTCCGGCGCGGTCACCGATGGCGGAATGGCGTGGAAAGCGCGGAAGTACAGCGACGCCGTATCCAGCAGCATGAGATTAGCCACAGCAGAGATCCTGCCATCCCGAGGGCTTGGCTGCGCAGTAGTGGACAATTGCCGTACCGGCAAGTTCGAGGGAAAGGATTGTCGATGCTTCGCCCCCCACCCGCACAGATCTTCGTTACAGCTTTCTTCCTGTGCCTGGGCAATCGCTCAGGCTGGTCCAGAACATGAGTGATATTGAGCGCAGGTTGGCCGGAGCATCGACCTGAACGTGTAGACCGAGATGCCTCAGGCGGGGGGATGCTGCTAAGCTAAAGCACTGACCGGCTGGGCGCCTGGCGCGTCCGGTCCGCAAGTGGAGGTTCCGCCTCCCACCCGATCACCCTCGCGGGCGATGGGTTCGGTCGGCCTCGGACGGCAAGTACGTCCGCGGTCCCGTTGCTTGGAAGCAGATCATAGGCAACGGTGGCGGAGCTTCGCGGGTGCGTGCGTGCGAGGCTCTTTTTTATGAGCGCCCCGGACGGCGAGGTCACCAGATCGTCCTATCGATACGTCCAAGGAGGTCCCATCAGCACCGAGCCCCGCATCAATGACCGGATTCGCGTTACCGAAGTACGTCTCGTCGGTCCTCGAGGAGAACAAGTTGGCATCCTTCCCATTGGGGACGCGTTGCGACTAGCCCGCGAGGCGGATCTTGACTTAGTCGAGGTGGCGCCCATGGCCAGGCCCCCGGTCTGCAAGTTGATGGATTACGGCAAATTCAAGTACGAGTCAGCTCTTAAGGCCCGCGAGGCCCGTAAGCACCAGACCCACACCATCATCAAGGAGATGAAGCTGCGGCCGAAGATCGACCCGCATGACTACGAGACCAAAAAGGGTCATGTGACGCGGTTTCTCGCCCACGGCGACAAAGTGAAGATCACGATTATGTTCCGGGGACGGGAGCAATCCCGGCCCGAACTGGGATTCCGGCTTTTACAGCGGTTGGCCGAAGATGTGGCGGATTTGGGTTTTGTGGAATCGGCCCCTAAACAAGACGGTCGCAACATGCTTATGGTCTTGAGTCCGCATAAGAAAAGGACGGATGCCGCGAATGACAACCGGCCAGACCGGGTCCGCCAGGAACCGGCTTCCCAGGACGCTCGAGCCACGGCCTGAACGCGACCAGTATGACCAACGAGAAAAGACAGCGCCACCTGGCGCGAATGGCGCGCACCATAGTGAGGAGACGACGGCGAGGATGCCAAAGCAAAAAACGCATAGCGGCACGGCTAAGCGGTTCCGCATCACTGGCACGGGCAAGCTGATGCGTCGCCGGGCTCACCGCAGCCACTATTTCGAGCACAAACCTTCCAGCAGGACTCGTCGGTTGGCTACACCGGGCCAGGTATCCTCAGCCGATGTCAAGAAGGTTAAGCAACTGCTTGGCTCGTAACGGTCAGTGGCATCATTCGCCGGGCGACGGCAGGGCGCTGTCAATCCTCAGCGCTGTCTGTCTCATCAGAAAGGGAGTATTCGTCAGTGGCACGCGTGAAACGGGCAATCAATGCCCACAAGAAGCGCCGGGTCATCCTGGAGCGGGCCCGCGGCTATCGAGGGCAGCGTTCCCGTCTTTACCGTAAGGCTAAAGAGCAGGTCACCCATTCGCTGGTGTATGCCTACCGAGACCGTCGAGCACGTAAGGGGAACTTCCGTCAGTTGTGGATTCAGCGCATCAATGCCGCGGCTCGACAGCACGGCATGACCTACAACCGGTTTATTCAGGGGTTGAAGGCGGCGGATGTTACGGTGGATCGCAAGATGCTCGCCGAGCTAGCGGTGAATGATGCGGTAGCCTTCGCGGCGCTGGTCACAGCGGCGCGGCAGGCGCTGCCGGCCGACCGCAACGCTCCGCGACAGCCCGAGGATTCCCAGGCAGCAGCGGCTTAGTCCGCAGTGAACCACGAGCATATCTCTGTCCGTTCACCTCGGGTGGCAGCGGCCCGGCGGCTCGCTAAGCGTTCTTTCCGTGCCGCTCAGCGACAGTTTTTAGCTGAAGGGCCGCAGTCGGTCCGCGAAGCGGTGGCTCAGCCGGGAGTGCTGCGGGAGCTGTTCGTGACTGCCGACGCCGCGGCGCGTCCCCCGGAGATCGTGACCGCCGCGCAGGACACCGGAGCGCTCGTGCGCCGGGTCGACCGCCAGGTGTTGGCCAGCATCTGCCAGACGACAACCCCCCAAGATCTCATCGGCGTGTGCCGCTTTGTGGACGTGGCCCTGGATGACGTAGTAACGCGTACCCCGATGCTGGTGGCGGTGTTGGCCGGAGTGCGTGACCCGGGCAATGCCGGCACAGTGCTCCGCACCACCGATGCCGCCGGCGCGGACGCCGTAGTGGTCACTAGCTCTTCCGTTGACGTCTACAACGGTAAAAGCGTCCGGGCGTCGGCAGGCAGCCTTTTCCACGTGCCTGTCGTGCTAGGCGTATCCATCGAAGAAGCGGTCATGACGCTGCGGGAAGCCGGGTTGCGCATCCTTGCCGCGGATTCCTCCGGGCCGAGTGACCTCGACGGAGAAAGCGATGCTGGCGTCCTTGCGCGCCCCACCGCGTGGATTTTTGGCAACGAAGCTTGGGGATTGCCGGATCCCATTCTGGGCTTGGCCGACACAGTGGTGCGAGTGCCTATTTACGGCCAGGCGGAGAGTCTGAATCTGGCCGCCGCGGCAGCAGTGTGCTTGTACGCGTCCGCCCGTGCCCAGCACCGGTAAAACTGAGTGAAGGGACCCTTGAACCAATAGGATTGGGTGAAGGGTCCCTTCACTCAGTGGGTAACGCGAGCTCACACCAGACGGTGCGGCCACTGTGGTCGCCGGTCACGCCCCAGCGGGTGGCAAGAGCCGCCACGAGTTGCAAGCCACGGCCAGCTTCAGGGAGCTCGAATTCCCACTCCGAACCGAACTCGGAATCCAGAGCCGCGGAGCGCAGCTGTGGCTCAGTGTCCGAGCCTTCGTCGGCAACCTCGACGCGCACCAATGCCGCACTGACCGAAACGCTTACCTCGAAACTGCCACCGGGTTTGCCCGAGGCGGTGTGCTTACACGCGTTTGCGGCCAGCTCATCGACCAGCAGCACTGCCTCATCACGCACCGGGCAATCCGTGGGAAGCACGCCGGCCAGCCACTGGCGCACTTCTTTGATCTTTTCCGGCTTCCCGGGAAACCGGTGCTGAGCCCGTCGACCTTTGGCGCTGTGATGGGACGCATGCGCTGATTCGTCACTCTGCGGGGTCACTCTTATGCTCCTCTCGTCACTGGTCCTTGCGGAACCAGTCGAACATCATCGGATATCCGGAGAGGCTTCCCGCATCAAGACAGGCGCGATACGCTCAGCAGAGCGCATGTGTGCTAACGCTTGCGCCGGCCTGGGCGGGTTGCCTCCCGGCTGGGCCACTTTTTGGTGACCCTATCGCCAGCACCACGGGATTGCCTCCCCGTCGTGCTGGGTGACTCTTGCCTTTTCCAGGAAAGAGAATTCTTCGCTCCTACCTTGGGAATAATAGAGACATCACGCTCGATCTGTATAGACAGATTTATCAAAATCTTCTTGAGGTGAGGAGGTTTCCGTGTCCGTAAGGCAAGAACGCCCTGTTTACCAACGCATCGCTGATGCTTTGCGGAAACGGATTCTCAGCGGAGAGCTGAACCCCGGAGCTCGCCTGCCTTCCGAATCTGGCTTGATGACGGAGTTCGAGGTTTCCCGTGGCACTGCTCGCCAGGCGTTCGCTGTGCTCAAATACGAAGGGCTGGTAGAAAGCGTCACCGGCAGCGGGGTTTATGTGCGGCCAAGATTCCCGAACCGGGGACAGATCACCGCTGTTTCTTCCCACGGGAATGTGCCGCTCCCCCATACGATCATGGAGCCGGAGTTCAGCTGGACGAAACTAGTCATCCCGCCTGCGACCTGGTCGAAGGATCAACCTGCCACAATCACCATGACCGAGGTCGATGAGGTCCAGAACAGCCTCCACATGCTCTACAGTCTAGACCAGCGAGTCGGTGGGGACACCCTGCGCGATAGCATGCTGGCCCAGTTTCGGCAGATCTCCTGGTGGCTCAACCATGCTTCCTACCAATCGGACGTTGGGCAGGCGCTGCAATCGTTGGCCAGCTACGCGGCGGTCAACGCGGCATGGTTCTTCCTCGACTCCGGAATATCCGGCAGCGACGTTCGCTATCTGCTCACCGAAGCGTTGACCGCCGCGGAACTCGCCGATGACAAACCCCAGACCGTGTATGTTCTCGAAATGATGAGCATCCACTCACGATGGCTCGATCGTCCCAAAGAAGCTATTCACCTAGCCCAACGAGCCCAGCAGCTAGCAAAGGGACTGGGCAGCCCGCGCATGCAAGCACTGGTGGCTCTCCGCGAAGCTCAAGGCTGGGCGCTGCTCGGTGATGCCCCCGCCGTGGTCAATACCCATACCCAAGCCATGAAGCACCTGGAACACGGCCCCTCCGACGCGGACCCGCAATGGCTCAATTTTCTCGATGAGGCTGATGCGGCGGGTGAGGTGGGACGCTGCTATCAAGTGGCCCAGCAACCTGAGCAGGCCGAACAACACTTCCGCGACGCAGCCGCAATATCGCGAGGACCACATCGACAGCGCAACTCCACGGAATGGAATTTTGAGCTCGCGCGGGCCCTAGGTCAGAACAAAAAAATCGACGAAGCCTGCACCATAGCCCGCAACACCCTTCCGGCTTTGGCCGAGATGTCCTCCACCCGCATCCGCACCATGTTCCACAATGTCCTGCGCACACTCCAGCCTCACGCCGATGAGCCGTGCGTCCGCGATCTCACCGAACAAGCTCGCGCACTGTTCCCGAGCTCCCCGAGCTTTCCATAAGATCAACAGTCACAGCCCTTAACCGGGTTTCCGCTATCACAGGTCGATCATGCGGCGAAGCCAGTGACGTACGCTGCCTATCTCGGCATCGTCAAGATGACCCAGTGCGTTCTTGCTGGTCAAGCGTGCCGTGGAGATGGTCGTGATGTCCTCGATCCGCGCCCAGCTGGGCTGGTTTAACCCGGAGGAAGGCGAGGTGATCGCCACATGGTGAGGAAGACCCCGATCTCGAGTCGTCAGCGGCATTACCAAGCTCATCTCGATCGGAAACCGGCAGTGCAACGGTGAGGCGACCACCACAGCCGGTCGCACGCCGCCCTGTTCGCTTCCCCGCGGCTGGCCGAAGTCAACGAGCCACACCTGCCAAGGCCTAACCCGGCTCATATCGCCCCAGCGCCCCGCAGCCAATCGCCCGCGGCGTTATCGGTCAGCCGGGACTCATTCTGATAGCTGGCCCATTCCTCATCGTTGCTGCGCAGATACTCATACGCCATGAGCGCGGCTTGCTCCTCGTGCTCGCTCACCAAACGGTTCAGGGTTTCGGCCAAAGTCGCACCATGATAATGATCGGTCGCGACATCAGCCAGCCGGTTCCGAAGCTGAGTAGGGATCTTGATCGTTGTCATTGACATGCCTATCAGTATGACATATCAGCATGACTATTATCGATGGCCGATCCTGGCGTGAGGCTGTGAAGTGAAGACGGTGGCTGTCGGGCGGCGAGCGCGATGGTCTCTGGCTGCTGCTCGGTATAGTGTTTGGGAACAACGTGGCTTCCCAGCAAAGTCCAATTCCTCCCCTATCGAGTAAGTACGACAGAGATGCCAAACACCTTCCAGACCCCTGCCAATGTGGCTGCCCTTGATCCTGATGACATAGGCCGGATGCGCGACGAGGCTGAAAAGGCCATTGCCGCTGCGGCTGATCTGGATGCCCTGCATGCGGCGAAGATCGCGCACGCTGGGGACCGTTCGCCGCTGGCGTTGGCTAACCGACAGATTGGCGCATTACCGCCGCGGGATCGGGCCGAGGCCGGCAAGCTCCTAGGAGCAGTTCGGACCGCGGTGCAGGCAGCGCTAGCGGCCCGGCAAGCCGAGCTGGAGACAGCGCGAGATGCCCGGGTGCTGGTCGAGGAATCAGTAGACATCACCCTGCCCTGGGACCGTGCCCCACAGGGCGCTCGCCATCCGCTCACTACCCTAGTCGAGCGCATCGGTGAGGTCTTTCTAGCCATGGGATACCAGGTGGCCGAGGGACCTGAGGTAGAGGCGGAGTGGTTCAACTTTGATGCGCTGAACTTTCCCCCGGATCACCCGGCCCGGGAGATGATGGACACGCTGTTTGTCGACCCTCCGGGCTCGGGAGTTATCCTGCGGACCCACACCTCACCGGTGCAAGCGCGGACGATGCTGGCACGCAAACCTCCGATCTACGTGATTTGTCCTGGTCGTGCCTTCCGTAGGGATGAGCTGGATGCCACCCACACCCCGGCATTCAGCCAGGCTGAAGGCTTGGCCGTGGATGAGGGCCTCACCATGGGCGATTTGAAAGGCACCCTCGATCACTTTGCCGCCACCATGTTCGGTGCGGAAATACGGACCCGGTTTCGGCCGTCCTATTTCCCATTCACCGAACCCTCCGCTGAGGTAGACCTGCAATGCTTTGTCTGTCGCGGCGCTTCAGTAGGCAACCTCGACGCCTCCTGTCGCACCTGTAAGTCCGAGGGATGGATTGAGTGGGGCGGCTGCGGCATGGTCAACCCGCGGGTGCTCATTGCCTGCGGGGTAGACCCGCAGCGCTATAGCGGGTTCGCCTTTGGCATGGGATTAGAGCGCACATTGATGTTCCGCCACAACGCGGAGGACATGCGCGACATGGTGGAGGGCGATGTGCGTTTCACCCTTCCATTCGGGATGGAGAACTGATGCGCGTCCCGTTGTCGTGGTTGCGGGAGTATGCGGACCTGCCTGCCAACATTTCCGGCCGGGATGTGGCGGAACGACTGATCCGGGCCGGGTTGGAAGTCGAGCGGGTCGAGGTGCTCGGCGCTGATCTGGCCGGTTCGGTTGTGGTGGGCCAGGTGCTCGGAATCGAGGAGCTCACCGAGTTCCGCAAGCCGATCCGCTACTGCCGGGTGGCCGTGGGTGAGAGCGAGCCGCGCGGGATCATTTGCGGCGCGCGCAACTTCGCATTGGGCAATCTGGTCGTGGTGGCTCTGCCTGGCGCGGTACTACCAGGTGGCTTCATCATCAGCGCCCGGCCCACGTACGGCCGCGTCTCCGACGGCATGATCTGCTCAGCACGAGAGCTGGGCATCGGGGAAGACCACGATGGCATCATCGTGCTCCCCGCGGATGCCGCCGACGTGGGCGCGGACGCGATCACGCTGCTCGGGTTGCGGGACGAAGTGCTGGATATTGCCGTCACTCCAGACCGGGGCTATTGCCTGTCCATGCGGGGGATAGCTCGGGAGGTCGCGATCGCATACGGCGTAGCCTTCCGCGAGCCGGCCGGTATCACAATCACCATGCCGTCTGGCCAGGGTCATCCAGCCAGCATCGCCGACCGCAGCGCCGCGGACCGGTTCGTGCTGCGCAGTGTCACCGGGTTCGATCCAACGGCGCCGTCGCCGCTGTGGTTGCAACAGCGACTGCGGCTGGCAGGCATGCGGCCGATCTCGCTGGCGGTGGATATCACCAACTACGTCACGCATGAGCTCGGCCAGCCGTTGCACGCCTTCGACCGAGGCAAGCTGTCCGGGCCGATCGCGGTTCGCCGGGCCCGAGCTGGGGAAAAGCTGCAAACCCTGGATCATGCGATTCGGGAACTGGATTCCGAGGATATCCTCATCACCGACTCCTCCGGTCCGATCTCACTGGCCGGAACCATGGGCGGATTGCTCACCGAGATTGACGCGAACTCGACCGACATCGTGCTGGAAGCCGCCCACTTCGATGCCATCGGAATCGCTCGGATGTCGCGGCGGCACAAGCTATCCAGCGAAGCCTCTCGCCGTTTTGAGCGGAGTGTGGATCCCGAGCTGCCGCCGGTCGCTGCCGCACGGGCGGCTCGCCTGCTCGTCGAGCTCGGTGGCGGAATCGAGAGCGGTGTCACCGAAGTTAACCTGCTCCGGTCGGGGGCGATCATCACCATGCGTGCCGACTATCCCGGTCGGGTGGCTGGGATTTCCTACTCCCGCCAGACCGTGCTACGCCGGCTGGATGAGGTGGGTTGCGCGGTCGCCGGGGACGACGTGCTGACGGTGACCCCGCCCAGCTGGCGACCGGACCTGACCGACCCGAACGATGTGGTCGAGGAGGTGGTGCGGCTGGAGGGGTATGACCAACTGCCCGCCACCCTGCCCCAAGTCCCCCCCGGTCGGGGTTACACTCCGGCTCAGCGGCTGCGCCGTCGAGTTAGCCAAGCCCTGGCCGTGACCGGCTACGTAGAGGTGCTCTGCCCGCCGTTTGTCAGCCCGTCGGTCTGGCACGCATTCGGATTGACTGAGGATGATCCGCGCCGACGCGCCGTGCGGCTGACTAACCCGTTGTCTGAGGAGGAGCCAGAGCTTCGCACTACTCTGTTGCCTGGACTGCTGACCACGCTGCGGCGCAATGTCGGCCGTGGCCTTACCGATGTGGCGCTGTTCGAGATGGGGCTGGTGTATCATCCGCGTCCCGGCGCGTCTCCGACCCCGCGACTCGGCGTGGATCGGCAGCCTACCGACTCTGAGATCGCGGCGCTGGAAGCTGCGCTGCCGGATCAGCCGCGCCACGTGGCGGTGGTGCTCACCGGCAACTGGGAGCCTGCCGGTTGGTGGGGCACGGGTCGACCCGCTGACTGGGCTGATGCCATCCAGGCAGCCCGGGTGGTGGCCCAAGCGGCTCGGGTGGAGCTGGCAGTGCGGGTTGGACAATGCGCGCCCTGGCATCCGGGGCGATGCGCCCAGCTGCTCGTGGGTGACACGGTGGTTGGCCACGCGGGTGAGCTGCATCCTCGGGTGACCGGCGCGCTGAGCCTGCCGGCGCGGGCCTGTGCCATGGAGCTGGACCTCGATCGTCTCGCTCCTCCGGATGAGCGGGTGGTATCCGCGCCGAAGATATCTACCTACCCGGCGGCGGCCCAGGACGTTGCCCTCGTCGTTGCGGACGCGGCGCCCGCCGCTGAGGTGGCGGCGGCCTTACGTGAAGGCGCGGGGAAGCTGCTGGAGTCGTTGCGGCTGTTCGACGTCTACACGGGCGGGACGATCGGTGTAGGCCAGCGGTCCCTGGCCTACACGCTGCGGTTCCGGGCGCCCGATCGGACGCTCACCGCCGACGAAGTGTCCGCTGCCCGTCAGGCAGCCGTCGCCGAAGCCACCCGCCGCACCGGCGCCATCCTCCGCGGCGCATAGAGTCATTACCGCTTGTGGCCAGGATTCGTCACGCATGCGTGACGAATCCTGGCCACAAGCGTGGTTGCCCACTTCCAGTTCGCACTCGAGGCAGCGATCGGGCAAGCTAGAGACGCTGTAGTTGAGGAATCGCTACGTCAGCAATCTAGGTGAGGAGAGATCACTAGCTGTGTCGGACACTAACCCCTCCACGATGGCCATGGACATCGTTGATGAGTTGCAGTGGCGTGGGCTGATCGCCCAGTCGACCGATCTGGATGCCTTGCGCGTGAGATTAAAAGCCGGTCCAGTTACGGTTTACTGCGGATTTGACCCCACCGCGCCCAGTCTGCATATCGGTAACTTGGTGCAGTTGCTTACCCTGCGCCGGCTCCAACAAGCAGGGCACCGCCCTATCGGGTTGGTTGGCGGCGCCACCGGTCTGATCGGCGATCCTAAGCCCAACGCGGAGCGTACCCTCAACGATCCCGAGGTGGTTGCGGGATGGGTGGAGCGTATCCGATTCCAGGTCGAACGCTTTATTGAGTTTGGAGACTTCCCGAACTCGGCGCTGCTTGTGAACAACGTGGACTGGATCGGCGAGCTGTCCGCGATTGAGCTGCTTCGGGATATCGGCAAGCATTTCAGCGTGAACCATATGCTGGCTAAGGAAGCCGTCAGTGCGCGGCTGGCCGGGTCAGGCATCAGTTACACCGAGTTCAGCTACATGATCTTGCAGGCACTGGACTTCCTCGGACTCTACCGACGACACGGCTGTACGCTGCAGATCGGCGGTACGGACCAGTGGGGCAACATCACCGCGGGTTTGGATCTCATTAGGCGAGTGGAGACCGTCCTACCGCGTGGCAGTGTGCATGCCTTCAGCGTTCCCTTGCTGACGAGAGCTGACGGCGCCAAGTTCGGCAAGACCGAGGGCGGCACAATCTGGCTGGATCCGGAGCTGACCAGTCCGTACGCCTTCTACCAATTCTGGATCAACGCCGACGACCGAGATATCGGGAACCAGCTGAGGGTTTTCAGCTTCGGTTCTCGGGACGAGATCGAGGCGCTGGAAAAAGAGACCATCCAGCGGCCCGCGGCCCGGCTGGCTCAGCGAGCGCTTGCTGAGGAGCTCACCATGCTCGTCCACGGTCCGGCCGAGTGCGCGCGGGTGGTCGCCGCCAGTCGAGCGTTGTTCGGCCAGGGAGCGCTCGACCAGCTGGACGCGGCCACCTTGACAGCGGCATTGCGCGAAACTCCACTCGCCGACCTGCCTGCTGGCCCGTTGCCACCCGTGGTCGATCTTCTGGTGGCCACCGGGCTGTGCTCATCGAGATCAGAGGCTCGCCGGGCTATCGAGCAGGGCGGCGCTTACCTCAACAACCGCAAGGTGACCGATCCGGACGCGGTCCCCGCTGACGCCGATTTGTTGCACGGGCAGTGGTTGGTGCTGCGGCGGGGTAAGCGGAACCTCGCGGGGATACATCGGCCATGAGTCAGCCCTGTCCTTATCCAGTGGGGAGAGACTTAGCGGCCTGGTACCGGAATATTTTCGCCAGGCTGTCGTTACCGAAGTGTGAGACATACCAGAATTCGAGGAGATCTCTAGGATTTAGAGCATCTTAGTGAGGGTAGGATTTGACTCTACCCGGGAAGATCCCTAACGTTCTCTTTGTCGCCTCTATGAGAAAAGCAGGAACCACGCGTAGTGGCTGATCTCCGAGGCGGCGTCCCTAAGATAAGATAAGCCGGATGTCATCACTGTTCGGCTACCAGATCAGAACATGAGAGTGTTCGGCCGCCATTGTGGCGGGGAGAACTTCTCACGTTTCGCCTCTATAAACGTTACCTGTAGAGCGCGGTTGTTGTTTGTGTTCTCAACAGTGTGTAGATGTGTGTCCTTGTCTGGATAAACTCTCATGGAGAGTTTGATCCTGGCTCAGGATAAACGCTGGCGGCGTGCTTCATGCATGCAAGTCGAACGCTGAAACCCCTTCGGGGGTGAATGAGTGGCGTACGGGTGAGTAACACGTGAGCAACCTGCCCCACAGTCTGGAATAACCCCGGGAAACTGGGGCTAATGCCGGATATGACTCCGACGGGCATCCGCTGGAGTGGAAAGGTCTCCGCATTCGCGGGGTTCCGCTGTGGGATGGACTCGCGGCCTATCAGCTTGTTGGCAGGGTAATGGCCTACCAAGGCGATGACGGGTAGCCGGCCTGAGAGGGTGTTCGGCCACACTGGGACTGAGACACGGCCCAGACTCCTACGGGAGGCAGCAGTGGGGAATCTTGCGCAATGGGCGAAAGCCTGACGCAGCAACGCCGCGTGAGGGATGACGGCCTTCGGGTTGTAAA
>Ga0187894_10004666_pt1 | contig 14547 bp, 12 predicted proteins | sample GBC1701081metaG_FD_136650 | JGI IMG/M metagenome (GOLD analysis project Ga0187894, IMG submission 136650) | White microbial mat communities from a lava cave in the Kipuka Kanohina Cave System on the Island of Hawaii, USA - GBC170108-1 metaG ...
AAAAAGGAACCCAAAACCAAACCACAAACAGCTGGGCGCAAGCCCGCTCAAGGGCGCTTCAGTTATCGTCGAGCGCCCGAACCGTTGAGCTATGGTCAACCACCGATTGCTGTCACCGTCAGCCAAACCCAGCGCCCGGCTTGTGGCGGCCTGCTGCAAGCCTGTGCTCAAGAAATCGTCACCCATACCGACTTACCAGCGCTGCCCGTGCCTCTGGTGACGGCTTATGCGGTGGAAATCTGCCGCTGTCAAAGCTGTGGCAAATCGCTGCGGGCGCAGCACCCACAACTGCCCGCTTCGCAACGCCGTGCCACCGCCCGCCGCCTCGGCAGCCCGGCCTTGGCGGCGGCCCACTACCTGCCTGATCAGTTGGGCATTCCGGTAAGAAAAGCGCCTGCCGTGGTCAAACAGCTGACGGGCTTGGAAATCACCCGGAGCGCCCTGACGCAGGCGGCCTTGCGTAGCGCTTGTGGTCAGGGCGCGGTGGCCCAACGATATGCCGAGTTGCGTGCCGCAGTCAAAGAGCAAGCGGTCATTTACACGGCTGACACGGGCTGGCCGGAAGGCGGCAAAGTCGCCTACCTGATGACCTTTGACAGCCCCGCAATGACGGTCTATCAAATCCGTGAACGTCATCGCAATGAAGAAGTCCGCCAGCTCATCGCGGACCACTATGACGGGGTGCTGACAACCGATCGCGGCAAAAGTTACGACGCCAAGCAGTTACTGATGGTCAAGCAGCAGAAAGGTCTGCGGCACATTCAGCGCTCCGTAATCGAGGCGCTGGACGGCAGTCAGGGGCGCGAGCGCGACTTCAGTCTGGCGCTGAAATCGCAACTCAAGGAAGCCCAGGAGGTGAAGCGGCAACAGCTGGACGGCCAGCTTAGCGGCAAAGTCGCCGAGCGGGCAGGCCGCGACATCGAACGGGAAATCAACCTGCATTTGCGGCAGCGCGGCCTTGAGGATGGCAAAAGTGAGCGCTTGCGGCAACAACTCTTAGAGCATCACGAGCGCGGCAAGCGGCTACGGTTTTTGCACGATTCGGCAGTCGAGGCTACGAACAACGCGGCGGAGCGGGACTTGCGAGGGGCGGTGATTGCCAGAAAAGTCTCGCAAGGGACGAAGACCGCCAGAGGGTCGCGAGCCGTTGAGGCGTTTACGAGTGTGCTGCGTACGCAGATGAAGCAAGGATCGGAGACGGTCATGGAAAGGTTGTGCCAGTTGCTGGAGCGCTCGCCGCCGTCACCTGCCGAAGCCAACTTGCCAGGATAACTTTTCAAACAGCGCTTGCGGGTGGGCAGTTGTCTGCCTGGCGCTAATCAATAACCGCATAGTACGCCCTAAAGACTTGCAAAGAGTTAAAACTATTTACACAACGCCTTGGCGAATGAGCAATAGAGCAGCACGAGCGGCGAGGCGGACGTAATCGGAATCGTCAGTTTCAGCCAGCGATTCTATTTTTGCTTTCGCTTCCCGTACTCGCAAACGTCCCAATGCTCGAACGGCGGCGCGACGCACACCCGGACGCGCATCATCAAGCAACTTCATAAACTCTGTTGCCGCTTCCCGCACTTGCAGTTTTGCCAGAGCATCGCATAGATAAATAAGAAAATTGCCGTCGGTGGTTTCCTGTAGCATTTCCAGCAATGTCTCTGCTGATTCTTTGACTTGTAAATCCGCTAAGGCATGGAGAAGGACAACGACTTTGTTGCGTTCCAGTTTGTTATCGGTAAGCGCAGCTAACAGCTCTTGCAACTCAGGCGCATCACCACCCTGCCGCCAGATTTCGATTCGCAACCATAAATCGGATTGCCGATGGTCTGTTGCTACCGTTGCAGCAATCTCGTCGGTTGGTCTGTCGTCGGGCTTATGCTCAAATTCTGCAATGGCGCTTTGAACAATCGTTAGAATTTCATCACCGAATTTTTCAATCAGGCGCTGCCCGATGCCTTTGATGCTTTCCAGTTCGCGGTGCGTTTCCGGCGCTCTCCGGCTAATCTCTTCCAACGGGCTATTATGCAGAATCACAAAGGCGGAGACCGCCAAATCACGGCTCTTTTGCAAGCGCCACTCTTTCAATTTCGCAGCAATATATTCCGATTGCAGCGTATTGATTGCTTCATTTTGATTGGCTGACGCTGCCGGTGGCGGAAAATCGTTTTCTGATGTGGCAGCTTTCCTTTGAGCAAAACCGGAAAGGGCAATCAGCGAATCGCTTTCCAGCGCGGCGCGTCCCCGGTCGGTTATTAGCAAGCGCGGATACTCTTCGGCGGTGGTTTCGAGTAGATGTTGGGCAATCAATTCATCAATCCATTGCAGAACTCTGTCGCCACTATGCCGAGCCAGCGCCCCGTAAGATTGCATTTGATTCAGGTTCGATTCGATTATCTTTTTGCGTTTGCTTGCCACTAACACACCGGCAATTAAAGCACGACCGATACGCCCGCCGAAATCTGTTACTGCCTGTAGAATCGTCCGCGCCATCCGGTCGGATTGTTCCGTAGCCGACAACGGCGTTGTTTCTGAGGACCTGGCATCCGGTTGGGAAGATTTCTTTTCCGAAATACAGACATCGCAGCCCGAACATGGCACGGTCAACTGTTGTCCAAAATAGTGGAGAATCCCGGCGCGGCGACACTCATACCCGGCGGCATATTCAATCAAGGTTTTTAATCGCTCATCAGCGAACTTTTTTCTATCGGTTACGAGGCGAAAATTGAGTTGTGGTCTCCGCACCTCCGGCTGCGTCAGAAAATACTTGCCGTCGGCTGTCTGTTCTACCCACTGTTGTTCGTGAAGAAACTGTAGCGCCGCATTGACGGCAATCTCTTTGTTGCCGCTGGCGGTAATCAAATCGCTGGCGCTAACCGGCAGCGGTTTCGCGTCGTAAAGAATTTCATAGAGTTTGAAAACGATTTGCGGTTCCGCATGACTGCATTCCAGAAAAAAGCGTTGCGTCTTTACGTCCTGTTGCCAGTAGAGCAGCGTACAGATTGCCCGTTCGCTGTCACGTCCGGCGCGTCCGGCTTCCTGATAGTAGTTCTCGATGGAAGCGGGCAGATTGTAATGTATAACGCGCCGAACATCCGGCTTATCAATGCCCATGCCGAACGCCACTGTAGCCACAATGACGCGGCTGCGCCCCTGTAAAAAATCGCGTTGTGATGCGATGCGATGCTCTGGCTCCAAGCCCGCATGATAGAGCGCACAACTGATGCTGTGAGTTTGCAATAACTGATAAACGCTTTCGGCTTCGCGGCGTGTGCTGGTGTAAACGATAGCCGCGCCGTCATGCTCACCGAGCATCCGTAACAATTTGCTCTCTTTCTCTTCGCGGGTGTTGACCTTGAGGCATTCAAAGATCAGATTCGGACGATTGATGTCACCGATAATCATCTCCATATCGGCAAGCTGCAAAGCGGCGGCAATGTCGCTTTGCGTGTGCGGCGTTGCGGTTGCCGTCAACGCCAGCACCGTCGCCTGCCTCAACTCCGGCAGACGTTCAATCAGGTGGCGATAATGCGGGCGAAAATCGTGTCCCCACTGACTGATGCAGTGCGCTTCGTCAATCACCAACAGGCTGATTTTTGAGTTTTTAACCAGTTGTTGAAAGCGCAAAGAATCGAATCTTTCAGGCGCGACATAGACCAACTTGTATCTGCCGCGCTCCATATCGGCAAAGCGAGCGCCGATTTCCGCAGGCGACAAGGCGCTATTCAAATAGGTGACATTATGAAAACCACGAGCCAGCAACGCCTCTACCTGATCCTGCATCAGAGCGATAAGCGGCGAAATCACCAGCGTCAACCCGTCGAGTATCTGCGACGCCAGTTGATAGCAGAGCGATTTGCCAAGCCCGGTTGGTAAGACGGCAAAAGTGTGACGGCAGGCAAGAACATTTTCAATCACCTGCCGTTGCCCGGGACGAAACTCCGCAAAGTTGAAATAGCGATGCAGCAAGCCACGCAATTCATCATCCGACGCTTGATTGTGCGATGCAGGATTCATCAGTTTCCGTTATGAGGAGCAATGATAAGTCAGTCGAGAATTAAAGGCGAGCGTAATCTACTTCGATTTGTAATTCCGGCAGCGTGTGAGCGCCGACCACAATCAGCCAGTGTTTGCCTTGAAAGAGGCGCGACAGTCCAAGCGCCAGATAGGTCGCCTGTTTACCCTGCTTCCTGAAATCTTCCTGCGTAAGTGTGCGCGGCACACCATTCGACTTCGCCAGCAACTTCCTGCCCAGCGCCCGCATTCGTAAATCAGTGCAGCCAATATCTTGCACCGCAGTTGTACCGATTTGAAACGTAGCGCGTACCGTCACATCATCGCCGGTCTTATTCGGCGCAAAGGTAAACGAAAAATCTTCGACGGTGAATAAGCCTAATGACCGCTCGCCCTGACCGTCCGTTTGCAAAACGGCTAAATCGGCTTCGGCGTGTTGGCGTAAAAAATCTTCTTGCTCCGTAAGCGAGAGTTTCTTGAGAAAGCGCGGCTTCTTCTGCAAATCGAGCGTCCAGTCTTCCGTGTGCGGCGGTTGCGGCGCATAGTCTTTGAAATGGAACTGCGTAACGCCCATATTGATTAGATGCGAACGCCCCTCGTGAAAGAAATCAACCGGCAACAGGCAGTAATCGCTAATCACGTTAGCGTAGTGAGATGTTTCTTTGACCGGGCGCACCGGACGCACCCACTGACCAGACGCATCAATCCCGGCAACACAGACGCCGCCGTGCATCTTTGTCACCGCCAGTAAGGTTATCTCTTTTATGGCGCTCATAGTGATTTACAGATGGGTAATTTGAACATCGGCATTAAGCTGCGCCAGATAGTCCGCGACTAAGCGGCGATGGCATTTGTCCGCCGTCGGTTCAGCACAGAGCAGACAGATATTCTCTTTTGTCAGCAACGCCTGTCCCGACGCTGTCAAGTCACGCGCTGCCAGCAGACGATTGAACTGCTCTTCATACCATTGCCAATCGCCCGCTTTTTTATAGGTGTCAAGCAGTTCATTAGTTGGCGCAAATTCGGGGTGATGTTCGTAATGAATGCCAAAACCGGCTGCCAACAGATAAGCGAAATCCGGGTACTTGCTCCACCCGGCAAGCTGTGACGTATTGCGAAGGCGCACATCAATTACGGTTTGTACGTCGGCGTTTTTCAGCAATTCAATAAACTGTTTCAAACTCTTTTTTGTGAAACCTATGGTAAAGATATGCTCCATGTCCTGTATCCTCATGGTTGCGTCTAGACTTTCCACATTCACTCTAACCATCCTACCATCTGGTGGCTATTGCAGTAACGGAAAACCACATCAAAGGCGACCACTCGACCTTAACCGACCTTTTCTTGTTTCTCCAACAGATTATCAACGGCGAGATTGCCCGCCCCATGCAAGAAGAAGAAGCAAGCGGCAGCCAGCATCATTAGCGCCGGAAACATATTCGGGTAGCTGTCGCCAATGTGCGCGATAATCAGCGCCGCTATGAAATTGACAATCATGACCACTGCCGCATAGCGAATCACCAGACCAAGTATAAACAGGATGCCGCAGATGAATTGCGCGTAAACCGAGAGAAAGGCTGAGAACAAGGGAAAGGGTACGCCGCGCACCGTTAAGAAACCGGCAAATTCTTCCATGCGAGCATAGCTGAAGACATTATCCTGTGTGCCATAGATGAGATGAAAGCCGACAATCAGGCGAATGAAGATAACGCCGTACTCCTTGTATTTTTCAAGACGCGATAGCTTTAGCATTCAAGGTATAGTATACAATCGGTTGATAAAATTGCGACTCAACTTTTGTCAGTCGTTTATCGCCACCTAAGGCTGGAATTAGCAGCGTGAGTTGAGATTCAACTTGAACCGTGAGTATGCCTTTGCTCCAAATCAGAGTCAGGCTCTCAAGCCGTTTAGAAGTTATCTTTGATCCACACATAGAGAAGTTGATCGTCCGGGTTCCAGATTGCCAGAGCGTACCAACCGTCCTCGCCTCGCTCGTTTAAGGGGAAATTTGGTGTGCTGAAAACACGAGTTCCATCTGAAATTGAGGGATTCCACCAGTAAGGAGGCATCGCGAAGAACTCATCGGGAAGTTGTTTGCCCTCCACGGGTTGAAGCCTAAACCTGTTCGTTACAACAGCCAACTCTGACTCTTGGATACGCGCTTTCCAGAGCCACTCGGAATCAATAAATTGACCGAGACAGTAGTACCGGCTGTCTGTCACGTTCACTCGCGTATATTCTAAGTACGGGGGTAGCCCGTGACGCAACGCCGGAAAATCAACATATCGTGCGAACATGGCTGCAAACAGCAGAAGGTAAAAGCCGCACACCACGGCAAAGGTTTTTCGATTCCTGAACCTTGAAAAGAACTGTTTCGGTCGTTCCAGCGCCCCTGTGAGATTCAGTGACCCGTATATGAGAACTGTTAAAGCTGTCGTCAGAAATGGCGCGAAGAACAGTCCTCCCAATAAACACGCCAGGAACCAAGGCTGAAAGACGATAACAGGCGCAACCAGAAGCACAGGCAGGACGGCAAAAATCCAATCGCCCCGTAATAAAAAGAGAAAAAAGGCAATTAACAGTGCAAAGGTCGCCACCACATTGACGACAAAGATGCCAAGCGTATAGAGCAGCCATTTTATCATTATGCCTCTAGGATGAAGCTCATTTTTGAGCTACCGGCACAGGGCAGAGCGAGCGCACTCTGGTAGTGATGAAATCAGAAATCGTCGCTTCTCTTGCCAGTGCTTCGTGACCAACGCTCTTAATCAAATAATTGCCTAAAATCGTAGTCTTGCTTTCATCTTTGCTGCGTATCTGCTTCTCGCCACGCAACAGCCATAGACTGCGCTGATAGAAGTTTGCCGCAAACTTTACATTCGCCGGTACTACTTCATCGCCGATGCCGACGGTATCAATCTGCACCGTCAATTCCACCGGAATACCGGCTTTTGCCAATTTGCGAGTCAGTTTAATCACTGCCCAGCCGCCGAAGCTATGACCATAAATGACGAGTTTCGGAGCGCGGTCAAGCTCTTGCGGCGACAACTTTTTATCGCGGTTCAGGTCAAAGCGTTGATAGATGGACTTATAGGCGTTGCGCCAGAACCAGTGGCGATAGATTTTTACCTGTAGCGCCGGTTGTTGAGGATTTCTCAGGCGATTGCCAATTTGCACAACGCCCTGTTTCTGATCGTCCGGGCTACGCATCCCGCCGACAAAACCGACAACCATAGTTTGACAAGGCGCTGTTTCCGCTTGTGGGGATTGTGCTTTCGCCTGTGAGGAAAACAAACCGAGCAGAAAGGTTCCTATTATCAAAAGAATTAACTTCACCATAACAAACCTTCCTTATTCCATCATTACAGGAGTGCGATCACGGATGAGGTAATCTTCCCAATTCACGGTAGCCGTTGCCTGAGCGTAATCGCGGGTGTGCGATGACCAGTTCTGGGTTATTCTACCGTCCGGTCTCTTGTACCACGAACGGCAATTCGCATCCGCCCAGGTGGTTTTCGCTAACGCCGCCTGCAATTCCTGATTGAAATAATCCTGCGCTGTTCTGCTCACTTCCATCGCTGCAAGATTCCTTGCCTGCATCTCGGTCAGCGCCTTAACGATGTACTCGACCTGCCGCTCCATCATAAAGGTAATGGCGTTATGTCCGAGATTGGTATTCGGTCCGTAGAGCATAAACATATTGGGGAACTGCGCGGTGGTGATGCCGAGATAGGCTTCCGGGTAATCCGCCCACGCCTCGCTGAGATGTATGCCGTCTCTGCCGACGACATCGAGCGACCAATGCCAACCTGTTGTCTCAAATCCGGTGGCGTAGACAATAACATCAAAATCGTGTTTTGCGCCGTCGGCGGTTTCGATGCCGGCGGGCGTGATGCGGGTGATGGCATTGGTTTCCAACGACACATTCGAGCGCACGAATGCCGGATAGAGGTCATCGGCAAACAACACGCGCTTGCAGCCTATCGGATAATCGGGCGTCAGTTTTTGCCGCAGCGTCGGGTCGCTCACCTGTTCATGCAGATGGTCAAGCGCCATGCGGGTAAAGGCGGCGCGTCCGGCTTCTGTCCAACTGAACGCCTGCCAGAAGAGGTAATCCGCCCACAGATAAATATCCTCGCGGTTGTGTATCGCCACGTGCGGCGCGGTCATAATCAGCATCTTCTCTTCATCGGTGATGGGGCGATCACGGCGCGGGATGACCCAGTTTGCCGAGCGTTGAAAGACCGTCAGATGCTCTGCCACCTTTGCCACTTCGGGGATTAACTGAATGGCGCTGGCGGCGGAACCAATCACCGCAACGCGCTTACCGGCAAGGTCAATGCTATGATCCCATCGCGCTGAATGAAACGCATTGCCCGTGAAACTATCGCGCCCTTCAATCTCCGGCAGCAGCGGGCGATTGAGTTGCCCAAGCGCCGGAATGATGACATTCGCTTCATACGTTTTGCCTTGTCGTGTTGCCAGCGTCCACACCGCCCGCGCATCATCCCATACTGCCGACACGGCTTCGTCGCCCAGATGCAGATGCGGGCGCAAGCCGAAATTATCACAAAGGTCTTCGGCATATTGCTGCACCTCATGATGGCGCGGGAAGAGATGGCTCCATTTCAGGCTCGGCGCAAACGAGAATTGATAGACCGCCACCGGCGTATCACAGGCACAGCCCGGATAGGTGTTGTCGCGCCACGTTCCGCCAACTTTGTCGCCCTTGTCGAAGATTACCAGATCATTGAATCCGGCTTCTTTCAACTTGCTGCCGGCGCACAGTCCGCCGAGACCCGCGCCAATTACCGCAACCGCAGGTTTATCTGTCATGCCATTCTCCTTGTTATCTGCTGCTTCTTTGACTTGGTTAGCTGCGCCATTTCTCTGCTGCTAATGCTACGCGCCCTCGTATCTTGATACACTTGCAGCCATCAGGCAAGCCGCCTTACTTTCTGCTCTATTTTTTCCATACAATCGAGTAGCGCCAGAACAAACGCCTTCTCACGATGGCTCCCGGAAGAATTTCTGCCCAAAGCCATTGCCTCGCTGAACGGTTTTACAATTTCTCAGCATTTTTCACAATTATTCACACCATTTTGACAAGAATTGACTGTCTTTCTGATAAACTGCGTGTACACTCTCAACGCTGCTCGGCAGAGGAGGAGATATGGCAGACAAACACTTGAAGCTGGATGCGACGGCTGAACTCCCGCGCCGTCGTTTTATCAAGGATGCGGTGACGACAGTAGCGTTGACCTGTGTTGCGCCGGCAACTTTGTCAGGTTGCCAGCTTGGGCTCAATTCTACCATTTCGACTTCCGCGAATGCCGATACGATGGAACAGGCGCTAGAGATGATGAACGGGCTACCGGCGCTTGGCAATCACGGACCGATGGCGGCAGAAGCCCTGATTGCTCTTGGTCGCCCTGATGCCGTCGAGTCTTTCATCGAAAGTTACAAAAAACGCTTTCGCTCAAGTAGCCCGGCAGCGCATCAGAAAATCACGCGGGATAATTGGCGAGAAGCCTTGGGCGATGGTGAGCGGGTCACCGACTGGACTGACTTTTTCAATCGCGAGTTGCAGGAATCGGCGTGGACAAAGGCGCTGGAAAAATGGTCAGCCATTCTCGCTCCGGGGTTAGCTGCCGCCGCCGCTCATGGCGTCATCCGCACGGCTCATGCGGCACGCAGCCTCTCTGCAAAGGAAACCGAGCGCCGTCGCCGCGAGTTGGCAGAGGGTTTGGGTTACTGGGCGGCTTATTATCAACCTCTCCCGGATGCGCCGGATGCCCGACAGGAAAAATTCAGACCGGCGCAAGCCCTCGCTCAGGTTCCTATGCTGCCAACCGACAAACGAAAGGGCGGCTCCGTTATGAATGGGCTGCGAGGTCTTACGGACTTTCAGCCTTTTAGTAAAACCGCCCGTCTGGTTGAGATTCCCGATAAGCCGGAGCAATTTCTTTCAGAGCTGACCGAAACCTTTGCCACCGCTTATCTTCAGCACGTCAACCAGCGCAGCCTGATCACTTTGATTCACGCGGTCACAGGCACAGCAGCCTTGCGTTCTCTGCTGCCTTATCTGTCACCGATGGCGAAACAACAGATGGCACGTTATGGCTGGCAAGCTGCCGCCGCCCTTTATGCCATCTCTGCATCCGCTTCGCCGAACCCGTTACCCGACAGCAAAGAAATCCGCCGTGAGAATCTGATTGAGCAAGCCGTTGCTTCACAGGAAGAACACGCCATCAAATTTACCGAAGCCTGTCTGCGTGAATATAGCCTCAATCCCAAATTGGTTTATCTGCAAGCAGCGCAAGATGCCGTGAAGCGATTGACCTGAACGGATGAGCAACTGTAGAGCCAAACGGAACGGCAATAGATAAGGCGGAGGGGAACGGATAATCCGTCTCAATCCGCCACAGCCGCTAAAAATTTACCTCACCATTGCCTCGAAGTTGGTTGCCGCAAATCCCTTGCATGGCATTATGTAAAAACCCTGTAAGGCTTACTGTTTGTCAAGAATAACGATGTCAGTTGTTGTGCCATTTGGACTGGTCTGTTTGACATCCATGGTCATCGTTTTACCATCGGCTGACAGCGTGAACTTCCGCACGAAACTAAATCCTTCATCATTCTTGAACTCGATAAGCAGAGATGCGCCTTCCCACTTGGCGGACGCTTTAACCTCCAGTCCGCCTAATGACTGGGCGCTCTGCTTGCCGTCCAGCGTATAGTTGAGATTGTGTGTCTGGTCGCCTCGTTCATTTGACAGCATCAGCGTTTCTCCTAAAGTGGCTTCCTGTTGCTCAAACTTTATGCTGATATTTTTGGGTCCGCCGCGTTCAAACTTGCTTTTCGCGGCATTCATTTTCCAACTACCGCTAACATTAGGCTTACTTTGCGCCCCTGTGAACGATGCCGATGCACAGAAGAAAAATAGAAGGATAAAAAGAAAACAGACATTTCGTAGTTTCATAAGCTCTCCTCACCTTGAAATAGGCTCATGTTTTTATAGCACAAGTTCCTGAAATTACCATGCCTTTACAAGCAGACAACTCTCTTTTGCTGCTAACCGAGGAACCCTTGGCGCAGCTTCGGCGGAATGAATGGTAAGCGGTTATTCGCCATTTTCATCTCTTGCCTTCATCACATCCGCTTCCAGAAATAAGTTGTCCATATCTGCCAATGGCCAATAGGCATAACGCCCGAAAAGATTATTGATGTGCTGCTTCACGAGCGCCCGGTCAACCAGTTCTTCTTCTCTGAGCAGCCAGAGAAGGTCAATTTGGTCTTTACCACGTCCAGCCAGATATTTCAGAATCACCATCCACTCAGGCGTAATAATCGGTAAGCCTTCTTCGGTTGACGTAGCGCCAGCTAAAGCCGCCTGATATACGTCTTGCTTGTCGTCATCGCGGATAATCCACTCAATATCTATCTGCTTTTCATCTCTGGCTGCTATCTGATAAGTTTCGCCGCCCATTTGTAATTGCTTAGTGGATGGCAATGGCAATCGCGCTGCGGCAATAAAATCCACATCTACTGTAGCCCGGGTAAAGCCGTAAATATGCATTGCCAACCCGCCGCATAAAGCGCAATCAACTTTCTGCTTTCGCGCCTCGTTGACGATTTCGCCAGCCACTATCAAACCTTCTTCTGTTGATATGGATGCTGTTGCCGATGATGTTTTGTACTGCTTACGTTTAACCATGAAAATTATTCTCCTTCCCTGCACCAGCGCCTGGTCAGGTGGTTCTTCCCTCAGCAAATCGCTGTTTCAGGCTGCCGTTCCATGATTAATTCACCATCGCCCGTATCTGTAAATTGGGCTTGATTACACCTTAAAATTATTTTGCCATTCGCTTTTCAATAGCCCGTAAAAAAGCGCGTCTTGTACGCCGCCGCCGACCAGCCAGCGTTCTCGCAAATAGCCTTCTTTCTTAAACCCTAGTCGTTCCAGCGTTTTGATTGAGGCAAGATTTTGCGGGTCAACATCTGCTTCTAATCTATGGAAATTGAGAGTGCCGAAACAAAAATCGAGCAGCAAGGTCAAAGCCTCGCGCATATAGCCTTGTCCCCAGTAGTCGCTTGCCAACGCATAACCAATTTCGGCGCGGCGGTTATCGAGATCAACCTGAAAGAGCGTGCAAGTGCCAATCACCTTGTCATCCGCACATCGCGCCACGCCCCATTGAAAAAACAGGCGCTTGGCAAAATTGTCGTGGATTTTCTCAAGCAACTCTGCCGCCGCCGCCACATCTGCAAGCGGCAAGGAACTCCAATAGCGCATCACTTCCGGGTCAGAAAAGATCGCAAAAAGCGAAGGCACATCATTGTTCGTCAGCCACCGAAGTCGTACCCGGTCGCCGTTAATTGTCGGAAGGATTTTCGCATCAAACATAAGCTAACTCTAATCAGGCTTGTTGAACAAAGCGGCAAGAGGTTCGGCTACAGGAACGGGGTTAGAGCGTTGTCGCCGACTATTTGATTCAGCAACGCAAAACCCACTGATGAAGATGGCGCTTGCGTAAGTCCTGCATTTCGAGAAAATCAGCAACCACCTCCGCCAATCATTCAACCGGACGGTAGCGTTTATGGCGGGCGGTTTTCTCAAACTCGTGCCATAGCTTGGACTCTGTAAAGGTTTCCATGGTCAAAGTTTTACTCAATGATCAACAAACTCTCCTTACTGGTTTCAACCTTACCATCTCATTTCTGTTACAGACTATTATACCAAAGCCGCAATGCCGGAAACCGGAAAAGAAGAACGCCATCTTCAAGCGCCGAGAGCCTGCTTGCAGTATTCCAGACAACGCTTCATCTCTTCAATCGTATCCTTACCCTTATATTCATACTCGATATTTGCCGGAATCGCCCATCTCTTATCCCGCAGTAATGCCAGCACCGGCTTTATCGGGGTGTCGCCTTCACCGAAAACCACATTTTCGCCTTGATTGCGTTTGCGGTCTTTGATGTGCAAAGTGACGATGCGCGAGTGATGCTTAGTCAAATAGTCAACCGCGTCGAAATTCGCCGCCGTGAAATGCCCGATGTCGAGATTGATGCACCTATACGGCGAGGTTCCGGTCATGGCTTTAGCGAAATCGTCCGGCGTGGCAAACTCGTTGGCTTTGATGTTGGAATGATTATGAAAGCCGACGCGCATTTTGTACTTCTTGGCATATTCGTCAACCCGCTTGACGATGCTCAAGGTTGACGAAGCAGTGATACACTTTGCGCCGAGCGCCTGCGCCATCTCGAAGCCTTTGGCAAGCTCTTCGTCCGTATAATCATCGCGGAAACTGTAGTTGTAGGCATAAATGTCAATGCCGGCATTCATAAACTTCTGGCGAATCTTTTTGCATTCGTCAACGCTTGAGGTGAGCCGCCACTCCCGCAGAGCCTCGCGTTGTGGCAACTTTGAATCGGGATAGCGTAACGGTTCAACGTGATTGACCTGCCAGAGTTCACAACTGCTCAAGCCAATCTGCGCCATGGCTTCGACCACTTTATCTATCGGGCGATCCCGAAAGCTGTAACTCTGAGCGCCGATTTGTACGCCCTTGAATTTCGAGTTGATTTTCTGGGTTTTCCCGAACAGGTTGACGGGCAGAGCCGTAGCCGCCGCGCCCGCAAGCATTCCCTTTGTCCATTCTCTGCGTGTCAATGTCGCCATCTTTCGTCCTTTATTTGCCTCTGAAATTTCGTCAATCCTATCGGCGGCAATGATAATTGGCGGTCTTCAGTTTGGCAACCGCAGGCGCGTAACCTTGCGCCGGACTTGCCCAGCCGGAACCATTACCCGTTCTCTATTGCTGCCCGTTCATTGCTGCAACGGTCTTTGCATCGCTGCCATTTTTCTTTCTACACCATTTTTGTACTATTTATGTAACATAATTTCAGGTAACGCACTTGCCGGCTTTCACGCCTTCTGCTTTCGGTTGCTGCACAGATTTCTGCGAATCGTTTCTGCATCTGTGCCATTTGCAAATGGAAAATGGCATAAGAAACTGTGCGATGAACTGCATTGGCGTTTTTTTCTGCAATTCATTTCTGCAACGCTGCCATTTTTCTGCGAAGCATAGAACGCGAATTGGGCGAATCGGGCGGATGGATGCGGATGATCCGCGTCAATCCGCCGCATCCGCGTTCATCCGTGTTTAGTTTTGTACTAAATTCGTACAAATTCTGTTCCTTCCACTTCCTCTCTCTGTATTGGCGTAAAAATTTTTGCCGGCAACGACACAATGAAGTACATTGGTGCCATTTTTCCGGTTTGTATTGGCGCAATTTTTTTTTGGAGTGCGGCGACTGCTCGCCGCTTTTGCCGCAAAACCAAAGCGGTAACCAGTTACCGCACTCCAAAATACGCTCTGCATCTGTGCCATTTTTCCTCTCTGTATTGGCGCAAAATTTTGTCGCCATTTCTATCTGTGCCATTTTTCACCTTCACGGCGATTGTATTGGCGCTTTTTTTCATCTTGTATCATAAATGTTACATTTTGATACAAAAATAAACAACCTTCTTTCCGCCAT
>Ga0187894_10004667_pt1 | contig 14547 bp, 14 predicted proteins | sample GBC1701081metaG_FD_136650 | JGI IMG/M metagenome (GOLD analysis project Ga0187894, IMG submission 136650) | White microbial mat communities from a lava cave in the Kipuka Kanohina Cave System on the Island of Hawaii, USA - GBC170108-1 metaG ...
GGCCTGCAGATGATCGTCGCGCGCCAGTCGGAGCTGACCAAGGCTCCGGTCGTCATCACCGTCGGGCGCATAAATGGCGGCGTGCGCGAAAATATCATCCCCGAAGAAATGACGATGTCCGGCACAATCCGCACGCTCGACAGCGCGATGCAAAAGGAGGTGCACGCGCGTATTCGCAACGCCGCAATCAAGATCGCCGAAAGCATGGGCGCGACCGCCGAGGTTTCCATCGACACGAAAACGCTCGTTACATACAACACGCCGGAGCTTGTAAAAATGATGCTGCCGTCGCTGGAAAAAGCCGCCGGTAAAGAGAACGTCGTCGAAAGCGAATGGACGACCGGTGCCGAAGATTTTTCATACTTCGGCGAAAAAGCACCGGCCTTTTACTTCTTCGTCGGCGGAATGCCGAAAGGTAAAAATCCGAAAGATGCCGCCGCCCACCATACACCCGATTTCTTTATCGACGATAGCCGGCTCGACGTCGGCGTAAAGGCGTTTTGTAATATAGTTTTTGATTTTGTGAAGTGAGTCGGAATTAGATTGCGTATGAACATAAGTTGAGCTATTATGTACATAGGAGAAATTTATGCCAGTAGCGGTAAAGTCTAACGCGCGAAGGAACAAGCATTTTATTCTCAACCAGTCGCGTCTCAAGAAGGCACAGAAGATCTTAGGAACTCGTACGGAAACGGAAGCCATTGAACGAGCTTTGGAACTCGTGATTACTGACGATGAAAGAAACAGGATGGCGTGGGACGCTCACGATAAGTTTCTCAAAGAGCTGATTGAATCCGGCGGCGAAATTAAGGACGTGTTTGGCCGATTGAAAGACGAATAATTGAGCGGCATTGTTTTCGACAGCTCTATTTACATAGACTCCCGACAAAAAGGCGAGATGCCGTTGCTCGCCACAAGAAGATTTAACTCTGAGGGTGAAAGTCTCGCGGTTTACTTGAGTTCCGTGGTTCTCGCTGAACTTTACGCGGGAGCGGACGCCAAAACGAGTAAGCTCCTTGTAAAGTTTGAGCACGACTTTTCAAAAAACCGACGACTGCTGATCCCGACCAAAAGTGACTGGAGCCTCGCCGGTAGGACTCTCAACAGTATCGGCAAAAAATATGGATTCGAGACGATCGGCCGATCCCGAATGATGAACGATTGTCTGATCGCCTCAACTGTCAGGCGACTTGGCCTGCACCTTGCCACAAAAAATACTCGCGACTTTCAAATCATCTCAGAATTTCGCCCGTTAAGGTTGCAGGTTCTCTGAAGAACTAATCCTTCTACGCCTGTATATGCGCCTCGACGAACCAGAGCTGTTTATCGATGGCACGCGAAATTTCGGTGTAAATATCAGCCGTGTCCATATCGCCCATTTCATCCGTCACGTCGATGTTTTTGCGCGCCTTTTTGCCGAAATCCGCAAGAGCGCTCGATAGAGCATCGACATGCGCCATGCCGTCGCTGATCTCGTGCGGATATTCGCTCAAGCTTGATTTTTCCGCCGCCAGCCGCACCGTGCCCATCGCGACGCCGCCGAGCGTGGTGATGCGCTCGGCGAGCAGGTCGGTGTGAGCCTCGACTTCAGCAGCCACCTGATCAAAAAGCTCATGCAGGGCGATAAAGCTCGGGCCCTTCACGTTCCAGTGCGCCTGTTTGGCCTGTGACTTCAGGTCGGCGGCGTCCGCAAGAGATTGATTTAAGATTGCGATCAACTTTTCTCTCTTTCCTTTCGCAAGGTCGATCTTCGTTTTGTGCAGTTCCATAATCACTCCTATTTAGAATTATTCTAATTCTAAATAACACAAATGTCAAAACTGAGAGCTAAAATTCGCAGTCGTTAAGTAAGCGGTCTTTGACCGCCGTGTCCTACGTGCGAGCAATCGCGGTCGAAGACCGCTCGCTTAACGGTGCGTGCTTTGTTACTAACGTGTAATTATAGATGGAGTAGGTTGGCGCGGCGGTATAATGCGAGACGTTCCGCTGCCGCGAAAGAGCGGCGTGAAGATCCATTTCGAATGGTTCTCGATACCGTAATAGGTAACGATCGAGCGGCTGCGGCTCTGGCTGGCGACGCCGATGAATGGCGTGTTATCAGTGACGACTTCGTAATTGGGGTCAGGCTCGGTGCTGTCGGATTCGTCAACGTCGGTCACGGAATTGACAATAACCACGGCCCAGCGGTCGAACAACTGGCTCGGGCTCGAAGGCAGCAGTCCGTTGTTGTATTCCTGAACGCGTTTCGCAAACGCCGCGATCACCTGCGGCTCCGGCTCGATCAGCCGCCACTTGCCATCCTCGCTCAGCGGATCGGTCGCGGCCGAGGGCCGCAGGATCATGCGTTTTTTCGTTCCCTGCGGCAGGCCTTCGAGCAGGTCGTCGATCGATTCGGGCAGCTTTGTGCCGCGGTAATGGATGACATATTGCTCGATCGCCCGTGCAACCTCTTCACCGCGACGGATGCTTTCGAGCTCCTTGTCGCGCTGCACTTCCATCTGCACGGTCGGGGCGACGGCCAGCAGCGCAGTTGCGAAAATGACCATGATGCCCATTACGGCGATCAAGGTCATTCCGCTTTCTGATTTACGATTTTCGATAAGCGATTTACCGTCTATTCGGATCATCATCGTCATCCTCATCGTCGTCGCTTTTGGAACGGTTCGAATTGGCCGCCGGACGCTGCGGAAAGGTCACGTTCGGGAAACCGGGAACGCTTCCGGGCCGCATCGTGTTCGTCGGGGCCGACGACGGAAATCCACGGTTCGGGAAACCGCCCGGACCTAAACCTCCGCCGCTCGTGGAAGGCTTTTGCAGCGGAAGCGGATGCCTGAAACCGAGCTGCGTGTCTTCCAACACAGCCTCGCGCGCTGAGATGCTGATCAGGCGGAACCGCCCGCCGACCACATCGTTCAGACGGTGCGCCGTCGGCGTGGCTCCGGGCGCGTTCACCCTATTTTGATCCATGAAGTACGCCGTGTCGTTATTAGCGTATTTCCGCGTCACCATTCCGATAAAAACGACCTGGGGTTTCGGCGGCGGCTGCACCTGAAATATAACCTGGTTTGAGTATTTAGTGCCGTCCGGCGACTGAACTATTATTTGCCTCGATCCTTCGCCTGCTATGTAGTTAGCGGGGATTTCGGCAGTCAGCCGTTGCGGGCCGACGAATGTGGTCGGCAAAAGCGTCTGCTGGAAATAAATCTTCGCATCGGGCTCGAACCTGTCGCCGTTGACGTCAAGCCTGAATCCTCGCGACCCGGCATAAACTGTCTGCGGCTGCACAAACCCGACTAAGTAGTGCGGCGTTGGTGTCGGCGTCGGCGGCTTAGGCGTCGGCGGCTCCTTATAGGGCGTCGGGCAGTTCGGATAGCACGGCGGTGGCTCCTGGAACGCGAATATGTTGCGACGCGGATCGGGAGTGCCGAAATCGCCCGGCCGATAGTTGACCGGCGTTGTCGCGTAGCCAAAGTCCTGGTCGGCCCGTGTCGGCATGCGGAATCGGTCGGGATTAGCCGGCGACGCTGCCGTTCCCGGCGACGGCGAAACGGTAACCGTGACCGACGTTGCCGAAGCTCCGCCGGAAAACATTCTCGGCCCGAACGCAAACGCCAGAGCCGCAACGGCCAGGATGCCGAGAACGGCGGCCGCGATCATCTTGTTCCTTTCGGACACCGATTTGCCTTTAAATAAATTCATTCAAAACTTGCTTGAGCGTGGCTTTGACGCAAACTGCTTTTCCTGCTTCGCACAAACGGCAGGCAGAGATGCTTGCCGCTCCAGTCAGTTCTCTAAGGGCGGTGCAAAATTCGCCCGTCTGAAATACGCAGCCATTTCGAGCCGCAGGCTTACGGTTTCGCCGTGCGTTTTACCCTGCGGTGCTGCAACCTGCTGCTGCGGCTGCGGCATCATCCTTGAATCGAATCCTCCGCGCGCAGCCTGATTTCCCGAAAATCCCGGAGGATTTCCTTGCGTTGCGGCGGGCGGCTGCGAAGGGTCGTTTTCCTTTTTCCTCGTTTCGGTCGGCTCGAGCTCGACGGAGCTGATGATGACAAATTCGTTGCTCGTCTCGATCTCGCGCACGAATTTTCGCAAGTTCTGGTATGAGCCCTCGACCGTCATCGTCACGTAAACGCCGGGAAAAATGCTCTTGAATTTTGCACGGCCGCGTTCCTCTTCGGGCCGCTCTGTGCTGCCGCCGTTTTGATCCGCTTCGTTGAATTCGAGCGGCGCAAAATTCGGCCCGTTTGTGTTCACCAGGCCGTAACCGACGATCAGGCCGTTAAGCCGCTGATAAAGCGCGGTTCGTCCGGTTGCGGCTATGGGCAAATAAACCAATTCAAAATCGTTCACGCTCGACACGAGTTTTGCGACCTGCGTTTCGGTGCTCGTGATGTCGCCGTATTTCGAGCGTGCCGAGATCAATTCCTGTTCCAACCGGTCGCGTTCGGCGCGATTCTGCTCGAGCTCGCGGTTCGACGGCACGACGACCAACACATAAAGAGCCAGCAAGCCGAGCAGCGTAAGCAGCGACGCGGCGAACGCGCCGAGTTCCAACGGCCCCCACATCCCGCGGTAAACCTTTCGTGGACGGTTGTTCGGCACGATCTCAACGTGCATCGGCTTTTCGAAGACGATGGTTTCCTCTTCGGTGAGCACGACTGTGCGGTCGGCTTCGGAAACTACGACGGCCGGGTCGAGCGTGGCCTGATCGTAATTCACAAGGATCTCGGGCTGCTCGTCTGCGGCCATATTTTTCTCATGTTCGTTCATTGGCCGCCTCCTTCGCCCGTCTGCGCGATCTCGGTCGTCTGCGAGGCCGCATGGCCGTACGCCGGCGTGTAGATAAGGTGCAGCGTGTATTCGGTGTAAGCCGTTCGCTGGTTCGTCTGCAGATTTTGCCCGCGAAGCTCTGCCTGAAAAACGCCGGAGCTGTTCATCGTGCCGATCATCGCCATCACGGCCTGATAGTCGCGGCTGATGACGCCGAAATCGAGCTCGGCCTTGATGCGGTCGCCGTCGCGGTAAATGTTTTCGACCGAAATGCGCGAGGCGCTGACGCTGCCTGGAATCACGTTTTCAAGGTCGGCAAACAGCCGCGACCAGCCGAAGCTCTTGTTCGCCACCAGCTTATGCGAGGCGATCAGAAGCTCGCGCTGCTCCGGCGAAAGCTGCTGCTGCACCTTGTCGCCTTCGCCCTTCAGCCGCGCGACCTCCGCACGCATTTCGGAAACTTCCTTTGCGGCGATCTCGTTCTGCGTCGCATTCGCCCGCAGCGTCGAAAGGCAATAAAGCCCGCCGGCAAACGCGACGAGCAGCACCAGCGCCGACAGCAGATACGGCGTAGTGCGGTTGCGAAACGGATTGGTCGAAAGATTTAAATCGGTGATCACGCTAATACTTCCTGGCAGCTTTCCGAGTTAGATGCAGAAATTCCGGCCTAAAAACAATAAATCTTACCACGAATCGCAGCCCGTGTCTTTAACGCGCATCCACGCGGAAAGTTGCGAAATAAAATGCCGAAGCCCGCACGTTAGTAAGGGCGAAATGGTCAAGCCTATTGTTACCCGATATTCCAAATACGGAAACTCGCGTTACCCCACTCTCGGTATGGCCCTTACTAACGTGCGGGCTTCTGCAACCATGCGGGATACCGCAGCCCGGCGTTAATCACGGCGGGCGGGAAGCCTCTTCCGGAGTTCGTCGTCCGGGACTTCGCGATAGGCGCGCACGCGGTTGCGCCCTTCGCGTTTTGCACGGTAGAGTGCGGAATCGGCCATTTCGACCAGCTCTATCGGATCCTGCGAGTCGTCGGGAAACGACGCAACGCCGATGCTGACCGTGACGTGGTGCGTGGACGAAGGCCGGCCCTGGCGAATCACGCTGAATTCCTTTTCTTCGATAACCTTGCGGATGCGCTCGGCCGCGACGAGCGCCTGCCCGATCTCGGCGTCGAGCAGAAATGCCGCAAACTCTTCACCGCCGAAACGAGCCGCCGCATCGCCGCTTCGCATGCACTCCATCAGGCAAACGCCGATCTCTTCGATCGTTTTGCTTCCGGTGAGATGGCCAAACGTGTCGTTGACTTTCTTGAAGTGATCGATGTCCATCATCAGCACGCAGACCTGCATTCCTTCCGCCTTAGCCCGCGCGGTTTCGCGCCGCAATTCGGAAAAGAACGAGCGGCTTGAGAGCAATCCCGTGAGATCGTCGTGCGAAATGAGACGATGAATTTGCCTCTGGTATTCGCGGTCGATTTCGTCCAGTAGGTCGAACCTGAGAATATGCTCGCCGATCGTGATCTTGTCGCCGTTTTGAAGCGTGACTTCGGATACGCGTTCGCCGTTCAGATAGGTGCCGTTTCTCGAACCGAAATCCGTTAGCACATAATCGTGCTTGTTCGTGCTCTCGTTCAAAACCTTTGCAACTTTTGCGTGACGGCGCGAGGCTTTATAATCATTGATACGCACGTCGGCGCCCAGCGCGCGGCCCAGAATGACCTCTTCGCGTTCAAGCGGAATCGGCACGGCAATAAGCTCGCCGCTTAGGAAAACAAGCGCGGGTCTAAGATCGCGAGGCTGGCGTTTCGGTCTTTGCATACGAAATGCTGCGGGCGGGCGGGAGAAGCAGACACCAACATACAGAATAGCAAACGGGCGGTGCCAATTTCCACAGTTTTTTACGACACGAACGCAGGCTGCCAGCCTGCAACGCCGCGACGCGGCGTAAAATCGGACATCCGAACAAATGCTAATTTTTCGCGTGTAAAATCGACGCTCATGCAGGCTGGCAGCCTGCGTTCCAGTCATAGCAGGCATGTGTCTTTACGGTCCAGCCGCGTTTTTGACTTTTTCTTCCAGACGTTACCATTGAAAAGGTTGAAAATCCTCTTTGTAAAACTCAGCTCCATCGGCGATATCGTTCACGCGTTGCCGACGCTTGCCCACGTCCGCAAGATGCTGCCCGACGCTGAGATCGGCTGGGCGGTGGATGCTCGGTACGCTGAAATACTTCGCGGGAACGGGCTTATCGATCATCTGGTTGAGATCGACATGCGGAGCCTTCGCGGCGGCAAGGTGATCGAGGAAATGTTTCTCGACATCGGCAAGCAGTTCGGCTCGCTGCGGAAACACAAATTCGACATCGCGCTCGACATGCAGGGACTTCTGAAATCGGCCACGCTTGCGAAATTTTCCGGCGCAGGGAAACGCTGGGGTTTCGCAAAGAAAGATCTGCGAGAACCGGCGAGTAGAATTTTTTACACCAATACGGTCGGGGTCGAACCGCAGACGCACGTGATCAAAAGGAACGCTGTGCTTGCGGTCGAGGCACTGAATATCAAAAAGCAGCACGGTGATTTCGAGTTTCCGATCTTCACAAATGACGAGCACAAAATGGAAGCCGCCGCCATCGCAGAAAAAGCCGGTCAGAATTTCGTAATTTTGAATCCCGCCGGCGGCTGGGTGACGAAGCTCTGGCAGCCAGAAAAATACGGCGAGCTTGCCGATGCGATATTCAAAAAGCTAGGCATGGTCTCGGTCGTCGTAAGCGGGCAGAACGAAGACGAGTTGGCCGAAAAAGCTTTGGCGAACAGCCACAACGGCAAAACGATTGTTGCAAAACCGAGCTTGAAAGGTTTTTATGAACTTGCAAAGTTTGCCCGCCTCTATGTCGGCGGCGACACCGGCCCGACGCACATCGCCATCGCCGCCGGCACGCCCGTCGTCGGCATCTTCGGCCCGACCGAATGGTGGCGAAACGGCAGCCTCAACCCGAACGACATCTGCGTCGAGCGCAACGAAATCGGTTGCCGAATTGATTGCCACCGCCGCACCTGTTCAAATTGGATCTGCATGGACATCGACGTAGAAACGGTTTTCGATGCGGTGAACCGAAGGGTGTCAGCAGCCCGCACGTAAGAAGGGCTCATCTGCATGCGAAGTCTCTTGCCTTTTATGAATCGCGATTACGTCGAATTCCGCGACCGGAGCGTCTCGAAGGGCTTTTTAAATGCCGACATTTGATTGACAAGTTTCCTGAACGAAGACGAATTCTTACTTTCGTGCGGGCTACGACAAAATTGACGAAACACGAACCAAAACGTCTCCTCCAACGCATTCGCGTGCCGTCCGGGTTTTTGCTGGCTGCGGCGCTGATTTATTTCGGGCGGCCGTCGGCGATATCGCTTGCCGTCGGCGGCGGCATCGCGCTCATTGGAATATTAATCCGTGGGTGGGCGGCCGGACATATTCGCAAATTCGAGCGCCTGGCGGTCACGGGGCCTTATTCACACACGCGAAACCCGCTTTACGTCGGCAGCTTTCTGCTTGCGGCCGGGTTCGCTCTCGCAGCGGGCGTTTGGTGGCTGGCGCTGGTGGTCGGAGTGCTGTATTTGGGCATCTATTATCCGGTGATGCGCGTCGAAGAAGGTGACCTGAGGTCGCGCTTTGGCACTGAATTTGAAAAGTTTGCGGCTAATGTGCCGCTGTTCATTCCGCGCCTGACACGGTGGAAGAAAACGAGTGCAGGTTTCGATTTTCAGTTATACTTGAAATATAGGGAGTATAGAGCCGCTCTCGGCGCGGCGACGGTGCTTGGCGTTCTTGCGGCAAAGATGCTTTTCTTTTCCAATTGATGAAAGAGTTGTTTATAAAGTTGATCCCGACCATTTTGCTTGCGGTGTTGGCGAGCCCGGCGTTTGCTCAGCCCGCAAGCGAAATGCGCCGGCCGCTTACAAGTTTTCCCTTTAACGTCGGCGAAGCTCTATCCTACGAGGGCAAGATCCGCAAGTTTGCGCTTTCGGCGACCATCGGCGATCTCACATTTGAGGTCGGCGATGTTTCCGATGACCGCCGGCTGCAGTTGAAGATTGAAGCCAAATCGCGCGGAACCCTTATCAGTTGGTTCAACTACAGTTTCCTACAGCAGATCGAAACGTCGGCCGATGCGAAGGGCCTGCACGCTTTCGGCAACACAAAGCACGACGTGCAGAAGGAAAAGATCCGCGACAGCGTTTCGCGCTTCGACTACGAAAACCGAAAGGTGATGTGGGTCGAATCGAATCCGAAAGAGCCGACCGATCCGCCGCGAACTATCGCCAGCGACCTCGAAGGCCCGACACATGACGTGGTTTCCGCGATCTATTTTATGCGGACGCTGCCGCTCTCCGTCGGCTATACAACCGGCATCAACGTCAGCGATTCTGGCCTGGTTTACAAAATTCCGGTCCGCGTCGTAAAACGCGAGCGGCAGAAAACCGTGCTCGGCAACGTTTGGTGCTTTCGCGTCGAGCCGATCGTTTTTGGCCCCGGCCGATTTTTCGAGCAGGAAGGCCGCATGGAAATCTGGATCACCGACGACGCCCGCCGAATCCCCGTCCGCGCCCAGATCAACGCCGCCGTCGGCAAAGTCGATATCCGCCTGAAATCTACTAGAAATCTTAAATAGCGGCATGGGCAGAAACGCGAGTGTAAACGAGCGTGCACGTGCAGTTCACAATCCGAATTAGTTAAGCGACCGGTCTTCGACCGTGCGTCTTATTTCATGGTTTTCGCGGTCAAAGACCGCTGGCTTAACTATATCCGTATTGTCTGCGCCTACGCCGGGTTTTGCCCGGCCGCCTTGTAACTTCGCCGCCGACCTAGCATAATTAAAGTTTTATATTTCTGTATTGGTTAGACCTATGGCGAAGAAAGTGACGAAGAAGAAAGAAGTGGAAAGGGTGATAGAGTTCGTTTTGGAAGAAGAACTTGAGCCAGTGTCGTCGCAGAAAGTGACGAAGGTTGGAAAAGCCGTGTCGAAGACAACGAAGACGGTAAAGACGAAAACGAAGGCTGAAGTCAAAACCAAACGAACCGCGTCGAAAGCAAAAACTACAATCGTAGAACCGAAAAATAAGGTCGAAGCGAAACTTGAAAAGACTTTGAAAATTAAGACCGGGAATGAGCAGCCGACAGCGAATGAAGCAGGAGTCGAGACGGTCGGGTTAAAGAACAATCTGAAAAACACACCCGCTGAGATAGATTTCGAAAGCCGTCCGCCGGCTTTCAAGGAGCTTGCATTGCCGAAGCTGCCGGTTCTTGAAAAACAAAACCGCGCGCGGCTGCAGGTGCAGTCGCCGAACCGAATGTTTTTTTATTGGTCGCTGAAATCGAATCCGTACCAGGCCCTGAATAAGAGTTTGGGAATGGAGACCGCCGGTTACACGCTCGCACTGCGTATGATCGACACCGAAACGGAACGCGAAGAGCTGCACGCCGTCGAGCCCGAAGGCTCGTATTGGTTTGCCGCCGACGCCGGCCGCACTTACCGCGCCGAGATCGGTTTCTACAGCCCGAGCCGCCCGTTCGTTCGCATCCTTTTTTCGAATACCGTCACCACGCCGCGAAAATCTCCGAGCACGCGTGCCGCCGACGCGTCGGAATGGCGCGTGACTTCGGAAAAGTTTGCCGAAGTTCTCGACGTTTCCGGTTTTGAAAAGGATTCGTTCGACGTTGCTCTTGCGGGCGACGATGTCGAAAGCTCGCACAACGCGACACATGCCGCCTTCACGCATTTTCTCGGCAAATCGAAATATTCTCGCGACGTAACTTCTGCTGAGGACATCCGTTACGCAATGCGCGCCATCGCCTCCGGCCGCGTACTCGAAGAGCTTCGCTGGAAAATCGGCGCCGCTCTGTTCGAAGTCTTGCAGGCGAACGCCGAACGCATTGCCGCCAAAAACGCCGCCGCGACGCTGAGCGAATACTTCGACATAGACGAAGCCGAATTCGAAGAAGAACAATTCGGCCCAACCGCATTCGGCGCGAGCGCGGTTCATTTTCCGAAGAAGCTCAAGACGAAACGACGCCGCGAATATTCGCCGCTCAGCTCCAGAGGAGCATTTTAGCGGCCCGAAACGCCGAGAAAATCTGACCGCAGATTAACGCAGATGACGCTGATTAAGTGATTTGCCGCACTTTTTTATCCGCGTTATCTGCGTTAATCTGCGGTTAAATTTCTTTTAGCTTTCCCGCGTCTCTTTGTCTCTGCGGTGGAAAAGAAACGATGCCAGTTGGATATTTCAGCCTGATCCTCCACGCGCACCTGCCATTTGTCAGGCATCCGGAGTATTCCGAATTTCTCGAGGAAGACTGGCTCTACGAAGCGATCACCGAAGTTTACCTTCCGCTGATCTACATCTTCCAACGCCTGCACGAAGCCGGAGCCACCCCGCGGCTGGCGATGAACGTCTCGCCGCCGCTGTGCGAGATGCTGGCCGATCCTCTGCTTCAATCGCGATATACTCGGCATCTGGAAAACCTTTTCGAGCTTGCAAAAAAAGAGGAGCACCGCACGCGGATCGACGGCGCAGCATTTAACGACGCTGCGAAGTTATACGTCAAAAATTTATCTGCGTCGCTCGCCTTGTGGAACAATCGCTACAAGCGAAATCTGGTTAACGCATTTCGCGAGCTGCAGGACGAAGGCGTGCTTGAGATAATTACCTGCGGCGCGACGCACGGCTTTCTGCCGCTGATCTCCACGCACGAAGCCCGCCGCGCGCAGATCGAAATTGCGGTCGCGAATTACAAAAAACACTTCGGCCGCAAACCGCGCGGCATCTGGCTGCCCGAATGCGCGTACGAGCCGGGCATCGAAGACCTGATAAAAACCGCCGGCATCGAATACTTCATCGCCGACACGCACGCGATTCTTTACGGCGATCCGCGTCCGCGTTTCGGCGTGCACGCGCCCGTCGTGTGCCCAAACGGCGTCGGCGTTTTTGCGCGCGATGTGGAAACAAGCCGGCAAGTTTGGTCGGCGGAGGTCGGCTATCCGGGCAACGATCTTTATCGCGAATTTTATCGCGACATCGGCTGGGACGCGCCGCTCGATTTTCTAAAACCGCATCTGCACGAAGACGGCGCGCGTCGCCACCTCGGGTTGAAGTATCACCGCATCACCGGCAAGGACGTGCCGCAGCAGATGAAGCAGCCGTACATCCCGCGTCTAGCGCGCGAGAAAGCGGCCGAAGACGCAACGCATTTTATCGGCCAGCGAATCGAGCAGGCGCATAAACTGCGTGAGACCTTCGAAGGCCATCCACCGCTCGTCGTATCTCCGTATGATGCAGAGCTTTACGGTCACTGGTGGTTCGAGGGGCCGCAGTTCCTCGACTTCTTTTTCCGCAAGCTGCACTTCGACCAGAACGAGATCGCCGCAGTGACGCCCGGCGATTTTCTCGATTCCGGCCTGCCCATCCAGATTCAAAATCCGTCCGCCTCAAGCTGGGGCGAGAATGGTTATTACAAAGTCTGGCTCAACGAAAAAAATTCCTGGATGTACCCATACCAACACGACGCCGAACGAAAAATGACCGAGCTGGCGAACCACCTCGCGGTTCAAAGTTCAAAGTTCAAAGTTCAAGGTTCGGTCGCTTTTTCCAACTTTGAACCTGGAACTTTGAACCTTGAACTGCGAGTTCGCATCGCGAATGCGATGGCCCGCGAACTCCTTCTCGCCCAATCCTCCGACTGGGCATTTCAGATCTACCAAGGCACAACGGTCGAATATTCCACCCGCCGCTTTCAATCCCACATCCACCGCTTCGACCTGCTCTACAAAATGCTCGACGAATTGCAGAAGCCCGACCGTGAGGGAGGGCTAAACATGCAGAAGCCTGACCGTGACGGAGGGCTAAACATGCAAAAGCCTGACCGTGACGGAGGGCTAAACATGCAGAAGCCTGACCTTGAGGGAGAGCTACACATGCAAAAGCCCGCGCATGAGCAAGGGCGAAATCAAAAACCCGCCGATGAACTATCGTCCGACCAACTCGATCTCCTAAAAGAAATCGAATCCCGCGACACCATCTTCCAGGAAATAGATTTCCGCATTTACCGCAGCGCGCAATAGCCTTCGTGAATCGTAAAATCGTGAATCGTGAATCGAGAATCGAGAATCGCAAATCGCAAATCGCTTTGCGGCTCTGCCGCTGGATTTGCGGAAAAGCTACGCTTTTCCGAGAATCTCGAAATAAACCACTCGCGGCTCCGCCGCCACGGAGCGTGGTTTTACGAGGAAAATTATATTAACGTAGTCGAATATGCAGTGCCTGAAACGGCCTGGCGACCAAGCTCAGGAGACGGCGGGGGCTGATGGAACTGTGAACCTCGAAAAGCCCACATATCCCCGCCGACTGCCGCTACAACTGGTTCGCGGGCATGGACTACCATGAATAAGTGTACTCGATGCGCTCGTTCTTATTCGGGCCCGTCACGACCCAGCACACGCTCAACCCGGATTCTTGCAGCCGCAACTCGGCCGCGTAGCGATCCCGATCTCACAAATGTGGCTTTACAGAAGCCCATCGGTCATCCGTAGTCGGAGATAGGTCAAACAAGTAAACGGGATGATCAACACCAAATCGAAGGTGTTCGAGCTTCAACGACTCGGAGGTGCCGAGCGTCCAGCGAAACACGTTGCTGAATCGAGTCTCGCGTCCTTTCGACGGCTGCCATACTCCGGATTCTGTAAAAACCAACGCCAAAGAAGACGGCGAATCGACAACAACTGAGCCAAAACCTTCGCCGTCCCAGCCGGGCGTGCTGCCGCGCGACACAAAGCGAACACCCCGAACCCGCTGCAATCCATTCCAGAGCTGTTGAGCTGTGAGCATTCAAAACCTTTGCCGGCGAACGTCCGCTGCAATGATTTGTTGGGCGGCATCATGGGAAGGAAAAAACATTTACAAGCAAACCGTTTGGGTCGGCGACCATGAACCGCCTCATCCCGAATTCTTCTTCGCGCATATCATGTGCTATGTCGAAGCCACGCCTTTTTACAGCCGCATACGTAACCTCAACATCTTCGACCTGCGCGGAGATGATGACCCCTTGTGCTGGATGCTGGAAAGCTCGTGGCGTGAACTCGTGGCCGAGCCGCATAATGCCGATTTGAAGTTGCGGATTCTCCGGTGACGCCATCTGGATGTACCAGCCCTCTGGATGTACCAGCCCTTATGTTCGAATCCGACAACGAATCCCAGGAGTTCTTTATAGAAATCCCGAGTCTCCGCCATCTTATCCGTACAGATGTTCGGAAGCAGCCTCGTGACAGTAATGCCTCCCAACGCTTTTCTCTTCGCCACGGCAATCTCCTATTCGCTCTGTGTTAATGCCCAACTACTTATTAACACCGACTGCTTCTTTGATAGCTGATTTGTTAGGTGGCACGTTGATGACAAAAAATTTTTATTTCTTTGGCTTTGCATCTTCTGGAAGACTATAAAATACCTTGCCGGTTTCGTCCAGGAAGTCCAACTCACCTGCGGGCAGACTTGAATTCCAGCGATCCGCTCTTGCCGACGAACTTGGCGAACTCACCGTCGTTGAGATACTTTCTCGCCGTCTCGTCGTTGAAAAAAACGGTTTGCCAGAATGACACCGCTGCGGCGCGAATACATGCGTGGTTCGCTGCCAAATTTGGGTCAGCCTCCATGCCGGGCAGCAGCCGAGCCACCGCAGGGAGCTTCTCCTGGCCAGAAAGGGTGAAATGGCTGGCGCC
>Ga0187894_10004668_pt1 | contig 14545 bp, 13 predicted proteins | sample GBC1701081metaG_FD_136650 | JGI IMG/M metagenome (GOLD analysis project Ga0187894, IMG submission 136650) | White microbial mat communities from a lava cave in the Kipuka Kanohina Cave System on the Island of Hawaii, USA - GBC170108-1 metaG ...
AGCGGCATGTTCAGCAGCGGGCCAAGAACTGGATCGTGCTGGCGGCGATCATCGGCATCTGCGTTCTGTTCTTCGTGATCACCATCATCCGGTTCGGCGGCGCCGGCGTGCTGCCGGGAGCGCCGCGATGAGCCGCGCGCCGGCCGACCGCAGCGCGCTGGCGCGCCGCAACCGGCGCCTCGTGACTGGCGTGTTCGTCTGGGTCGCGGCGATGGTCGGCCTGGCCTACGCATCGGTGCCGCTCTACGAGCTGTTTTGCAAGGTGACCGGGTTCGGCGGCACGACGCAGGTTGCCGCCGTTGCGCCAGGCCGCGTCTTGGAGCGCAGCGTCACGGTCCGTTTCGACGCCAGCCGCGAGGCCGGCCTGCCGTGGAAGTTCGAGCCGCTGCAGCGTCAGGTGACGGTGCGGCTGGGCGAGGAGGCGCTGATCTTCTATCGCGCCAGCAACCTCTCGCAGCGGCCGATCGTCGGCACCGCCACCTACAACGTGACGCCGGACATCGCCGGCGGCTGGTTCAACAAGATCCAGTGCTTCTGCTTCACCGAGCAGCTGCTGATGCCGGGCGAGACGGTCGAGATGCCGGTGACGTTCTTCATCGATCCCGAGATGGCGAACGACCGCAAGTACGACAAGGTGACCACGATCACCTTGTCCTATACGTTTTTCGAAGCCACGTCCGATCGCGCCAAGGCGCTGCTGGAGAAGGCACGCGCGCCGGTGACGCCGGGCGTGGGTCAGGCGCCGTCCGGTGGCGGTCCGGGGGACAAGGGGAAAGGTGGATAAGATGGCTGCTGCTGCCGAACACGCCGAACACAAGCATCCCTATCATCTTGTCGACCCGAGCATCTGGCCGCTGATCGGCTCGATCGGCGCTATCCTACTGGCGGTCGGCGTCGCCGGCTACATGCACCCGGAAATGTTCGCGCCCAAGCTCGGGGTCTGGAAGATCGTCCCCGGCCTGGCGATCGTGCTGGTCACCATGTGGTTCTGGTGGCGCGACGTGATCCGCGAGTCGCGCATCTACCACACGCCGGTCGTGCAGCTCGGCCTGCGCTACGGCATGATCCTGTTCATCTGCTCCGAGGTGTTCTTCTTTCTGGCGTTCTTCTGGGCATTCTTCGATTCCTCGCTGTATCCCGGTGCCGACAACATGCCCGGCAAGGTCGCGGCCACCGGCGGGGTGTGGCCACCCAAGGGTATCCACCCGTTCGACCCGTTCGACCTGCCGTTGATGAACACGCTGATCCTGCTGACATCGGGGACGACGGTGACGTGGGCGCACCACGCGATCCTCGAGGGCGACCAGAAAAGCGCCGTGCGCGGCCTGCTGTTGACCGTGGTGCTGGGCATCTTCTTCACGGCCGTGCAGGCCTACGAGTATGCCCACGCGGCCTTCGCCCTGGGCGCGGCGGGAGCCGCGCCCACAACGGCCGCCGGCGGCATTTACCCGTCGGTATTTTTCCTGGCCACGGGCTTCCACGGCTTCCACGTGATCGTCGGCACGATCTTCCTGACCGTGTGCCTGTTCCGGGCGATGAAGGGGCATTTCAAGCCGGAGCAGCATTTCGGCTTCGAGGCCGCGGCCTGGTACTGGCACTTCGTCGACGTGGTGTGGCTGTTCCTGTTCTTCGCCATCTACTGGTGGGGCCTGGGCCACGCCGTGCCCGCGGCACACTGATAGTCTTCCTCCCCACGCAGTGGGGAGGTGCCCCGAAGGGGCGGAGGGGCCCCCCACGTGGTCTCTGCAACTGGGTCTGGGTCTGGGTCTCCCTACCAGACACCACGTGGCGGGCCCCTTCCGGCCTTCGGCCACCTTCCCCACTTCGTGGGGAAGGAAGAAACATGACCCATTCGCCGCCGCTGTCGCCATTCGCCGCCGGGCTCGCCGGCAAATGCCCGCGCTGCGGCAAGGGCGAGCTGTTCCGGGCATTCCTGACGGTGCGCGACGCCTGCCCGGCCTGCGGGCTGGATTTGCGCGGCCATGACGCGGGCGACGGGCCGGCGGTGTTCGTGATCCTCGGGCTGGGTGCGCTGATCGTGCCGCTGGTCTTGTGGCTGGAGTTCAGCTACGAACCGCCGCTGTGGCTGCACGCAGTGATCTGGATACCGGTCATCCTGGTAGCGACCCTGGTGCCGCTGCGGCTGATCAAGGGCGTGCTCGTGGCCCAGCAATACCGACATCGCTCGACGGCGGGTGACGGCGACACCACCTGACATCCATGCTGACTTTCAAGCCGGCCTTCTGGCCGACCGTTTTCACGGTACCGGCCGTCCTAGTGATGCTGGGCCTGTGCGCCTGGCAAGTCCAGCGCATGAGTTGGAAGGAGGCGCTGATCGACCGGCTGCACACGCGCCTGGTCCAGGCGCCGCTCGATGCCGCCGCCGTGGGCGCCGATCCCGCCGCGGCGGAGTACCGCAAGGTGCGGCTGGTCGGCACGTTCCTGCACGACAAGGAACTGCACTTGCTGGCGCGCAGTATGAACCGCAATGTCGGGCTGCACATCGTGACGCCGCTGCGGCTGCAGAGCGGCGAGGTGGTGCTGTTCAACCGCGGCTGGGTGCCCGAGACGCGCAAGGACCCGGCCCGGCGCGCCGAAGGGCAGGTGGGCGGCGTCGTGACGGTCGAGGGGATCGTCCGGCTGACCGAAGCCGACATCAAGCACTGGCTGGTGCCCGACAACCAGCCGGACCGCAACGTGTGGCTGACGGTCGACGTCGCCGCCATGCGCCGCGCCGGCGGGCTGCCGGAGGCGCCGGCGCTGAAGGCCGACCGCTGGTGGGTCGCGGCCGACGCCACGGCGAACCCGGGCGGCTTCCCGATCGGCGGTCAGACGCGCGTCAACCTGCCCAACGATCATCTGCAGTACGCCATCACCTGGTTCCTGCTGGCCCTCACCCTAGTCGCGGTCTACGCCGCCTATCACTGGCGACGGCAACGCCCGGCCGCGCCGCCCCCGCCGGAGCGCGGGTAGGATCCAGATGACAGAAGACACAGAACGGAGGACAGAATGAGGACCGAAGATGTATGTGCTCTATCTGTCCTCCGTTCATGACCACGAACACGGCCTATCTCGATCTCGAGGCGCGGTTTCGCCGGCTGAGCGCCGTTGAAGGCGCGATGGCGATCCTGGGCTGGGACCGCTCGACCATGATGCCGCAGGGCAGCGCCGAGGATCGCGGCGAGCAGACCGCGACCCTGGGCGTGATCGCGCACGAGATGATGTCGGCGCCGCAGGTCGGCGATCTGCTGGCGGCGGCTGACGCGGCCGGCGAACTCGATACCTGGCAGGCAGCCAACCTGCGCGAGATGCGTCGCGGGTGGATCCACGCCACCGCGCTGTCGCCGGCGCTGGTCGAGGCGATGGCCCGGGCCACCAATCGATGCGAGATGGCATGGCGCGAGGCGCGCCCGAAGAACGACTACGCCGGCCTGAAACCGCACCTGCAGGCTGTGCTCGATCTGGTGCGCGAGACGGCGCAGGCGAAGGCCGCCAAGCTCGGCGTGTCAAGTTACGACGCGCTGCTCGATCAGTTCGAGCCGGATGGCCGCTCGGCGCGCATCGACGTGCTGTTCGCCGAGCTGGAGGCGTTCCTGCCCGACCTGTTGCGGCGTGTGGTCGAGCGCCAGGCGGCGCTGCCGACGCCGCTGCCGCTGCCCGGCCCGTTTCCGGTCGAGGCGCAGCGCCGGCTGGGCATCGAGATGATGAAGGCCGTGGGCTTCGATTTCGCCAAGGGCCGGCTCGATGTCTCGGCGCATCCCTTCACCGGCGGTACGCCCGATGACGTGCGGCTGACGACGCGCTACGACGAGGCCGATTTCGCGCGGGCGCTGATGGGCGTCCTGCACGAGACCGGCCACGGCATGTACGAGTCCGGCCTGCCGGCGGCGTGGCGCCACCAGCCCGTCGGCCGGGCACGCGGCATGGCGCTGCATGAGTCGCAGTCGCTGCTGCTGGAGATGCAGGCCTGCCGCGGGCGGGCTTTCATCACCTTCGCGGCGCCGCGCATGCAGTCGGCGTTCGGCGGCACCGGGCCGGCCTGGGCAGCGGACAACATCCTGCGGCTGTATACGGTTGTGAAGCCAGGCTTCATCCGCGTCGATGCCGACGAGGTGACCTATCCATTGCACGTCATCCTGCGCTATCGGCTGGAGCGGGCGATGATCGCCGGTGACCTGTCGCTCGACGATCTCCCGGGCGCCTGGAACGACGGCCTGGCGCGGGATCTGGGCATCCGGCCGCCGACCGATACTCTGGGCTGCTTGCAGGATATCCATTGGCCGGACGGGGCCTGGGGTTACTTCCCGACCTACACGATGGGCGCGCTGGCCGCGGCGCAGCTCTTCCAGGCCGCCTGCGCCGCCGATGCGGACATCGAGCCCGGCCTGGCCCGCGGCGATTTCGCGCCATTGTACCGCTGGCTGCGTCCCCATGTTCACGAAAAGGGCGCCTCGGCCGGCACCGACGACCTGTTGCAGGCCGCCACGGGAGCCCCCCTCGGGGCGGGCGCCTTCCGCCGGCACCTGGAGCGGCGTTATCTGGAGGCGTAGCGGTCGTCCGCATTCCACGCGAGTGAGGCCACGCAGCGCGACGTGCACATGATCCTTCCCCCGGAGGGGGAAGGTGCCCGAAGGGCGGAAGGGGGAGGTTCGACCAATCGCGGACTCCGCCAGAAGGACCGCATTCGAGCGCGCATCCCCCTTCCGGCGCGGCGCGCCACCTTCCCCCTCCGGGGGAAGGTTCCTGAAACGGGGGTGGAAACCCCCTTGGTTTGGCGGCATAACCGCCAGACCACCCCTCGTTGCCGGAAATTGCCGTGAGCGCCCTCGACGGACCCGAAGACGACAAACCGATGCCGCTGCTCGATCACCTGATCGAGCTGCGCAAGCGGCTGGTCTACGCGCTGCTCGGCTTCATGCTGGTCTTCATTGCCTGCTTCTATTTCGCCAAGCCGATCTTCACTTTCCTGATCGAGCCGGCGAAGTCCGAGGGCTACAAGGTCGTCGTCCTCGACATCTTCGAATTCTTCTTCGTCACTGTGAAGATGTCGGCCTTTCTGGCGCTGATCGTCGGCTTCCCGTTGATCGCGACGCAGATCTGGGCCTTCGTCGCGCCGGGGCTGTATCGCCACGAGAAAGCGGCGTTCCGCCCGTTCCTGATGGCGACGCCGTTCATGTTCTACGCCGGCTGCGCGGTCATGTACTACATCGTCATGCCGTACGTGATCAATTTCATGCTGGCGATGTACACGCCGCCGGAAATCGAAAAAACGCTGCGCGCCTCGGACTACCTGGAGCGCGTGCTGCAGCTCGTGTTCGCGTTCGGCTTCGCCTTCGAAGTGCCTGTCCTGCTGGTGCTCCTGGTCCGGGTCGGCCTGGTCAGCACGACGTCGCTGAAGGCCAAGCGCCGCTGGGCGATCGTGATCGCCTTCATCGTCGCGGCCGTCCTGACGCCGCCCGACATCGTCAGCCAGTTCGCGCTCGCGGTGCCGCTGATCCTGTTCTACGAGATCGCGATCTGGATCGGCATGATAATCGAGAAGAGGCGGGCGCCGCAGGACAAGACCGGGGAAGAGTCGTCAAGCACCGCCGTCGACAAGCCGGCCGGGGAGTCGTCGTCGAGCTGACCGGACGCATCGCAAGCAAACCCGTTCCGTCGCTCCACCGTAAGAAGCACTCCCCATGCACGACATTCGCACCATCCGTGACAACCCCGAAGCCTTCGACGCCGCGGTCGGGCGCCGTGGCCTGGCCCCCTTGTCCACCGAGCTGCTGGCGATCGACCGCCGCCGCCGCGCCGCGATCACCGAGAGCGAGCAGGCACAGGCCCGGCGCCGGGTGCTGTCGAAGCAGATCGGCGCCGTGCGCGCCAAGGGCGAGCCGACCGACGCGCTGATGGCCGAGGTCAATAGCCTCGACGAGGTACAGAAGGCGGCGGAGGCGGCGGCTACCGCCGCAGGGAAGGAACTTGACGACGTGCTGGCCGGCATCCCCAACCTGCCGGCGGCGGACGTTCCCGACGGCAAGGACGAACACGACAACAAGGAAATCCGCCGCATCGGCAGCCCGCGCAATTTCGCCTTTGACCCCAAGGATCACGTCGTCATCGGCGAGGGGCTGGGCCAGATGGATTTTGCGGCCGCGGCGAAGATGTCGGGTGCGCGTTTCGTCGTGCTCAAGGGCCAGCTGGCGCGGTTGGAACGGGCGCTGGCCCAGTTCATGCTCGATCTGCACACCATGCCGGCGAGCGACGCCCTCGGCGGATACACTGAGGTCAATCCCCCCTTCCTGGTACGCGACAATGCAGTCTACGGCACCAACAACCTGCCGAAGTTCAGGGATGACCTGTTCACGGCAAGCCGGATGCGGTCGCGCGAGGAGCTGCTGCATGACGCTCTCGATCACGCGGCGGAGGACGATCACGCCCGATACAAGCGCGGTGAGATCACCCTGAAGCAGCTGGTCGACACGGCACTCGAGCGTGCGCCGGCCAGGGAAGACTTCTGGCTGATCCCGACCGCGGAGGTGCCGCTGACCAACCTCGTCAACGATACCATCGTCGACGAAAAGGACCTGCCGCTGCGCTACTCCGCCTGGACGCCGTGCTTCCGTTCCGAGGCAGGTTCCGCCGGCAAGGACACGCGCGGCATGATCCGTCTGCACCAGTTCCCCAAGGTTGAGCTGGTCTCGATCACCACGCCGGCGCTGGCCGAAGCCGAGCACGAACGCATGACCGGTTGCGCCGAGGAAGTCCTGAGACGGCTCAACCTGCCGTTTCGTACCGTCATCCTGTGCACGGGCGACCTGGGGTTCGGCTCGCGCAAGACCTACGATATCGAGGTCTGGCTGCCCGGCCAGAACGCCTATCGTGAAATCTCGAGCTGCTCGACTTTCGGCGACTTCCAGGCGCGTCGCATGAATGCGCGTTACCGGCCGCGCGAAGGCAGAGGCACGCATTTTGTGTACACGCTCAACGGCTCGGGCCTTGCAGTGGGGCGCACGCTGGTCGCGGTGCTGGAGAACTACCAGAACGAGGATGGAACGGTGACGGTGCCCGAACCGTTGCGTCCCTATATGAGCGGTGTTGACAGGATTGTGGCCGCCAAAGGTAGATAACGCATGCTCTTTTCCCCTCTCGATCCGGCCACGGCGCGTATCCTCGTCACCAATGACGACGGCATCAACGCACCAGGGCTCGTGTCGTTGTTCGAGATCGCGCGCGCGCTCAGCAAGGACGTCTGGGTGGTCGCACCCGAGACCAACCAGTCAGGGGCGGCCCACTCGCTGTCGTTGTCCAAGCCGCTGCGCGCCCGCGAGGTCAGCGAGCGCAAGTGGGCGGTCGACGGCACGCCCACCGATTGCGTGCTGTTCGGCGTCCGCCATCTGATGGGCGAGAATCCGCCGACCCTGGTGCTGTCCGGCGTCAACCGCGGCACCAACCTGGCCGATGACGTCACCTATTCGGGGACGATCGCGGCGGCGATGGAAGGTTGCCTGCTCGGCATCCGCTCGATCGCCATGAGCCAGAGCTATACGCATCCCGAACCGGTGAAATGGGAGACCGGCGAGAAGCACGGCCCCGAGGTCGTGCGCCGCGTGCTGGCCATCGAGTGGTCGCGGGAAGCGCTCATCAACGTCAACTTCCCGGACGTCGGGCCCGGCGACGTCGAGGGCATGGAGATCACACGGCAGGGTCAGCGCGGCTTCGGCGGCCACATCGTCGAGCGCCTCGATCCGCGCGGCACGCCCTACTACTGGATCAACTACACGCCGACCGAAAAGGATCTGGTGCCCGGCACCGACATCGAGGCCATCCGGCGCGGCGCCATCTCCATCAACCCCCTGCATCTGGACCTGACGCACGAAACCATGCGCCGGCGACTGCGCGACGCCTTCACGCGCAAATAGCCATGGGCGCGCCGGCATGAGCGTCGCCAAGCAGCGCCTGATCGCCGATCTCAGGCGGGGCGGCATCAGCGACGAACGTGTGCTGGCGGTCATGGCCTCGATGCCGCGCGAAGCCTTCGTGTCCCGTACCTTCGTCGAGCGCGCCTACGACAACATGGCGCTGCCCATCGGCTTCGGCCAGACCATCAGCCAGCCGCTGGTGGTGGCCGCCATGACCGAGGCGCTACAGCTCGGCGAGCGCATGAAGGTGCTGGAGATTGGCACCGGTTCCGGGTACCAGTGCGCCATCCTGGCGCGGCTGGCGCGGCGCGTCTTCACCATTGAACGCTACAAGACGCTCTCCAAGGAAGCCGAGCGCCGGCTGCTCGATCTGCGCGTGCACAACGTCATCTTTCACGTCGGTGACGGCACGAAGGGGTGGCCGCCGCAGGCGCCGTACGACCGGATCATCGTCACCGCCGCCGCCGGCGAAGTGCCCGAGGCGCTGATCGAGCAGCTTGCCATCGGCGGCATCATGCTGGTGCCGGTGGGCACCGATCCGGTGAACCAGACCGTCGAGCGGATCGTGAGGACCGACCAGGGCATCGCGCGCGAGAAGCTGATGCCGGTGCGATTCGTGCCGCTGGTCGCAGGCGCACTGCCGACGTACGAGGGGTGATAGACCCCTCTCCCGCTTCGCGGGAGAGGGAGGGGCCCATCGCGCCAGCGATGGGAGGGAGAGGGTTTCACCCGAGATGTTGTGCGTGGAGCCCTCACCCGGCGCGAAGACGCGGCGACCTCTCCCGCATGCGGGAGAGGTGATGATTCCCACGGGGCGACTTTTCCGGTATTCTACAGGGCATGAACAACAATGCGTCTCGCACCCCCTCGCGAGCGCACCGACAGCCGATCCTCTCTCGGATCGGTGTTGCGCTTGCGCTCTGTCTCGTCGCCACCTCGTGCGACGTCTACGACAAGACCGTCTATGGCGGCCGCCCCGGCACGGTCGAGTATCCGGGATCCGGCTCCACCGCCGACGCGGCCGCGATCTATGTCGTCCAGGACGGCGACACGGTCGACAGCATCGCCAGCCGATTTGGCGTGCCGGCATCGCGTATCGTCGAGCGCAACAGCCTCAGACCGGAAGACAAGCTGAAGACCGGCCAGTGGCTGGAACTGCCCAACGCCCGTATCGTCGAGCAGAGTCGGGCGCCGGCAACGCCGGGATCGGGCCCCACCGCATCGGCGCCACCGCCGACATCGTCGGACGGCCGTGTGTCGTCGAGCGACCTGCCGCCACCGACGGGTGGAACGCCGTCACAGCCGCCGCGGCCCGTGGCTGGTGCCCTGCCTCCGGGCTCGCCGCCGGGTGGTGGAACCTCGCCTCAGCCGGTTCCGATTCCGTCGGCCGGCGGTACGCCGCCGCCCGCGCCCGCCGCCGCGCGGTTCGACTGGCCGGTGCGCGGTACGACCCTGCAAGGGTTTGGTGCCAAGCCGGACGGCCAACGCAATGACGGCATCAACATCGCGGCAGCGCAGGGCACGGCGGTCAAGGCGGCCGAAGGCGGGACCGTGGCCTACGTCGGCAGTGAGGTACGCGGTCTGGGCAATCTTGTGCTGATCAGCCATCCCGGCGGCTACGTCACCGCCTATGCTCACCTCGATCGAACGTCGGTCGCCAAGGGCGCGACGGTCAGAAAAGGCCAGGCGATTGGCACGGTTGGCCAGACCGGCGGCGTGACCCAGCCACAGCTCCATTTCGAGATCCGCCAGCGCAACAGGCCGGTCGACCCGACGACATTGCTGCGCTGACTCCTTCCCGACAAGACAACAGTAGGCTTGCCGCCTTGCGAGCGGCTAAGGTGCGCCGCCTTTCGTGCTCTTGAAGGAGGGAAACATGAGCGTGCAACGCATCAATCCGGGCCCGCGCATGAGCCAGGGGGTGGTTTATGGCGACACCGTCTATCTTGCGGGCCTGACCGCCGATGACACGTCGCAGGACGTGAAGGGGCAGACCAAGCAGATCCTGGACAAGATCGACGCCCTGCTCGCCAAGGCCGGCACCGACAAGAGCAAGCTGCTCTCGGCCAACATCTGGCTCACCGACATCAAGACCTGGAGCCAGATGAACGAGGTCTGGGACGCCTGGGTGTCGCCCGGCAACACGCCAGCCCGCGCCACCGTCGAGGCCAAGCTGGCTGCACCGGGGCTGGTGGTCGAGATCATGGTGCAGGCAGCGAAATAACTGCGTCAGGAACACTGACGTCTGAGGATGCCCGTGGCGGTTGCCACGGGCATCTTATATTCATCGCCTGTGAAGGAACACCAGATCGGACCAATTGCCGTCCGGAATGGGTGACGGTCACGTCTTGGTTGCCTCATCGTAACTTGACCGCGTCCTGGCCGGGGGTAAATCTGCATCAAGAAGACAAGGTCGCTGATCAAGATATTCGCACTCCTATGCGACCAATGTGATGACGGATCGATCGGCCAGACTGCACGAAGATCGCGCGCCCCTTGGACAGCGCCGCGATGAGTTCCGGCTGTTGGCCTCATCGCTGGCCGGCAATCTCGGCACCCAGCTCAGGGAAATCCTCGACGGCCTGTCCGACGGATTTGTCGCCGTGGACGACGCGTGGCGCTTCACTCATGTCAATCCGGCCGCCGAACGCCTCCTGCATCGCACGCGCGACAGCCTGCTGGGCGAACCGATGTGGGATGCACTGAGGCTCGGCCCCGACAATCCGTTCCGGCTCAACTATCTCACCTCGAAGGCAAGCGGCGATCCGACGGCATTCACGGCCTATTCCGAGATCTTCGCCACCTGGGTCGAGGTGCGCGGCTATCCGCATCGCGGCGGCTACGCGATGCTGTTCCGTGACGTCACGGCCGAACGGCGCGCCTATCTCGCACCCTTCGACAATGAGCGCATCCAGGAGTCCGCGCGGTCGATCAACCAGCGGATTTTCGACACCTCGCAGGACCTGATCCTGGTCACGGACCCCCAGGGCCAGTTGGTCCGTGTGAGTCCAAGCTCGTTGTCGCTGCTCGGGTACCGTCCCGAAGAACTGGTCGGACGCAGCGCGGTCACATTCATCGTCCGCGAGGATCTCGAGACAACGCGCAACGAGATGCGCGTGGCACGGCGGGGCAGGACCGCGCGCCAGTTCGATTGCCGGTACGTGCACAAGGACGGCCACGTCGTGCCTTTGACGTGGACCGGCGTCTGGTCGGAGCCGGACCAGCAGCACTTCTTCATCGGCCGCGACATGACCGAGCGCATCGCGGCCGAGCAGCGCCTGCACCGCGCACAGCGCCTCGAGGCGGTGGGCCAGCTCACCGGCGGCATCGCGCATGACTTCAACAATCTGCTGGCGGTCGTCATCGGCAACATCGAGCTGATGTTCGATCGACCCGACCTCGATGCCGATGTGGCGGCGCAGGGACGGGCTGCGCTGCATGCCGCCCAGCGCGGCGCCGAGCTGGTCCGCGGGCTGCTGGCGTTCGCGCGGCAACAGCCGCTCAAGCCGAAGATCGTCGATGCGAACGAACTCGTCGGCAACGTCACGCGGCTGCTGGACCGTACCCTGGGCCAGCACATCAATGTGACCTTCACCGGCGGATCCGGTCTTTGGCCCATCGTCATCGATCCCGCGAACCTGGAGTCGGCGATCGCCAATCTCGCCGTCAATGCGCGCGATGCCATGCCCGGCGGCGGGCGCCTGACGATCGAGACGCGCAACATGACACTCGACGAGGAATACGCGCGGAGCAACCCCGGCGCGGTGCCTGGCGAGTATGTCGCCGTCACGGTGAGCGATACTGGCACCGGCATGGCGCCCGAGGTGCTCAACCGCATCTTCGAGCCGTTCTTCACCACCAAGGAGCCCGGTATGGGCACCGGGCTCGGCCTGAGCATGGTGTTCGGCTTCGTCAAGCAGTCGGGTGGCCACATCAAGGCCTACAGCGAGGTCGGCCACGGCACCAGCATGCGGCTGTACCTGCCGCGGGCCAAGAGCGATGACCTGACCCAGCAGAGCAGCCCCGTCGAGCAGCCGGCGCAATCCGGACGGCAGGAACGAATCCTGGTGGTCGAGGACAACGACGGGATTCGTCAGCTCGTCCTGATGCAGCTCGCCAAGCTTGGCTACGAAGCCCTGGAGGCGGACGGGGCAGCGGCGGCGCTGGAAGTCCTCGATCGGGGTGAGCAGGTCGACCTGCTGTTCACCGACATCGTCATGCCCGGCGGAGTCAGCGGGCATGTGCTCGCGCGCGAGGCGCTGGAACGCCGGCCGGACTTGAAGGTCCTGTACACGTCGGGTTTCCCCAGCGCACAGCTTGTCGGTGTGGACGGCATCACTTCGGCCGACGTCGTGCTGAGCAAGCCGTATCGCCTGGCCGATCTGGCACGCAAGCTTCGCGACGTGCTCGGTTCGTAGCGCGTTCCTAGGACCGCCAGCTTCCAGCCGGCTCATGATCCGGCGCTTTCGTGCCGGTGCCGGCTGGAAGCCGGCGGTCCCAGATCTACTCCGCTGCCGTGGCGAACGGGATGGTTGTGTCGTCCGCCGGCATGCGGGCGGCGACGCCGACGACGTCGCCGACGATGACCAGCGCTGGTGCCGTGCTTTCGGATAGGCTCCGGGCCGAGACGATGGCGGGCAGACCGGCAAGCGTGGCCGTGATCACCTGTTGATTCGGGCGCGTACCGTCGATGACCAGCGCCGCCGGCATCGTCGCGGCGAGGCCATGCGCCTGCAATTGCCGGCACAGCTCCGGCAGCGTCTGGATGCCCATGTAGACCACGATGGTCTGGCCCGGTTGCGCCAGCGCCGCCCAGTTGAGGTCGAGCCTGCCGTCGCGGCGATGGCCGGTGACGAACACGCAGGTATGGGCATGGTCACGGTGGGTGAGCGGGATGCCGGCGTAGGCCGCGCAGCCAAGCCCCGCGGTCACACCTGGCGTCACATCGAACGATACATCGGCGGCGAGCAGCGCTTCGATCTCCTCGCCACCGCGCCCGAACATGACGGGGTCGCCGCCCTTCAGGCGCACGACACGAGCCCCCTCGCGCGCCAGCCGCACCAGCAGCGCGTTGATCTCGGCTTGCGGCATGCAATGCGCCGCGCGCCGCTTGCCGACGTCGATGCGCCGCGCGTCCTTGCGGGCCAGGTCGAGAATCGGCTCGCTGACCAGGCGGTCGTGGACGATGACATCGGCCGACTGGATCAGGCGCAGCGCGCGCAAGGTCAACAGCTCCGGATCGCCCGGCCCAGCGCCGACCAGATGGACATGGCCTGTGCGCGGCCACGCTCCGGTGTTGGCGAACAGGGCAATCGCCTGCCGCTCCGCGCCGGCGCCGTCGCCTGCCAGGGCGGCTTCCGCGACCCTTTCCGTGAAGAAGCGCTCCCAGAAGCGACGGCGGTCGGTGTCGTCGGCCAGACGGCGCGATACCAGCGGCCGCCAGCGCTCGGCGATGGCGGCCAGAACGGCCACCGTGTGTGGGATCGCCTGTTCGATGCGCGTGCGCAGCAATCGCGCCAGGGTCGGCGCGACGCCGCCCGTGCCGATGGCGATGGTCACTGCGCCCCGATCGACGATGGCTGGCCAGGTCACGGTGCAGTACCGTGGCCGGTCGACCGCATTGACGGGGATGCCGCGCGCGCGACAGGCGTCATAGGCTGCCCGGGCAATATCGTCGGAATCTTCCGCGACCACGACCAGCGCCACATCGACAAGATCGGCGATGTCGAAGCCCTCGACCAGCCGTACGCTCGCGCCGACGGCCCGCAGGGTGGCAGCCTTGCGGCCGGCAATGTCACCCTGGCCGATCACCAGGCAGGTGCGGTCGCGCAGATCATGAAAGAGGGGTAGGGCGCGCATCGGCCGGCGGCCTCAGTGACTGACCGACAATTGGGGGATCGCTTCATGGTGAGCACAGGCACAGACGCTTTGCGTCTTGCCGGGTCGAACCATGAAGCGCCGCACCCCGGCCCGTGCGAGGCCTTCATGGTTCGACCAGGCGGACGCTTCGCGTCCGCCTGAGCTCACCATGAAGGCTACTGGAACGTGGCAAGTCACTCTTCTCGCTCCGTGCGGCTCAGTAGACGTCGCGCAGGTAACGGTGCTGGCGCGCCAGGTCGCCCATCCAGGCCTTGGCGGCGCTCTGGCTCTTGCCGCCTTCGCGCGCCACCAGCAACGTCAGCGCCACGTCGACATCCTTGGCCATGCGCTGCGCATCGCCACAGACATAGAGGCGCGCGCCCTCCTGCAGCCAGCCATACAGCTCCTTGCCGGCCTCGCGCATGCGGTGCTGCACGTAGATCTTTTCCTCCTGGTCGCGCGAGAACGCCGTGTCGAGGCGGGTCAGCAGCCCGTCCCGCTTCCAGTCGACGATCTCCTCCTCGAAGAGGAAATCGGTGGCCTTGCGCTGGTCGCCGAAGAACAGCCAGTTGCGGCCCTTGGCACCACGGGCACGGCGCTCCTGCAGGAAGGCGCGGAACGGCGCAATGCCGGTGCCCGGCCCGATCATGATGATGGGTACGTCGTCGTCGGGCAGGCGGAAGTCCCGCGTGCGCTGGATGAAGGCGGGCACGCGGCTGCCTGGCGTCGCGCGCTCGGCAAGGAAGGTCGAGGCGATGCCGCGCCGGTTGCGGCGGCGC
>Ga0187894_10004670_pt1 | contig 14542 bp, 11 predicted proteins | sample GBC1701081metaG_FD_136650 | JGI IMG/M metagenome (GOLD analysis project Ga0187894, IMG submission 136650) | White microbial mat communities from a lava cave in the Kipuka Kanohina Cave System on the Island of Hawaii, USA - GBC170108-1 metaG ...
ACGCAAACGCGACGGACAGGTCGTAGAGATTGGCGAACGGGATATAACTGAAAAACCACCAGAAATGGTATTCGCCGGTGATCTGGCTGGTCATGCGGATCCAGTTCTCATTGTCTCCGGCGGTGACCCAGCGGACTAGCCAGCCCGAAAAATTGAAGAAGAAGCCGAGCGACGCCGTCCACAATCCCAGTCGTTGTAGGAATCCGACCGGCGCCCAGAAATTGGTCATCAACGAAGCCGCTGCCGTAATGTAACAGAGCAGCCCCAGCACGACTAGCGAGCCGTCCGCCGGCACAGCCGACGCGCCGAGCTTGATGCGCGCCGCCACCATCAAAAAAGCGCCGATCAGCGGCAGGATTGCGGGCAGAAAGTTCGCGAATGGAAGCTTGCCGAGACTGATCTGTGTCGCGGCGGCTTCCTTGGCGCTCATCGCCGCATTGATTGATTTCATCGCTTCACTCATAGCTAACCTCCGAAAGGAAAGGGAAGAAGGGGAACTAAAACATCGGATTTGACCGGCCTTAGCCGGCGGATCGCGGTTGGCGAATCAATGCAGCGACCTTCTTCGCCCGGTCTTCAAAACCGAGCCGGTTGCGGTTCGCGTCGCCGCCCAGATAAACATTGCCGTCTTCAACGACTATCCACAGCCGTTGATGCGAAAAGAAGAAGACCCCGATCAACATCAGACAGAGAGTCGTGAAACCGGTGTAGACGATCGTCGCTCCCGGGTCGTATTGGACCGAAAGTATGGACGACGTCGGCGCCTTCTCGAAATCGGTTAGGACGAACTGGTGCGCGCCGTTGTCCATAAACTTCTTCATGAAAGGCGCATTGGCGACCGTATTCGCATAAGCCTCGTTAAACGCCCAGACTTCTCCCTGCTTGCCCTCATTCGTGACATAGGCCAACTTCGCCGCGGGGTTTTCGTATTCCATTGAACGCTCGCGCATCATCTGCACTTGTCCATCGCGATCAACGGAAAAGCTCTGATGGAATCCGCTGAGATGCAGCCGTGTCCCGTCGGCAAGCGTCGCCTCGCCGTCGCGCTTAATCGTGACCTCCTGCGACTCGCCTCCGCTCGTCGGCGTCACGCGCAGTTTGATGGCGCGCGCGATGGCTGGCGCGCTGTAGCTGGCCTGGAAGAAACGATAGCCTCGATAATCGAGCGGGGTGTTCATGTGGATCAGCCCTTGGGTCACCTTCCCCGTCTCGTGATCCGTAATGCGCACCGTCGTCAGCCAGTCCAGCGTATTTCCCGAATCGAGCGAGCCATTCTTGTTGATCAGCTTCTGCTGGAAGTCCAGACATTCGACGGTGAAGGGAAGCGCGAGTTCACGCACGCTTATGGCGTGCTCTGTCGTGGCGTTGTCAATGTTGAACTCGTTCTTGACCATACGGTCCGACGATTGATTCGGCCTGATCGGCATACTTCCGGTGTGACCGCGGCTGGTCATGAAATAACCGAAAAAGATCGTCAACAGCCCGATGTGGACCATATAAGCTCCCAGCCTGTTCCAGACGCCGCGTTCGGCGAAGATCGTGGTCCGGTTGTCCGTTTCGTTCACACGGGCTTTGAAACGCATTTTGCGCGCCGCTTCGAACGCGCGGTCGGCCAGTTGTTTGCGGCCGAGAGCCGGAATCTCGACCTTCTCCTTGAATTTCTGCGCCATCGCGAAGGTCGGAGAAGCCGCCAGCTTTTTGCGCGTGATGAAACTCCACGCCGCCGGGAAATGGTCGATCGAAGCAAGAATGATGTTGAGACTCAGCAGCAACAGCAGCAGATTGAAGTACGGAGCATGATAGATGTCGAAGAATCCCAACCGCCCGTATACGATCTTCTCCGCCGGAGTCAGTTCAGCGAAATAGGCTGGAAACGTATCAAGCTCCTGCTGCTGGATCAGCATTCCGATCATGCACGCGATGATCAGCAGGATGAGCAGCGTAATGCCGAACGGGACGGAGCTGAGCAGATTGAGGAAGCCGTCAATCACGGCGTTTAGTCCCGAAGCCGTCTGTTTGCTTGCGGCTTTGGGCTTTTCGACCTCCGCCGCCGCTACTGCCATGTCTTCGACTGCGGCGTCGTTCAGGCCAGCCATTGCGGCGGCTTCGACAGGCTTCGCTGTTTGCGTCAGTTTCGTGGATGATTGCGCAGATGCCATGACTTGAATTTAAAGCAAATCAACCGATGAAGTTTGTTGTCTGATTGACATTTTGGGATGCAACGCGGCTTCAGTGTAGCAGTTGGGTATGCCGCGCGCAACTGCGGTAAAAAACGCGCAATAACGGCGTCGTGACACCTCTCAATGAGTCATATACAATCCGCCTTCCCTTGTGCCTTCTTCAATCCCACATTTTTGGAGGAAGGTGAGTGTACAAAGAAAAAGAAGATGATGCGGATGATCCCCACTCGTTTCGTTTGTGCGAGCGGTGTGGGCGGCCGACGCCGGGCAATCTGCCACAGTGCGTCAATTGCGGCGCGATTTCTTTACACGCGGTGGTCGCTGACGAACAGGCGCGCGCGGAGAGGCGGTTTGCGCGCGCGCTCTTTGCGCGCGCGACACCGGTCACTTATGCGCTGCTGGCCGTCAACATCGGCGTGTTTGTGTTAATGGAGATGGTTTCGCGCGGATCGGACGATCCCGAAGCGCTGATCGCTTTCGGCGCGAAGACGAACGAACTGTTGCGAAGCGGCGAATGGTTCAGGCTCGTCACCCCGATCTTCATTCACGCCGGATTGCCGCACCTTTTGCTGAACTCGTATGCGTTGTGGGTAGTCGGGCCGCAGGTTGAAAAGCTTTATGGCTCCGCGCGTTTTCTGCTGATCTATCTGCTCGCGGGCATCGGCGGTGTGGCGGGCAGTTATTTCGGCCAGATACTTATGGATAAATCTCTCGACGCGCCGTCAGTAGGCGCCTCCGGCGCAATCTTCGGATTGTTCGGCGTGCTGGCCGTCTTCGGGTTCAGGTATCGTCGCGAACTGCCACCCATGATCAGGCGCGCGTTGACCTCAGGCGTCTTGCCGGTGATCGTGATCAACCTGTTGATAGGATTTTCGTTTCCGTTTATTGACAATTCGGCGCACATCGGAGGGCTGATCACGGGCGCCGCTCTGACCCTGATTATTCCGTACATAGCGCCCGGTCGAGAGAAAGTTTCAAAGACAGGTCTGTTGATAATCACTTTTTGTGTGGCTGTCGTCGTCTATTGCTTCGCGCAGGCTTACCGGACGAGTGGGAAGTATCTGGAATATGGACTTGTATGGGGACAGAGCGACAAGCAACCGAGGTAACGTTTTATCGAAGGCAATTTTTCGGAGGAACTGATGGCAATTAAAAAAATAAGTGTATTGGGCGCGGGACTGATGGGGGCCGGTATCGCGCAGGTCGCAGCCGCGAGCGGCTATGAAGTTACAATCGTTGAAGTCAGCGACGAGTTGATCAAAAAGGGCTTGAGCGGGATAGAGAAATCGCTCGCCAAATTCGCCGAGAAAGGCGCAATTACCGCCGGGCAGAGAGACGCCACTATGGCGCGACTGCGTGGGACTACAAAGCTTGAAGAGATTGCGGACGCGGACATCATTATCGAAGCGATCATCGAGAACCTACAGGCCAAGCGCGATACCTACGCGAAGCTGGACGCGTTGTGCAACCCCGAAACCATCTTCGCGTCGAACACATCGTCGCTTTCAATCACGGAAATGATGACCGTGACCAGGGCTGAACGTCAGCGGCGTTTCATCGGAATGCATTTCTTCAACCCGGTTCCATTGATGAAGCTCGTCGAGGTGATCCGTACGATCCTGACTGATGATGATGTTTACGCCGAGGCGGTCGCTCTGGTCGGATCAATGGGCAAGACAGTGGTCAGGGCCGGCGACAAGACGGGGTTCATCGTCAACCGTCTGCTGGTGCCTTTCATGCTTGACGCCATTCGCGCGCTCGAAGAAGGGCTGGCCTCGACTGAAGACATAGATAACGCGATGAAGCTCGGCTGCAACCACCCGATGGGGCCGCTGACGCTGACCGATTTCGTGGGGCTGGACACGACTTATTACATCGCGAACATTATGTTCGACGAGTTCAAAGAGAGACGCTTTGCGCCCCCGCCGCTGTTGAAGCGCATGGTTCAGGCCGGATTGTGCGGGCGCAAATCGGGACGCGGGTTTTACGATTACGCCGATCCGAAGAACCCGAAGCCAGTGAAGTTGATATGATTCATTGCGAGCTTCACGATTCGTTCGCCGTCGTCACGATGAGCGGCAAGGATGAAACCAACGCTCTTGGCGCATCCGAGGCGCGCCAATTGGAGAAGGTCTTTTCGGAGTTGAAACTGAACGAAGCCACGCGGACGGTGGTTCTGACCGGCGCAGGCGATCATGCGTTTTCAATAGGCGTGGACTACGCGGAGATGGCGCCCCTCACATCGGAGAAGGCCGGAGAACTTGCGCGCGAGTGGCAAGCGCTCACGTCACTAATCGGAAATCCGGGAAAACCTGTCATCGCCGCTGTAAACGGTTTGGCCTTTGGAGCCGGATGCGATCTCGCGCTGGCCTGTACGTGGCGAATCGCCGCCTCGAATGCGGAGTTCGCGTACCGGGAAGTTCCGAGGCTGTCAGCGCCTGATTTCGGCTGCGCGGCTAGATTGTCGCAATTGATCGGCAAATCCCGCGCGCTGGAGATGATTCTGACCGGAGATGCAATCGACGCCGAAGAGGCGTTGCGAATTGGTCTGATCAATCACATAGCGCGAGACAGGGAAGAGTTGATGGGCGTCTGCGGGAAACTGGCGGTCAGCATCGGACGCAACGCTCCGTTGGCGGTCAAATACGCGCTGGAAGCGGTCAATTACGGGATGGAAGTCTCCCTTGATGAAGGACTGGCGCTGGAATCCGCATACTTCGGTTTGTGCTTTGCGACGGAAGACACGCGCGAAGGAACCAGAGCGTTTCTTGAAAAAAGGCCGCCGGTTTTCGAGGGGAAATGAAAGCTCGGCGGTTGCGGCAGTGATTTGAAAACCGGATCAATGTTTCGCCGCTAAATTTTTAAAGCGATTGTAAGTAACGGGCAACCTATCATTAGCTTGACCGCATCAAGTCGCCTCAATATACTGTCCGCGAGTGATCTTAAGTGAAGTCCCCCAGAGCCAAAATCTAAAAGTATTTTTCGAGATGTCTGATCCGGTCCACAGGCTCATTGTTCATTTGAAAATCCCTCGCGGTCAGTTTTATGACGGCAAGTGGACTGATTGGTGTTGGTCAGCATGAGTCGTTCGCGCCATCGTTCAAACGTTCATTCCGTCCCCCAATTATTCTTCATCGACCTAAAAACTATAAAGTAAAGTTGTAAATATTATGGGTGCTCGGCGTAGAGCGCGCGAATGTGCGCTACAAATGCTGTTTTCGTACGACGTGGCTCACCTGTCCGTCGAGGAACTTATTGAAACTTACTGGAGTGAAATGGCGGAGGCCGCCGAAGATGTGCGTGTGTTCGCCAATGAATTGGTGATCGGTACGGTCTCTCACCTTGAGGAGATTGACGAGCGAATCCGCCTTCGCACTGAACACTGGCGAATCCCGCGAATGGCCATAGTTGATCGAAATCTCCTGCGTCTGGCTGTGTTCGAATTCCTGCATCAGCCAAACACGCCGAAAACTGTCGCAATCAACGAGGCTTTGGAGATCGCTCGGCGGTTCTCAACCCACGAAGCGACACAGTTCATTAATGGTATTCTCGACGCCATCAAACGTGACGTGGAGTCACAGGTTATTCCTGAAATGACCGCCGCGACGATGGTTCAACACCTCAACTGATGGATCAGTCCATCAATAATCGCACGCCGAGCGAGTCGGCCAATCTCACTGCCTTGGTGAATCTCACGAACTGAGAGTAGCTGGATCCCTGGGTATGCAAACGCGCGCGCTCGCAGGCCGTCAGGCCATTGATCAGCAAAGCTTCCAGAAACTCCGCATAGTCTGGCAGCGCCATCACCGGCAGCTCACGCTGATAACCTGAGCCCCCGTTGTCGGAGGCGGCGAATCCGGCCAGCAGGTCGAAAAGATTATCGGTGGTCAGCTTTGCGGTTTTACGCGCGAGAGGGATGGGCGTACGCAACTCGAAGAACCTCAATCCTTCAGGCGTCGTCACCCGCCTCAACTCCTTAGTCACCTCGCCATCAAACGGTGATTCGGGGTCAACCAAAATAAGAAACAGGTTAGGCCATTGCTCTTGAGGTAGGGTGTCGCTCAGCAGTTGCGCGCGATCAGCCAGGAAACGCTCGAAACGCGCCTCGATAGGGTAGCGTATACGGCCCAAGCATCCGATGGTTTCGCCGCGTAATCCTGACTGGGGCAGGGTCAAATTTTCATCTTCACAGTCGAACTCATCTTCGCCGAACTCATAATCAAAATTCTGCTCGACGTGCGCGGGGCAATGCAGGCGGCAATATTCAGCCACCCTCTCCGAAACCTCCAGATCGTCTGAGAGTTCGGTCGTGAATTTAATACTCTCTTCCGACGGCGGGCGATCGTTTTCCAGCGTCAGATTAACAATCTGTGAAACCAGTGAACCGGCGCGTCCGAGATTGCGCAGCGTCTGTTCGCCGTATTGACGCCGCATCTCACAGGGATATTCAATTGCATATTCGAGAGACATAAAATCATAAATCAGGGGAGGATCGAGAACGGATCATTTTAACATCAATCGGAATATTCTGGCCGAACCTTCCGAAATGATATGCAAGTCGTGTGCAAATCGGATTTTCACGCGCTTTTGATTCCGGTTCGGCTGTCAAGTAGAATCCTGGGCACAACGAGGAGTCATGCTTCTATGAATAGATTTACGTTTCCCCTGTCACTGCCAGCGCGGGCGTCTCTCGCCGCTCTAATCCTGTTTGTCGCCGCTTTCCCCGTTTTTGGGCAGAGCCAGGAAGAGAAGCCGCGGCAGGATCAGCAGCAGCCGAGTATCAAGATCGGCACAAATCTCGTGACGGTGCCTGTCATCGTCACGGACCGCTACGGCCGCTTCGTCACAGGGTTGACTCGCAACGAATTCGCCTTGCGCGAAGAAGGCGTCGCGCAGAAGATCGAGGACTTCTCTTCGATCGAAGCCCCATTCAGTGTCGCGCTACTGATTGACACCAGTCGCAGCACTCAAAACAAACTTGACAAGATTCGCAAGGCCGCGCTGACCTTCATCAGACGATTGCTGCCGAACGACCGCATAATGGTGGTCAGCTTTGATGAGAAGGTGCAGTTTGTCTGCGACTTCACGAATAACCACATTGAACTCGAACGCGCCGTCAAATCGCTCAAGACCAGTTATCTGACAAGCCTCTACGACGCGATCCACCTGACGATCAATGAAAAAATGAGCAGGGTGCAGGGACGAAAGGCGATTGTGGTTCTCACAGACGGCGTCGACACCGCAAGCAAACAGGCGAACTATGAAAGCGCGATTGATCTGGCGGCGAGCGCCGGGATCATCACTTATACAATTCAATACGAAACGCGCAATGACGGCGGTCCGGTAATGAAGCCCTTATTTATACCGGGCATCAGCAATTCCTTCGTATCGCGCTCGGGCGTCAAGTGGCAGGATGCGCCGAAGCCCGAGTCAAAAGATGAATCGAAATCGCTGATCAACATACCTCGTCCCGCCGGGGCGTCGCCTATGTCAACTCCTGGCTCCGTTCCGTCTTCGCGCGTCAACAGTCAATCCAAGCAGCCGATTCGTGATCGTTACCTGATCGCGGCCGATTTCCTTCGCACGCTGGCGGCGCAATCGGGCGGGTTGCCTTTTCGAGCCGAAAGCATCGAGAACACCAGCTATGCTTTCCAAATCATCGCGAACGAGCTGCACAATCAATACACGCTGACCTACATCTCGAACAATGAACAGCGCGACGGCAATTACCGCGCGATCGCGGTCGGGCTTAGTAATCCTGATCTGGTAGTGCGCGCGCGACGGTTCTATCGCGCGCCTAAAGACGAAACTCCCGAAGGCGATCAGGACCGGAAGCCAAATCCGAAGCCGGAACAGTAATGATGCAGGCAAAAAAAAATCCCACGATACGTGATCCGCATCGTGGGAATCAAGCAGGAGAAGGAGGGAGGTAAACGTCAGAAACCGAAAGGAGCCAGCAAACAATAAAAACTCGGTCCAAATTTGGCGCAGAAACTTCGGTACAACAAAAACAAATTGATAATGACATGCCTGACTGCTGAACGCAGCCTTTTGGAGAATCTGATTTATGCAGGGTTCATGCTGTTGGTCAGGGTATTTCTTAGATCGAAATCCAACAAGCAAACGGAGTATAGTCACTCGCCCCTCGCGAGTCAAGAATGCTTTAGCTTTTCTTCATAGAGTTTTTACGAATATTTTTGCGCGCGGTTTTTGTGTTAAACTACGCTCGCCGTTAACCCCTTGCAATAATGTAGCGAACAACCCGGGCTCTGGCGCAGCCAGGCTTTATCGTGGGAGGGAAGCTTGAAGATCAGAAAACCATTTCTCCATTTGGTCATCTGTCTCGCAGTTGTGTCGTTAATCAGCGCCGTCGCCTTTGCGGACACGATCAGACTCAGGGACGGCAGCGTGCTGAAGGGCAAAGTCGTTTCTTACGGCCAGCGCAAATTCACCATCGTGGTCTACATCGGAGGATCGAGTTCACAGCACGTGATTCCGATTGAAGAGATAGATAGTGTCGAGTTCGATTCGAGCGATGTGGGCGCGGTGAGCCGAGCTGAACCTGTAAGAGCCAATCTGCCGTCAGTTTCAGCGCCTTCACGCGCTGAAACCCCGCGCGATACTACCCCGGCGTCCCTGCCTAGCGAGACAACCGCGCCCAGGGACGAGTCGAGAACGGCGCCTGAGTCAGAACCTCCGCCGAACGAATCCAACACCGGCGCTGTCGCCGCAATCGCGGAAAAGACGGTCAGTGTCGCGGGCGCGGCCGATTGGACCAGCACCGAAATCCGCGTCCAGCGCGGGCAGCGCATCGTGATCAGCGCTTCCGGGGAAGTTGACTTAGGAGACAACCAACGGACAGGCCCCGACGGCCTCTCCACCTCCGATAACCGCAAACTGATCGCTGCTCGCCCGACCGGCGCGTTGATCGCCGTCGTTGGCGATGACAATGACGATTTCGTCTTTGTAGGCAAAGCGACCGAATTCATCTCGCCACACAACGGCATCCTGTTCCTGAGCGTCAACGAGGGCAACCTCAAGGACAATGCGGGCGCATTCGTGGCGCGCGTTAGAGTCTTGAGCGGTAGGTGATATTTCCGCCTCTGCCGATCATCACTCCGGGCCGCGCCACCCCGGCTCTTCCCGATCAAGAATCCGTTTCAAGGCTTCAAGATGCAGCTTCGGTTGAACTTTGTCCGAGGCGATCTGCCGCCCGGTCATCGCCGCGATTGATTCGGGAATGAGTTTCAATGGCCTGCCCGTACTTTCGGCCAAGACCTGAACCATACAGGCGCGTTCGAGGTAGTAGAGATCGTCGAACGCCTGCGCTACCGTCTCCCCGCAAACGATCACACCGTGATTCGCCAGGAACAGCGCGTCGGCGTTTTCGATCTGCGCGCAGACGCGGTCGCCCTCTTCGGCGTCGAGCACTAGCCCGTTGTAGAACTCGTCGTAAGCCACGCGCCCATAAAACCGCAACGCGTTTTGGCTGGCCCATTCGAGCCGCCCGCCATCGCTCACCGCAATAGCCGTCGCGTAAGGCATGTGCGTGTGCATCACGCATGCGGCGTCAGGCTTGCTGCGATGAATACGGCTGTGGATGAAGAACGCGGTGGCTTCGACCTGATGTTCGCCTTCGATCACCTTGCCTTCGGGATCAATTACGACCAGATCAGCGGGCGTGATTTCAGACCAGTGCAACCCCTGCGGGTTGATCAGAAAACGGTCCTGCTCGCCCGGAACGGCGAGGCTGAAGTGATTGCAGACTCCTTCGTTGAGGCCAAGCCGCGCGGCCCAGCGCAGAGCGGCGGCCAGATCAATTCGCGCTTGAGTGATGGGATTGTGCGCCATAGCGCAGGAGAGTTTGCCAGCCTCAGGCGGCCCAGGTAAAGTCCGGGCGCCAGATTTTCAGACGAACTTTATCCCGCCCGATTGAGCGTAGTCTGGATCTTTCGCAAGGCCCGTTCGACCTTGCGGGCGCAATCCCATAGCGCTTCCAGATCGTCCGCCTGATGCGCAGATACCTGCGCCATCTCCAGGCTCGTTTTCACTAGGTTGAAGACGGCCCCTTGTATTGGCGCCGTCCCTGCGCCCGCGCTGAGTACTTGCGCATGCGTCCTGAGCGCGTCAACTTCAGCGCGCCAGTCCTTGGCGGGTCGCGGCGCCTTATTCTTTTGGGCCTTCCGCACCGCCGGATCAAGACTCTCGATGATCCGACCATTCTGCTTCGCGGTAAGGTAGACCTCTCTCAAATCGCCTCTGATACCGCCCCCAAAATGTATGCGATAGGTTTGTATCAACCCGTCGTAAACGATTCTCCCTTTGAATGGAAGCAACACTGTTTTGACGCATGCCGGCAATCGCTCCCGCCCCACAAAAAAATCGAAGGGATCGCTCAACGCCATGACCGCGTAAACCTCCTCGCTCTTGATAAAGATCGCGTGTTTGGCCAGATATCGCTCGATGTAAAAATCGCCCGCAATAAACTTCCTCCAGCCCTGAATGATGCCCAGCTCTTCGTCATTGAATCCTTCGGGGTTCTCCTTCACAAACTGATCAATCAGTCCAATGTTGTCATACAACGCCTCTCTCAACTTGAGTCTAGGCTCTGGGGCAAGACTTTTGACTGCTTCGGCCGTTGAGCAGTCCGGTATCAGATCCAGCTTGAGATTGACAAAGGCCTGAAGCGCCAACATCAGTTTGAAGAAAAATTTTGCGTCATCCTCGGACAGAACCATGGGCTTTCCTTCTTTCTATCAGGGTGGCTCTTCGTATTGCGATGTTTCAGCGTCTTTCAGATGGCAATTACACAAGAATTATGTTCAGGCAGGTAAAGCCCTTCCTCCTGCAACACCTGACAGTCATTGCTCAAACAGATTCTTACCGCCGAGAGCGCGGGCTTTCAGGCGAATCATCAGATGGTTCAGATGACCATACGTATCCAACTCGGCCTGCTCTTCCGCAGTCAATTCTTCTTCACGGTTTCTGTAAAGCAACTCTTCCAGATGTTCCTGTGCGGCTCCCGAAATCTTGAAGGCGATGATTCGTTTCGTGGTCGGATTGGAAGAGAGAAAATCAATGATCTCGCTATAAACCGGGCGCGCCGAGTCGGCGCCGTTTGCGACGGAAGTTTTCGCAATCTTGGCTGACAACGCCTCTTTGATCAGCAATGGCACAACTTCAGGCGTAATCTTGTACTCTCCCACAAGCTCATCGGGGACTTCCAAACTGATCGTCGTTGCCGGGACATCGAGTGTGATGGTAGTCATAACGTGATTGCTCCTAGTCGCTTAAACGCTCGCTATTTTAACACACGAATTCGGATTCACGCCGTCTCGCCCAACTCCCGCGCGATCTCTTCCACTTCACGATCCCACCGGTGGTAGCCCATCCGCTCGACCATCGCTTTGGCCCGCCCACAATGCTCGCGAGCCTGGGCGCGCTCGCCCATCGCCAGGCAGAGCCGCGCCCATTCCAGATGGCAATCCGCTAGGTGCAAGCCCATCTGACTGCGCTCGGCCAGACGCTGCGCTTCCTCCAGATCCGTCCGCGCGCGCTGGTAATCGCCCCTGACTCGCGCCCACGCCGCGCGCGCCAGCAAGCCGAGCGGGAGGTAATCTTGTCGCCCGGCTTGCCGCAATCCGTTCACAGCATGTTCCAAATAATACGCTGCCTGCGCCAGATCATTCATGCTTGGTTGTTGCACTTGCAGTAACCAAGCGCGTCCGAGCGAGAGATTGTCCAGTGCGATGGGTACAAGCAATTTGTTGTGCTCACTAAATTCAAGCGCCTTTGCAGCCCGTTCTTTCACTTGCCGAATTTGCCCTTGAGTGAGCAGCAGATCACAGTACCAAAATCCCTGGAATGAATAGAGGAAAGGATATTGGGGTAGTTGTTGCTTTTGTAGCGATTCGGACTCGTGGAAGGCAGCGGCTGCCTCGAAAATGCGCCCAGCTTGATGCAGCGCATTAGCCAGTCTTGCCCTGTTGATCATTCGCTGACGCCAATCATCGCCGCGATCCGCTAATTCCGCGCTTTGTTGAGCAAAAGTGGATGCTTGTGGCAGATTGCCAAGTAGCAAGTAGATCCCGCTGAGATTGCTAGCAGCGATGGCAGCGTTTTTCCAATCATCTAACGAAAGATTCATTATCAATCCTGCTTGCATTGGTCCCACTGCTTCCTCCAACCGTCCCAGCGCTTGCAAGTCAACGCCAGCCGAACTCAACACTTCCGCTTTATCAGCTTCCATTAGTCCCGCGACTGGTTGCTGCCAAAGCGTTACAAAGAAGTTGGCTAACGCTGCTAAGTCAGCACCAACTGCACCAAGTTTTTTGAAACTGAAGATCTCGGCACCCCTACAAATTCGCTGTGTGTATACCGCATCCCACGTTTCCTGATGCCTACCTGCCACGCAACCATGCACCACAGCAGCAAAAAGTGGCTGCATTTCTTCGAGAGTGTCGGGAAACTCCTTGGTTGTGGCGCGCAGGTGTTCATAAAGGCGCAGGTTGGCCTCGCGCCAGGCGTCGGGGCGCTCGTATTGCAACTGTTGGCGGAAATGTTCGCGCACCAGCGGGTGGGCGTCCAATTCATCGGGCGCGTGATGGCTTTCGGCGGCGATGAGTTTGTGTTTGCGCAAGGTTTGCACGGCTTGCAGCCATTTTACTTTTGACCGGGCGCCGATGTGGTCGGTCAGCCCCGGAATCTTCGGCGCCTTGCGCAAAGCGGCGATAGATTCGCCGTCGGCAGGACGATCAAACAGTCCGAGCAGCCGCAGCGCGTTCAATTCCGCGCTGTCGCCGAAACGGTCCGCCAACGCGGCGATCACGCGGCGCGGGTGTTTGCCTTCGGCTTCGGTCAACTCGAGGTCGGGAATCTGCGCGGCGGCGGAGATGTGATGGCCGGGCGCGTCCCGCAGGTAAACGGCCAGCAGGTTCAACGCCAGCGCGTGTCGCCCGAAATCTTCTGTCGCCCGTTCGAGTTCTTCATCCGCGCCGCGCACGCCGCCGACGCGCAACAACGCGCGCCCGGCTTCGGGCGAAATCTGTTCCAGGTTCTCTTGCCTGATCTCGAATTCCAGATCGGCGATGGTCTCGCGGGTTGTGATGATGAGCAGGCCGTCGTTCTCGCGCGTGAGTTCGCTGACGAGCGTCGCGAGCGCCGGGTCTTTGATCTTGCCGCGTTCGTACGCGAACGACGATTGCAGCGGCTCCATTCCATCCAAAATCAAAAGCGTCTTCTGCTGGCGCGTCAGCCTGGCCAACCGCTCGCCTTTGTCCCACGGCGAACCGGCTGTCGGGTCTTCATCGCCGAACCATTCCAGCGCAGCGTTGACGAACAGGTCGGCGGAAGTGGCGCGTTCGCTCGTACCCTGGCTGTAAAACGACCAGGCAAAGACGCGGCGCGCTCCGCGATAATTCTCGGCGGCCATCCGCTCGATCCACTTGTTGACCAGAGTTGATTTGCCCACGCCGCCCCAGGCGACGAAGCTGATGACGTTCGTCTCAGCCGAATCCCAGGCTTCGTCGAGCATCTTCAACTCTTTTTGCCGTCCGAAGAGATCGAAGCCGGTGACAGGGAATCGCGTGATGTCCAGCTTTTCCGGCGGCGACCAGCGAGGCTGCAGCGTGGGCGGCTTCTCCGCCGGGTTGGCGAGCTTCCTGATGATGGTTCGCGCGACTTCGACGAAAACGACGTCCTCCTGGTCTTTGAAGTCGGGTGACACGGCTTTGCCGTCGCGCGGGAGCATCTGCGTTGAGCTGATCCACTCGTGAAGCTCCCACAAGCAGGGTTTGATCAGGATCGGAATCAGAATCACGCCCTCTTTCTCGCAACGTTGCAGCAGAAACGGAACCTCTTCCTTGACGCAGAAATCCGAAGCCAGATAGTTGGGCGAGATCAGGCAGATTGCGACCTGAGCCTTCTCCATCGCTTCTTTAATTTCGGGATACCATTTATCGCCCGCGTCAATCTTGCGGTCGTCCCACACGACTATGCGGTCGAGTTGCTGCAAGGTTTTGAGCTGCGGCAGCAGCCGATCCTTCCAGATTTCATCTTTGTGGCTGTAGCTGATGAAGACGGTGGGTTTGTTCACGAGGAGACCTCCGGCTTGCTGTTCAGGCCGTGGCGGACTGTCCAATTTGCGCAGCTTCGACAATCGGGCATTCAATGGAGCCACGCAAACCAGACGGTTTGCGCTACCTATGCTGATCGCCGCGTTTTCAAAATAGCCTGCGTGACGGCGGCGATTATGGCAAAACGCGCTCGGATTGCGTAGCGGATTTTTTCGCTCTCCTTGCCTGACAGGCCGGAGTACAGCAAAATGCCGCTCGTCGTCCACTTCCACTTCAATCACGGAGACA
>Ga0187894_10004671_pt1 | contig 14541 bp, 16 predicted proteins | sample GBC1701081metaG_FD_136650 | JGI IMG/M metagenome (GOLD analysis project Ga0187894, IMG submission 136650) | White microbial mat communities from a lava cave in the Kipuka Kanohina Cave System on the Island of Hawaii, USA - GBC170108-1 metaG ...
CAGGAAGTCGGCGACGCGGCCGATCGCGCTCCCTTCCACGGACACGCGACATCTCGACAACGCGTGAGCGCTCCGCAAATGCGGATCGTCTCCACCGAGCCCAGCCAGGCGGTCCGGATACACCGCCTCGCACATCGGGTGCCTGATCCCTGGTCGCAGCAACCAGGGCAGCAGCCGCCGGCGCTCCTCCCACTCGGCCGAGCGCCCAGGCCGCACGGGCGCGAACCGTGGCATCGGGAGCGCCAACCAGCTGGGTGAGTCGCTGGACGGCGTATTGGCGGTCGGACGCCGCTGCCAGCTGCGAGATTTCGGCAAGCGTCGTCGTGCGCTGCGTCCCCGTCAGGCCGCAATGCCCAACCGAGAAGGCGTGCCGGCGAAGACATCGACCTGCAGGAGTTGCGGGGGGCCATGCTCTCCGGCCGGGGCGCGATAGACCAGCATCAGCTCATGATCCTGCACGAGCTGTCGCAGCGCCCCTTCCACAGACGCCCGGGTGAAGGCGGCGGTGACACGGCCGAGTTGTGGCGTTGTCCAAGACTTTGTTTTTGGATGGCCTGTCCATGACTTCCTCCTTGTTTCAGTCGCGGCCAAGCCGTTCGTGTGACGTGTCAGCCCGCCCCGCCGGCGAGCAGCAGATTGGCGAGCAGCATCGACAGCACGATGCCCGCCACGGCCGCGTAGCGCCGCTCCCCGCTCCGCAGAAACGCCGGGATCGCCGCGGCCACACCGACCACCGGCGTACCCAGCAAGACCACCACCCCGAGAGCGACCACAGCGAGGGGATCCGGCGGCCGCGCTGTGAGGCTCCCGGTCACCTCCGGAAGCGAGACGAAAACACCTGGCGGGCGGTCAGAGCGTCCGGATCTGATCGTGCGCCGGACCTCGAGCACATGACTCTGCAATCCGCCCTGGAGAGCCCAGAGCAGCAGTCCGACCAACATGAGCGCGACGCCGAGCAGCCCGCCCCAGAACAGCACCCGGGCGATCAGGCGTTCGATCCCGGCGCCTGGCGTGCTTTCTCGACCGCACGCGCGCGGGCTCACGGGAAGTGGATTCCCAGGCCGCGGAGAATCATCGAGAGCGCCAGGTACACGACGACCGGCAGAAACGCCTTCCGGACGGTCGTGTTGCGCATCCGACCCATCAGCGCCGTGCCGAAGTAGGCGCCGAGCAGCACGCCGATCGACACGGGCGCGACGATCAGCGGATGAATGTCTCCTCGGGCGAAGTAGATGCCGGCACTGGCCGCCGCCGTGATCCCGATCATGAAATTGCTCGTCGCGGTGGAGACCTTCATGGGCAAGCGCATGAAGTGGTCCATCGCGAGCACCTTGAACGCGCCGCTGCCGATGCCGAGCAGACCGGACAGCACACCCGCGCCGTACATGGCCGCGAAGCCCCGTCCCACCCGGGTGGCGCGGTACTTCACCTCCTGAGCGAGTCGACGATCGTAGTACACACCCTCCAGACCGAAGCGCACGGCAAGCCGATCGTCGGGCACGTCGCCGGGCAACTCGACGTTGAGTTGCTGGAGCGTCGCGACGGCCGAATACGCGAGTGCGAGGCCGAGCACGATCTCCAGCCAGGGGACCGGCACGACGTCCGACAGGAGCGCGCCGGTCAGCGCGCCGGCGATCGTCGCCATCACCAGGAACAGCCCGATCCGCACGTTGCTGAGCCCCGTCGCGAGATACGCGGCGGCCGCCCCGCTCGAGGTCGCGATGACCGAGATGATGCTCGCGCCCATTGCGTAGTGCATGTCGACCTGGAAGAACATTGTGAGGATCGGGACGAGCAGGATCCCACCACCGAGCCCGAGGACGGCGCCGACCGTCCCGGCGCCGATGGAAGTGAAGAACACCGCCAGCAGGAATGTGATCGGAGCCAATGGGCTCGCGGGTCCGCCATTGTCTACCGCGGACAGGTCACTTCGAGCCAGCAGAGCACGTCCAATGGACCGACGCCAACGAGGGACACAGCGTAGATCACGCCCATCGCGGCGATGGCCGCCACCATCAGCATGAGGTCCTCTCGATCATTCATGGGCTCCACCATTCATGGGCTCGACGAACGGGCGCCCCAGCCGAACGCGATCCGCGCCAAGAGGTCGGCAGCCGCCGCTTGGTTGGCCACCCAGAATGACGGCGCACTCGCGCTCGGTGGCCGACCGATGTGGATCGCATATCCGGCCCCTTGGAGGGGTGCAGCGCCGTCCTCGTCGGCATCGTGTTCGCCGAGGTACACGACGATCGGTCGGCTCTGCCCGTGGGGTACCCACTCTTCCAGCATCCACCAGCTCTCTTGGATCCGAGGGTGCCGGCTCAGGATCGCCGGGTCGAATCGGACCGAGGCAATCTCCCGCATTCGTCTCCATCTACCCGTACTCGGCCCACCGGCACCGAATGTTCTCGGCGCCGTGGTGGAGCGCAGCGCGCAACACCTCAAGCAGTCGGGCGACCCGAAACGGCTTGTCCATGTAGTACGTGGCGCCAAGTCTCAGCGCCTGCGATTCGACATCCGAGCCGCCAAATGCCGTGACGAGCACCACGGCCGTCCTCGGATGGCGCTGCTTGATGCCCGAGAGGAGATCGAGGCCTGTCGCTCCTTGCATGATGTTGTCCAGCACGATGGCATCGGGAGACCAGGACTCGAGCAGCGGCAACAGGCCAGTGCCCGACGAATGCACGCCCACGAGAAAGCCATTGCGTTCGAGGACGTCCCGCAAGAGGGCGCGCATCTCGGCATCGTCATCCACGATCATCACGCGCGGGCGGGCGTCGTGGTTCGCCGCGTCCACGTTCGGGATGTGGCTCATGGCTCGGAGACGTCGGAGCAATAAGCGGACCACGCCCCATCGCGATCCGGTTTGATGCCGAACTCGTGTGGAATGGCCGTCTACTGCAACCCCGGACGACCACGCCGAGCGCGCCGCGGGTGAACGGGCGCGACAGCTTGTCGTCACTGCGACACCATGTCGCCGCATCGCTGTCTCAGATAACGCGCGCCGCGATGCCAAGTCGAGGCGCGGTGAGGGGTTGAGAATCCGCGCACTGACGGCATCCCGAATGCATCGCCGAGGACGAACAGCCCGATCTCATGGCTGGGGAGCGACGCGCGGCATCGCTCCAGAGGCGGGCTGACGACACTACACGACTGGAGAGGAGAGACTCATGTTCAGCTTCGGCACGATCTTCTGTGTCCTCTGTGAGCGCCAGGTCGCGAAGAACCAGTCACGTCGAGTAGCAGGCCGGAAGGACCTCGCCGTCTGCACCAGTTGTCATGCCCGATGGCAGCAACTCGGCTCCCAGTGCCAGCGATGCAAGACTCGCGTGGTGGACGAGCGGGATGTGGGAGTGTTCCTGGATCGCTACGCACTGGGGCATCTCGACTGTGGCGCGGGGGGCCTCGAGCCTGGCCGGAACGGTCGCAGCTGGGTCGACGCGGCGGCCGGGTAGCGGTGCGGCGCTGTCGCGCAGTGTTCGTAGGCGGTTTGTCCGGCGCTCATCTCGCCTGAAACCTGCTTGTCGGGTCCCGGGGGGATGGCTCACCCGAACCACGACCGGATCTCGTGCAGGGCCAGTGGCGCTGCCCAGATGAACAGGCGTGCCACCAGCCAGCTAAGTGTCGCGGCCGCCAGGTCTGCGCGCGGCAGGCGGTAGCGACGCATCGCCGCGCACAGAATGAGCCACAGGCCGAACGCGAGCGCAATCCACAACAGCACTCGATAGCCTTCGTCCCCCGACACGGGGAGCTGTGCTACCGCGGCGGCTGTCGCACACCACCCGTCACACGTCATTTCCCGTTGAGCCGAAGGTCCTCGTACGGCGCCGAGTACGCGTGGCCCGCGATGAGGCCGAGTCCGGACTCGGCCACGCGGGGCCCCACGCCGTTCAGGAAGGCCAGCTCCCAGATCGGCGCGAACATGGCCTTGTCGTGCATGAGCTGCTGGATCTTCTGGAGCTGCGCCTCGCGCCGCGTGCCGGTGGCGCTTGCCTGCTCCTGGATCAACCCCTCGATGTCCGGATACGTGCCATACGTGTAGATCCCGGCCCCTGCCACGAAGGCGTCGATGCGGGTTGCCGCATTGCCGAACGCTGCGCTGCCGACCAGGATGACGTGCGAGAGCTTCTTCTCCTTGAGCTGGCTGAAGAACGCTGCCCGCTCGAGCGGGCGCAGCCGCGTCTGGATGCCCAGCGCCTTGAGGTCATTGGCGGCCGCCTCCGCGACGTTCTCGTACGAGACGTCGCAATAGAGCTCGCCGGCGTCGAAGCCTCCGGGGTGCCCGGCCTCGGCCAGGAGCTGCGCCGCGCGCTTGACGTCGTGCGGATAGAGGGGCGGGACCCAGGCGAACTCGAAGTCTCTCGGGATGATGCTGGCGGTGATCCGCGAGAAGCCGAGCGTCTCCGCCTGGTTGATGGCTTGCCGGTCGAGGGCGAGGTTCGCGGCCAGGCGAACGCGGCCGTCGGCCCACGGCGATTTGGGTTCCCACTGCTCCGCGAACAACAGCCAGAACGACCCCGGGATGATCGTCGGCTTGAGGGTCAGGCCCGGCGTGCGCTTGAGCTCCTCGGCCAGCGCCCCACGGATCGAGTAGGCGATGTCGACCTCGCCGCGCTTCAATGCCGCCAGACGCGTCGCCTCGTCCGGGATCACGCGGAAGCGGAGCGTCTTCACGGTGGGCACCTTGCGCCAGTACTGCTCGTTTGCCTCGAGCACCAACTCGACGCCGGGGGTGAACGACGCGAACCGATATGGCCCTGCGCCGATCGGCGCCTTCTTGAAGCCCTCGTCACCCACCTTCTCGACGTACTTCTTCGGCACGATCCAGCCGGCGCCCGTCGCCGGCGTACCGTAGAAGGTCATGAAGTCCGGCCACGGCTGCTTGAGGCGGAACCGCACCCGCTGGGGATCGACGACCTCCACCGCCGCGACCTTCTGCTTCAGGATCGAGGCCGCCGCGCCGCGGTAGCGCTCGAACGAGAACTTGACGTCCTCGGCGGTGACCGGGTCCCCGCTGTGAAACTTGGCGCCACGGCGCAGCGTGAACTCGTAGACGAGCCCGTCGGGTGTTGCGGTCCACGACTCGGCGAGGCTCGGCGCCATCCGCTGACCGGGCATCGGCTTCACCAGGGCATCGTGGAGCGCGTAGTAGATCATGAACGGCGTGATGATGCCGGGTGCCTCCGCCGGGTCGAACCAGGTCGGCGCCAGCGAGATGTGAACGCCCCACGTCAACTGGCCCTGAGCCGCCACGCCGGGCGACGCGAGACCCGCGCCGACCGCGAGCGCGACGAGGGCGACCAACAGCACCAAGAGCCAGCGAGCTTGTGTCATGGCGAGCCCTCCGAGCGCGTGTGTCGGGTGCAAGGCATGAGCCCGGGCATGCAGCCGGCCGGCGCACTTGCAACGAGGACGCCAGCGGTGATCGAAAATCACGACGACGGGAGTTCTGAAATACGGTGAACATTTCGGCGTCACGGTGGCGCGCGGACGGACACGAAAGGGTGTGTGGTCAGCGACAGCCTGTCGCCACTGCGACAACTTGTCGGGGGCCGGGCTGGGCGCCGCCACTAAACGGTGGCACCGCGAACCCTCTGACATTGCCCGGCCAGAAGGCGGGGGGTATCATCTCCGCGCCATCCATGAAGCTGCGGCTACGACTGATCCTCCTCCTGATGCTTCCCCTGCTCTTGATCAGCGGCGCCTACAGTGTGCTGCGCGTCCAGCAAGAGGAGCGCACGCGGGAGGAGGAGGAGCGGGGCCGCGCCGCCGGGATGGCGCGTACGATCCAGATCGCGGTCGAGAACGCTCTCGCCGTGCGCGGCGAGCGCGACGACGTGGTCGGGCTGCTCGACGACCTGACGCGCGGCCAGCGGGACATCGACCGCATCCGCGTCCTCAATCGCGAGGGTCAGGTGCTCGCGACCTCGACGGCGGCCACACGTGGGGTTCCGCCAGCGGCGGACGCGGTGGCGCGCGCCATCGACGGGGACATGAGCGATGTGATCGAGCGGCACGCTCGTGGCGGGGCGTACTGGGTCTACGTGCTGCCGCTGCGCTACGCGTCGCCGGACGCGCCGCCCTCGTCCCCGCCCGTGCGCCGGGCCCTCGAGATCACAATGATCTCGCCGGACGCCGGCGCGATGGGGCGTCAGGCCATCCGGGACGTCCTGTTCCGCGTAGGTGCGCTGACGGCGGTGCTGGCCCTCCTGATCGCGGTGGTGCTCCAGCGGCAGGTCCTGCGGCCACTCGCCGAGCTGATGGGGTCCATTCGGGCGCTCGGCGAGGGCCGCCGCGGGCCACCGCTGACCGTCGAGCGCCGCGACGAGCTGGGCGAGCTGGCCGAGGCGTTCAACCGCATGGCCGACCGTCTCGAGGAGGCGCGGCAGGGGCTCGTGGCGGAGACGGAGCACGCGCTCGAGCTGGAGCAGCAACTCCGGCGCTCCGAGACGCTGGCCGTGGCCGGCAAGCTGGCCTCAGGCATCGCGCACGAGGTCGGCACGCCGCTCAACATCATCTCCGGGCGCGCGGAGATGGTGCTCGCCTCCCTCCCCGATGCGCATCCCGCTCGCGAGGACCTGGAACGTATCATTCAGCAGATCGACCGTGTGTCGAACATCGTGCGCTCGCTGCTCGACTCCGTGCGACTCGGCAAGCTCGAGATCCACCGAGTGTCGATTGCGCTGCTGATCGGGCGCCTGTTGCCACTCCTCGACCACCTGGCCCGGCGGCGGGGGATTGCCGTGGTCACCGACTTCCCGGACGCGCTGCCCGACGTCGCGGGTGATCCCGGTCGCCTCCAGCAGGTCTTCATCAACCTCCTGATGAACGCTGTGGAGGCGACGCCGCGCGACGGGCGGATCACCATCTCGGCCCGCCAGCGCACCATCGACGGCCGCGACGGCGTGTCCGTCGAAGTCGCCGATACGGGCGCCGGAATCCCGGCCGCCGCCCTCGGCCAGGTGTTCGAGCCGTTCTACACGACCAAACCCGCGGGACAGGGCACGGGGCTGGGCCTCGCGATCAGCCGCGACATCGTCCGCGATCACGGTGGAACGATCAGCGCGGAGAACTGCTCCGGCCATGGTGCGGCGTTCACGGTGTGGCTTCCCGAGCACGGAGCGCTCGCATGACGGCCCCGCGCGTCTTGGTCGTCGACGACGATGCCGACATGAGCGCGCTGCTCGCGCGTCATCTGGAGTCCGAGCACATGGCCGTGGCGGCTGCGACCGGCGGCCGCGACGCGCTCGCGGCGCTCGCGTCGAGTGAGTTCGACGTCGTCGTCACCGACCTCGTCATGGACGAGGTTGGGGGGCTCGACGTGCTGGCTGCGGCCGCTCGCTGCCGGCCCGTCCCCCGCGTCATCCTGATGACCGCCTTCGGGACGCTGGAGACGGCGATCGAGGCGATGCGGCAGGGCGCCTATGACTACCTGACGAAACCGTTCAAGCTCGGCGAGGTCACCGTGGCGGTGCGGCGTGCGCTCGACGATCAGCGCCTCCGGCGCGAGAACGAGCGGCTGCACGCGGCGGTCGAGGAACAGCACGGGCTGGGTCGCCTCCTCGGAGACTCCCGGCTGATGCAGAACACGGTCGCGCAGGTTCGCGCGGTGGCCGAGAGCGACGCGTCGGTGCTCCTGCTGGGCGAGAGCGGAACGGGAAAGGAACTCGTCGCGCAGGCGATTCACTGGGCGAGCCCGCGCCGCGCCGGGCGCTTCGTCGCGGTGAACTGCGCCGCCGTGCCCGAGACGCTGCTCGAGTCGGAGCTGTTCGGGCACGAGAAAGGCGCGTTCACGGGCGCGGACCGGCGGCGCGAGGGCCTGTTCGCCGCGGCCAGCGGGGGCACGCTGCTCCTCGACGAGATCGGCGACATGCCGCTGCCGACCCAGGCGAAGCTGCTGCGCGTGCTGCAGGACCGGGCCGTTCGCCCGCTGGGCGGGACCGTGTCGGTGCAGCTCGACCTCCGGATCGTGACGGCGACCAACAAGGATCTCGCCGTGATGGTCAAGGACGGCCGGTTCCGCGAGGACCTCTACTACCGCCTCGCGGTGATCCCGATCCGGTTGCCGTCGCTGCGCGAGCGGCCCGAGGACATCATGCCGATTGCCGAGCACTACCTCCGGGAGACGGCGGCGCGCCTGGGCAGGGACGTCCAGGGTTTCGATCGGACGGCGGTCGACTGGATGGAACGCCACGCGTGGTCCGGCAACGTGCGGGAGCTGGAGAACGTGGTGGAGCGGGCGGTCGTGCTAGCGCGGCAACCCGTGATCACGCGCGCGGACCTCGGCACGGAGTTCACCCTGGATCAGTTCGCGGCGCCGCTGCGCCCGACGCTGGCCACGCTCGAGGAGCAGTACGTGCGCCGCGTGCTGGACGAGGTGCACGGCGACAAGGTGGCGGCGGCGAAGATTCTCGGCGTATCGGTGCGGACGCTCCAGCGCCGCTTCAAGGAGATCTGACCCGCCACCGGCGCGAATGACAGGGCGTCGCTCGCCTGCGACAACTTGTCCGCGACGACCACCGGCGCCCGCGGTGACCATCGCCAGACCACTAACGGATCCCCGACCAGTTCTGTCGGATCCCAGTCTTCGCCAACAGCTGCGTAGATTGTTCTCGCTCCGCCGGTGTTCGATCGCGCCAGATCGGACCCAGCGCCGCCCGCGCCATCCGGTGCCAGTCGAACACTGGCTCGACCTCCCTCAGGATGGCCTTGCGTCGCTCCGCGCGTGCGAGGTCATGGGCCTGGAGCAGCGCGACGACGTGATCGATGCGGGTGCGGATGCCGGAGCGATCGGACGCCGGCGCCGCGTGCGCTGCGCTCGTGGAGAGCATGGTCAGAAGTACGAGGCTCACGACGCGGATTCCAGTGTGTCTCACACTGTCGTCGATGTCCCTTGGCCGACTGACATTCGTTGCACATCGATACACCGTCGCTTCTCATCCGGCTCTCACTGAATTCTCATCATCGTCTGCCTAGGCTTGAAGGTAGGCCAGCTCGGCGGGGAATGCTTCAAGACCTGCTCGACACACTCCGCGACTGCTGGTGGCCGCTCGACCTTCACACGGACCGAGCCCGGGGGAGCACGTCCTCGGGCTGGAGACAGAGAATGGGAGCGGATGGCGCGCACCTGGGCTCGACACCATCCCGAGCACCGGGCGCCGCGCCGCGCCTCACCGGCTCGACCCGAGCGGGTCCCATCGCTGTCGTGACCGATGCCGACCGGGAGATCGCCACTCGAGCGCTCGTCCGGGAAGGCCCTATCCGAAGGCGATGGCGCGAACGCGAAGCCGTCCAGGGCTTCGTCTGGACCGCCCCCGCGTTCCTCTACCTGGCGCTCTTCATCGCCTACCCCTTCCTCATGTCGATCTACCTGTCGGTCTCGGACGCGCGCGTCGGCTCGCCCGACTATCACTTCGTCGGCTTGCAGAACTATCGGCGCCTCTTCGCCGACCCGGTCTTCTGGGAAACCGTGCGGAACTCCTTCGTCTTCACCTTCGGGTCGGAGGCCATCCGGCTCGCGATCGGCCTGCCGCTCGCGTTCGCCCTGAACCGGAGCTTCAAGGGCAAGCGGCTCGTCCAGGGACTCCTCCTCATCCCGTTCGTGATCCCGATCGCGCTGTCCTCCATCGCCTGGAAGTGGATGTTCGACTCGCTCTACAGCGTCATCAACTGGTCGCTGATGCATCTTCACCTCATCGGCTATCCGTGGCAGTGGCTGGGGGAGCCGGGCCTCGCGATGTGGTCGGTGATCATCCTGAACGTCTGGCGCGGCTTCCCCTTCTCTGCCGTCATCCTCCTGGCCGGCCTCACCGCGGTCCCACTGGAGGTCATCGAGGCGGCGAAGATCGACGGAGCAGGCCCGCTCCGCCGGTTCCACTACGTCGTCGTGCCCATCGTGCGTCCGATCCTGTTCGTCGGGCTGCTCTACTCGGTCGTCTTCTCCTTCACCGACTTCTCGACCGTCTGGCTCCTCACGCAGGGTGGACCTTACAACAGCACGCACGTGTTCGGCACCTACGCCTACAACGTGGGCATCGATGCGGGCGACATCGGGATGGGCGCGGCGATCACGCTCTTCATCTTCCCGTTTCTGGCCGCGATCGTGACGGTGATGCTGTCGTTTCTCCGGAGGGAGTAGGCCGTGCGCACAGGGCAGACGTGGCATCGCATCAAGCGCGACTGCGGACCCTACGTGCCGCTGTCCCCGTACCTCTTCGTCGTCCTCTTCCCCTTCTACTGGATGGTCGTCACCGCGCTCAAGCGCGACAGCGACCTCTACAACCTGGCGACGGCGCCCTTCTGGTTCAAGGAGCCCCCGACGCTGTCCCACGTCACGTTTCTTCTGCGCGACACGCTCTTCCTCACGTGGCTCGGCAACAGCCTGGTGGTGGGCGCCCTGGTGGTCCTGATCACGCTCGCGCTCGGTCTGCCTACCGCCTACGCGCTCGCGCGCATCCGCTTTCCCGGCAGCCAGCCCCTGTCGACCGCCATGTTCCTCTCGTACTTGATCCCGCCGACACTGCTCTTCCTGCCGCTGTCGCAGCTCGTCCGGGGCCTCGGCGTCACCGACTCCATCTGGGCGCTCGTCGTGGTCTACCCGACGTTCACGCTGCCGTTCTGCACGTGGCTGCTCACGGGGTTCGTCCGCACCGTGCCGCACGAGATCGAGGAGAGCGCCCGCATCGACGGATGCAACCGCGTCCAGGCCTTCGGTCGGATCGTCGTGCCGCTGATCGTGCCGGGAATCGTCACGGCCGCAATCTTCGCCTTCACGCTCACCTATCAGGAGTACATCTACGCGCTCACCTTCATCTCCGCATCGGCCAACAAGACCATCTCCTACGGCGTGACCACGGACCTGATCCGGGGCGACGTCTACTACTGGGGCTCCCTCATGGCGGGTGCCCTCATCGGGGCCATCCCGGTCGCCGTGGTGTACGCGTTCAGTCTCGACCACTTCGTCCACGGGCTCACCGCCGGCGCGCTCAAGTGATGCGGCGACCCGAGCAAGGAGGCCACTCATGACATTCTCGCGACGGCAGTTCCTCGGAGCCGCGGCCGGTGCCGCGGCCGCCGGCACCCTTCCTCACGTGGGGACCCGCTCCGCCTGGGCGCAGACGAAGGAGGTCCGCATCCTCGCCTGGAGCCATTTCGTGCCGAGCTACGACAGGTGGCTCGACGCGTTCGCGGAAGACTGGGGTGGCAAGCACGACACCCGGGTCGTCATCGACCACGTGCCGCATTTGCAGATTCCCGCCAAGATCGCCGCCGAGGTGGCGACGCGGTCGGGTCACGACGTGGTGCAGCTCGTCGGCTCCGGCACCGAGAAGTGGGCGGCATCGCTGCTCGACGTCCAGGACCTGGCCGACAAGCTCGGCAAGAAGTACGGGGGCTGGACCCCGCTCGCGGAGAACTATTCGCGGGCCCGGGACGGGCACTTTCACTCGCTGCCGGACTTCTTCATCGACTTCCCGGGGCTGTACCGCAAGGACCTCTGGACGGAGGTGGGCATGCCCAATGGCCCCGACACCTGGGACGACCTACGCGTCGGCGGCGCGAAGCTCAAGGCCAAGGGGCACCCGATCGGGATCGGGCTCGCGCATCACGACGACGCCCGCGCCTCGTGGCGGGCGATCATGTGGTCGTTCGGCGGCTCGGAGGTCGCCCAGGACGGCAAGACGATCACCTATGACTCGAAGGAGGTGCGCGACGCGCTCACCTTCAACAAGGCGCTCTACAAGGAGTGCATGACCCCGGAGGTGCTTGGCTGGGACGACGCCTCGAACAACCGCTTCCTCGCCTCGGGCCGCGGCTCGTGGATCCACAACCCGATCAGCGCGTATCGCACGATCGAGCAGGAGAACAAGGCGCTCGCGGAAAAGATCTGGGTCGAGCTGTCGCCGCGCGGACCCGTCGCCCGCCGGTCGTTCGCGAACTGCCGCGCCTACGGGATCACGACGTTCAGCAAGAACGCCCCCGCCGCCAAGGCGTTCCTGGAAGCGCTGACCGACCACTACCTCGACGGGCTCAAGGCGAGCACCGGCTACAACATGCCGTTCCTGAACCACTTCGCGAAGGGCCCGCTGCCGATCATCAGCGAGGACCCGAAGTTGAAGCCGCTCGAGCGCGACGCCGAGTACCACTTCACGACCGGCTATCCCGGCCGGCTCACGCCGGCCGCCGATGAGGTCTACCAGCAGTTCGTCCTGGTCGACGCACTCGCGCAGTTCTGCGCCGACCGGATGGACCTCGAGCAGACCATCAAGTGGGGCGAAGCGAGGATCAAGTCGATCTACGCGAAGTTCGCGTGAGGCGATCGCTGGAGGGCATCATCATGAGGGGCCTCCGCGTCGTGCTGACCGCCGCCCTCTGCATGCTAGCGTTCGGTCCTGACGCGAGGGCTTCGCCGTCTTCCGGGACGTCTCGGCGCCCACCCGCCGTGCCCGCGAAGGACCTCGTCGGCGTCGTGTTCTCCGTCGACCCGGCAGGAAAGGAGCTGACCGTGCAGCGAGATCTCGGCTACGCGACCGAGGTCATCACGCTCACGGCGGGAGGCAGCGCGACCCCGCTTCTCGGGAGCTTGAAGCGCGGAGACCGGGTGAAGATCGCGTACGACCGGGAGCGCGGGCACCTCGTGGCCATCGAGATCGCAAGGGTCGACCCCTGATTCCACCGTCGTCGCAGTTCCCCCGGACACGCTCCACGTCAGGGAAGCCCAGGGCGATTCGATTCGCGGCGCCGAGAACGCCGTGCCTTCTCGCGACGGTCGCTAGAATCCGTAGTCGGGCAGCGTGATGTCGTCGCGCACGGCGCGACCGATGAAGACGTCCGCCAAGCACGGCACCCGGAACAGCCGCGTGACAACGTTGCGCACGGCGATGCCGACCGCACTCTTCGGGGCGAACGAGGACGCGAATCGTGCTGCCGATTCCTGCTTACGCTTCAGGAATGGCATCATGCGCTCCTCGTAGCGGGCGAAGGCCGCGGTGTGGTCGCCCCCGCACTCGTGGAGCTCGCCCGCGAGCACATAGGCCTCGGCCATGGCCAGCCCCGTCCCCTCGCCGGCAACGAGAGAGACACAGGCTGCCGCATCGCCGATCAGCGCCGTGCGGCCGTGTGTCCACCGATCCATTCGGATCTGGCTGACGCGGTCGAAGTAGATGTCGCTGACCTTCTGCAATGCGGCGAGTATCTGTGGACCTTCCCAACCGGCATCGGAGAAGACGTCTGTCAGCGCCGATCTTCGTTCCTCGATGGTCGACAGACTCCCGGACGGCACGTACTCGTCACGAAACACGCACAGGAACAGTGTCTTGTCATCGCGCATCGACAATCGCGACAGTTGTCTTCCCGGGATCCCATGGCTGATATAGACGAGCTCGTCGCGCGGCCGATAGCCGGCCAGCTCGAAGGCGGCGACGTGATAGCCGAGCGGGACCTCGAATCGCCCTTCGGGCCCGAACGCAAGCCGGCGGATTCGGGAATGCAACCCGTCTGCGCCGACGACCAGATGGAAGTCCCTCGGAGCCGCATGCTCGAAGCTCAGCTGCACGCGGCGACCGTCATCCCGGATCCCGGCGACGGAGTCGCCGAACATCGTCTCGACCCCACTGTCCAGCGCATCGTGGATCGTCGCCATCAGGTCGGCACGCCTCACGCTGGTGAAACGGCCGTGGGTCATTCGGCCGAGGACATCGACCGAGAAGCCACCGCTCCGGTGGCCATGCCGGTCCACGAAGCGCACCGCTCGCACCTGGTAGCCTCGCTGCCTGATTGGTGGGAGTAGCCCCATCCGTTCGGCGATGTCGTATCCGATCCCCCAGAAGTCGATGACATAGCCGCCCATACGCAGATGTGGCGACTCCTCGACGAGGAGGACGTCGTGGCCATCCTTCCGCAGCCAGTAGGCGAGCGTGGGACCAGCGATGCCCGCCCCGTTGATGGCAATCCTCATGTGCCTCCCCTTCTGACAGCTCGCCTCGCGTCTGGCCTCCGGCTCCGACGAGACCATGGAGTCCCATTCCCAGCGGAGCGACAACGGTCGGAGCCCTCGCCCCCGAGTTCATGACGGCCTTCTCGCCTCCATCGGCGCTGTCTCCCCGGCGATCCCGTCACCGACCCGCAGGGTCACGTTGGTGTGACACCGCGGACACGCGATGATCCGCGCCCGACGGAGCCTGCCGCTCGCCTCGAACTGCTGCTCGGTCAGACATCGCGGGCACGTGCCCCGGACATCAGTCACCCGCTGAGCCTGCCTCCCGAGCGCGATCGCGGCGACGATCCCACCGCTCACCAGGGTCGGAACGAGGACCAGGTGGAGGATCGGCAGGAAGACCGCGACGGCGGCCGCGCCCCAGCAGACGGCGAGCGCCAACGCCCCGCGGCGGAGACGCGCGAGCGGCGAGAGATCCTCCACCCTCATGAGCACTCGCGTCGACGCGGCCCCGAATGCGCTGAGCCGCGCCTCCACGAGCCGTCGGCCACCTCCCGTGTCGCTTCTCATGTCCGCGTCCCTTCCGATCCTGTCCCGCCAGCCGTCGG
>Ga0187894_10004672_pt1 | contig 14538 bp, 18 predicted proteins | sample GBC1701081metaG_FD_136650 | JGI IMG/M metagenome (GOLD analysis project Ga0187894, IMG submission 136650) | White microbial mat communities from a lava cave in the Kipuka Kanohina Cave System on the Island of Hawaii, USA - GBC170108-1 metaG ...
AGGGAGGAACGTCTCTCGTTCTCTCGCTCGAGTTTGGCTCCGCGTGCCTCTACTACGACGCGGCCACGACGCGATGGATCGGCTTCGTCGAGGGCGGCGTGGGCGGCGGAAGCTCGGCTTGGTCCGCGATTACCGCGGGCACGAACACCAACGCGCTCGTGGTCGGCTCGGGCGGCTCGATTGCGCCGAGCGGCACGGGCCTGATCGGCGCGACGCGCCTCGGCACGCCGCGCACCGTGAACTCGGCGGTGACGCTCGCGGTCGGCGACTTCGCGCAGGTCGACACGAGCGGCGGGGCGTTCACGCTCACGCTCCCGGCGGCGCCCGCGGACGGCTCGCAGATCCTGCTCGTGGATCAGACCGGCACGTGGGACACGAACGTGGTCACGCTCGCACGCGGTGGCAGCGACACGATCGTCGGCGGCCTTACGTCGTACTTGCTCGTCGCCGAGTACGGCTCCGCGATGCTCACCTACGACGCGACGACTGCGCGTTGGCTGATCGACCTCACCGACGGAATCCAGAAGGCAACGTTCGCGGATTCGTCGATCGACTACGTCGGCGATCTTGCGACGGGCCTGCTTTACAAGGCGAGCAACCACTCGCTGACGCTCTACACCGACCTGTGCGATGCGCTTGCTCGGCCCGCGCTCGATTCGACGGGCACCTCGCCGGCCGACACGATGGTCGTTGCGCACTTCGGCGGTCGACGCATCTCGGGCGTCTCTTTCGCGGATGGGCTCGACTTCGGTCCCGCGCGCTACTGCGCCGGGCTCGTTCCCTACTCGACAGCCGTCGATCCAGGCTCGAACACGCACGTGAATCCGATCGGTGCCGATGCGGACGTGACCTGGACCAGCGGCCACGACGTCACCTACATCTTTCACGCCGGCTCGTACCTAAAGGTCGATCTCACAGCGCAGACCGAGCCGTGGACCTTCTTTCTCGGCGGAAACGGTTTCTTCGCCGGCCAGGACGGGACTGGGAGCCGCTACGGCCTCTGGACCTCGCTCGCACGCCCGCTGATCGGCGAACTCGTCGTCGACTTCGGGACCGCGAAGGACAGCGCGACAGGCTTCATCGCGATGGCTGGCGGCACGACCGGCGTCGGCACCGTTCCGGACTGCGGGACGGTCGAGGACACCGGCACCGCCTGGACGACCAATCAGTGGCAGGGCTGGCGCTACGCCGCGACGGCCGGCACCGGTAGCGGCGCGAGCGTCGCGATCACCGCGAACGACGCGGACACGCTCACGATCGCCTGCAAGAGCCGCGGAATCATCGACACGAGCGGCGACTCCGCGGCGACTACGAGCGTCACGGACGATGACAAGTCGTGGCACACGAACGAGCTTGCGACGCTCTACCGCATTCGCTGGATCAGCGGGTGCGCGAATACGGTGACCCGCCAGATCGCGTCGAACACCGAGCGCACGCTCTCCTGGTCAAGCGCGCTTGCCTGCACGCCTGCCGCCGGCGACGAGTGGGTCGTCGAGCTCAACGACGCGCCGGACGCGACGACCACATACGCGATCCAGTGGTATCCGGGCCGGCTGAACGAGCAGAACGCTTCGTCGGTCTTTCTGTCTCCCTACACCGGGGTCGGCTTCTGGAACTCCGGGATTCTGAGCGCTTCGCTCAGCGACTTCCGCGCGATGGTCTTCAACGGCGCGATCGACAACGACAACATCTGCCTGAAGCACGACTTCGCGTGGACCGTCGACCTATACGGCTGGCGCTGTGCACTCGTCGGCATCGGTGCCTACGTGCAAGGCAACTGGGTCGGCACGATCTCGGGCGGCGCCTTCGGTCAAAGCAACTTCGGCATCGTGCTCGGCGACCCGACAAACGGCGACGCGCTGCCCCACTACACGGGCTGCGCCTCTGGAAACTGCAGTTCGCTCGCGTCGAATGGAACGGTCTACTCGCTCAAGATTCGCGATAGCCGGAGCGAGGGCCATCCATTCGGAAACCTGCTCGTGTATTCGGGCCAGGCGATCGAGGTGGACCATCTGTGGACGGAAGCGATGCCGTGGACGCTCGCGACATTCGACTTTCGTGAGGCGCAGTTCGACCTAATCAGCTTCGGGCCCGGCAAGGCTGCAGCGGCAGAGTACTTCCGCATCTGCGGAACCCCCGGAGACAACAACCCGCCATCCACGGGCTCGACGCTCGGGCGCCCCGGTGAGGTTCCGCTCTCGCCCACCTGCACGAAGATGGCAGGCACCCGCCAATTCGGCGTCCGAGTGACAGGCGGGTCGCTCGGCGGCGATCGCGGCCACGAGATTTGGGACGGGATCCACTTCGGAACCGGCTTCGACTTCCAAGGCGACGCGGTTCACATTGCGACGCACCTCTTAGGAGTCTCCGAGGAAGGGGGCACCTCAAGCGCAGCGCTCGATGCTCTGGACGATGCCACCACCAACAACCTGACGGGGGAGTTCTACTTCCGCTGCGCGGAGAATCTCTCGACCGGCTCCTCGAACATTTTCTTCGACGGGACGACTCTATCGAAGCAGCTCTCCGGCGGCGTCAAGTGGCCCAACTGCGGCGGCATTCAGAGCGAGCACAAGGTTCGCCTCTACTTCGGAATGAATCAGGCAACAACGCCGGCGGTCGATCAGTGCCTCTTCGCGGGCGGTGCGCCGGCTTCCTCGACGGCGATTCCGTCCTGCACCGCAGCGAACATTGCGGCGAATAGCGCGCTGGTCGCGTGGCCCATGCGGCAGCGCATGCTGCTGAAGCGCGCCGTGTTCTCGCGAGGCGGGAGCTCGACGGGCTGGCAGGACGAGAGCCCTGGGCCCGAGGACGACATCAGCCTGCGCGTGCGCGAGTGGTACTGCTCGGCCGAGGATTCCGACGGGCTTTGCACGACGTGGACGCAATCGCAGTTCTCATTCGGACCGCTCACGATCGGCGCCGATGACCTAGGCCGGCCGAAGGAGTCGAACCTGACGCGGCTCGGCGTCGTGGGTTCGATGGGTGTTGGGTGGACTGGCGCATCCGGCGGAACGAGCTGCACCAACAACGCGACGCTCGGGCTCGAGTGCCAGTCCCTGATCGGCGTCGCGGTCGCCGGGTTGAACGACGCGGGCAGCGACATCACGAACTGGTCGCTGAACGGGTACATCGAGCTGATCCCGCCGCTGACCACGACGACCGCGGCCTCTGGAGGTGCAAACCCGTGATTCGCTTTCTCTCGCTGCTGATCTCACTCTCGCTGCTCTCCTGCGCGAGCGACGGAGCCGTCTGTCGCCTGAAGGACGGACGCGAGGACGGCGTTCCGGTTTGCGCGATGGTATGCGGGCGCACGAAGGCGATCACGATTCCGCGCTGCACTGTCGCCGAGATGCCGACCTGGAATCCGCAGACGATTGTCGACTCACCGATGCCGGATACGACGGAGCGCCCGGACCCGTCGAAGCCGCTGCCTCCGCTTCCTAACGATCAGGTTCGCTGACCGCGGCGAGATGCCACCGACGCGAGAACCATGCTCGCGCTCAGAAGAAGGAGAGCGCTGCCAGGCTCCGGCACGATCCGAATTCGCTGAATCGCAAATGAACCGTTCACGAAAATTTGGAACGAGAGCATCGTCGTGTGCAGTGGATCGAGTTGCTGACTCGCCGCGACTAGGTCGGCGAGTGTGAGGACGGCGCGGGACCCGATTTTCTGGAATCCGACATGGGCCGCGTCGGGATACGAGATGTCGATTAGCCCTGATCCCGGGAACTCGATCGAGTCCGCGAACTCGATCTCGATTCGGTCGTTTGTCCCGCCCTGGCTGATGTCCACCGGGCTTAGCCCGAGGATATATCTGAGGGTGTAGTGGGCGCCTTGTCCTGTTAGGACCATGGCGTCATCTCCCGCGCTGAGCACGAGCTCCGCCGATCCGAAGGTCAGGTCGAGCCGCCGCGATCCGCCGAAGACGTTGGTCGTTGGCAACTGGTTCTGGTCGAGCTCGCCTTGCGGATCGCCGACGACGAGAAAAGGCGCGACCTCGAAGTCGTCGACGATGATCGTGGCTTCAGCGGAAGCCGCGGCCAGCAGCAGCGCGGCAGCGAAGGCGCGGAACATCGGGGGCTCCCTGATTAGGTCCCCACCCCCGCGCGCAGCCTAGCACCGTCGGTAGCCGCGCCTACGCACGATGCGAAGGAGATGCGATGCGGACACACATTGCCCTGCAAGCGGCCTTGCTCTGGCTCGCCTCGGCGGCCCTGGGAGCTCCGGGTCTCCAGGTTCCGCTCTCGCCGGTCGCAATAACGGGCGCGACGACGGGCGTCGTCGGGACGCTCTACCAGACGAACACGACGAGCTCGGCCTTCACGCTCACGTTGCCGGCAGCGCCGGCGGACGGGACCACGCTCTGTGTCGTTGACCAGACGGGCACCTGGGACAGCAACAACCTGACCGTCGCCCGCGGCGGAAGCGACACGATCGAGGCCGCGACGTCGATCACGCTTTCGGAGGAGTACGGCGGCGTCTGCCTCTCCTACGACGTGACCACCGCAGCCTGGATAGCGGAATACGATCCCGACCTCGTGCGCTCTGATCTTGCGACGAGCGCGGGCTTCGCGGGAGTCGTCAGCGACGAGCGTGGCGGTGGGAAGGTCGCCTTTACCGACGTCGTCGTGAGCGACAAGACGGGCGCGTACACCGTCACCGCGGACGACTGCCGGCAGGGCGTGCTGACGAACAACGGCGCCGGCGGCGCGTTTACCTTCACGCTGCCCGCCGATCCGCCGGTCGGGCTTACATGCGTGTTCTGGCTAGCCGACGCGCAGGACGTGGATGTGGACGCGGCCGGCGCGCAGGGCTGCTCGCTGGGCGCCGCATGCGATCGCATTCTCGCGGACACTGATCAGAATGGAGAGTTCCTCAGCAGCGACGCGATCGTGGGTTCGAGCCTCACGCTCGTCTCGATCACGAGCAGCGAGTGGTTCGTGGCCGGCAAGCGCGGCACGTGGACGCAGCAATGAAGAGTCGCGCACTCGCTGTCTTGCTCGCATGGCTCGTGCTCTTCGCACCGGCGCTGCCGACGCTAGCCGCATCTCCGCTTCTCTTCTCAGGTGACTCCGGCGCGACGCCTGGCGGTGGCGGTGGCGGTTCGGACGTCATCGCACACATCAAGTGCATGTACCGCGGTGTTGAGTATGCCGACGGCGACTTGATCGCGATGAAGTACGGCGACGCGTTGATGTGTTGGGGCGCCGAGTCGATGGTCAACGGCAACCCTGTGAACCCGAGCGGTGCCGGCGGCCAGACGTGGACGCCGATCGCGTTCTTCGACTGGGATTTCGGCGGCGACAACGGCATGGGCACCGTCTCGCGCGGCGGTCTCACGCAGGATCTCGGCAAGGCTGTCGGCCTCGTAGTGGCGACGGGGTTCAAGCCATCGACCTTTGCGGAGACGTGCGGCGGCGGCGGAGACAACTCGCTCGAAACGATCCGCTTGGATCTCTACACGCTGGCCGGTTCCGATGACGCGACGATCGAGGTCTGCACCGAGAACCCGACCACGACCTGGCCCACGCCCGTGGCCTTCTGCGACGACGCGAACTGTGCGAACGACGCTGGCGTTCCGGCCGGCACGGTGCACGGCGGTGACAACACGACGCCGCTGCACACGATCCTCGACTACTGCGACGCGAACGGCACCGAACTCGTGCTGGTCGAGGGCGGGGTCACTTTCACGTCGGGCAACGTCAGTATCGACGTCGGCGGCACGCGCTGTCGGATCGCGAGCTACGGCGGCAGCAAGGCAAAGTTTCACTTCACGAACACGTCGACGAGTTCCACGGCGATCCGCGTAAACAGCGCGACTTGCGCCGGCTACGCGCTGGACGGCATCACGTTCGCCGGCTCGGGCAGCGCGCCGCGCCTGATCAACGCGGGCGGCGTGCTCGGCGCAGGTTGCTACGCGATATGGGACAGCAACGTTTCGACGACTGGGGGCGAAGAGCTGGCTGCGCTCACGATCAACGGCTCTGACTGGAGCCAGCGTGGGCGCGAGATGTACTACTTGAAGTTCGACTACACGAAGCACAACAGCGGCAACGCGGCGAACTTCTTCTACGCCGAGTACGTCGGCTTCATCGGCGGCACGATCAGCGGCATGCAACAGCATATCGACGCCGAGCACAACCTCCGCTTCGCGCAGTGGATCGGCGTCGTGATCGACGCGATGAGGCTCGAAGGCCAGCAGCTCCAGTCCCAGGACGAAGGCATCCTGATCGCGCTGCGCCAGAACTGCGGCAGCGGAGATCCGTGCGGGAATCAGGCTGACGCGCACCTCGCGACCATTGCGCGCACGGAGCTAAATGCGGACCCAGGTGGGACCCTTCCGGTCCAAATCTGCGCGCCCGGCTCCGGGTCGCCGGAGGCGACGAAATGTCGCGACATCGACATCGTGCGCGTGCTCGGCCGGCACACGGGACCGAGTGCTGGCGTCGACCACTTCATGGAGTTCGCGAACTCGGCTACGGGCCACGAAGTATCGCGTGTGCGCGTCATTCAAAGCGCGTTCGACCTGACCGCGATCGCCACGTCGAGCGCCGGCAACCGCGTTGCGCTGATGCCCAGCTACACGACGCAGGGAGTACGCGATACCGCCTGGGTCGGAAACGTGATCGCCTATCAGGGAACATCGATCCGGGCCTACGGATTCACGGCCAATTCCACCGCGACGATGAAAAACAACGTCTGCTGGGAGACGGGAGCCAGCAGCACGTGCGATCCTTTTCCGAACGCCTCGCCAGACGGATCGAACGTCGAAGTCGAGAGCGCGACGAGTCCGTTCACGGTCACACCCGGCACCCACTCGAACTTCGACTTCCCGGATCTCGTGCCGCGCACGACGAGCTCGCCGCCGCTTCACAACGCGGGTGATGACGACGGAATCCCGACCGACGTCGACGGCGACTCACGATGTCAGGGGACGGACTGCGAGCCAGGGGTTCACGAGGTCATCTAATCGCACGCCGAGTTATCAGGCCGGCTGCGATCGCCAATAGCACGGCGAGCCCAGGTTCGGGGACGGTGTTCGGGTCGATCCAGACGCGGAAAGCGTAATCTCCTGGCATCGGGAAGACCGTATCGCCCTCGATGTGCGGGTACGTCTGCCGATCGATCGGATCCGGAGAGAACGGATCGATACACGGGTCCGCTCCGCACGAGTAGATCAGCGAGCCGGTGCCGTAGCTCGAGGTCGCGATGCCGACGATCCCGTGATGATCGAGCAGAAAGCCGAGCAACTGCCCGCTTTTGACGTGAAGAGGTGTATCGAAGACGACGCTGAACCAGCCTGGGAGCAGCTCTTCGAAGAAGGCGGCCGTGCTCAGCGGCGCGGCGTAGTCGAAGTAGTTGCCCGACTCGAACACGGCTGGCGGCGTCCCGACCTGGAGCCGGCATCCGTCTTCCACGCACTTCTGAAAACCAACGTTCTCCGTGATGAGCAGATCGATTCGCGTGAGTTCGCCGGTCGTCGAGACCGTGAACGTCTGCAGCGCCCGCGTGTCGTTGTCGTGCCACGTGGAGCCGCCCGCGGGCATCGCCTCCTGATCGACGATCGGGACCGCAGATGCCGACGCGGAGAACGCGAGGGACAAGGCGGCGAGTAGCCGCATAGGCCGAGCTCCGCCTCACCCCGCGACGAGCGTACATCGGCGGCCCGCAGGATTCGCGCCGATCAATGCAAATGCGAACACCCATTTGGAGGATGACCTATGCGCTTCCTGTTGCTCGTTCTCGGAGTTCTCGTCCTGCTCGGGCTCGCGCCGCGAGCGAACGCACAGGCCCCGCTCGACTGGACCGACGGCGGCGCGATCCAGATGCCGTCGCAGGATCTCGACGGTGACACTTTTCCCGCCGGCACGGCGATGACGTGCGATGTCGCGGTCGCGGGCGTGACGCTGCGCGTGAGTTCGACCGCGGGCTCGACGGTGAGCGTCGGAGCCGTTCCCAAGGGATCGAGCGGAACCGCGACGGCGGACTGTGAGAGCGCCCTCTTGCCCGGCGTTCGCGGCACGGCCGCGAGCGCGCAGGTGTTACTTCGCCCCTGGCTCGCCCCGCGTGCTCCGACGCTGCGCCCTTAGCTGGGAAGTGCTCGACGATGGGACGCTGCGGCGGATTCCGGTCGGCACGACGGCTCCGATCTGCCGTGAGCCGTAACACGATGCGCGCTGCCCCATTCGCGCTCGTGCTCTGGCTCGCGACAGCGGCGAGTGCGCAGACGCCCGGCTTCATCGCGCATGAGGGCGCGCCTGTGCTCGCCCTCGTGACGCAGGCGAACGGTGCCAACGACCAATACCAGGTCGCCTACGCGCTCGAGCGCTTCGACGGCGCCTTGTGGCGCGAGCTCCTCCGCTCGAACGGGCAGCGCGCGCTGATCGTCGCCGGCAACGGGATCGGGTGCTGGCGCGTGCCGGACCGTTCGCGCGCCCTCGGGTATCGGCTGCGGCCGCAGCTGTTCGCACCGGGCGCGCTCGCGACCACGTCGACCCCGATCAACTGCGCCGCAGCGCCGTTTGGGCAGCCGGCTTGCCCGAACGTCGTGAACGCCCCGAACCCAGGTGGCTCGTGCGGGACCTCGTTCCTCGACGTCGTCGACCCCGGCGGCGCGCACGTCTGGAGCGCGCCGCGCGCGCCGGTGCTCCGCCCGTGAAACGGCGCGCGCTCCCCGTCCTCGGCGACACCGTCTGCGAGCTCGCGCGCCGCGCGGCGGCGCCGGCAATCGCGCGCGTCTTCTGGACCGGCGCGCCGAGTCTCGACGACATCGATCGCACGCGCGCGCGCTGGCGGCGTGCATGGGCCGCAGGTCGCGTTCGCCACGCCGCCCAGCTCGCACAGCTGTGGGTGCGCCTGCGAAAGCGTCGGCGGCGCATGCAGCGCGCCGCGTGGATGCGCCGCTATCGCGCGCGTCCGCAAGTGAAGCTGCTCCCGGTGAGCGCGAGACGCCGAGCACAGCAGGCGCGCTACGCGGCGCAGCGGCGGCGCGCGCGCACGCCGGCTGAGCGTGAGGCCGCCCGCATCCACCACCGGAACTACATGCGCGCGTGGGCGCGCCACGCGCGCAGGGCCGCATGAGCGACGGCGACCCCACAGAGATCCTGAAAACGCCGTGGTGGCAGGGTGTTCTGCTCGGCGCCTTCGCGGCCGGCGGCGCCGCCTGGAAGTTGCTGTTCAGTCGGCGCGGCGACGCGGACAAGGTTGTGTCGGCCATCCACGCTCTTGGCGAGACGATCCGCGTCGAGAACGAGAAGACGCACGCCGCGCTCCACGGTCGGTTCAACACGATCGAGTCGGACCTCGCAGGCATCGAGCGCACGCTGCAGGACGTGCGCCGCGAGGGGGCCGAGCGCGAGGCGCGCATGACGATTGCGAGGAGTGCCCGATGACGCTGCTCGACGCGATTGTGCAGGGGTTCGGTTTCGCGGCCGGAGTCGCGCTGTTCATCGGGGCGCTCGGCTTCGCTTTCGTTGGAATCGTGCGGACGACGCGAGACCGCTAGGTGCCGCGCATCTCGCTGCCCGACTACTGGATGGGCCGTGACCTGAAGTTCGCAGCGCAGCTCTCGCCGAGGATCCGCGCGAACGCAGAGCTCCTGGTCGAGCGCGTGAACAAGCTGCTCTCGCGATACAGCGAGGCTACTGGCGACGACGAAGAGCGCCGCGTGAACTCGGGTTGGCGGCCGCCAGCGGTGAACGCCGCGGTGAAGAACGCAAAGCCCCGGTCACGGCACCTGACGGGCGAGGCCGGCGATCTCGGAGACGACGACGAGTCGCTCGACACGTGGCTGATGACGGAAGCGGGTCAGAAGGCGCTCGAGGAGTGCGAGCTCTGGATGGAGCACCCCGATGCGACTCCCCGCTGGTGTCACCTGCAGTGTGCTCCGCCCGGCAGCGGGCGGCGCGTGTTTTTTCCGTAACAAGGGGAGGGTGGACATGAACCGGAATCCGAGCTCGATCCTCGGCGGCGCGGCGAAGGACCTCGCGGCCGTCGGCACGGCGGGCGCGACGGCCGCGCTGCTCCAGTACTACTTCCAGATGCCGGCCGAGATCGCGGCCGCTTGGGTGATCATCGGCACGCCCGTGATCGGCGCGGTCCGGCGATTCGCCGAGGAGCGCATCGCGGTCGCGAAGGCGCAGCCGTGAGGGCTGCGCTCCTCCTCGCGCTCGCGGCGCTCTCCGGCTGTGCGTTTCAGGGCTACCCCCCTCGCGCGATCCTCGGCGACGCGAGCTTCTGCAGCGGCGATCAGGTCGAGCGCGTCGCTCCCGACGGCAGCTGGGAGCGCACGTGCCACGGCGAGAGCATGAACGGCGCGCAGCTCAGCGACGCGGCAGCTGGCGTGATCGAAGGCGCGGCGGGGACAGCGCGCAGCGCCGCGGGCGCCGTGATCGGTCAATAGCCGCGGCCGTGACCGACACGCAGATCCTCGATTGGCTCGAGGAGAACATGCGCCCAGGCGTGCGCCTCGTTCCGCCAAGCGGCGTGAAATACTGGTGCATCGCAGGCGGCTACCGCGACGGCGTCAAGCTGCGCGAGGCCGTCGTCGTGGCTGTAACAGGGATCGCGCGAAGAGAGCGCGACACGAGCTCGCGCTGGTGAAGATCGCAGCGATCTCGCGGGACGGCGTGATCCGCGTCGACGCGCACGCGCGCGCCGGCTGCTTCGTTCTGCTCGACCAGCTCGACGTCGCCTTCGAGGGCGGCGGGTTCTTTCGCATCCCGGCCGGCTTCCCGTTCGACGGCGCCTCGATCCCGCCGCGCTTTCGCTCGATCATCCAGTCGCTGACGATCGCGGGCAGCGTGCTCTTCGTCGTGCACGATGCCGCTTACGCCGCGGGCGCCAGCTGGATCACGCCGCGTGGTGCGCGAATCGGGATCTCGCGTGCTCGGGCCGACAAGATGGCCGAGGCGGTGTGCGCGTACCTCGGCCTCGCGATCGACGACTGCGTCGAGATCTATGCGGCGTTGCGCATCGGCGGCGCCGGGAGCTTCCGCCGGCGGGCGATCAGCCAGACCTTCGCCGAGTGGCGCGCGGTCTGACGCTGTACGCCGGCGCCCCGTGCTCGACGAGCCCGTCGAAGTTCGCGTCTTCCTGGATCGGGTACGTCACCGGCTTCGCTTCCACACGCGGACCAGGACGCGTGCGAGCGCTTCGGAGACCGACACGTTTTCTTCCGCTGCTCTTCGCTCGAGCCACGTTCTCACCTCTTCCGGGATCATCCCGCTGATCGGAACGGCCGGGCCCTCGGCATACTTCGACGGCCGGCCCGCTCCCTCGCGGCGCCCGCCCCACGCGGTGCGCTTCGCCATCCATCGCTCCCTCCAACAAGTCTAGGCGTGGAAGAGGGGCCCGGCGAACTGCTCGCCGAGCCCGCACCGATCAATCGAGGATCAGCGCGAACAGAGCCGGGTGCAGTTCCCGAACCGACCGCCACCGGCCAGCCGCTCCGATGACGAAGTGGTCGAGCACGGTGACGCCGAGGATCTGACCGGCTCGCGCGAGCCGGCGCGTGACGTCGCGATCCTCGGCGCTCGGGTCCGGATCACCGCTCGGATGGTTGTGGGCGAGGATCACGCTCACCGCGCCGAGCATGATCGCCGGCTGGAACGTCTCGCGGGGATGCACGAGGGAAGCAGTGGCGGTGCCCATCGAAACGATCCGCCACCCGATCGGCTGGTTACGAGCATCGAGATAGAGGGCGACGTACAGCTCGCGTGCATCGTGAGCGATCAGCTTCACGAAGAAGCGTGCCGCGTCTTCTGCGGTGCGAAGGCGCTCTGCCACTCGGCGGCCCTTCCCGGTGAACCGAATCTCGATCTCTCGAATCGTCGTCGTCGCCATCGTTCTGTTGCTCCGTTTATTGATGGCGGAAGTATCTGTGTTCGTGGCTTGATTGTCAATAGTAAATCAAGAATGGCGAATAGGATCTGACGGCCCCCGACTTTTTTTCAGCGCGGCGACGTCGCGCTCAGCACTCCGTGCCAGACGAACAGGAAGAGGGCGACGAGCAGGGCGGCCGCGATCGCGGCGCGCAGCGTCACCGCCATGCACCAGCTTCGAACAGACGCTTCCGGATCCGCATTGCGCGCGGCGCGAGTGCTTCGAAGAGCTCGGGCCTCGTCGTGCAGAGGCGCTCGAGCTCCTGCGCGACGCCTTCGCAGAGCGCGCGGAGGTCGGCGTTCTCGCTGCTCATGCGCCGGATCAGCATGGGCTCGCTGTAATCGAAGTGCGGGTCGGCGGTGGTCATCGGGCGACGCTAGCCCGCGGCGCGCTCCTACCCGCCCAGATCGGCGAGGACCTCGAGCGCGTGCTACGCGGCGACCGCTACGAGCGTGCGATGACCGCACGGTCGCGCGGCGCCCGGCCCCTCGAATAGATGCGGTTGACCGAGCCAACGGGCTACCCGCAGCAACAGCGATAAGCGCCCGAGCGATCGGCTCAATCCGGCACGGGTGCGCGCCGATTACAGGAAGCTCTCGCGAAACGCGACCTGGAGCGTAGTATGCGCGTCCGCGTAGAGTGTAGTGTCCGCGCGAGGACGACGGAGGGAGCCACGGTCGCGCAGGAACGACGATCCGTTTGGGGCACCCCAGGCAGGACTCGAACCTGCAACCCACCGGTACGATCCGGTCGCTCTATCCAGTTGGAGCTACTGGGGCGTTGATCTTCGTCGTCCTCCGCGCTCGCTACTAACAACTCGGCCCCGCTCGATCTCTCGGGCGGGGCCGTTTCTGTCTCAGGCCGCCACACTCATCTCGGCGGCCTGCGCAGCTTTCGTTAGGTGCTGTCGAACCTGCTGGAATTACGCGCAGGCAACCGTTTTCCATGACGGCCGCCACGGAAGCGCAACCGTGAAGGCCACGGCCCTCAGGTGATCTTAGGAAGCGCAGCGGTGGCTAGAACAGCTCTGCGCTCGCGCGCACCGCCCCGCGCCCGACGCTCTCGACGAGCTTACGAGCGCCGAGCCGCTGGAGGTACGTGTCGCGGCTGCTGCGCCGGTAGCCGGTCGCATCGTCGATCGCACCGCGCTCGACCGCGTCGGGGTAGGCGGCGACGAGCACCTCGAGCACCTTGCGCTCGCCTTCGGGCAGGCGCGCGAGCCAGTGCTCGCGAAGGGCGGCTCCGCGCGGTAGCGGCTCGAAGTCGGGCCCGAGCGCGGCCGCGCCGGCATCGGTCGCCGTGATCGTCTCGCCGCGCTGCTCGCACAGCCCGCCGGCGGCGATGCGCTGCAGATAGGTGTCGCGCGACGAGCGCTTGTAGCCGGTCAGCACCGTGAGCTGCTCGCGCGTCACGCCGGCGTCGTGCTGCGCGATCGCGATCAGGATGATGCGCTCGCCCTTGCCGAGCTCGTTCGAACCGCTGGCCGCGCGCGTTGATCTCTCCGACCTCATTTGAGGTCTAGAAACTTCAACCGGTCGGTCGAGCATTCGGGTCGGTTTGCGAAATTGCGCAATCTGCGAATCGGCGATTTCGGGCACGTCGATCGGCTCGCGCAGCGCGTCCGCCGCGGCCGCGAGGTGCCCCTGAATCGTCTCGGCCGCGAGCTTGAGTTGTTGCGTGGCGAGGTCGATCTTCGCTGCGGCGCGCCGTCGTCCACCTTCCGCAGACGCGGCCAGCGACGCGATCGCGCGGCGCGCACCTTGGGTGCCTGCCGCTTCGCCCTCGCTCCGGGCACGCGCCAGCGCGTCGGGGTCGGCGAAAACCTGGCGCTTCACGGCCGTCGCCATCTCGCGCTTCAGTACCGCCAGCTCGGCGCGCAGCGCCACCGGGTCGTCCTGCAAGGCGCGCTCGACCGTCTCCGCCATGCGGTCGCGGTACTTCGCGAGATCCACGGGCGCCAGACGCTTCGGCTCCACGCGGCGCTCGCCCGGCTTCGGTGTCGCCGACGAGTTGAACGTCCGGCGCGCTCGCACCTTCACGCGCTCGAACAGCGGCGGCTCGGCTCCCGGCTCCCACACCCACGCCTCGCCGATCGCAAGAGACGCGAGCGACGCGAGCAGCTCGGTGCGCTGCTCGTCCGTGCCGTGCGCGCTGATGTAGGAGTCGATCGCGTCGCGGTCGTTCGGGCCGATCGTGCGCAGCGCGATCAGCAGGTCGATCATCTCGAGCACGTTCTTGTTCACGACGGCGGCACGCTGCGAGATCAGCGTCGTTCCGAGCCCGCGCAAGCCACCGCGACGCACGATCGCCTCGAACGCGCCTAGCAGCCGCGGGCTCGTCTCGTTCGAGCCTCTCCGAATCTGCTGCGGCACGAAGCGGTCGGCCTCGTCGACGAAGAGATGCAGCGGAAAGTCACGACCGGGCTGACCCTTCGCTCGGTACAGGCGCTCCGCGAAGTCGACCGCGAACTGTCGCTCGGCCTCTCCGCTCTCGAAGAGCGAGAAGTCCACGATGTAGTAGCCCGGCTCCTCGACGACGAGATCGGCGACGAGCCTTCCGCCCGTGCGCTCGAGCGGGAGATCGGCGTGCTGCCCGCCGAGGATCACCACCGGAAGCCCTTCGCTCTCGCCGTCGGCGGCGGCGCGCATTCCCCAC
>Ga0187894_10004673_pt1 | contig 14536 bp, 9 predicted proteins | sample GBC1701081metaG_FD_136650 | JGI IMG/M metagenome (GOLD analysis project Ga0187894, IMG submission 136650) | White microbial mat communities from a lava cave in the Kipuka Kanohina Cave System on the Island of Hawaii, USA - GBC170108-1 metaG ...
TTGAACTTCGCAGGGCGTGTCGCCGATGCGCGCTGACACATTGGTCAACCCGTTGTTGTAGCGGATGCCCGTGCCGAACAACAGCAGGAAGACCTGTTCGGTCGCCGGTCCCAGATCAATCGGCGCGGGAATGAACTTCGAGCCGTCGAACTGCGCCACCGGCTCGAAGCTTTGCGCGCCGCCAGGTTTGGCGCGCAACGCAATGGCCGCCGGGACGCCCGCGCCATTGGAGTTGGCGGTAAACAATCCCGGCGCGACCCTTTCGATCATCAGCCTGCCCGTGGTGTCCGGCTCGTTGGAGTTGACCGGCGAGAAGACGTGTATCGTGGCCGGGCCGGTCGCGATTTCCGCCGGGATCAGGAAATTGATTTGATTCGGCGAGACGAAGAACAATTGCGCGGCGCGCTCGGAGCCTGATGAGTCCGTGAAGTAGACATATTGATTCGCCAACAGAATCGGCAGCGGCTGTTCTTTCGCGACATCGGTGTTGCGGCTCATTTCGAGTCCGAAGATTGACGCGATCGAATCGGGCGCGAGCGATTGGCCCAGGTAACTCGCCGCCGAAACGGTAGCGCCTATTCGCCTGCCCGAAAAGTTGACCATCTGATCCGTCGTCAAATTGTTGAGGGTTTGACTGGATGGATTGAACTCAGTCGCGCCGCGCTCGACAGCCACTGTGTAATTGCCGGGCTGGAGGCCCGTGAATTCGTAATTGCCGCCAACATCGGTCGCGATCGTGTCGTTTCGAGCGCCGGTCAGCCTCACCGTCACGCCGCCGAAGCCCGCCGGCGTCGTTCGATCCAGCGCCTGGCCGAAGATCGTCAGGCCGCTGGCCCCGCAGCGATTCCAATGGACGACGACGCTGCTGCGCTGTCCATCAATCGTCGCGAAGCCCGTCCGGCCGCCAGCGGCAAAATTGCCAGCGGCGAAAGCGCTGAGGTCGAAATTGTCAGTGCTCCCGACCTCGACCATGCTGCTCGGTTTGCCCGCGGGATCGGTCAGAACCGCCCGCACTTTTCGTTCGCCCAGGACCAGCGCGTCCGGCCGCGCGTCGTTGTTCACGTCCCGGACGATCAACTTCACCGATTGCCCGCTGGGATTAATGAGCAGCGGATCGTAAGTCGCCAACTGCCCGAAGCGGCCCGCGCCGTCGCCGTAAAGCAGCGCGAGCTGCGAACGATTGCCCTGCGGAGTGGGTGTCTGCGCCATCATTGCGATGTCCAGGGCGCCGTCCGCGTTGAAGTCAGCGAAGTCGGTCTCCAGCGGAAAATTTGTAGACGGCGATGAGATCGGTTGCTGGAAGCTGCCCAGTCCGTCTCCCAAATAGACCAACAGCCTCGGGCCTCCGGCGAAGCCGCCAACCGTCAGCAAGTCAACCACGCCATCGTTATTGAAGTCGGCCAGTCCGCGAAAATTCTGCCCTTCGAATGAGACGGCGTATGCCGCGGCGAAACTGATGTTGGCGCCGGTCGAGGTGTTGAGCGCGATCAAAACCTTCGTTCCGCTCTCGCCAATCAGGTCTAGCTTGCCATCCTTGTTCAGATCCGCCGCCCGCAGGCCGCCCGGATAATCGAACGTGTTGAGCGGCGAGAGGCGAACAGCGCCCGCCGGGGTGAAGCCGCGGGCGCCATCGTTCAACAACAATCGCGCGTCCGGCTCGTTGCCCGGAGCGACGGCCAGATCACGCCGGCCGTCACCGTTAAAGTCGCCCACGGCGATGGCGCGCGGTTGCGTGACGCTCGTCGCGAAAATACGCGGGCTTGGCGTCAAACGGCCATTCGCTTCGCCGTAGTAGATCGTTAATGGGAATGCGAAGCGTTGTTGCGTTTGATCAAATTCGACCTCCTGCTGCATAACGAACAGATCGGTCAGCCCGTCGCCATCCACATCATCGGCGAACAGGCCGTTAGGGAAGCCGAACCTGTAATAACTGCGCGGTCTGAACTTCAGGTCGTTACACACATTGACCCCTTGCCATATGGCAAAGTTTTGATCGGCGATGGTGATGCGACCGCTGCGCGGCGCCGTCGCCGGATCAACGCTGAATGTGACGGAACCATTGCCCGCGCCGCTCGCGCCCGAAGTGATCTTGATCCAACTCGCGCTCGGAGTCGCCGTCCACGGACAGCGCGGCGGAGCCGTGACCGCAATCGCGCCAGTCCCGCCGCCGGCGTCAAAGCTCTGGTTCGCCGGCGCGAGCGTGTAAGAACACCGCGTCGCGACGAAATTCGCCTCTTGATCCGCGTTGAGCGCGTTAAAGCCGCGCGACGCCGGCTCGAAAGAGTAATTGTTGAGCGCCGGCGTGACGGTGTAATCGCCGCCCGATTGCAAATTGGCGAATTGATAAAAGCCTTGATTGTCGGTCTGCCGGCTGGCCGTCTGCGCGCCGGTCAGGTTCAGCGCCACGCCCGGCAGCGGGTTGTTGTTCGGCAGCGCCACGCGGCCGTAGATGGAGGGTTGATTGGAGATCGTTACTTGCGCCGAGGCTTGATTGTTCGCTCGACTCCCATCGCGCTCGTTTCCGGCGACGCTGGCGGTATTGGTAATCGCGCCTGCGGCGGTCGGCGTAACGGTCAGTGTGATTGTGGCTCTCCCTTGAACAGCCAGATTGCCGGCGTTGCACGTCACCGTTCCGGCGTTGTTCGCGCAGGAGCCTTGCGACGACGTGGCGGAGACGAAGTTCGTCCCGGCGGGCAATTGATCAGTCACGGTTACGCCCGTCGCCGCCGACGGTCCGTTATTGGTCACGGTCAACGTGAAGCTGAAATTGTTATTGACGAGCACGGGATTGCGCGAAGCTGTTTTGGTGATCGCGAGGTCGGATTCGATCCCGAGTTTGGAGATAAACGCGTCCGCGCCGCCGCCCAAACCCGCTCGCAAGGGATTGACAAGGGGGAAATCTGCGGAGGTCGTATTGCCGGTGACATAAGCGTCGCCGGCCGGATCCACGGCAATACCACTTCCGGCTTCAGTAGCCGCGCCGCCGAGGAATGTCGAGTAAACCAGCGCTGAACCGGTTGGGTTCAACTTCGAGACGAAAGCGTCCGTGCTTCTAAGCTGAGTTTGCGGCGCATCGGCCAGCGGGAAGTTTACGGACGTCGTAGAGCCTGTGACATAAGCGTTGCCCGCGCCGTCAACGGCGATGGCGAGGCCATTGTCACCACTCGTGCCGCCCAACCAGGTTGAATACTCCAGCGCCGAACCCGCCGCGTTGAATTTGGCGACGAAGGCGTCAGTAACTCCGCCAAAGGAAGGCAGCAGCGGGTTTTTCACCGGCAGATTGCTTGAACCCGTCGAGCCGGTGATGAAGACCTGCCCGGCGCTGTTGACGGCGATCCCCTGGCCTGCGTCAGCGCCGAGGCCGCCGAAGTAGGTCGAAAAGACCAGGGCCGACCCCGCCGGCCCCGCTGAATTGATCTTCGTCACGAAAGCGTCCGAGCCGCCGCCATTGGCCGCCTGGAACGGCGCGACCGTCGGGAAGTTGAGCGAAGCGGTCATGCCCGTGATGTATGCTGCGCCGTCTTTATCAACGGCGACGCCGCGCGCGTCGTCATTGTCCGCTCCGCCAAGATAAGTCAACCAAACAAACGCCGAGCCGCTCGCGTTGATCTTCGCCGCAAAAGCGTCGGCGCCAGCAGTCACTCCCACGTAAACGTTCGCCGGATTCGCGCGATCAACGACGACGTTATTGATCGCCAGGTTGGGCAGGCCTGTATTGCTCGCGCTCCACGTAGCGCCGCCGTTATTGGTTTTGTAAACGCCGCCGAAAGTCGTCCCGGCGTAAAGCGTCGCGGGCGCTGCCGGATCAATCGCCAGCGATTGCACGGTCTGCAAAGTGGTTTGTCCCGGAATATTCAATCCCGCATTGCTCGCCCGCCAGGTCACACCTCCATCGGTCGTTTTGAAAAGCGCTCCGGCAAAATTGCCGACGCCGGCGTAGAGCGTCATAGGCGCCGCCGGATCAATCGCCAGCGCCAGGACATCTATCTGCGACCCTTGGCCCAGGCCGTTGCTCGCCGGCGTCCAGGCGCCGCCGCCGTTGACCGTTTTGAAGACACCCATACTGGTTGCGGCGTAAAGCGTCGAAGGATTGGATGGATCTATCGCTAACCGGTTGACCCTCGGCGGTTGTCCGCCGAACGGCGGCTGAGCAAGCCCGTTATTGATCGACGTCCAACTGTCTCCGCCATTCACGCTTTTGAAAACGCCGCGAAGGGTTGCCAGGTAGACCGTCGCCGGCGTCGCAGGGTCGATAGCGATGTCGTAACCGCTGGGCGTCCCGTTATAAACGATCCCCACATTCGCCTGATAGCTCTGCCCGCCGTCCACGCTTCTGTAAACCCCTCCGAATTGCGAACCGACAAAGATGATGTTCGGATTCGACGGATGAACGACGATGACGTTGCCGAAAGGCGGCGCGGTCACGGGGTTGGACTGTCCGGTCAATTGCCACTGCTGGCCGCCATTCACGCTTTTGTAGACGCCCTGAAATGTTCCGGCGTACAACACGCTCGGATTGGACGGGTCAACCGCCACAGTGAAAACCCGCGTCGTATTCAGCGCGCCGCCGATCTGCGACCAAATCCCGGCGCGATCTGCGCTTTTGTGCAATCCCTGACTGTTCCTGCCCGGCTGAATTCCGGAAGCGGGCAGATTGGACGATTGAGTGGAGCCGGTGAGATAAGCGTTCCCGCCGGCGTCAATGGCGACGCCCAACGCGGCGTCATCGCCGTCGCCGCCAACGTAGCTCGAATAGAGCAGCGCCGACCCGCTTGTGTTCAGTTTGGCGATGAAACCGTCCGTCAATCCCCCATTCGATTGTTGCGGCGCCCCGTTCGTCTTCGGGAAATCCCGCGACTGTGTGGAACCTGCGACATAAGCGTTTCCGTCTTCATCCACAACGACGCTCCTGGCGACATCGGAGCCGGTCCCGCCGAGCCAGGTTCCATAAACGACGCCATTGCCGCCCGGATTGAGTTTCAACACAAACGCGTCAGCGCCGTCGGTGTTCAAAGCGGATTGAATCGGGCTGGCCCCCGGAAAGTCCGTAGAAGAGGTCAGGCCGACGATGTAAGCATTGGAATCTTTGTCAACGGCGGCTCCGAAAGCCTGCTCGAAGCCGGAGCCGCCGATATAGCTCGAATAGAGCAGCACTGGGTCAATCACCAGTTCCCTGCCCTTGTCATACGCTCCCAGCGAAAATCCGATTTGATGTTTGCCGTTGATCGCATACTCGCAGACAACGGCGCGCCGCTCCCCATTCGCCTCCTGCCAGGCTTGCGGTTTGAGCAATCGCACCTCGCCGGCGGCGGTCTGCGCGACCAACTCGCCCCGTTCATCCACACGAATCGTTTGCGCTCCGACAAACGACATCCTGATACGCCGCGGATCAGCGCCCGGCGCGACGATGAAATCGTGTTCGAGTTGTCGCTGATTACCGCGCCAGATCAAATCAACGCCAGGATAGACTTCGTCGTATTCGACCCGCGCGTAATTGGCGACGTTCGTTCGCCAGCGCCGCGGATCGTCGCCCAGAAAGTAGTTCGATCTGCCGGGCAGCTCCTCCAGCCCGATAACACGCGGCCGCGGATTCGCGCCAATCAACCTCATCCTCAGGATTGCGGATTGCGGCTTTGTGAATTCAGTTGAACAGGAAGCGCCCTCTTTAATCTGCAATCCGCAATCCGCAACCTGCAATCGCAACAACGCCTCGTTCGCCGTTAAAAACAATGTATGGCCGCTATTTCGCGAGATGAATTTGACCCGCGCGTCGGTCTGACCGCGATTGGCCTCAAACCGCAATGGCAATTGGCCATACGCTTTGACGATCTGCGCGCGTTTGGCCGGATCAACGTCGTTATCGGAAACGCCGGCCTCGGAGTTGAAATGACGCTCATCGCCCCGGACGCCAAATCCGGCGATCAATGACAAAAAAATGAGACAGACGGACAGAGAGAGACTACGGCCTTGGGGATTCACGTTTTTACCTCCAGTTTTGAAATGAGCGAACCGAGGGCAATGACAAATGGAATTTGTCAGGTGGAAAATGGTGGCCGAAACGACGATCAAACGCGGCTTGGAAAGTTATCCCATTGGTTATTGGCCATTGGCTATTGGTCATTGTCATCCGGGGAGAAAATGCTTTCTTCCCTGCTTTTCAATGACCAATTTTCAATAGCCAATAGCCAATAGCCTCGCGCCGTGAGCGCATTTCGCCAGCCGGGCCGGTAACTTTCCAAGTCGTGATCAAAACCATGCTCGCCGAGCTACCGCTTATCACCCGTCGAGGCGCCTGCCGCCGCCGGCGCTTTCTTCAAATACTTGTCGTACCAAGCCAGATACCGCTCCAGCCGGTCGCGAACATAGCTTGGCCGGTTGATGCCGTGATTCTGATTGGGATAGATCACGAGTTGAGTATCAACGCCGAGGCTGCGCAGCGCCTGATACATCTGCTCGCTTCCGGCCAGCGGCACGTTGAAATCACGTTCACCGCACATAAACAGCGTCGGGGTCTTGATGCGGTCGGCGTGTAGGAATGGATATGAGATCTTCTGGTAGGTCGCCCATGCCTTCGGGTCCCAAGGCGGGCCGATTTCGTTGTCGTATTGAATGATGTATTGATCGGTCCCGTAAAACGAGACCGTGAAGGCTGTGCCCGCGCCGCTGGTCGCCGCCTTGAAGCGATGGTCGCTGGCGACCATGTAATCGGTCAGGATGCCGCCATAGCTCCAGCCCCCAACGCCCAAACGATCAGGATCGGCCACGCCCATCTTGATGACATGATCAACTCCCGCTTGTAGGTCTTCGACTTCATAATGCCCCCAGTCGGCGAAGATGGCGCGAGAGAACTTCTGTCCGCGACCGGCGCTGCCACGATAGTTCACGGCCAACACGGCGTATCCGTTCGCCGCGAAGAATTGCCGCTCCAGGCTGAATGAATGCTGATCCTGTCCGTTCGGCCCGCCGTGGATGCGCAGCAACAACGGAACCTTGGTTCCTCTCACATAACCGATTGGGTAGGTCAATAGGCCGTGTACTTCCGCGCCGTCTTTGCTCTTGAAGCTGACCTCTTCGGTAGGCGCGACCTCCAACTCGACCAGCAACGCATCGTTCTGATGTGTGAGCTGGCGCAGCGCGCCGTTTTCAAAGGCGTAGATTTCCGTGTACTTCGTATTGCCGCCCGAAAGCGCAACGGAACGGTTCCCCGCCGATTCCCAACTCGAGACCACGATCGGCGGCGCCAGCAGCCGATCCACTTTGCCGCTCGCCACGTTCACTTGCGCGGGATAGACCGATTGGTCGTCGGTGACCAGGAAACGAATGGATTTGCCATCGGCGCTGAAAGTCGGTGAAGAGACGCCACGGTCGAGCGCTTCAACAGTTTGAATCCGTCTCGGCGCGCCGCCGCCTTCGCCGCCGTCGCTAGAGGATACAATCGCCAGATGGTTCATGTTGTAAGCGCCGTATTTCTTCTCGTCGCCTTCCAGGAAGGTGATCCATTTTCCGTCAGGGCTCCACTCCGGGCGCGAACGCCCGCCGCGGCTGCTCGCCGGCGCCAACTGCTTTTCAGTCGCGCCCGGCTTCGCCTCGGCCACGAAGACCTGGGCCGAGGGATCGCGATCCGGGTCCGCGGCATGATTGCTCATAAACGCGATGCGCGTCCCGTCGGGCGACCACGAAGGCGCGGCCTCATCCCATTTGCCGGCCGTCAGCCGCTCCAGTTTCTTCGTCTCGATGTCGAAAAGATAAATGTAGCTGTAGCGCCCCGAGAGCAGATAGCCTTGACCGTCCTGCTTGAATTTGTAGCGATCAATCAGGACCGGCTTCGGCGCTTTCGGCTTCCCGCCGCTTTCTTGCGCGGCCGCGGCAGCCTCGGCCTCAGGATCGGGATCGCCGACGACCAGCGCCAACCGCTTTGAATCCGGCGACCATTCGTAACCCTGCAATCGCCCCTTCAGTTCGGTAAGCTGAACCGCCTCGCCACCGCTGCGGTCGAGCAGCCACACCTGATTGCCCTTGGCCTTGCCGGGCCGCAATGAAGTGAACGAGAGATATTTGCCGTCCGGGCTCCAGCGTGGGGCGGAATCGCCCTCGGCGCTTCGTGTCATCTGGCGTTCGGTCTTGCCATCGTAGCTGATCATCCAGATGTGAGAGTTGGTCTTGTCCTCTTTGACGTCAATGGTCGAGACGACGTAAGCCACCCATTGACCGTCAGGCGAGATTTGCGGATCGCGAGCTTCACGCAAGCGGGCAAGGTCGTCGAGTTTGAGCGGGCGACGCGCGGGCTGCGCCAGCAAAACGGTCGCCGAAGCCAGAATGAGCAGCAGAATGCGCGGCAGTCTTTTGGTAGACATGACGTATATGCCCCCCAGGAATGTTGGATGACACCTTTTCGGTTGTAACGAGATTACTACGATCGCGGCGGCTGATTGTAGGCTCTATTCTTCGGAACGGCAAAGGGTTCATCGACGCTCTTTGAGATATTCTTGTCGTAGCGCCAGGTTCTTACTCATCATAGTGAACAACATGGCGCGCCGATTGAGGCAGGTCTTGAAGCGCCGTTTGTAAGTTTGTAAGAATGATGGCAGCAACGGCAGACCGGATAACACTTCCGGCCGCCGCGGGAACCATTGAAAGGTCAACTTCATCCCTCCTTCGGCGCCTTGAAATGGCCCTGGCTCGACTTCGAATCTGATCATCATTGGGTGAATTGGGGCTTCCCGGATCAGTACCGCGAGCGGTAGCGAGCGTGGCTTCCCTTACGAGCCACGCTCGCTACCGCTCGCGGTACTGATCCGGCGCTCCGCCGAATTCGGGAAGTTAATTTTTTACGCGCCCTTAGTTTGCGATAAATCGCGCCTCGAACGATTTGGCCTGCGGCTCGACGAATCGGACAAGCCGTTCTCCTTCCTCGATCAGCGCGGCTTGATCCTTTTTAGTCAGCTTATCAAACGGCTCGATCACGAGCGTCGCCGCGGTCTTGGTCTTCTCGACCTTCCACGCGCCGCGCACGAAGCCGTCCACGAGGATGGTGGCCGCGACGCGCAACCCCGGAAGATAGACCTTCGAACGATATTCGTCCGCGATCACGCGGGTGCGATTGCTGTGCGAGAGTAAGAGGTTGTCATACTCCGGCAGGAACCGTACCGGCGCGGGGACGTCTTCGGCGGGAAGCTGCGCGCCGGGCAGGTCGAACAATTCGAGCCTCCCTTCGCCACGATAGGTCTGCAACTCGGGCTTCAGCTTTTCAAACGTCTCTTTCAGTTTCATCCCCAACCACGTCTGCGCATCCGTTACCGAAGCGGGGCCGAACGCCGCCAGATAACGCTTTACCAACTCCGGCAAATCGTCTTTTGGTGAAATCTTCCGTCCAATCCACTCTTCGGCGAGCGTGAATTCGGGTTTGTTGGGGTAACTCCATCCGGTAGTGATCGGTACCTGCACCATAGGAATATGCGTCCGCACCGAGTAACGCATCACCCCGACATCCTGATTGGGCATGAGTTCGGTAACCATCTCGCTGATCTCGGCGAAGGTGCGCGGCTTTTCGTCAATGAACTTCCGCGCCGCCTTCAGCAGTTTATCGAGATCGAAGTCCCGACTGCGTTGTTTGGCGATCGCGCTTGCAGCCCCAATCAGCACGGGCTTGAGCGCCGTGCGAAACCGCAGGTAATCCTCCGCCGTGCAGAGGTGGAGCGTGGCGCGCATCAACGTGGCCTTGACGACTTTCCGACCCTCGATCTCCCTGGCCAGGGTCTGGCGTTGGAAGTCGCGCAGCCGCGTCCACAAGCCAACGTAAGGCGCCGACGCGAGCTGAGCTTGCATGCCAACCAGCCGTTCGATGGCGGCGGGAACCGGAAGCTTCTCGCGTTCCAAGAGCATCTGGCGCGCCAGCGTCGCCCGATTGAGTTCACGAAGCTTTAAAATGCGATCCGCCATGTTTTCAGTTCCTGTAAATGGTGTGAGGGGCGTCGGCTGAAGCGCCTTGTTAAAGGTCAACCGCAAACAACCTAACCTCGTTAGCGTCCTCAGCAAGCCTAATCATCCGCTCAAATCGCAGCCCCAGCTTTTCAAGAAGTCTGGCTGAAGCATGATTGTCCGGAGATGTTATCGCCACAATCCGCTTGAGGCCCAAAACGTCTTTTCCATATGCCATCACAGCGGAGGTCGACTCATAAGCGTACCCTTCCGCCCAAAACTTCGGAAGAAAGGCAAATCCGATATCCACGTCTTCCAAGGCATCTCTTTTGATCAGCCCGCAAATCCCGACCGGGACGCCACCCTCCTTCAGTTCGGTCAAGTACAGACCGAAGCCCAATCGGTTATACATATCCACCGGCCCGTTCAAAATATAGCCACGCGCGTTTTCGAGGGTCCTGACGCCTTTATCGCCGATGAACCGCAGGAACGAGGGTTGATTCAAAAGCTCAAGGATAAATTCCGCATCGTCAGTTGATAACCAACGAAGTACCAGCCGATCTGTTTCAAGAACTTTCAAAGTAGATTCACCATTAATTGCTCAGCCGGTAGAGATGCGTCTGGCTCCGCACGAAGATCGAGCCGTTCGAGACAGCCATCGAGGCCAGCGTTTGCCCATCGAGCTGATTCGTCGCGAGCGCCTTGAACTGCTTGCCGGGCGCGATCACGACCGATTGGCCCTCCTCGCTGAGGAAATAAATCCGTCCGTCGGCGTAGATCGGAGAAGCCGAATGATTACCTCCCAGGCGCGTTCGCCAATGCTCGGCGCCGGTCTTTGCGTCTACACAGCCTGCGACGCCGTTATCGCTGACCATATACAACTCGTCTCCAACCAGCAACGGAGACGGCGTCAGCGGCGCGCCCCGCTTGAGCGTCCACGCGATATGCGACTTGGTGACGTCGCCGCGGCCATCCAATCGAACCGCGAGCAGCGAAGGTTGCATGAATCCGGTGCAGATGAAGATCAGTCCGTCGCCGTAGACCGGCCGCGGCACGTTCGAAAACCCGTCGCCGTATCGCACCTGCCAGAGTTCCTTGCCGGTTCGCGGCTCGTAGGAGATCGCGCGGAAAGCGCCAGGGCTAATGACCTGATCGCCGGCGGGAAGCCGAACGACCAGCGGGGTCGCATAGGCCTGAGCGCCTTCGCGAAACTTCTTCCATCGAACCTTGCCGGTCAATTTGTCCAGCGCAACGACAAACTGAGAACTCTGGCCATCGCAGCTCACGATCAAAAGGTCGTCATAAACGACCGGAGAACCGCCCGGGCCGTGTTGCCCGTTATCATACTCGATCCGGGTCTTCCAAACGATTTCGCCTGATTGAGTCAGACAAGCGGTTCCGTGCGCGCCGAAATGCAGGTAGACCCGATCGCCTTCGAGTATCGGTGTTGGCGACGCCTGGCTGTTCTTCGGGTGTATCTGCCCCGGCGATTTCACGCGAAAGACTTCGACGTTCTGCAGAACCGCCCCGGTGTTGCGATCAATCAAGATCGCGCGCAATGATTTCCCTTCTTCCGTCGCCGTCGTCAGCCAGATGCGATCCCCCTGAATCGCCGGTGAAGACCATCCTCTTCCCGGAATCGCAACCTTCCAGCGCACATTTTTCGTCTCGCTCCACGTCACAGGGAGTCCACGTTCGTCCGAGTGACCCTGTCCTGTGCGTCCTCGGAACTCGGGCCAATCCTGGGTAAAAATTGGAATGGAAAGAAAAAGTAAAAGTAAAACTCTCATACATCGGGTATATACACTACAACTGCGCGGCGACCAAGACACGCCCCTTGGCGCCCATGGCAGTTTCTCCATTTTGGCCCTTGCTGCGGCCTCGCAGCTCTACGATCTCTCCCTTGAGTTTCTCGTTCGGGGTGACTTTCACCACCAGCCATTCAAGACGGATCGTCTCGTCGGCGTAGATCGGACGCCGGAAGCGCACCCAGAATTCGAGGCCGACCATTGCGCCGCGCTCGGAATAGTGCGACGCCGTCAATCCAAGCAGGAGCGCCGTTGTATGCGTCCCACTCGCGATCAGACGTCCGTAACGCGTGGCGGCTGCGAACTCCGGATCATGGTGAACAGGATTGGTATCACCCGCAGCCCGGGCGTACGCCGCGACCAGCGCGGGAGTGAGCGTGATTTCAGCGGAAAAACGTTCTCTCGGATAAGCCTTCACAATTCGCCTCCACTCTCATGTTGGTGATTGTTACGATTGCTTTGTTCATTGAGTGTCAACGCCGGCGGCGGACAGGCGGATTTTTATTTCCCGCCTGCCCGACGCCGATACCTGCCGCGGGCTATTTCATCTTGAAGTCAACAGAAGCTGAAGTGTTCTCCCATTCCAACTTCAGCGCCCCACCGTTACCAGCCTTGGCTAATTTAATGGTGAATTGCTCGACGGGCGCGGAGGTCTTACCGACTTTCATATCCACTCGTCCGAGGTCCTGCTTCGCGTCGTAACTAAATGCGCCAAATTGATCGGCCACTTTGTTGACGATCAACTTCCAGCCGGTTTCTGAGGGCAGCGTGAAGATCGCGTAGCTTCCTTTCGGAACCGCCAAGGCTCCGATCGTCAGGTCGGCTTCGGTAGTGAGCACGGAGGCTTCATCGGCGCCGGTGCGCCAGACTTCGCCATACGGAACCAGACCACCCATGATTTTTCGCCCTTTCATCGAAGGCCGTCCGTAGGTGACGGTGATTTTCTTGCCATTGAGCGTCAGTTCGACAGTTTCGTGCGGGCTGACGCGATTTTGTTTCGCGATGGCGACCGCGCCAAACAGCATGACGAAGGCCGCGAGAACAAACGGAACTCGACTCAATTTCATTTTTGTGTCTCCTTTTAAAAGTATATTGAGTTGTGTTGATGGGAGTATGCTCGCAAGTCAGGCTTAACGAAAAAATACACAACTCTGTTTCATCAGATTCATCGCGCTAAGGGAAGCGCAGCAGTTACCAGGGCTATTGTCGTAGTGACTTTTCGAAGCTGAGTCTCGTCGATCACTTCGGCTCTGAAATCATTGAGCGCCTGGGCGCAAGTAGGATGAGAAATGATTCGCGCATTTCTCTTTCGAACCAGAATGGAAACGATTTCGGCAATTCCAACATTGAGGACAACAAATCTGTCAGGCGTGAGTTTGGCGAAGAGATGATGAACGACTCCATCGCCAGGTTCAGGCGCGTAACGTTTAGCCCGGGCGCTGGCATCGAGGTAAAAATAGCGCATCTCTAATACTCTTCCCGCATCTCGATAATCCCGCGACTGAATTGGTTATCCTCCGGGTTTACACCATCCGCCAGCATCATCTCACGTAACTTTTCTGGGCCAACCGGGGCGCCGGAAATGCCCATCTCGGCGAACGCCGCCGCTGCCGCAGCAGAAATTTCCGCCTGATGCAAATCGGCTTCACGCCACAACATTGCGCCCCGTTCAGCCGCTGTTTGATTCGCCAGGATTGCCGCTCTTTCCAATTGAGGAATAAACAATGATCTAAACCTCCAAGGCGTGTCGCTCGATCAGAGGCAATGATTCAGGGGGAAGCGCCGAGGCCACGACCGACTGCAAGTATTCCGTCTGCTCGCGCATGTACTCTTTGATCTGCGCTTCGTCCTCCGGCGGCGTCAGACTGATTGGCTCGTGGTAAATGACCTTGACTTTGTACGGGCGTGGAAAGATGTGGTGCGGCGCAAAGGCTCTATAACCTCCGATGATAGTCACCGGCACGATCGGCGCATTCGTTTTGAGGGCGAGGCGGATCACGCCCGCTTTGAAGGGCGTCAACCGGCCAGTGCGCGTGCGGGAGCCTTCGGGAAAGATCATTAATCCTCCGCCCTGACGCAAACATTCCAGCGAGTGGCGAAGCGCAGCGCGGTCTCCTTTTTCGATGTTGACCGGGAACGCGCCGTAAGCCCGCATTAACGGGCCGAGCAGCGGCAGCCGCGTCATCCTGTCCCAGGTCATATATCGGAAAGGCTTGTTGAACGGGATCGTGACCCAGAGCGGATCGAAGTAGCTGACGTGGTTTGGGGCCACAATCATTGCGCCTTCCTTCGGCATCCGATCCGCGCCCTCAAATTCAATTCGAAAATAAAATCGGCAGAATATGCCAACCAGCCACTTTGAAAATTTAAATACCCAGAGCTTCTCCATTTTTTAACCTGCGTGGTCTCTCCGGACATTAGCGCGCATTTTGGGGTAGTTTAGAATCGTTGGAGGGCGCGCTGGGTGTTCCGAACGCTTCGCATACTAGCACACTCAATTTCGGTGGTTGAACGGCGGCGCTTGATCACCGATCTCGCCTCCGCATATCATCGGTGTCGCTACGGACGCTTTTTGAAGTAGTCGTTCATGTCGCGAGCGACGCACTGAAACAATGAAAATTGAGCCTGGGTACGCATAGCTTCCAGCGTGCTTTGCTTCGATCAAAGACCGCTTGAAGAAGTCTGGCACGCTGGAAGCGATGCGTACCCAGGGATTTTCCGAGGAGTCATTCATGTCGCTATGCGACGCCCTGAAACAATAAAAATCGCCCCTGGGTACGCATCGCTTCCAGCGTGCTTGCTTCGATCAA
>Ga0187894_10004674_pt1 | contig 14534 bp, 13 predicted proteins | sample GBC1701081metaG_FD_136650 | JGI IMG/M metagenome (GOLD analysis project Ga0187894, IMG submission 136650) | White microbial mat communities from a lava cave in the Kipuka Kanohina Cave System on the Island of Hawaii, USA - GBC170108-1 metaG ...
CTGCGCGCGTACCAGCCCAACCGCATCGCCATCGATCCGCAGACCGCGCCCGACAAGACCGAGGTGGGCCGCGATGTCGTCGAGGTCGTTCCGGCGGATCGCTCCGGTGTCATCGTGCGCTTTGGCGTCGAGCCCGTCGAGGCGGCCGTGGTGAGCCTCATCCTCGAGGATGGCCGCTTCGTGCCGGTCGGTGCCCAGGGCACGCTCGACAGTACCGGCGAACGCACCATCATCGGCTACGACGGCCAGGCGTATTTCCGGCACTTGAAGCCCGGCAACACCATCCTTGTCGAAGGACCGTTCGGGCGGTGCCGTGCCGCGTTTGCGTATCGACCCGCGCGCGAGGGCATGACAACCATCGGACCGGTGCGATGCCAGCGCCTGTGATCCTGCGGTTGGGAGTGCTCGCCCTGGCGGCGGGCATGCTGGGCGCCAGCTCCGCCCTGGCGCAGACATGCACCGCCACATCGACGGGTGTCGCCTTCGGCGGCTACAGCACCACGCTGCTGAGCCCGACGGACGGCAGCGGCAGCGTCAGTGTCCGTTGCACGGCCTTGCTTGCCCTGACGGTCAGCTACACCGTCGACCTCGCGACAGGCAGCAGCGGCAGCTTCAGCCCACGAACGATGCGCCAGGGCGCCTCGGCCCTCGGCTACAATCTATACACATCCGCCGCGCGCACAACCATCTGGGGCAACGGCACCGGCGGCACGGGCCGCATCTCGGCCACCGGTATCCTGATAACGCCCCTGACACCGCACAACGCCACGTACACGGTCTTCGGCCGCATCCCGGCGCGCCAGAACATTCCGATCGGCCCCTACATCGACACCATCATGGCGACGGTGACGTATTGAACGTCCGTCACGCCGCCGCTGGTTTTCTGTCGGCGTTCCGCGAGATTTCAGCGAACAGGGGAATGTGGTCGCGCAGCAGCATGACGCGGAACAGATCGTCACGGTTGTCGGGCATGTGATCCAACAGGATCGCCATCAACCCGGGTTCCTCGATGGCCCGCGCGTAGAGCGACCGGACATCCTTGAAGTGAACGAACACGGTCCGGGTGGCCACGCCTGATATGGATGCTATTTCGGCGGCGGTCGGTCTCAGGATGCCACGCCGCATCAGCGACCGGCAGGCAGCGATGATTTTCGCGTGTGTCGTCTGACCGCGGCGGCACCGGCCGTCTCGCTGAGCGCGGGTTGCTGCTTCCGTGTCGTCGGTGCCCACGGAGACCACTTCCGCCTGAACATGCGACATGCCTCAATCTCCTCATGCCAAACGACGAGAAAAGCGGTTGATGCTGGAAGGCCGTAGACCCGAACGATGCTCGGGAACGAGCCTGTCGTTGCGCGACATGTGCTTCGTGGCGTGCGAGAAAACGGCCATCCCTGCCGTCTCCTGTTCGCGATCCAGCGACTTCTCACGCGCGTCTGAGTGAGCATTGTGACGTATATGTTGCAGAATTACATTCTGACTAACCGTGGTTGGCCTGTGCCTTCGTGTGATCGCAAGACCGTGTTTGGAATCTGCAGTACCGGCGGCCGATATACCGCGATTGCCGGCGGTCTATCAGTGAAACTCATTGAACGCTACTCCCTCTATAGTTGTATTCTGTATACCATACGACGATCCCCAGCCGATCGTGCCTTCTTGTAGAGAGTCGAAATAATCAGGCCTTTGCTTATTTTTTTCTGACCATCATCATTTCATGAAATATTATAACAACCTCTATACACTTGTATAAAACCCGCTTTCGTTGCATGTCAATTAGATATCTTAGTGAATGCCCTTGCTCATGGTTCGCTTCGGAACCGCCCGGCGAGCGTCCGGAGAAAGCATCGGATGAAGCTCAGGGTCATCTCTCTCGTCGCCGTCGCACTGTTGAGCACGTACGGCGCAGACCGCGATGACGACCTTCACCGTGGCGGCACGACCGTGACGTACTGACGTGGCTGTCATCCTGAGCGCCATCTGCAATGGCTCCGTCTGCTCGGGGTGGCGGCACCGTTCACGCTTCTCCATAATGGGCGGCTGTATCGCAGGAGCCTGTCATGGAGTTTGTCCTTCCTAATGCCGCCAACCTCGGCCTGTTCGTCGCGGCCGCCCTCGTGCTGCTGCTGACGCCGGGGCCGGCGGTGCTCTTCATCGTCACCCGCTCGATCGAGCAGGGCCGCCTCGCGGGCTTCATCTCTGACCTCGGCATCCACAGCGCAACCCTGGTGCACGTGGCGGCAGCCGCGCTGGGGCTGTCGGCGCTGCTCGCGTCCTCGGCACTCGCCTTCAGCATCGTCAAGTATGCCGGTGCGGCCTACCTGATCTGGATCGGGCTGAAGAAGATCTTCGGGCGCAGCGAAGCACTGGGCAATGACCAGGACCTGGTGCGCTACACCTACTGGCAGCTCTTTCGCGACGGCTTCATCGTCAACCTGCTCAACCCCAAGACGGCGCTGTTCTTCCTCGCCTTCCTGCCGCAGTTCATCGAGGTCAGCCGCGGCCACATCGCGGCCCAGATCGCCTTCCTCGGCGTGCTGTTCGCGCTGATCGGCTTCGTGACCGACGGCTGCTACGCGCTCGCCGCCGGCACCGCCGGCGGCTGGCTCAAGCGCAGCCGCGGTTATCTGAAGTTCGAGCGCTACGTGACGGGCACGCTCTTCATCGGGCTCGGCGTCACGGCGGCCTTCGCCGGCAACGGCAAGAAGTAGCGCTCCTGCCGCGGCATTGCCGGCGTCACTCGGCCGCGATCTTGGTGTTGGCGATGCGATATGCCGCGCCGGGATGGCCGCCTGACAGCCGCGCCCGGCCCGGCCCAAACAGCTTCTCGCGCAGCGGGCCGGGGGCGTAGTCGCACTTGTAGCGGTCCCGGCGCTGCAATTCGGGCACCACGTGGTCGACGACATCCACGAAGCTCTCGGGCGTCACGGCATAGGCGAGGTTGAAGCCGTCGACATCGGTCGCGTCGACCCAGGCCTCGAGCTGATCGGCGACCGATTGTGCCGTGCCGACGAAGACCGGACCGATGCCGCCGATGCTGAGCTGGTCGACCACGTCGCGCACCGTCCAGACACGGCTGGGATCGGCGCGCGTGATGTTATCGAGTGCGGTGCGGCTGGCGTCGCTTTCGACATGCCGCACCTGCTGGTCGAGATCGAGCGTCGAGAAATCAAGGCCGGTCCAGCCCGACATCAGCGCCAGCCCGCCGCGATAGTCGGCGTAGCTGCGGTATTCGTCGTACCGGGCCCGTGCCGCCGCCTCCGTCTCGCCCACCACAACGGTCGCCAGCGCGAAGATCAGCATGTCGTTCGGGTTGCGCCCCGCTGCCGCCGTCAGCCGCCGCAGATCGGCGACGCGCGGGCCGATCACGGCCACGGACGGGCCGGAGACGAACACGCATTCGGCATGGCGGCCGGCAAACACGCGGCCCTTGCTGGAGGTGCCGGCCTGGTAGAGCACCGGCGTGCGCTGCGGCGAGGGCTCGCCGAGATGGATGGCATCGACGCGATAGAATTCGCCCGCGTGCTGTACGCGGTGCACCCGCGCGGGATCGACGAACAAGCCGCGTGCGTGGTCGCGCACGACGGCGTCGTCTTCCCAGCTGCCTTCCCACAGCTTGTAGACGACCTCGAGATACTCCTCGGCGAGGTCATAGCGATCGTCGTGGGCGCGCTGGCGGTCGAGCCCTGCCCCCTTGGCGGCGCTGTCGAGGTAGCCGGTGACAATGTTCCAGCCGATACGGCCGTCGGTCAGGTGATCCAGCGTCGTCATCCGGCGGGCAAAGACGTAGGGATGCTCGTAGGACAGGTTGGCGGTGATGCCGAAGCCGAGATTCTGGGTCACGGCCGCCATGGCCGAGACCAGCATCATGGGATCGTTGATCGGAATCTGCGCCGCGCTGCCCAGCGCCGCTTCCGGCGTGCCGCCGAACACGTCGTAGACGCCCAGCACGTCGGCGATGAACAGGCCGTCGACCTTGCCGCGCTCCAGCAATTGCGCCAAATCGGTCCAATAGGACAGTCGCTTGTAGTCGGCCGAGCGGTCGCGCGGATGGCGCCACAGTCCGGGCGAAAGGTGGCCGACCGTGTTCATGTCGAAGGCGTTGAAACGGATCTGCTTGGCCATAAATGTCTCCGCAGTCCCGTATACCTTAGAGGCCACATGTCGTGGTGGCACGGAATCTTTGCGCGCCTGTCGGATCAGGCAGCCACCGTTCGTCCTTGGGCCTGAGACGCCCAAAACCTGGAGATGACAATGACCGCCACCCTCGTTGCCGCCACGCCGGACTCCGATCGCGAGCTTGTGCTGGTGCGCATCATCGACGCGCCGCGCGAGAAACTGTTCCGCGCCTGGACCGATCCCGACCTGCTGAAGCAGTGGTTCGCGCCGCGTCCCTACACCGTGCCGGTCGCCAAGCTCGACGTGCGGCCCGGCGGCACCGCCGGGATCGTCATGCGCAGCCCCGACGGAGAAGACATGCCGGTCCCCGGCGTGTACCTGGAGGTCGTGAAGAACGAGCGGATCGTGCTGACCGATGCCTACACCGAGGCGTGGAAGCCGTCTGAGAAGCCGTTCATGACCAGCATCATCACCTTCGAGGACATCGGTGGCGGCAAGACCAAGTACACCGCGCTGGTGCGTCACTGGACGGTCGCCGATCGCGAGGCGCACGAAAAGATGGGCTTCCACGAAGGCTGGGGCCAGTGCGCCGACCAGCTCGCGGCGTTGGCGGCGACGATCTGAGTCTGCGTTAGCGCTTCATGGTGAGCACAGGTGAATGCTCGGCATTGACCGGGGCAAGCCGAAAGCCTTCATGGTTCGACAAGCTCACCATGAAGTCTTTCGCCCCTACCATCGTGCCAGGAAGCCGCCGTCGACGACCAGCTCGGTGCCGGTGACGTAGCGTGCCTCGTCGCTGGCCAGGAACAACGCGGCGTGCGCGATGTCGTCGGGATCGCCGATCTGGCCCAGCGGAATCTGGCGCACCATGGCGGCCTTGGTCGACTCCACGGAACGGCCCTCGCGTGCCAGCGCGACGAAGGTCTTCTCCAGCGCCGGCGTCTGGATCATGCCCGGCGCGATAGCGTTGACGCGGATCTTGTGCGGCAGCTCGGCGAAGCGCATCGCCGCCGACTTGGTCGCCGAGATCACGGCCGACTTGGCTGCCGCATATCCGATGTTGTGCGTCGAGCCGCGATAGGCGGCGACGCTGGCGATGTTCACGATCGCGCCGCGCGCCCGCATGACGGCGGCCGCCGTCTTCATGCCGTAGAACACGCCATCGGTGGTGACGCGAAAGGCTTCGTCCCAGACATCGTCGGGCATGGTGTCGACGGCGCCAGCCCTGCCCGAATAGGCGGCGTTGACCAGGATGTCGAGTCCGCCGAGCTCGCCAACGACGGCATCGACGAGGGCGCGCCAGTTGGCGGGATCGCCGGCGTCTAGCCGCATGAACTGCGCGTCGCCGCCCTGCGATCGGATCATCTCGGCCACCGACGGACCGCGCCGTTCGCTGATATCCGCCACCGCGACACGCGCGCCCTCGCGCGCGAAGACCCGGCAGATCGCGGTGCCGATGCCGCCGGCGCCGCCGGTCACGATCGCCACCTTCCCCTCCAGCCGCTTCATCCCAACACTCCTTCAAATTCCCTCCCCCAACGAAGTTGGGGGAGGTGGCCGAAGGCCGGAGGGGGAACTGACGTGATCTCCGTTACCAAGATCACCACAGCTCCCCTCCACCCCTTCGGGGCACCTCCCCACTATCGTGGGGAGGAATTTTCCATGCGGGCATCGCGCAAGGCCGTGCGGCGCACCTTGCCGGCGTCGTCGCGCAGGAAATCGTCGACGAACTCGAACGAGCGCGGGACCTTGTAGCGGACCAGGCGCGTCTCGAGGTAGGCGCGCAGGGCATCGTCATCGATCCGGCCACGTGCGGCGGGCGCCAGCTGTACGAGCGCATGCACGCGATGGCCCAGATCGTCGTCCGGCAGGCCGATCACGACGCTGGAGCCGACGTCGGGATGCGCATCCAGGGCCGCTTCGACCTCGGCCGGATAGACGTTGGCACCGCCCGACACGATCATGTCGGTGCGCCGGTCGACGATGTAGAGATAGTCGTCGGCATCGAGGTAGCCGAGATCGCCGATCGACTCCCAGTCACCCATCGCCTTGGAGTCGGCGCCGACATAGTGATACGTCGAGTTACGGCCGCCTTCAGGCAGGAAGAAGATTTCGCCGACCTGGCCCGGTGCGCAGTTCCTGCCCTGCTCGTCCACCACGCGCAGCTGGGCGCCGGGCAGGATGCGGCCGACCGAACCCTTGTGCGCCAGCCACTCGGTGCCGGAGATTACCGTCGCGCCCTGCCGCTCGGTGCCGCCATAGAGCTCGAAGATGCGCTCCGGCCCCAGCCAGGCGATCCACTGTTCCTTGAGCCACAGGGGACAGGCTGACGCCATGTGGAACACGACCCGCAGGCTGCCGAGATCGAACGCCGTGCGCTCGACTTCCGGCAGTCGCCAGATGCGATGCATCATGGTGGGCACGAAGTTCACCCACTGCACGCGGTGCCTGGCGATCAGCTCGAGCGCCTGCAGCGGATCGAAGCGACTCATGTTCACGACGTGCCCGCCGACGAACAGGCCGGCATGCATCAGGCTGAAGGGCGCGTTGTGATAAAGCGGACCGGGATTGAGCAGCACGTCGCCCGGCTGCATGCCCAGGGCCCCGATCGTGGGATCCCAGGCTGCGGGCTTGTGATCGACGATGATCTTGGGCCGGCCGGTCGAGCCGCCGCTGGTCATCGCCTTCCAGTACGGCGCCACCTTGGCCGGCAGCGCCGCGGCAGAGAGCGCCGCATCGGGTGCCTGACCCGCCGGCAGCACGTTCCATCCCGGCAGGCGCGCCGGATCTGGACCAACCACCAGGCTCGGTCGTGCCAGCTCGACGATGGCGCGCAGCTCGACGTCCGGCAGGCGCGAGGAGACGACATTGGGGATGGCACCGAGCTTCCAGATCGCGAACGATGTTTCGTAGAACTCGAGGCCGTTGGGCAGCGCGATGGTGACGAAATCGCCTTCGCCCACGCCGCGCGCAGCAAACATCCGCGCCCGCCGGTTGGCGCGCGCCTCGAGGTCGTTCCAGGAGATGGTCACACCATCCTGGGTCAGCGCCGGCCGCTGGGCATCGCGGGCCGCGTGGTACGCCGGCAAATCGCCGATCGGCACCTCGGCCGCCGCCGGCGCCTGCAGGGCGGACAGATCGACGCTCGGCATCGCAGGTCTCCGGTACGTTTCCTCGTGGTTATCGCCAAATTCTACCGTCTGGTCGATAAAATCAAGTCGGACTTTTGTCCTGCTAGCGCGGCTTCAGGCCGGTGCGGAACAGCCGCACGAAGGCATCGCCGATCTCGCTGGGATCGCTCGGCCCTTCGGGATCGTACCAGTAGGTGATCCAGTTCAGCGCGCCATACAGGGCGAAGGCCGCCATGCGCGGATCGCACGGCGCGATCGACTTGTCCTTGATGCCGGCGGCGATCAGGTCGCGCAGCATCCGGGTGGCCTCGCGCAGGCCCTCGCGGAACTTGCGCAGCTCGTCATCGTCGCTGTCGACCTCGCGGATGGTCATCACCAGGCATTTGCCATAGTCGGTCGCAATCGCCTCGGCGTAGCTCTTCACAAAAATTTCGAGCTTCTCGCGTCCGCTCTTGCGGCTGGCGGTGGCGTCCTGGATCGCCTTGCTGATGCCGCCCCAGGTGCGGGCGCGGCACTCGGCCAGAATCTCGGCCTTGTTCTGCACGTAGTAATAGATCGTGGGCTTGGTGACGTTGAGCACGGCGGCAATATCGTTCAGCGTCGTGGCGCGATAGCCCTTTTCCTGGAACAGCCGGGCGGCCGTGGCGATCACCGCTTCGCGCTTGATATCGTAGGCCGGAGCCCGGCGCTTTCGGCCGGCCCGCCACAGCGGCGCCGGGGACTGTCCTGCCGGACGCTGTTCTTGCGATGCCATCGGACCTCGTGTGCTGCAGAGCCTCTCCCCGCAGGCACTATACAGGATTGCCTGCTGAAACCGGATCAAATTCTATCGACCGGTCGGTCTGTTCGAGCGCGCTTCACATTGAAGCCCTGCCGTCTTGCCTGTAAGGGGGTGCGATGAGCACGTCCACGACGGATTCGCCCTGGGGCGCCACACCCCGCAAGCACCGCTCCACATTCCAGCTCAAGCGCGATGCCGTCCTGGAGGCGGCGGCGGCGCTGTTCCGCCAGCGCGGCTATGAGGGCGCCTCGCTGAACGAACTCGCCGACATCCTGAACATCACCAAGCCCACCATCTACTATTACGTCGAGAGCAAGGACCGGCTGCTGCTGGACATCAAGATCCAGGTCCAGGAGCAGATCCTCGCCTTCATGAAGACGACCGTGGCCGAAACCGGCACGGCGCTGCAGAAGCTGCGCGCCATCATGATCCGCTACGCCGAGTTCATGATGTCCGACTACGGCACCTGCCTGTCGCTGATCGCCAACCGCGAGATCGGCGAGAAGGGCCGCATCGAGGTCGAAGCGCGCACCGACGAGGCCAATCAGATCCTCTACCGGCTGCTCGACCAGGGCAAACGCGAGGGCAGCATGGTGGTGCCCGATCGCGTCGTGGCCTGCCATGCGCTGTTCGGCTCGCTGAACTGGATGTCACAGTGGGCCAAGCCGGATGGACGCCTGCCGGCCGACAAGCTGATCCCGATGCACGTCGACATCCTGCTGTCCGGCATCACCGCCCCTGCGACATCCACCGCGCGTACCGCCAGCAAGCCCAAGCGCCGCAGCGCCTAGCAGCAACAAATCCTGCCACTGTCATCCCGAGCGCAGCGAGGGATGATGGCTGTGTACACAGCATCGTTGACTTACCGACCGGTAGATATAATTTACGGCAACCGGGAGGAAATCATGACATTCGAACTGACGAGCTTGCTGAAGCGCGCCGTGCAGCTGCACGGCCGCACTTGCGCCACCGTGCACGGCACACGGCAACGGACCTGGGTCGACATCGCCGAGCGTTCGGCACGACTGGCTGGCGCCCTGCGCGCGCTGGGTGTGACGGCGGGTGATCCGGTCGCGATCCTGGCTCATGCCTCGGACCGCTATCTCGAATATCTCTGGGGCGTGCTGTGGGCCGGCGGCGTGCTCGATCCCATGAACGTACGCCATGCGCGACCTGAGATCGCGTATTGCCTCAACGACTCGGCTGCGAAGATTCTGCTGATCGACGGCGCCTTCGCGGCCATGGCACCCGCACTGCGCGCGGACGCCCCTGCGCTCGCGACCCTGATCTGGATCGGCGACGGACCGGCGCCGGACGGCATGCTCGACTACGAGGCGCTCGTCGCACAGGCATCGCCGATCGAGGATTCCCGGCGCCGCAACGACGATCTCGCCGGCATCTTCTACACCGGCGGCACCACGGGCCAGGCCAAGGGCGTGATGCTCAGCCACACCAACCTGATGACGGCCGTGATGGTCGGTTACGGCACACGCATGGTGGCCGAGGGCTCGTCCCTGCTGCACACCATGCCGCTGTTCCACCTGTCGGGCATCGTCACCCTGCTGTCGGCCACCGGGCGCGCCAACCGCAACCTGCTGCCGCCGCGCTTCGAGCCTGGCGAGGCACTGCGCCTGATCGAGCAGCATCGGCCCTCCGCTGTGGTGTTCGCGCCCACCATGCTGCAGATGCTGCTCGACCATCCCGCGTTCGCGCAGACCGATCTTTCCAGCCTCGAGACGGTGACCTACGGCGCCTCGCCGATGCCCGAGCCGCTGCTGCGGCGCGCGATCGCCGTGCTGCCCAAGAGCTGCGGCTTCGTGCAGGCCTACGGCATGACCGAGACGTCGGCGGCGGTCACCCTGCTGGGCCGCGAGGACCACGATCCGGACGCACCCACCGCGCACCGGCTGCGCTCGGCCGGCCGCGTGGTGCCGGTGTCGGAGATCCGCATCGTCGGCCCCGACGGCCAGGAGCTGCCGCGCGGCCAGACCGGCGAGATCGCCGCCCGCGGCCCCAACGTCATGCTGGGCTATCTCAACAAGCCTGAAGAGACGGCCAAGGCGCTGCGCGACGGCTGGATGCACACCGGCGACGGCGGCACCATGGACGAGGACGGCTACGTCTACGTCGTCGACCGCATCAAGGACATGATCGTGTCGGGCGGCGAGAACGTCTATTCGGTCGAGGTCGAGTCGGCGATCAGCCGCCTTCCGGCCGTCGCGCTGTGCGCCGTGATCGGCATCCCGCATCCCAAGTGGGGCGAGGCTGTGCACGCCATCATCCAGCTCAAGTCAGGCGCCACGGCCACGGCCGAGGAGATCATCGCCCACTGCCGCGAACAGATCGCCGGATACAAAAGCCCGCGCTCGGTCGATATCCGCAGCGACCCGCTGCCGCTCACCGCCGCCGGCAAGATCCAGAAGAACGTCCTGCGCGCCCCGTTCTGGGAAGGCTACACAAGGCGCGTGAACTGACTTGCTGTCGTCCTGAGCGAAGCGAAGGACCCGTTAGACCGTCGAAACGCACGGAACGATCGGTATCGCACGTGCGTCGGTAAACGCCTTCCGTGCAAAACGACGGCACAACGGGTCCTTCGCTGCGCTCAGGACGACATCAGACTTGCAGGGCAAGTAGACCCTCGCACGATCCCTCGCTACGCTTGCGATGGTCGAAGACGCGAGGTGTTTGGTATGGATATCGTACGGTGAAAGCCCCGCCGCACCGTCGCATCGCCTTCTATGTCGCCGCGGTGGCGGGTGTCACCGCCTGGCTGGGTGGCCGGTGGCTGGCGCCGGGGCTCGACATCATCATCGGTGCCGACACGTTCTTCGTGTTCTACCTGGCGCTGGCGCTGGCCGGCATGCCGCGGCTGACGGCGGACTTCCTCAAGCACCGCGCCGACAGCGCCGACCAGCCGGTGTGGATCATCTTCGTCGTTACCTTGGCCACCGCGGTCGTGGCCCTGGTCTCGCTCTTCATCCTGATCAACCGCAAGGAAAGCCCGGGCGCGCTGGCGCTGGTGCTGACCTTGGCCTCAGTGCCGCTGGGCTGGTTCACCATCCACACCATGGCGGCGCTGCACTATGCGCATCTCTACTGGCAGCCGCCAACCGTCGGCGCGGACGCGCGGCGCGGCCTGCAGTTCCCTGGCGATGCCCAACCGAACGGCTGGGACTTCCTCTATTTCGCCCTCGTGCTCGGCATGGCGGCACAGACATCCGATGTCGCCGTTACTGCCCGCGCCATGCGCATGACCTGCCTGGTGCACTCGATCATCTCTTTCTTCTTCAACACGGTGCTGGTGGCGGCCGCGGTCAACGTGGTGGTGTCGCTAGGCGGCTGACACAGGTCTCGTTGCGGCTGACGGTGGCCTTCAGCACTTCCACCGCGATTTCCTGCGCCGTCCGCGCGCAAGCCGAGCCGATCGCCAGCAACGGCCTGTCGCGCGTCAGCATCCGGCTTGGCACGAAACAGGCGAGCACGCCGGATGCCGTCTCGTCGGCGGCGCCGATCGAGGCCATCACGGCCGTCAGGCCGTCGGCGCTCTCCGCCGGCGCCGACGTGTAGAACCCCTGCTTCGCCCCGGCGCGCCGGATGCGCTCGATCGCCGCCTCGATCTGTGGTGCGTCCGCCGTCGGCTCCTGCCGCAGATGCGCCAATGCCGCGTCGCGCTGGCGCATCGGCAGGGCGGCGGCAAACAGCCGGCCCAATGCCGAGTCGAACAGCCCGATGCGCGCGCCGGTCTCGATCCCCGGGCTCGCCGCCGCGCTGTTCGTGCAGATATCGACGCAGATCACCGACTGCCGCGCGGCCGCCACCAGCACGGCGCTGCCGCCGAAGCGGCCGACCAGCGCTTCCAGGTGCGGCCGCAGGCGGTGCCGCGCCCGGTTGTAGTGCTGCACGGCGAAGCCCAGCGCCAGGGTCGAGGACGCCAGCGAATATTTGCGCTCGCGCCGGCAGTAGGCGAGATAGCCCAGCTCGACCAGCGTGTGCGTCAGCCGCGACACCGTGGGCTTGGGCAGCCCCGTGCGGGTGGCGATCGCCTGGTTGCCGAACTTGCCTTCGCCGTCGCGGAAGGCTTCGAGAATGGCGAGCCCCCGTGCCAGCGAGGTGACGAACTGACGGCTCGCCACCGCCTCGTCCGGCGACAGCATGGCGTCATGCGGCAGGTGTACCTGCGACCACGGTGCATGGTGCATCGATGCCCTCATCGTCTTCGCTTCAGTCGAGCAGGACCCATTTCTGGCCGTCGAATTGTCTTAGTCGCAGGCGGCGGTAAGCCGCGACGTCCTGCGGTGTCGTCGTCAATGCGATGCCCGGCAGCAGCAGTGGCGGCCGGAGATTGTTGAGGTTCTTCGCCGCATTCATGATGTTTTTCCGGGTCAGATCGTTGCCGACGCGGTGCAGGACATGCTGCAGCACCGATGCCGACAGGTGCGAGGACACGCAGTCGTCCAGCGGCTCCTGTGGCGCCCAGTTCTTCATGAACGCGAGGTAGTTTTTCATGTCGTCGTCGTTCACCCAGGCGGGATCGCTGGGCAGCTTGACGAACGCCGTCGAGATCACACCAACAGACTTGTCGAGCCCGGCCGGCGCCAACACCGTGCTGATCCCGGCCGATGCGTTGACCACGAGGTGCAGCGGCTTCCAATCGAGGTCATGGACCTTGCGAATCGCCTGGGTGGCGAACTTGGGCGTGCTGATGTTGATGAGCACATCCGCCTTCGAGGCCTTGAGTGTGATGATCTGCGACTCGATCGTCGGATCCGTCGTCTCGTAGCTCTGCTCCGCGACCAGAAGTTTCCTGCCCTTTTCGCCCAGGGCGTGCTTCAGACCGTGCAGGTGGTCCTTGCCGAAATCGTCGTTGGGATAGATGACCGCGATCTTCGCATCGGGCCGGTGCTTCAGGATGTAGTCGGCGTAGATCTTCTGCTCGATCTGATACGAAGGATAGAGCGGCATGGTCCATGGGAACCTTGCCGTGTCGTTGAACTTCGAGGCACCGGTCGAGATCATCAGCTGCGGCACCTGCTTGGTGTTGAGGTACTTGTGGACCGCCGTGTTGGTGGGCGTGCCGACGGTGGCGAAGATCAGCAGCACCTGGTCCTGCTCGACCAGCTTGCGCGTCTGCTCCACCGTCTTGGGCGGGCTGTAGGCGTCGTCCAATGAAAGGAAGTTCACCTGCCGCCCGTTGATGCCGCCCTCGCTGTTGAGCCTCTTGAAATAGGCCGCAAGGCATCGGCCGCCGACGCCATAGGCCGAGACCGGCCCGCTATACGGGATGGTGTGGCCGATCTTGATCTCGGTGTCAGACACGCCAGGACTGTACTTTTTCTCATCGGCGAACGCCGCCGACTGGGTCGCGCCAACCAGCGCGCACAGCAACGCGAGGAACCGGGTCTTCATGACGTCCTCCCTTGTTTGCAGGCGGTGGGCGCATCTAATCCATCAGGACCCATTTCTGGCCGTCGAAGCGCTGCAGGCGCAGCGTCTGGTAGGCGGCGACATCCTGCGGCGTCGTGCTCAGGCTGATGCCCGGCAGCAGCATCGGCGGCCGCAGGCCCTGGAGGCTCTTGGCCACCGTCATGATGTTGTCGCGCGTCAGCTTGTCGCCGGCGCGCTGCAGCACATGCTGCAGCACCGATGCCGCCAGGTAGCCCATGGCGCAGAACGCATCGTCGGGTGAATCCTGCGCATCCCACTTCTTCATGAAGGCGACGTAGGCCTTGACGTCCTCGTCCTGCGCCCACGCCGGATCGCTGGGCGTCTTGATGAAGGCGGCCGTGATCAGGCCGACGGAATTGTCCAGCCCAGCCGGCGTCAGCACCGAGCTGATCGAGCTCGAGGCATTGACCACCAGGTGCAGCGGCGCCCAGCCGATGTCGCGCGCCTTGCGGATGGCCTGGGCCGCGAACTTCGGCGTGCTGATGTTCACGAACACCGTGGCGCCCGAGGCCTTGAGCGCGATGATCTGCGAATCGATGGTGGGATCGGTGGTCTCGTAGCTCTGCTCGGCCACCAGCAGCGTCTTGCCCTTCTCGCCCAGCGCCTGCTTCAGGCCATGCAGATGGTCCTTGCCGAAATCGTCGTTGGGATAGATGACAGCGATCTTGGCGTCAGGTCGGTGCTTGAGAATGTAGTCGGCGTAGATCTTCTGCTCGAGGTGATAGGAAGGATAGAGCGGCGTCGTCCACGGGAACTTCGCCACGTCGTTGAACTTCGAGGCGCCGGTCGAGATCATCAGGTGCGGCACCTGCTTGGTGTTGAGATACTTGTGGATCGCCGTGTTGGTGGGCGTCCCTACGGTCCCGAAGATCAGCAGCACCTGGTCCTGCTCGACCAGCTTGCGCGTCTGCTCCACCGTCTTGGGCGGGCTGTAGGCATCGTCCAGCGAGATGAAGTTCACCTGCCGCCCGTTGATGCCGCCCTCGCTGTTGATCTTCTTGAAATAGCCGGCGATCGCCCGCCCGCCCGATCCGTACGCCGAAACCGGACCGCTGTACGGCATC
>Ga0187894_10004675_pt1 | contig 14530 bp, 12 predicted proteins | sample GBC1701081metaG_FD_136650 | JGI IMG/M metagenome (GOLD analysis project Ga0187894, IMG submission 136650) | White microbial mat communities from a lava cave in the Kipuka Kanohina Cave System on the Island of Hawaii, USA - GBC170108-1 metaG ...
CTCCCAGGCCTCTCGTCGAGGGTCGTCGCCGAACATGTTGACCATGAGACTCAAGAAGGTGGCGTTCCAAACCAGTTCCTCGGAGCCGCTGTCACCCGGAGTCAGGATCTTGCCCTCGCTGTCTCGGTAATAGCGGATGGGTACCGCCATCAGCCGCTCCGCTTCGTAGTCGGCCATGGCCACGACCAGGTCGGTCTCGGCTGGCGCCAGATGAGGCCAGAGCAGCCAGGCGGCCAGCATCACGGGCGCCGCCAAGTTGGTGCTGTCGGTGCCGTGGGGCACGGGTGAAGAACCGCCCCAAAGGCCGCCGTTGGCCTGGTTGGACCGGGCCACGCCCACGATGAGGCGAATGGTGCGGCGCAGCACGTCGTCGGGGGTGGCAACGGCGGCAGCGGTATCGCCGGCGGCCGGCTCACCGCCGGGAAAGAACGTGTCAGCGTAGGCCCCGGTGGCCAGGGCCACCGCGCAGGTTTCTGCGTAGGCCCCGAGCGGTCGAACCTCGACATTGCGCCGGCTGCGGGGGACGATGAAGCCGGCAAGGCGGTCATAGCCCCGGTCCGCATACCAAGTCTCCATCCCGTAACGGCAGGCCTGAGCGACAAAGGTGGCCCACTGCTCCGAGCGCGGATCCTGCGGGGGCGGCCGCAGGAAGCGTGACGTGTCTATGCCGGTCACCCTGGGGACCGGCGGCGGGACCCGGTCGGGTTGTCCCAGCAAACCCGCCACCATCAATACCACCAGAAGAGCCCCGAGCGCAGGGCCACGGCCGAAACGGGGCGACAAACTATTCGATGACGGCCAGTACGTCGCCCGCTTCGACGGTCTGACCCGGGGCCACCGCCAGCGACGTAACGGTGCCAGCCCGATCGGCCTCCACCTCGTTCTCCATCTTCATGGCTTCGAGAGTACAGATGGTCGCACCGGACTCCACGGCATCGCCCACGGCCACCGCCACTGCCACGATGGTCCCCTGCATGGGCGCAACGACGGAGGCGTCTCCTGAAGCCGCTGCCGCCCCGGGGCTGCGTCGCCCGGTTCTACGGCTTCGCCCCGGCCGACCGCCTTCTCGGCCCGAAGCGGCGTCGGGCCTGCCGCCGGCCAGATCGGCCGGCAGCCACACGGCCACGGGGTAGCGCCGACCGGCCACCTCCACTTCCAGGGCCCGGCGCACCGGGGACTGGGTCTTATCGCCTCCGGGGGGCGCTGCGACGGCCGGCGAACCCTTCAAATCGGAGAAGTCCAGACGCTCTTCGACCCACCGGGTGGAATGCGTTCCGGCGATGAAGTCGGGGTGCTCCAGGATGCGTAGGTGGGCCTCGATATTGGTGGCGACCCCCTCGATGGTTATTTCCCGTATCACCCGCAGCATCCGGCGCCGGGCTTCTTCTCGATCTCGGCCCCAGGAAAGGACTTTGGCGATGAGGTTGTCGTAGTGCTGACTGACGGTGTCGCCTTCGCCGTAGCCGGCGTCGATACGGACCCCGAAGCCGCCTGGGCGCGAGAAGCGGGTGAGGCGACCCGGCGAGGGCAAGAAGCGGCCTCCGGCCACGTTCTCGGCGTTGACCCTGCACTCGATGGCGTGGCCGCGGGGTTCGATGGTTCCCTGGGTGAACGACAGGGCCTCGCCCGCAGCCACCCCCAACTGCTCGGCCACCAGATCGAATCCGCACACCAGCTCGGTCAGGGGGTGCTCCACCTGGAGGCGGGTATTCATCTCCAGAAAGAAGTACTCGCCGTCTTGGTAGAGGAACTCGACCGTCCCAGCGTTTACGTACCCGCAGGCGGCCACGATGGCCAGTGCGTCGGCTCCCATACGTTGGCGGACATCGTCGGCCAGGCCGGGGGCGGGCGTCTCCTCGATCAGTTTCTGATGGCGGCGCTGACTGGAACAGTCGCGCTCTCCCAACCACACGGCGCCACCGTGGGAGTCAGCGAAGACCTGAACCTCCACGTGGCGGGGCCAATCCAGATACCGCTCCAGGTAGACCTCGTCGCGGCCGAAGTAGGCCAGACCTTCGCGCCGGGCTGAATCCAGGGCGGCGGGGACGCCAGCGGGTGTCTCCACCACCTTGAGACCCCGACCGCCGCCGCCGAAGGCGGCTTTGATAGCTATGGGCCAACCGTGGGCCTGGCCGAAGGCGACCACCTCATCGGCGGAGATGACCGGGGTGTTGGTGCCGGCCACCATGGGGACCCCGGCAGTCTCGGCCACCCGTCGGGCCGACAGCTTGTCGCCCATGATTTCCACCGCCTCGGGCGGCGGCCCCACGAAAGTGGCCCCCGCCGCCTCGACGGCACGTGCGAAATCCACGTTCTCCGAAAAGAACCCATAGCCCGGGTGTACGGCATCGGCTCCGCTGCGGCGCAGGGCGTCGAGGATGGCGTCGGTGTTCAAGTAGCTGTCGGCGGGCGCCTCACCCCCTATCGCATAGGCCTCGTCGGCGAGGCGGACGTGCAGCGAGCTGCGGTCCAGGTCGGAATAGACGGCCACGGTGGGAATGCCCAGTTCGCGACACGCCCGGATCACCCGGACGGCGATTTCGCCCCTATTGGCCACCAGCACCTTGGCAAACATGTCCCCCTATGGTGCTGGGGTGCCGGGATCGACGCCAGCCCATTGCGGATCGGGGCCGCTAGGGACCGACGCTCCGGGCGATTCCGCCGCCGCCCAAGCGCGGCGCTGCGGTCCGTCGTGGCGCATCCGATGGGTTCAGCGGGTGGCCTCCACCCAGGCTGAAGTGCTGGCTGCCGCCCGGGTGGGGGCGGCGCCGGGAATGGTTTTGGTGGCTGATTACCAGACGGCGGGAGCCGGTCGTCGCGGTCGGCGCTGGGAGAGCCCCGCCGGTGCCAGTCTGATCGTCTCGGTACTGGCGAAGGCCCCGAACATTGGTCTGGTGCCCATGGCCGCAGGTCTGGCTGCGCGCGACGCCTGCGACGGCCACGCAGAGTCGACTGGTGTAACACTCAAGTGGCCCAACGACCTGGTGGCGCCAGGGGGCGCGAAGGTGGGTGGGGTCCTGGCCGACGTGGTGGGGCCGACCACCGACACCGCCGCGCTGGTGGTGGTGGGCTTGGGCATCAACGTGGACTGGCCGGGCGACCTGCCGGATGGGGCCACCGATCTGCGCCGGTTGGGAGCTGTGGGCGTGGACAGGCGCGCGCTGCTGGATGCCTTCTTGAGCGCTCTGGACCGGCGCTTACGCCAGGAGGCCGCCGCGCTGGCGGGCGATTACCGAGCGGCATGCGTGACCATCAGCCAGGAAGTGTCGGTGCGGCTGGCCGGTGGTGGTGGTGGTGATACCGGCGTGCTGCGCGGTCGGGCGGCGGACGTGGACGACGACGGATCCCTCGTGGTCGTCGACCTCGAGGGAAAGTCGCGTCAGATCACCGCCGGCGACGTCGTCCATCTGCGCCCCTGGCGGGACAGCCCGTGACACGATGCCTCCTCGTCAATTCAAGGTTTACGGATCAACGTCGGCGGCCATTACATCGGCGAAGGCCAGCGCCGCCGCCGTGGTCAGAGGTCCCGCAACCAGCGGAAAAGCCGTGCCGTCCACGGCGCGGATGGGCTGGATTTCCCGGGTGCTGGACGTGAGGAAGGCCTCCTCCACCCCGGCCAGGGCGTCGGCCGGAACGTCTTCTTGCGCCACATTCACCGCCTCGCACACCAGTGCCCGGGTCACGCCGGCCAGGCATCCAGCCGATAACGGCGGGGTGTAGAGGCGGCCCCCGATAGCCACGAAGAGGTTGCTGCCGGTGCCCTCGCACAGATTCCCGACCGTGTTGGCCAAGATGGCCTCCCCCGCATTGCGGGCCTGGGCGTAGGCCAGGGCCAGCACGTTCTCCCCGTAGGAAATCGACTTGATCCCAGCCAGGGCGCCCCGCTCGTGGCGTGGCCATGGGGCCATGACCACATCGACGGAGGCCGGGCCTGATTTCGCAGGAAGGCCACCGCTCGCCGGCCCACAGGCCACCATCAAAGTGGGTTTCAGATCTGCCCGATCCGAGGCCATGGGCCCCGGTCCGGCCGTGAGCGTGATCCGCATTCGGCCCTCGCTCAATGCGTTGGCCTCGATCACCTGGGCCATTGCCCGGCGCAGGACCTCCGCGTCGGGGACTGCCAGTCCCATGCCCGTGGCCGACGCCGCCAGGCGTTCAAGATGGCGCCGAACGGCAAAGGGAGTCCCCCCGTAGATCCGTAGGGTTTCGAACACCCCGTCGCCGGTGAGCAGGCCGTGGTCGAACGGAGAGATTCCGGAGTTACCCTCGGTTCTCAGGGAACCATTGATCCAGACCTGGGCCTCGGGCCGAGGCGGGTCGTCGGAAATCGCTGCGGTCCTCATGGCACTCGCTTACCCCCTGGTCGGCCGCCTCCATCAGGCGTGCCACCTTCAATTCGGTTTCCAACCATTCCGCCTCGGGATCTGAACCCCAGGTGATCCCAGCGCCGGTACCCAGGTGCAGCCGGCCCCCATCGGTCCAAAAGGTGCGGATAGCCACGTTCAAGTCACCGCATCGCCGATCCGCGTCCACCCAGCCGATGGCGCCGCAATACAGGCCCCGAGGGACCGATTCGAGGCGCGCGATGGACTTCAGGGCGGCCACCTTTGGGGCACCTGTGACCGAACCAGGGGGAAACGTGGCTGCCAGCAGGTCGGCCCACCCGGCCCCCGACCTCAACCGTCCGGCAACGGTACTGACCAGGTGGACCAGGCCGGGATGGGATTCAACCCGACACAGCGACGGGACCGTCACCGAGCCGTATTGGCAAACCCGTCCCAAGTCGTTGCGCATGAGATCCACGATCATCACGTTCTCGGCGGTGTCCTTGGGACCCAACTGCGAGGCGGTGCTGGCCGTGCCTTTGATGGGTTCGGACATCACGACGTCGCCGTCGCGGGCCAGAAACCGTTCGGGCGAGGCGCAGACCACGTGAAGCCCGGCGGCCGGAAGCTCCACCACTGCGGCGTGTGGGGCGGGGTTGATGGCGGTCACGTACTTGGCCAGGGTGGTCAACGCGAAGTGAGGTGGCAGCGCCGCGCTGAGGCGTCGGCAGAGATTCACCTGGTAATAGTCCCCGGCCGCAATGGCCTGGCGTAGCTCCTGAGCAGCCCCGATGTATTGGAGGCGAGACAGGCTGCTCGACCAGGTCAGACGGATCGGAGGGGATGCAGTCGGACCGCCCCGCTGGGGCGCCGGGGCCCAGAAAAGGGCGGCGGGAGCCGGCGCCGCTTCCACTACGGCAAAGCGGGCACACGTGGGAGGCGAATCGAACGGGATAACCACCACCCAAATACCGGTGGAGTCCAAAGCGGCAAGGTCGCTGGTCAGCTCTTCGAGGCCGGTGAACAGCCACCCACCAACCACCGCCCAATCGGACTGCCCGCTCTCAGGGCCGCTCGGGCCCGGGGGCCGCGGATATCCGGGGCGACGGTATTCGAGCCCTGGGGACGGGGGCCGACGTGTCACCGCCGTCAGCGTACCGACGACAAGTGCCTGCCTGGGCGAGCCGGATGGCGGTAGCTTCACCAGTCGTGACTGCGCCACCTGACCAGCGGATACGACGGTCGGTCGGCGGCGGGGGCGGGGGACCCGGCTCGGGCCGCCCCCGCCCGCCCGTTACCTGGGGCCATCGGGTTATGCAGGCTGCCATCGTCTTGCTCTTGCTGAGCGTGGTGATCGCGGCGGCCGCCCTGTTCTATATCCGCAGTCAGGTAGCGGAAATCAATCGGGTGGCGATCGCCGAGCTGGACAACGGTGTAGCCGCCGGCGAAGCCATGAACGTCCTTTTGGTGGGTTCCGACAGCCGGGAACGGGTGAGCGGGGATTTGGCCGAACAGACCGGAAAGACATCGGTCCAAGGCCGGCGCAGCGACACAATCATGGTGTTGCGGATCGACCCCGGCCAGGGCAAGGCCATGATCCTTTCGATCCCGCGGGACCTGTACGTGACCGTCGCCGGGACGGGACGTAAGGACCGAGTCAATTCGGCCTTCAGTCTCAGTGGCGCCACCGGACTGGTGGCCACCGTGGAATCCGCGCTCGGTATTTCCATCAACCACTACGTCGAAGTTGATTTCGTGGGCTTTCGAGACATCGTCGACGCCGTGGGGGGGGTCAAGGTGTATGTGCCGGCGCCGGCGCGGGACCGCTACAGCGGTTTGAGCCTGTCCGCGCCGGGATGTATACGCCTCAACGGAACCCAGAGTCTGGCCTGGGTGCGAAGCCGTTATTACGAAACCATGGTAGGAGGACGGTGGCGAGCCGATCCCACCAGCGACATCGGGCGCATCGGTCGCCAACAGGACTTCATCCGCCGAATGATGCGCACCGCGGTTGATGCGGGCTTGACCAACCCGGTCAAGCTCAACCGCCTGGTGGGCATCGGCGTGCGTGACGTCACGCTCGATGTCGGAATGTCCACCAAGGACGTCATCACGATCGCCCGAAGCTTCCGGTCATTCGACCCCACCACCGTGGACATGGTGACGTTGCCAACGCGGACGACCTCGGTCCGAGGGGCCTCGGTCGAGATACTCCTCGAAGACCAGGCCAAGCCCTTGATCGACCGACTCAATGGCGTCGGCGTCGCCCCTGCGGGGGTGAGCCCAGCGCCCTCGTCGGTGCCGGCCCCCGCCAGTTCGCCTTCAACCACGACGCTTGATCCGGCGGCCAGCTGCTAGCAGCTTTGCCGAACCCTGGGCGTAGTTTGACTGCGCAGAGTCATTTGCCGCAGTCCTGACCGCGGTCGTCGTTAGGCTCCGCGATTGTGAAGATTGGGCCGGCATCTCGTTCTAAAACCCGCGTGCCTCCCGAACTGGACGCCGTGGGCCGATTCGGACGGGACCGCGACGACGCCCAGGACGACCGGGAGGGGCCACTGCGCCACCCGTGGGACTCAAATGATCCTGCCTCCGGCCCAGACAACGACGACGGAGGCCACTTTGGTTCCCTGCCCGACCCCGACCGCTACTTCACGCAACCCGCCCCGAACGAAGCCCTCCCCCCTCGCCGTTTGCGCCGGGCTTCGGTCTCGGCCCCGGATAACCGTTCCCAAACCTGGGATGGTCCACGTCCCCTGTCTGGGCCGCTTCTGACCGGGCCGCGTCCGCCGGGTCAGCCTCTTTCGGAGCCGCTTGTGTCGGGGTCGCCTCGCTCCGGGCCGCCCCGTATCAGCGAAGCCCGGGCCCGAGTCCTTCGTCAGCGCCGCCGACGGCGGCGCATAATCATGGTGGCCACCGCAGTTCTGTCGGTAGCGACCCTGGTCATCAGTTCGGGGTATGTCTTATTGCGCCGCCGCCTCGACCGGATCACCCGTATACCGGTGGCCGGCCTGGCGCCTCGCCGAGCCGGCGAGGCGTTCAACCTGGTGTTGGTCGCAACCGATGCCGGCGAGGCGCGCGCAGTGATGGTGCTCGAAACCGACGCCCGGCGGCGGCGTAGTTCCGTGGCCGTAGTTCGCAATGATCAAGACTTTGTCGCCATTTCCAACCCCATCGTGGGGGCCGCCGCGGGCGACACTGCGCCAGTTATCTTTGCTCGGGGCGGCCCTTCTGAGTTGGTGGACACGCTGACGGCCCGACTGGGGATGGTGTTCCACCATTACGCCGAGGTGAGCATCGACCAGATCGGGTCAATTGTCGACACCGTCGGGGGAGTTGAGGTAGGAAGTCCCGGCCCCTGTCGGCGCCTCGATGGCGCCGATGCGGTCGGATTGCTCCGGGCTCGCGCAGATGGTGACGTCGAGTCTGCGGATCTGGTCGAAAGTGCTGACCTCGTGGCAGGAACAGTCGCCGCAGCCACGGCCACCACGGTGTTCTCCGACTTCGGGCAGTTCCGGCGGCTGGTCAGTTCCAGCCTGGAGGAGGTCATCTTCGATTCGGCTCTCACCAACCGGGATCTGACCGCCATGGCCGTGGGTTTCTCAGGACCGGGAGGAACCGAGTTGCGGCTGGCTGACACCAGCGCCGAGGTCGAGGGCCCCTCTGCAGAGGGCGGGCGGCCCGCGCCGGCCGACACCAAGGTCCGGGTCCTCAACGGGACCGGGGTGGACGGAGCGGCGGCGAGGGCGGCCGAGGAGCTGAGGGCGGGCGGATATGAGGTGTCGGCCACTGGAGACGCAGGGTCTTCCTTTGGCGCCACCACGGTTCGCTATGCCGCTGGGAAGCGGGCTTCGGGTGAAGCACTGGTCGGACGGCTGCAAAACGCCATCCTGGGCGAAGAGGACCCCGGCCTGATCGATGCCGACGTGGCCGTGATCGTCGGCGAGGACTTCGCCGGCCTGAGCCCAGCGGTGAACGTGGCCCCGACGCCCGTGCCGGCCGAGCCCGAGCCTCCTACCCAATCCGTCAGGCGCGCTTGCCCCTGAGGCCTCCTAGTCTGGGGCCATGAGGTTATTGGTTACCGGCGGCGCCGGGTTCATCGGGTCCAACTTTCTGCGCTACTGGCGCCAAGTTCATCCCGAGGACCATCTGGTCGCGTTCGACCTGCTTACCTATGCCGGTAACCGGGCCAACCTGGACGGAATCGAACCCCCGGTCACATTCGTCCAGGGCGACATCTGCGATCTGGGTACCGTCGAGGCGGCGCTGGCCGATCATCACATCGACGTGGTCGTGAACTTTGCAGCCGAGAGTCACAACTCATTGGCCATCATCGAACCGGGGCGCTTTTTTCGCACGAATGTGCTGGGGACCCAGACGATGTGCGAAGCGGCACGCCGCCGGGGCGTGGCGCGTTTTCATCACGTGTCGACCTGCGAGGTCTACGGCGATCTTGCATTGGACAGCACCGAGCTGTTCACAGAATCTTCGCCCTACCGGCCTCGCACGCCCTACAACGCCTCCAAGGCGGGCGCCGACCACGCTGTCCGTGCGTACTCCGAGACGTTCGGTCTCCCCATCACCATCACCAACTGCGCCAACAACTACGGCCCCTACCAGTTCCCCGAAAAGGTCCTGCCTCTTTTCTGCGTCAACGCCCTCGACCACCGGCCGTTGCCGCTGTACGCCTCCACCGAGAATCGGCGCGAATGGATCCACGTTGCCGATCACTGCCGGGCTATCGACTTGGTGCTCCACGACGGGGTGGTGGGCGAGACCTACCACGTAGGCACCGGCGTGGAGGCCAGCATCACGCAGATCGCGGATGGGGTTCTGGGGGCCCTGGGTCGGCCGGACACTCTGAAGACCATCGTTGCGGATCGCCCCGGCCACGACCGCCGCTACGTCCTGGACTGGTCCAAGATCCAACGCGAACTGCGCTGGCAGCCAGCGGTGAGTTTCGACCAGGGTCTGGCCGAAACAGTGAAGTGGTACGCCGACAACCGGGCCTGGTGGGAGCCCTTGCTGGCGCGGGCGCCGGTGGCAGAACACTCGGCCTGGGCCCCCACGGTCCCGGCCCCTTTGACGGGCGCAGTCGCGGGGCCGACACAATGAGAGTCGCGGTAACCGGCGCCGGGGGACAGCTGGGCCGCGAGCTGATGCAAGCTCATGCTGCCTGGGGTCATAACGTCACTGGCTGGGTTCATTCGTCCGCCCCGGGCGACCCCGCAAACCAAGTGGTCGTGGACGTGACCAGCCGCGATCAGGTTCTGGTCGCAGTGGCCGAACTCGAGCCAGACGTCATTGTGCACACAGCAGCTTGGACTGATGTGGACGGCTGCCAACAGGACCCCCAGCGAGCCATGGCCGCCAACGGGCTCGGCACCAGAAATGTGGCCGAGGCCGCCCGTCTGGTCGGTGCCCGCGTCTGTTATGTATCCACTGATTACGTCTTCGACGGTGGCGGCGATTCCGGGGGTCCCGGTGCCGGGAGAATCGACTGTCGGCCGGGCGGCGGGGTGGACGGGGGCTACTGGGAGGCCGATACCCCCAATCCCCTTTCGGTCTACGGCCGAACCAAGCTGGCCGGCGAAGCCGAGTTGGATCCCGGCGCCACCGTGGTCCGGACCTCCTGGGTGTGTGGTCGTCATGGTCGCAACTTTGTGCGCACCGTCCTCGGCCGCACGGGTCAGGGCATCGCCATGAAGGTGGTCGATGATCAGTTCGGGTGTCCCACCTTCGCCGACGACCTGGCTGCGTTGATCTGTCGGCTGGTCGCCGAGCGTCGTCCCGGTCTTTTCCATGTCACCAACCAGGGCTACACGTCGTGGTTCGGTCTGGCTTGCGAGACGGTGGCCGCCGCCGGGTTGGACGAGTCCTTGATCACCTCGATATCGACCGATGATCTGGTGCCGGCCCGGCCGGCACCCCGCCCCCGATGGTCGGTCCTGGACAACGCTGCATTACGTGCCAGCGGCCTTCCCGAGCTGTCCGACTATCACGAGCCGCTGGAGCGGCTGGTCAAGGAGCTGTGTAACTCATGAGCACCATTGCCGTCGTCGGGACGGGCTATGTCGGCCTCACCAGCGGGGCCTGTTTCGCCCACCTGGGCCACCGGGTCATCTGCGCTGATGTCGTGGCCGAGAAGGTGGAATCGCTCCGGCGCGGCGAGGTCCCGATCCTCGAAGCCGGTCTGCCCGAGATGGTCGCCCAAGGCCTGGCGAGTGGTCGGCTCACGTTCGTGCTGGGCGCTGCCAACGCAGTGCCGGGGGCCGAGTTCGTTTATCTGTGCGTCCCCACGCCTCAGGGCGAGGACGGATCGGCCGACCTTTCCTACATCCGGGCCGCGGCGGCCGAGATATCTCCCTTGCTTGAGCCGGGCTCCGTGGTGGTCAACAAGTCGACGGTGCCGGTGGGATCGACGAGGGCAGTGGAGGAGGTATTGGGCCGGGGTGACGTCAGCGTCGTTTCCAACCCGGAATTTCTCCGAGAGGGGTCTGCCGTGCATGACTGCCTGCACCCCGACCGCATCGTGGTGGGCGGCGACGACCAGGCCGCCGCCGCCCGGGTCGCCGGCCTTTTCACTTCCTTGGGTGCGCCCGTCCTCATCACCGATCCGGCGTCGGCCGAAACCATCAAGTACGCCTCCAACGCTTTCCTCGCCGCCAAGATCTCGTTCGTGAACGCCGTGGCCAACATTTGCGAGTCGGTAGGCGCAGACGTGCGCGATGTCTTGTTGGGGATGGGCTACGACCGCCGAATCGGTTTTGAGTTCATGAAGCCCGGGCCCGGCTTCGGCGGGAGCTGTTTTCCCAAGGACACCAATGCCCTCATCCGCATCGCCGAGGACGCCGGTTACGACTTCGGCCTCCTTCGCAGCGTGGTGGAAGTGAACAACCAGCAGTTTTCCCGGGTGACCGCCAAGGTCAAGGCCCAGGTGGGGGGCTTTCTCGAGGGAATGACGGTGGCGGCCTGGGGTCTCACCTTCAAAGCCCTTACCGACGACCTGCGCATGTCACCGGCACTGGAGGTCATCGGCCAACTTCGCGCCCAGGGGGCGGTGGTAAGGGCGTTCGATCCGGCCGTCCACCACGGTCCCTCGGCCGCGAGCCCCGACGACACTCGTTTAGCCGGCATCGAAATCTGTAGCGATCCCTACGCGGCCTGCGAAGGCGCCTCCGTGCTGGTCGTGCTCACCGAGTGGTCCGAGTTCCGCCGCCTCGACTTCAACAAGGTGGCCGGCCTGATGGCGGCGACCAACGTGGTCGATGCCCGCAACCTGCTCGACCCGGCGGGCCTGCGCCGCCGCGGGTTCAACTACTGCGGTATCGGGCGATGAGAACGCTGTCGGTAATCGTTCCCGTCTTCGACGAGCGGTCAACCGTGGCCGAGATCGTGCGCCGGATGCGCCGGGTCGATCTGCCTGTAGAGGTGGAGATCATTATGGTCGATGACGGCTCTACCGACGGCACCGAGAAGATTCTTTCGGCCCTGGAGGACTCGACCCTGGCCGTGGTACGCCACCCTGTCAACCGGGGCAAGGGCGCCGCTATCCGCAGCGGCCTGGCCGCCGCACGCGGCGATCTGATCCTCATCCAAGACGCCGACTTGGAGTACGACCCCGACGACTGGGAAAAGCTGCTGCGACCGGTGCTGAAGGGCCGGGCGTCGGTGGTCTACGGGAGCCGCTTGGCCGGCGAAGGAGCGGGGGGATCATTGTCCAACGTGGCCGCCAACCGGCTGTTGTCGTTGGCCACCAACGTTCTCTACGGCACCAGCCTTTCGGATATGGGCTCGTCGCTGAAGCTGTTCGAACGCCGGGTGCTCGACGGGATCACGATCGAATCCGACCGTTTCGACTTCGAACCGGAGATCACGGCCAAGATTTTGCGGGCCGGTCATCGCATCTATGAAGTGCCGATCTCGCATGCCAAGCGTCCGGCCGACGAGGGTCGCAAGTTCGCCTGGCAGGACAGCGTGCGGGCCCTGGGCACCCTGGTGCGCCACCGCCGTGGGTGAGCCGGTCCGTGGAGAATCAACCCCGCGTCAGCGACCGGCAGGCTGAGGCTCAGTGCGCTAGCGCTGCCATCGTCAACTACAACGCCCGCGATCATCTGGTCGCCTGTGTACGCAGCCTCAGGCGCGAGGGGGTGGGGGAAATAGTCGTGGCCGACAATTCCTCCCGGGACGGTTCCGAGGCGGCGTTGGCCCGATCCGACTCCGAGGCCCGATGGCTTCCAACCGGGGCCAACCTGGGTTTCGGCGCAGCGGCCAACCGAGCAGTGGCGGCCACCACCGGGCCTTATGTGCTGGTCCTCAACCCCGATACGGTGATTCACCCCGGAACTATCGCGGCCTTGACCGCCGCCCTCGACGCGGAACCCAGACTGGCTGCGGTGGGGCCGCAAATGGACAATCCGGACGGTTCGGTCTATCCGTCGGCGCGTCGGTTCCCCGATCTTGTCACTGCCACGGGACACGCCTTCGTCGGCCTGATTCGTCCGGACAACCGCTTTACCCGCCGCTACCGCATGCTCGACACCGATCCCGATCGGGCCGCCGCTGCCGCCGGGGGTACCTCCCCGGTGGACTGGGTATCGGGCGCGGCGATGATGGTGAGGCGCAGTGCGTTCGAGGCCGTCGGCGGGTTCGACCCCAGCTATTTCATGTACGTGGAGGATGTGGACCTTTGTTGGCGGTGGCGGCAGGCCCAGTGGCTCGTGGGCTATACGCCGGCGGGCCGGGTAACCCACGCCGTCGGCGCCTCCAGCCGGCAGGTGCCCTACCGGATGATCGCGGCTCATCACCGGTCCCTGCTGCGCTTTGCCGTACGGACCACCACAGGTGCGCAACGCCTGTTGTTGCCTGCTGTGGCGGTCGGACTCGCAGTACGGACGGTGGCCGCCTGGGTCACCCACCGCTTCGCGTAGCGGCGCCTCACGCCCACTGAGGTCGATGCCGAAATCAGATGACGCGCCGCCAGGCGACGGACCACTGGTCCACTAGGTTCAGGCAATGGGCAAGGCATCTACCAACAAAAAGGTGGCAAAGGCGGCGGGAACCGGCGGTGGCCGAACCCGGCGGGGGGGTTCGTCGATGCTGTTCCCCTCCGTCATGGCCGTCGTGGTCATCCTGGGCCTAGCCCTGGTAGTGGTATCGCGGGGAGACAAGGCCGAAGCCGACAACACGCCTCCGCGTGCCGGCGCCGACCACTGGCACGCCGCGATCGGCTTTTACGTGTGCGGGAACTTCCTGCCTAACGTCACCGATCAGAACGATCCTCGGGGCATTCACACCCACGGAGACGGCGTGGTGCACATCCATCCCTTCACCGACCGCTCCGGCGGACGCAACGCCACGCTCGGCGTGTTCTTCGAGGCCATCGAGGCCAAGGTGACCGCGTCGAGCCTCCGGATTCCAGGAACACCCGAAAAGAAAAACGGCCAGAAGTGCGACGGGCGGCAGGCCGAAGTACAAACCGTCACCTGGGACTTCGACGGTCCGCCCGAGGCCAAACCCACGCCGTTCGAGGGCGACCCCAGCGCCTTGAAGCCGTCGGATCGCTCGTTGGTCACCGTGGCCTTCATGCCCAAGGGAACCGAGATCCCCCGGCCACCTTCGGCCGATCAGCTCAACAAGCTGACCGACATCGCCCCGGCGCAGCCGCCGCCCTCGCCACCTGGCGAGGCAGAGGTTCTGCCTCCGCCCGGCGAAGGAGAAGCTCCGCCTCCTCCCGGGGAACCGGGCGGAGCGCCCCCCGAGGGTTCCGTCGTCCCGGCGCCGAACGCCGACAACCCGACCGTCTCCACCGCCCCCGATTCCTCGCCCGGGTCGGTGCCCGCCCCGCTCGGTTGAGAGCGATCGTTCTGTTGGGGGGCCAGGGCACCCGGCTGCGCCCCCTCACCCTGTTCTCGCCCAAACAGGCTCTGCCCATCGCGGAGGAGTCGATGATCGCCCGGGTGCTGGCCCACCTTGAGGCCCACGGGATCACCGAGGCCGTTTTGTCCCTCGGCTACCGCCCCGACGCTTTCGTGGAGCTTTTCCCAACGGCGCAGGCCGGAGGTGTAGCGCTCACCTACGTTGTGGAGCCTGAACCGCTGGACACCGCCGGGGCGATCGCCTTTGCGGCCGACGCGGCGGGTATCGAGTCCACCTTTGTAGTGGTCAACGGCGACGTCCTCACCGATCTGGACGTGAGCGCCATGGTC
>Ga0187894_10004676_pt1 | contig 14529 bp, 16 predicted proteins | sample GBC1701081metaG_FD_136650 | JGI IMG/M metagenome (GOLD analysis project Ga0187894, IMG submission 136650) | White microbial mat communities from a lava cave in the Kipuka Kanohina Cave System on the Island of Hawaii, USA - GBC170108-1 metaG ...
AAGAAGAAACTAAACGCAGAGGACGCAGAGAACGCAGAGAAAAAAGGTGAATGGAGTCACTCTCCATCCACCTTCATAATCTCTGCGATCTTCGCGATCTCTGCGTTGAAATTCTTATTTAACGTCCGCGATCAGAATGTCGATGTCAGCTTGCGGCACGAGCAGATCGAGCGTAACCTCGTTTGCGCGAACGCCGAATTTTGCAGCCTTTATCATGCGTGCATAAACTCGCTGATCGGTGCGTTTCGAACCGCCGAGAACGGCGCCGCCCAGTATTTGCAGGCCTTCGAGCGTGGATTTCAAACCTTCGGCTTGTTCGGGTTTGACGGTTTGAGCGGTAAGTTGAAGCGATGTGCCGACGGCGGCGACATCGACCGAGCCGGACAAATATCTGATCGAATCGACATTCTTGCCAAGCTCGTCGTTATCGAGCGGAAGAAATTTTGACGTGCCGTTTGGCGTCTTGATCGCAAAGCCCATCACCGAACCTGCACGCTGTGCGAGCATCGTCGTCAGATCGCTCGAAACACGCGTATTCGCTTCGAGCGTTTCGGTCACGCGTTTGAAACTGCCGAGCACGAGCGTGTTGTTGTCGAGCGTCGAGACGGCGATCTCCTTGGTCAGACCGTCGAGCGCCTTATTCATCATGTCGGTGGTTTTCGATTTTGTCGTCTGCGAAGTTTTTTGCATCACGTCCTTTGCCGTGAAAACAAAAACGGTGCGTCCGTTAATTTTTTCTTCGCGATAATTTCCTTTCGACGCGAGTTTTGCGATGCTAATGAGAGCACCCGCATTGATGTCGCCGCTCGCGATCGCGACCGTGTCAAAATCGACTTCCTTCGGCTTCACTTCTTTCATTGCAACACCGACGACGACGTTATCGAATTTGCGTAAGCTTATGCCGGTGCGATTTTCGATCTCGGTTAGTTTGGTGGTGATCTCGCCGAGTATCGGCTGATTGGCCGAGAGAACCTGCGGCATGGCGTCGTTAAAAAACCGTTTCGAATCAATCACCGCAACGCCGTCCGACGCCGGAAGCAGCGAAACCAGACGCGTGATCTGTCGCTTTTTTGCGCGCTGTTTACGAGTATCGACGTTCGCAAACGCAACAAAATTCAGCAACAAACAAGCGGCGGCGGCAAAGGCAATAAATCGTGTTTTCATCTTATAAAACCTCACAATTACGAATTGCGTAATTCTAACGATAACAGATGCGGCGAGGTTCGGGAATAGTTTGCCGGAAATAATTAGCCACAGAGAACACAGAGATTATTGAGGCAAAGCAAGATTTTTCTCCGTATCTCTGTGATCTCTGTGGCTAATTTTTCTTAACGACTTCGAACTCGAACTGTAGCTCTTTGCCGCGAATGATGTTGCTCAAATACTGCTCCCAAAATTTACGCGTCCAGCGCATTGACGGCCACTTTTGATCGAGATTTACAAGAAGCTCGATGCCCAACACTTTCCACAAAATAGCGAGCGAAACATAACATTTCAAAGGCTTTAGCTCGATGTTGGTATAAAAGTCAAACACCGCCCGACCGGGCAGAAACGTATTGAATGTGTACGAATTTATGTGGTTGCGATGCGTCGGGTCGTTCGCCCAGTCAGGATTTGTGTAATGCGGCGTGAGCAGCTTTATCCGACCGCCCGCTTTTGTAACTCGGTGAAGCTCGCCGATAAAAGCCATCACATCCGGCACGTGCTCGACGACGTGGCTGGCGACGACGAGATCGAATTCGTTATCAGCAAACGGATACGGAAATTCACCGAGATCGTGAATTACATCAGCCGCCGTGTGCGGATTATTATCGAGACCGATCGCACCTTCGGTTTTATTCGTTCCGCACCCGACATCGAGGATCTTCATTGCAGTTATATTTACCACATAGAAAGATAGAACACATAGGTAGATCAGACAATGGCATCGCATTTCGATCTATGTGCTCTATGTTTCTATGTGGTTCGATCGGCGTTTACGTTCGCTCAAGTAGAAATGCCACAGCAGACGCGCCGCGACCGAGCGATAAGGTGACCATTTTTCAGCGAGCGAAATAAATTCATCTGTCGTCGGTCGGCGTTCTAAATTCGATAACTTTTGATACGCCGCGTGGAGAGCGATGTCGCCACGCGGCATCACGTCTGCACGTAGCAGAACCATGAGCAAATAAATGTCCGCCGTCCAATTTCCGATACCTTTTAATTTTACAAGCTCGGTCTTAACTGTGTCGTCAGTCTCTTTATGAAGCCCATCGAGATCGATACGCTTCTCCAACACAGCTTCGGCCAAATGCCTAGCGTAACTCGTTTTTTGTCGGCTGAAACCGACGCGTTTTAACTCCGCATCTGTTGAATTCAATAGATTTACTGGCGAGACCTCAACGACGCGAGCAGCTAGCTTGTCAAAACACGCCTTTGCCGAAGCAAGCGAAACCTGCTGCTCCAAAATGATGTAAACCAACGTTGCAAAACCCGGCTTGCGATCCCAAAGCGGCGGTGGACCGTATGTTTGATAAACACGAGCCAATTCTGGGTGATCGGCCGCGAGCTGCATCGTCGCTTTTTTCAGCGAAGTTTTGTTTAGCTGCTTCATTGTCACCAGATCGATGGCACGGCGGACTCGTCAAACTCGATCGATTCGCCATTCGGCAGAATGTGAATAATTCTCCCGACGCCTTTAGCCCGCAGCATCGGTGCGAGCATGCCGACGCGGTGGCAATTTGCTCGCGGTGTTTTGTGGGCCGTGAGCGGTTGCGATTCCGAGCACATCAATGTCGTCCGCAATTCGGTCGCAATTTCGACAATGCGATTGACGCCCCATTCGAGATCGTCCGGTTTTGGTCGAAATTTACCGCCGGTCTCGGGCAGGTGCTCGTATCCGATGTTATGTTCCCTGAGCAATTCACTCAACGCCACGCCGTTAAAATGAGGCCACCGCGAACGCGCAAACGATCGCACATCGCAGACGAACTCGATCTCGTGCTTCTGCAACAGCTCAAGAAAATAAGCAAACGGATGCCGCCCATGGCCGATGGTGTAAATAATCATTTCAATTCAAAGACCTTGACCACTTTGCCATCGGCTCCCATTTGAAGCACAAGATAGCCAACCCGATTTGGATTGTCATCAAGCAGAGAGCCAAGAACGTCGGTTTCATAGGTCCAGTAGGTTCCCGGGATATCTGACATCATTCGGTCACTTGGTTCTCCAAGGATCCGGATCACCTCGGCCTCGGCCATGCCGACTCTTATCTGATTAATATCTCGGCGTAGGCGGTGATCTAGGAAGCGACCGTAAAGAATGAGACCAGTTGTGCTAGCGAACAATACAGCAAAGACAACTGAGATCGAGACAATCAGTTTTCGCATTTCCTCAGTCCTCGCAATTCCTCGACCGATCCCGGATTTTCAAGCGCCGACAAATCGCCCGCGTCTTCGCCAAGATATGCGGCCCGGATGACGCGTCGCATGACTTTTGCATTGCGTGTCTTTGGAAGCGCCGAGACGAAATGAATTTTCGACGGTGCGAGCGGTTTGCCCATGTCTTTGGCGACGAGGGCTTTTAATTCTTGTTGCAGTGACAAGTGACTAGTGACAAGTGACAAGTCAGAACGCACATCTTCACCTGTCACCTGTAACTTGTCACCTGTCACTACGAAAGCTACCATCGCCGTGCCTTTTGCTTCGTCGGGGACGCCGATGACGGCGGCTTCGGTGACTTGCGGGTGTGAGACGAGAATGCTCTCGACCTCGGCCGGGCCGACGCGTTTGCCGGCGACCTTTAGCGTGTCGTCGCTACGGCCGAGGATAAACCAATGTCCGTCCTTATCGCGCATCGCCCAGTCGCCGTGAACCCAAATGTTTTTGAATCGCCGCCAGTAGGTTTCGAGATAGCGTTCCTTCTCCTGCCAAAACCCGCGGGCCATGCCGATCCATGGTTGCTTGATTACAAGTTCGCCGACTTTGCCGGCATCGACCGGCTTGCCATCTTCGTCGAGAATATCGACGTCCATTCCCAAGCACGGCGCGGGAAACGAGCACGGCTTGATCGGCAGCAGCGGATTGCCCATCAATATCCCGCCAGCGATCTCGGTGCCGCCGGAATAGTTGATGATCGGAAGTTTCGAGTTGCCGACCTTTTCAAACAACCACCACCACGGCGCCGGATTCCACGGCTCGCCGGTCGAGGCGAAGATTCGCAGGGAACTGAGGTCATGGCGTTCATACGGCTTCTTCTTTAGGTCTTCCTTTGCGGCTTTGCGGCTTAGCGGGAATTCTTTCGTTTGATCTGAGTTGGCTTCAGGTTTATCCGCGCCCTTACTTACGTGCGGGCTACTGACACTTTCTTCGGACGCAGCCAATGCTCTGACCAGCGTCGGCGAAATTCCTAGGACTTCGACTTTGTGCTTTGCGCAAAATTCCCACATTCGATCCGGTGTCGGGTAATCGGGCGCGCCGTCGTAAATGCAGATCGTCGCGCCGTTTATCAACGCTCCGTAGATCAGCCACGGCCCCATCATCCAGCCGATGTCGGTGTACCAACAGATCCTCGTGCCTCGACCCACATCGGTTCCAAAAGCCATGTCCTGCGCCGCCTTGATCGGAAAACTCGCGTGCGTGTGCGCAATGCCCTTCGGCTTGCCGGTCGTGCCGGAGGTGTAAAGGATTATGAGCGGGTCTTCGGCGCAGGTTGATTCGAGAGTTACATAGCCCTTTCGAGAATCGCGCCCTTCTTTTACAAGTTGGTCGAACGTGCACCAAGTATAGTTGATCCGTCCTAGAGGTTCTTGATCATCGCGTGTCGCCGTATCGACTAGAAATATACCTTCTACCTTCGAATCCTGTAATGCCTGAAATGCTGGTTCGAACGAGTCGATAAACTTTCCACGACGCGGAAATCCGTCGCACATGAAGAGGCCAAAAGCATCGACGGCATTGAGACGACTACGGATCGCTTCAGCCCCGTATCCAGAGAATACAGGGACCGCTATCGCTCCAATCCGGTTAATTGCAAGTAGTGCAACTACTGTTTCGATCATCATTGGCAGATGAATACCGACTGCATAGCCTTTTTTGACGTCATTGAAGATCAGGCCTGCTGCGCAGTCTTCAACTTGTTGCAGCAATTCCGCGTAGCTTAGGCTCTTTGAATCTCCATTCTCACCTTCCCAGATCACCGCCGGCTGATCTTTCATCTCGTCGGTTTGCCAGCGGTCGAGGCACATTTCAGTGATGTTGAGGCCGGCTCCGTTTAGCCATTTTGGAAATTCGATCCCGTCCGTCGTGTCGAGCAGTTTTTCGTATGGCGGGTCGAATTTGATGTCGAGAAACTTGATAACCTCTTCGGTAAATTTCTCTACATCGCGGATCGAGAATTCGTAAAGCTCATCCCAGGTCGCGACGCCGACCTGACGCATAAACCGCGTTAGCTGCGCGCGTTCGATCACGTCGGGCGTTGGTGTCCAGGCGATCGGCTGATCTTCGAGCAGGTTTGCGTCGTTCATGAGATTTGCCCGCGAATCACGCGAAAAAAAAACGCGAATAAATCAAAACAGGCAGAAGAAAATTTTCTTACATTCGTGCAATTCGTGCAATTCGTGGCAAAATCCTTTTTGTGAGCGCGAACATGCACCCGACAGTAATGAAGTTCGGCGGAACGTCGGTCGGTGACGTTGCGGCGTTTGAGCGCGTTTTTCACGTTGTGTCGAGTCAGATCGAGCGGCGGCCGGTTGTCGTTGTTTCGGCGATGACGAAGGTTACGGACGCGCTGCTTGCGGCTTTTGATATTGCGAAGAAAGGCGATTTCGCTGCGGCTTTTGCGTCGCTCGAACCGCATTTCGAACGTCACGTAGAGGTTGCGGAGCATTTTCTGTCGGGCGACAAAAGCTCCCCTCCTTACGAAGGAGGGGTGGCAGTCCCGATGTCTTCTATCGGGACTGACGGGGTGGTTCTCTCGCCCGAGAAGAGATCAACGTCCGTGGAACCGCCGCCAGAGAACCACCCCGTCCCGATAAAAAACATCGGGACACCCCTCCTTCGTAAGGAGGGGAGCCGGAACGCCTTCAACAACGAACTCGACTTTGCTCGTAGCGAACTGTCCGATCTGCTAATGCGGGCTTCGCGACGAAGTTTGCCGCTCGCGATGCTCAAGGACGCGATCGTCAGCTATGGCGAACAGCTTTCGTCGCGGCTGTTGAGTGAGGTTTTAAAGGCGAAAGGAGTGAATGCGCGTGCCGTCGATTCGCGTCGGCTGATCGTTACCGATGACGAATATGGCGCCGCTCAGCCGATCATTGACGAGACGAACGAGCTTGTCCGCCTCGAACTCGAACCGCTCATCTCAAATGGCGAAGTTCCTATCTTGGGCGGCTTTATCGCAGGCAACCGAGCGGGCGAGACGACGACGCTGGGTCGCGGCGGCTCTGATTATTCGGCGGCGATTTATGCAGCAGCACTGAACGCAAGCGAATTACAAATTTGGACCGACGTGACTGGCGTGATGACATGCGACCCGCGAATTTGCTCTGACGCGCGAACGATTCCCGTCCTTAGTTACGAAGAAGCCGCTGAGTTAGCGTATTTTGGCGCAAAAGTCCTGCACCCGAAAACGATCAAGCCGGCGGTCGATAGCGCGATTCCTGTGCGAGTTTGCAACACGTTCGAGCCGGACGCTGTCGGCACGATGGTGCTCGCGGATTCGCCTGAGGCAAAAAATAAGATCAAGTCGATCGCGCACAAAAAAAACATCACGATCCTGCGCATCTCGTCGGCGCGAATGCTCGGCAGCTACGGTTTTATGAGCGCGGTGTTTCAGGTGTTTGAGCGATTTCGCACCGTTATTGACGTGATCTCGACAAGCGAAGTGTCGATCGCACTTACGCTCGACAACACCGTCGAGATCGAAAAGATCGTCACCGAATTACAACGGCTCGGCGACGTCGAGGTCGAGCCCGGCTACTCAGTCATCTGCGTCGTCGGCGAAGGCCTGCGCGCCTCGACCGGCCTCGCGTCATCAGTTTTTTCAACGATCAAAGACGTAAACGTCGCGCTCATTTCGCACGGTGCGTCGAGTGTGAATCTGACGTTTGTGATTAAAGAAGATGTCGTCGGCGATGTGATCAAAAAACTGCATAAGGAGTTTTTCTAAGAGTTTGGCCGCAGAGAACACAGAGAGTGTGAGAAATTCTCAGTGAACTCTGTGCTCTCGGTGGCTAGCATTTATGAAATTGAATGAACTCACAAAATCTTTAATGTCCATACCGTCAACTTCCGGCGATGAGGAAGCGGTCGGGTTTTGGCTGCGCGATCATTTGACGAGCTTAGGCTGGACGGTTGAGCTGCAAGCGGTTGGAACGCGGACACTCTTGTCCGCATCCCCGGTTCCTCCGGACACGGAACGTCTCGACGCCGAAGCGGCGGCTAAGCGGACAGGAGTGTCCGCGTTCCCACAGAACAACGTCATCGCATATCTCAACGACACGCCGCGAGTTTGGTTTTCGACGCATATGGACACGGTGCCGCCGTTTATTGCTCCGAGTGAGGACGACGAGAAGATTTATGGACGCGGTTCGTGTGATGCGAAGGGAATAATTGCGGCGCAGATCACGGCGGCCGAACAGTTGCGAAAAGAAGGCATCGAAGACATCGGGTTGCTCTACACGGTCGAGGAAGAACGTGCTTCTACAGGTGCAAAGGTCGCGAATGAACATCCGTTGGCGGCGAAGTGCGAGTTTATGATCAACGGCGAGCCGACGGACAACGATCTCGCGATCGGTTCGAAAGGCGCTTTCCGCGCAAAGATCAAGACGACGGGCAAGGCGGCGCATTCGGCGTATCCCGAGCAAGGCGATTCGGCGATCGAGAAGCTGCTCGATATTCTCGACGACGTTCGTCACACTAGATTGCCGAGCGACGAGTTCTTCGGCGAGACGACCGTAAATCTCGCGACGCTCGACGGAGGCATCGCTCTCAATGTCATTCCGCCGAGCGCCGAATGCGGCATTTTGATTCGCCTGACGACGCCGATGGAAAAAATTCGCGACGCGTTGCTGAATATTATCCGCGACCGAGGCAATCTCGAAATTTTGTCATACAGCCTGCCGGTTAAGCTGCTCGCAGTCGATGGCTTCGAGCAAAAAGTCGTGCGATTTACGACCGACATTCCGCACCTGACCAACTGGGGCCAACCACTTCTGCTCGGTCCCGGCTCGATCCTCGTCGCGCATACAAAGGACGAATTTGTGCTGAAAAAAGACCTAGAAGATGCGGTTGGGTTGTACGTCGAGTTGGCGAAGAAGTTGTTAACCACATAGGAACATAGGAAACATAGATAAAATTATTAATAATCGGCAGCACTATTTTCTACCTATGTGTCCTATGTTCCTATGTGGTGAAAGAAAGTTTTCATGACTAAGAAATACCTAGATAAACTGAGCTACGACGTGCTCGGCGCGGCTATAGAAGTTCATAAGGCGATCGGGCCGGGACTGCTCGAGAGTGTCTATCATGATTGCTTAAAACACGAACTGTCGTTGCGAATGATAGGATTTGTTTCAGAGCTATTGGTTCCGGTCAATTTTAAGGGCGTTTCGATCACGACGGAACTGCGATGCGATCTTTTTGTCGAAAATGCCCTTGTTCTTGAACTAAAAGCCGTATCGGCGTTCATGCCAATTCAACAAGCACAACTTTATACGTATATGAAATTGTTGAATGCTCCAAAAGGGTTGTTGCTCAATTTCCATTGTGTCAACCTATTTAAGGACGGACAGAAAACACTTGTAAACGAGTTGTATCGAAACTTACCGGATGAATAAAAGTTTCCTTTTTGCTATGTGTCCTATGTTCCTATGTGGTGAAAAAAGATGAAGATCGCACTTATTGGTATTGGAAAGACTGGAAGTCTCGTTAAGTCTATCGCCGAAAAAAAAGGGCACGAGGTCGTTGCAGTCATTACGCGGAGCGAAGCAGGTGACGCGATTGGCGAACTCGCGCAAAAACTTCGAGCCGCTGACGTGGCGATAGATTTTTCGACGCCCGAACGCGTAAGACAGAATGTCGAAGCGTGCATCGCCGCCGGCGTCCCGTTGGTCGAGGGCACGACCGGATGGAACGACCAACGCGAAGAGATCGAACAGATAGTGCGCGACAATAACGGCACGATGGTCTTCGGCGCGAATTTTTCGATCGGCGTGAACCTGTTTTATCGAATAGTCGATCATGCATCCGAGTTGTTTGCACGTTTTCCCGAGTATGAGGCGTTTATCGAAGAACAACATCACTCGGGCAAAAAGGACGCGCCGAGCGGGACGGCGCTGAAACTGAAAGACTTTGTTTCACGACACATCGAAACGGATTTCAGCGTTTCCTCGACGCGTGCGGGCAACATCCCGGGAACGCATCGAGTCGGCTTTGACGGTCGTTTCGATCAAGTCTTGCTACAACATTCTGCACGCACCGGCGAAGGCTTTGCGTCGGGAGCGTTGATGGCAGCCGAATGGATCGCGGGGAAAAAAGGTTTCTATGAATTCTCACAAATTATGGATGAAATTTTGAAAAAAACTTAGCTGTTTGACGGTAAAGGGAATAAAACCCGCGTCGCCGAACATTACTCACCTGTAACGGGTATTTTTATATTCGCAAGAAATCTCAATTTCAAAATTACAAGGAGAAACAAAATGAAATCCAAAAAAACGCTATTTACACTACTTTTCGCGGCCATGTTCTTAACTTTCTCGGTTTCCGCTACTTTCGCGCAAGGCACCACCAAAACTGATGATGCAATGAAGAAAGAAGAAATGATGAAGAAAGAAGAGGCCATGAAGAAAGAAGAGGCCATGAAAAAAGATGACGCCATGAAGAAAGATGATGGCATGATGAAGGACGGCGCGATGATGAAAGAAGACACTCGTCCGATCGTGGCGATCATAGCCGCCGACTGGTGTCCGTATTGCAAGCGTGTCGATCCTGTGGTCAAGGGCTTGATGGAAGATTATTCGGAAAAATTGAACTTCGTGGTATTTGACGTTACCGACGCAAAGACTACTGCCGCCTCAAAAGAAAAAGCCGAAAAACTTGGCATCGGCAAAATCTTTAACGAACTTAAAAGCAAAACCTCTACTGTGGCGGTCGTGAAGGACAAAAAAGTTGTTTACAAGACTTCCAATGATGTAAACCGCGACGATTATGTTATGGCTTTTGATAAAGCTTTGAAATAAACTTTTACTTTCGATTTACGAGCAACTGGAAAGTGCAATGGCGGTTAATTTCGCTGTTGCGCTTTCCTTTTTTTGTCTAAAGTTATGAAAATATTTATGTGCTGACATTAAGGGTAAAAATCTGTTGTATAGCGAGCGAACAAGAGGCAACTGATGCCATATCGTTTGGAGCGTCGGCGATCGGGCTCGTGGGAGCGATGCCGAGCGGGCCGGGGCCGATCTCGGACGACGCGATTTATCGAATTGCCAAAAGCGTGCTGCCGCCGGTGGCAACATTTCTCCTTACCAGCGAACAGACGGCCAGCGGCATTATCGATCATCACCACCGCACCCGAACGAACACGATACAGATCGTCGATGAACTTGTGGATCGCGATTACAAGTCGATTCGCGAATCGCTGCCGCATGTAAAGTTGGTGCAGGTGATTCACGTCGTCGGCGAAGAGTCGGTCGATGAGGCGTGTGAGCTGGCCGAAAACGTCGATGCGATCTTGCTCGACAGCGGCAATCCAAAACTGGTGGTAAAGGAACTTGGCGGAACCGGCCGCCGTCACGAATGGAACCTCAGTCGCAAGATCGTCGAAACTTGCGGTCGTCCGGTTTTCCTCGCCGGTGGTTTGAACGCTGAGAATGTTCGCGAGGCGATCGACACCGTGCAGCCTTTCGGACTCGATCTGTGCTCGGGTGTGCGAACGAACGGCAAGCTTGATTTACATAAACTCGAAGCCTTTTTTGCGGCAGTTGGCGGAAATTGAACCACAGATAAACACAGATGGACACAGATAAGACCGAATTTAATTATCTGTGTTAATCTGTGAAATCGGTGGCTAAGTTATGACGATGAAAATTGATTGGATGCGAGGCTGTGCAACAGCGCTTGTGACGCCGTTTCGCAAAGACGGATCGATTGACGATGAATGTTTTCGCAAGCTCGTCGAGCGGCAGATAAAGGGCGGTGTGAAAATACTCGTGCCATGCGGAACGACCGGCGAGAGCGTCACGATGTCTGAGGCTGAGCGGCTGCACGTCATCAAAATGACGGTCGAGGTCGCGAGAAAGTTTAAAGCTCATGTTATTGCCGGAACCGGCAGCAACAACACGGCAGCGACGATCGATTTTACGCGCAAAACTCGTGAGGCCGGTGCCGATGCGGCGCTCGTTGTCGCACCTTATTACAACAAACCAACGCAGGAAGGAATGTTTGCGCATTTTGGCGAGATCGCGAAGTCGGTGAAAGACTTTCCGATAATGCTTTACAACGTTCCAGGCCGAACGTCGTCGAACATCTCAGCCGAGACGACGCTGCGGCTGGCCGCAAAATTCGAGAACATCGTCGCGACAAAAGAGGCGTCGGGAAATCTGTCACAAGTTATGGAGATACTGCGCGACCGTCCGAAGAATTTCAAAGTTTTTTCCGGCGACGACGCGACAGCGGTTCCGTTTATCTCGCTTGGCGGCGACGGCCTCGTTTCTGTATGCTCGAACGAAATACCCAAAGAGACATCGAAGATGGTCGAGCACGCGCTCAACGGCTCGTTTCACTTCGCGCGCAAAATTCACTACAAAATTTTGCCGCTGATGGAGGCGAATTTTATCGAATCTTCGCCTGCTCCGTGCAAATTCGTAATGTCCGAGATGAAGTTGCTCGAAGAAAACCTTCGCCTCCCGCTCGTACCCGTGACCGAAGCGACGCGAAAAATATTGCGTAGCGTGCTTAATGATCTCGGCAGGTAGAAAATTAGCCGATAGCTGTCGGCTAATAGCTGTCAGCTATATTTTTAATCATGTTGAAGGAAAAGATCGAAGGGCAATTCGCCAAACAGGATTTCACTGCAGACGATCGCAAGATTTACGAGGAATTTAAAACGGCGCTTCGGCGTGGTGAGATCCGCTCGGCGGAGAAAGGTGATGATGGAATGTGGCGAGCCAACGTTTGGGTCAAGCAGGGAATTCTGCTCGGCTTCAGGATGGGCAAGATGGTCGAGATGTCGAAACCGACCGAGACGCTACAGTTTTTTGACAAAGACACATTTCCGCTGCGGCCGATGACGCTCGACGACGGCGTGAGGATCGTTATGGGCGGCTCGGCGATACGCGACGGCAGCTATGTCGCACCGACGGTCGTGGTCGTGCCGCCCGCGTATATAAACGTCGGCGCGTACGTTGACGAAGGCACGATGGTCGATAGTCACGCGCTTGTCGGCAGTTGCGCGCAGATCGGCAAACGCGTTCATCTGAGTGCCGCGGCGCAGATCGGCGGCGTGCTCGAGCCAGTAAATGCAACGCCGGTGATTATCGAAGACGACGTGCTCGTCGGCGGCAACACGGGTGTTTATGAAGGCACGATCGTACGTGAACGTGCTGTGCTAGCAAGCGGCGTGATCTTGACGCGATCGACGCCGGTGTTTGATTTGCCAAACGAACGCATCATCAAATCGGAAGACGGCGGTTCACTTGAAATTCCCGCCGGAGCCGTCGTTGTGCAAGGTTCACGCTCAGTCGCCAACGAATTCGGCAAAGCCAACAACCTCTCGATCTACTGCCCGATCATAGTCAAATACCGAGACGAAAAAACCGATGCGGCAACCAGGCTCGAAGATTACCTTCGCTAGAGACATCTCTAAGATTAGCGGAGCCGGGCAAGAGATAATCGGCGAGATCGAAAAGATCGGCGGTGTCCTGACAGGCGATCCGAACACGGTAGCCGAAGGCGAATTCAACGTTGAGATCAGAGAGATTCGCGAGGAACTCGAAGATCAAACGGATGCGAAGCACGATGCGCTATAATCCCTGTTATGGAAAATACCGTCGCACAAATGTCCGTAAGCGAATTTCGCAGTCTGATAACCGATGTTGTTGCAGACGTGATCGAGGAAAAGCTGTCGCACTTCGCTGATCCTGACGCAGGCCTTGAGTTTCGCCAAGAGTTCGTTGAGCGGATAAGACAGCAAGATGAAAGAATCAAAAATGGCGAGAGATTGATACCTTATGAAGAAGTTGTCAAAGAACTCGGTCTCGAGGACGAAGTCAAACCATAACGCTGTCTTTCGGTTCAATGTCTTATCGATTACAATTCGGCGCTGATGCTCAGCGATCCTTTTCTCGTCTTGATCGCGAAATAGCTCGCCGCATAAATCGGAAGCTTCTCTGGCTTTCCGAAAATGCCGAGAGTCTCGAGCATATAGGACTTCGAGGCAAACTGGCCGGTAAATGAAAACTCGCGAAGGCGACTACAGAATTATTTATGAAATCGAACGCGAGGGGGAACTAATAATAATCAAAGCTATAGCTCACCGCAGCGAGATTTACAAAGATCGATGATGTCCACAGAAACGATCCGACCGAAAGCTTTTCAGATTCCGAAGCGGATGCGCGGGCTGCAGCCGACGCTGATACGACAGTTTTTTGAGCGTGCCCTGCCGGACAGCATTAACTTTGGACTTGGCGAGCCTGATTTGCCGACGCCGCAGTTTATGCGCGACGAGGCGGCTCGAATTGCGCGCGATGAGCAGAATGGTTATACTTCGCATCCGGGTTTGCCGGCGCTGCGTGACAAGATTGCCGAGCAGTATCCGCATCTCAATTTGCCGCGAACGGGCGTCGTCGTAACGTGCGGTTCACAAGAGGCGATGGCCGACGCGATTCTTTGCATTGTTGACGAAGGCGACGAAGTTCTCATTCCGAATCCGAGCTTTCCTGCGTACGATGCATGCGTGCGTATCGCGCAAGGGAAACCGGTTTATTATCGGATGCCGGCGGACAGCGAGTTTGGATTTGATATTTCAAATTTCAAATCTCAGATCACCGATCGGACAAAAGCTGCGGTCGTTATCTCGCCGTCGAACCCGACAGGCAAAATTTTGACGGCTGAGAATTATCGCGACATCGCGGCGGCGCTCGATGGCACGGGAATCTGGCTTATCGCGGATGAGATTTACAGCGATCTTTATTTTGACAAACGACCCGTTTCGGCGAGTGAATTTTACAATAAGACCATTATTGTCAGCGGTTTATCTAAATCGCTGTCGATGACCGGCTGGCGTCTCGGCTGGGCGGCGAGCAAGGACGTCGACGTGATGAACGCGATTCAAATTATGCACGGTTTTACGACAGTGTGTGCCGCGACAATCGTGCAAAAAGCGAGCCTGCTCGCATGGAACGACGAAGCCGAAGTTGCAAAGCAACACGCCCGCGAAGTTTACAAATCTCGCGGCGAGTTTCTTGTGAATTTATTCAAAACCGAGATGAATCTAACCGCAACATCACCCGAAGGCGCGTTCTACACAATGCTCGACGTGCGCGAACTCGGCGAC
>Ga0187894_10004677_pt1 | contig 14528 bp, 18 predicted proteins | sample GBC1701081metaG_FD_136650 | JGI IMG/M metagenome (GOLD analysis project Ga0187894, IMG submission 136650) | White microbial mat communities from a lava cave in the Kipuka Kanohina Cave System on the Island of Hawaii, USA - GBC170108-1 metaG ...
ATTTCGAGGCCTCCATCGAGAGTGCCTTGGCATGGGTCATGATCGCCAGCGTCAAGCTGCTGTCGCGCCGCTTGGCAAGGAGGTGAGAGAACCACACGAAATTATGAGTCAGACTCTAAGACGTTTAAGAGCAACGGCTTTCCCGGAACCAGATTTGAAGTTAACCTCAAGCTCTCGCGCGTGTTCTTCCGTCTCAACGGCCACGTAGGATCTCAGCAATATCGGCAGATACGCCTTAGTCGAAAGGACATACCCTGCCTGATGCGACGAAAAGCGTCGTTTCAGATTGTTGGTCGAACCGACGTAAATATCGCCATTGCTCAGTTGAAGGAAATAGACGTACCACATAGCGTCGCCAGTCTCCCTGCGCTGCTTCGCAGCTTCGGGAGATCACCCTACGCCCATTGAATGTGGGCGCGCCACCCGAAGCCCCGAAGGGGCGTAGGGTGGAAGCAGATCAATGGGATTTGAGGTTTTTCAACCCAATTCTTTCTTGACCGCGCGGGCAAACCATAGCGCAGCAATGAACAGCAGTGCGAGCACGGCCAGAAAGGCATAGTCCTGGCGGCTGATCCCGGAAGCGGCGGCGGAAAACCCCTTCTGCCAGACCACAAGGGCGAAGACTGCCGCAAGGGCTGCGGCGGCGAAGCGCACGCCCCACAACATGGCGATCAGAATGAACCTCCCCAAATGGTTAGTTTCTCCTAATAAGACGTTTGAGAGCAACGGCCTTCCCGGAACCGGATTTGAAATAAACCTCAAGCTCTCGCGCGTGTTCTTCCGTTTCAACGGCAATATAAGATCTCAGCAAGACTGGCAGATATGCCTTGGTCGAAAGGACGTACCCTGCCTGATGTGACGAAAAGCGTTGGTTCAGATTGTTGGTCGAACCAACGTAGATATCGCCGTTGCCCAATTGAAGGAAATAGACGTACCACATAGCGCCGCCAGTCTCACCCCCCTCCTTCGCTAAAGCTTCGGAGGGTTCCTTTCCCGTCCTGCGAAGCGCGTCAGCGCGAAGCAGGAAGGCGCGAAGCAGGATGTCTTTTCCCTCAAGCGCAAGCCGTGCTAACCCCAGGCATCATAGCTTGAGACATCACAAGAACCATGGCGAAATCCAAGACCGACCCCAAGACCCTCAAACCCGCGACCCGCCTCATCGCCACCGCCCGCGACTATTCCGAGCACGGCATCGTGTCGCCGGCCGTCTACCACGCCTCGACCATCCTTTATCCGACCTACCAGGCGCTGAAAGAGCGCAAGCAGGCCTATCAATATGGGCGGCGCGGCACGCCGACATCGCGCGCGGTCGAAACGGCGATCGCGACGCTGGAGAACGGCTTCGCCAGCAAGGTGGCGCCCTCGGGGCTTGCCGCCGTCACCACCACCCTCCTCGCCTTCCTCAAGCCCGGCGATCATCTCCTGATGGTGGACAGCGTCTATGCGCCGGTGCGCACCTTCTGCGACACGCTGCTCAAGAACTGGGGCGTCGTCACCGAATATTACGACCCGCTGCTGGGTGGCGCCGTCTCGGCCTTCATCCGCCCCGCGACACGCATCGTCTATTGCGAGAGCCCGGGCTCGCAGACGATGGAAGTGCAGGACGTACCGGCGATCGCCGAGGCCGCGCATAAGGCGGGCGCGCTCGCCGTCGTCGACAACACCTGGTCGGGCGGACGCTACTTCGACGTCTTCGCCCATGGCGGCGACATCTCGGTGCATGCGGCGACCAAATACATCGTCGGGCATTCGGATGCGATGATGGGCGCCGTCACCTGCAACGAGGCGACCTGGCCCCGCTTCAAGGAAGGCTATGAGACGATGGGCCAGTTCGCCGGGCCCGACGACATGTATCTGACGCTCAGGGGCCTGCGCACCATCGATGTCAGGCTCGAGCGCCATATGAAGAGCGCGATTCGGATCGCCGAGTGGCTCAAGGCCCGCGCCGAAGTCGAGGAGGTGCTCCATCCCGCCCTTCCCGGCACGCGCGGCCATGAGCTGTGGAAGCGCGACTTCACCGGTGCGAGCGGACTCTTCTCGGTGGTGCTGAAGCCGCAGAACGAAGCCGCTCTCGGCCAATTCCTCGACGGGCTCGAGCTTTTCAGCATGGGCTATTCCTGGGGCGGCTTCGAGAGCCTGTGCGTGCCTTTCAAGCCCCATCGCACCGCCAAGCCTTGGGCGCGCGAGGGCACGTGCTTGCGCTTTCATATCGGGCTCGAGGACCCCGACGACCTCATCGCCGACATCACGGCGGGCTTCGAGCGTCTCAAGGCAACGTCTTGAAATCGCGGCGGCCGCGCCCATCTTTGCCAGGACCAAAAGGAAGGACCGTCATGCGTAGATGCGCCGCCTATCTGGCCTTGGCCGTCGCCGGGTTCGCGCTCGCCGCCGCCCCCATCGCCGCCCAGGAGGCCGACGATCCCGAGCTCATTTTCAAGAAGACGACGGTATGGCGCATGCTCTCGCCCGATGCGAAGCTCGCGACCTATGCGCTCGACGACCCGCTGGTCGAGGGGATTGCCTGCCACTTCACGGTGCCCGAGATCGGCGGCTGGAGCGGCTGGGCGGGTTTTGCCGAGGAGCGCTCGGAAACCTCGCTCTCCTGCCGCCAGATCGGCCCCGTCACCTTCAAGGGGAAATTCGCCCAGGGCGATGACGTCTACCGGATGCGCCGCTCGCTGTTCTTCAAGAAATTCCACATCTCGCGCGGCTGCGATGCCAAACGCAACACGCTCGTCTATCTGAGCTACACCGACAAGCTCATCGAAGGCAGCCCGCAGAATTCGACCTCGACCGTGCCGATCATGCCCTGGGGCGCGCTGCCGCCGCCCAAATGCGGAGACTTCCTGGAGAAGTAGACGGTCAGTGGACGGCGACCAGCTCGACGTCGCCGATGCCGACGGCGACATTGAGTCCGACTTCGCCTGAGACGCTCAGAGGCTGCAGCGCGACCGATTTGTCAAAACCGCCGACCAGCACATTGGCGCCGAGGCCGACGCCGATGGCGGCATCCGCGGTCGCTCCGACATAGCTGCCGGCGAGAGCCCCAGGCTTGAGCTTGCCGGGCGCGAACACCACCCAGGTGATGTAGCTCTTCTCGGTCACGCCGATATCGAGACCGATCTTGTTGACCTTGCCCTTGTAGAAATCCTCAGGACCGCCGCCCGCCGGAGCGAAACTGCATTTCATGGCCTTGCTCGATCCCAGGATCAGCCCGATGCCGCCGTCGACGGTGCATTTCAACACGCCGACATTGACGCCGCTCTTCGCGAGAGCCGAACCTGCCGTCGCACAGGCGATACCGGCGAAAAACATTGCCGCAAGCCGTCCGTATCTCATAAGCCTGACCCCTGTCCCTGTTGTTGCACTTCAGTGCGTTCGGCGAGATTAAGCAGTCCTATCGAATTTGTCGCGGTGAATCTTGCAGATTGTTAATGATTGGGTAAAGCTTCGCCGGGCCGTCATAAATCCGGGCGAGGCTCGGAAAGCGCCTGCCATAGTCGGGGACAACAATGACCAAGCTCATCGCCTGCCTGGTTCTCCTGCTGAACTGTGTCTCCATGCTTGCGCCGGCGGCGGCCAAGCCGGTTTCGGCGAAGGATAGCTTTTACACGGTACGCCCCCAGGACCTCGCCGGGGCGCCCGGCACGCTCATCCGCGCCCAGCCGATCCATATCCCTTTCGTCTATCGTGCCAAGGCCTATCGCATCCTCTATGTCACGCGAAATCACAGAGGCCAGAAGGTCGCCGCCTCCGGCATGGCGGTGGTGTCCACATTCCCGCGGGGCGCCGCGCGGCCGGTCGTCGCCTGGGCGCATCCGACGACCGGCGTGGTGCGCAAATGCGCGCCGTCGCTTCGCTCCGACCCGCTCGCCATCCCGGGCGTCAAGGACATGATCGTCCAGGGCTATACGGTGGTCGCCACCGACTATCCGGGCCTCGGTACGACCGGCAAGATACCTTTTCTGATCGGGGTCGGCGAAGCCCAGGCGGTGCTCGACTCGGTCCGGGCGATCCGTCGCCTGCCCGAGGCCCAGGCTGGAAGCCGTTTCGTGCTCTGGGGACATTCGCAAGGCGGTCATGCCGCGCTTTTCGCGGCGGGCCTCGCCAGGTCCTATGCCGCAGAGCTCACGCTGCTGGGCGTCGCCGCGGCGGCGCCGGCGACCAATCTCGGCGTCCTTCTCGATGACGACATCAATACCGTACCGGGGCGGATCCTGGCGGCCATGACGCTCCTCGCCTGGTCGCGCAATTACGGCATCGCCCTCGACGGGCTCGTCAACGAGACAACGCTCAGGATCGTCCGGCATATCGACAAGAACTGCATCGGTAGCGTCGGCGGCGACCTTGGCGCGCTTTCGGCCGAGCAGGATCTGGGCAAGCATTTCCTCAATTACGACCCTGACAGCCGGCAGCCCTGGCGCGGCCTCATGGCGTCCAACAACCCGGCCGCGTTGTCCATCCGTGTGCCGGTGCTGATCGCCCAAGGTACCGCCGACACGCTCGTCATCCCCAAGGTGACGACTGACTATGTGCGCGGCTTGTGCCGAACCAACAAGGCCGTTTCCTATCTGAGAATACCAGGGGTCGACCACGGCCTGATCGCCGTGAAGAGCACCCCTCAGGTGATGAGCTGGATCGAAAGCCGCTTCAGAGGCGCCCCGGCGGGCGGCACATGCGGGAGATAACGCATCATCCCGAAAAGTTGCAGACTTTCGGATAAGATGATGCGCCTGACCCAAACAGACGCTCAGTTCAGGAAACTGTCCGGCAGCTGGCTTGTGGGCAGACGGTTCCTGGGCAGTCGATCTGACGGCAGAGTGCTGTCCGGCAGGCGGCTTTTCGCCGACCGCCTGGGCTCGGCCTCGCAGATGATGATGCTGCGGCAGCGCTCCATGCAGCCGGTCTCTGCTTCGTCTTGAAGATCGGGACAGGCGCTTTCGCAGGTCACGATCTCCCGACGGCATTCGGCTTGCGCCGTAGTCGTGACCATCCACATGACCGCCGCAGCGAGGGCGGGGAGCCGATACATACAGAACTCCTGCACTGACCAACCGGGTCTTTTCCGGCCCTCCTTCGCTAAAGCTTCGGAGGGCACGAATGACTAAGCCACCCGAAGCCCCGCAGGGGCGCAGGGTGGCAGGAATTAACTATACGGCGATACGGAAGTTCCGTGCAATCCAGCCTCACACACCACCCGAAGCCCCGCAGGGGCGTAGGGTGGCCGTCGCTTACGCGAGATACTTTTCGAGGCGGTCAGCCAGCTCCTGTGGGCGGCTCAGCGCAACGCAGTGCCCGCCATCGATCTCGTCAGGCGTAATCCCGAGCCGGTCCCCGACGACACCGCGCAGGAACGCGGCAGGCAGCAGCCGGTCGTCGCGGCAAAGGATGAAGCGCGTCGGCACGTCGGGCCAGGCGGCGAGCGGCCAGGGCTCGCGCATCGGCGTTTCGGACTGATGCCGCCCGTGGCGCAACGCTTCGGCGGCGAGATCCGCTGGTGCGTCGTGGTAGAAGAGCTCGATGTCGTTGGCGTAGTGCCCGTGCGCTTCATAGCCGGTGTTGGTCCACCAGTCTGCCGCGGCTTCTCCGGGAGCAGGAACCAGCCCGGCGACAAGCACGAGGAGATCGGTCTTCTTTCTGGCGCATACGAGCGGCGCCGTGAACGCACCAAGCGACTGCCCCACCACGACGAGTCCGGTGCGATCGCCAATGGCCTCGATGACAGTATCGGCATAGTCGGGAAATCCGGCCGCATCATCCGCACACGGAAGGTCAGGCGCCACCACCTCATGGCCGCGACGGCGCAAACTGGCCTCCACAAGATGCCAATACCAGCCCACATCTCCGGCGCCATGGATGAGAACGAAGGTGCTCATTGTTTTAGCGGGCGTCACTTAGAAACGCTTGCAGCAGCGCATTGAACTTCTTCGGCTGCTCCAAGTTCGGCAGATGCGCGGTGCCGGGCATCATCTCGGTCTTGGCGCCTTTGATGCGTTTGCCCAGCAGTATGCAGCGCTGCTGCACATGCGGGAAATCGAGGTCGCCCCAGATGATCAGCGTCGGCGCAACGATTTCTTCGAGGCGCTCGAAGGAGTTGGCGGCGGCTTCATCCTTGCCGGGCGACGGGCTTTTCAAGGGTATGATGTTCATGTGCAGAAACAGATCACGCGCCGAGCCTTGCACGCGGCCGTCGACCGAGCGCGGGCCGTCGAGCCACATATGCGCTTCGATCCGGTTGACCAGGTCAAAGTGCTTCTGGTCCTCGGCCTGCTCCACCTGCTCCGGCAAGGCCGCGATATCGGGCGGAAGGTCGTCCGGCTTAGGCTGAGGCGCGCCGCTGATCGCCGGCGCCACCAGCACCAGCTTGCTCACGCGCTGCGGATGCGCGAGCGCAAAGTCGACCGAGAAGCGGCCGCCTTGCGAGCAGCCGACCAGGCACGCCTGCTCGATGCCGAGACCGTCCAGGACGGCGCGCAGGTCGTGTATGTGGGAGAAGCTGTCGGGCTCATAACGGGTCTCGCCGAATCCGCGCCGGTCATAGGCGACGACGCGGTAGCGATCCGCGAAAGCCGCCATCTGGTCGCGCCACATGCGCTTGTCGGCGACGCCGGCGTGGAGGAACACGACGGCTGGGCCCTCGCCGTCTTCCAAGCCGGTCATCCGAGCCTTGCCGCTGGAAATCGAGAAGCTGCGCATGGTCACCCATTATTCGGCCTCGTGCGCTGTCCGTGCGTTCAGCCGCTCCTCGACTCGGCTCGATGCGTCGTAGGTGGCTATGCCACCCGAAGCCCCGAAGGGGCGTAGGGTGGTGGTGACCCCGGAGAGATTCGAACTCCCGACCCACAGCTTAGAAGGCTGTTGCTCTATCCAACTGAGCTACGGGGCCAGCCGGTCAATGGGTCCAATTCTCGTTGCGGCCCCATCGGAAATTGTCGGCATAGGATTTGCGCTGCGTTCTGGCCGGCGCCTCGGGCTCCACCCAATAGGCGATGCCATTGCGCTCGGCATAAGCGATCGCCTGCTCCTTCGATTCGAAGGTCAGGCGCAGCTGCTGCTTCATGTCGGCGGACGAGGTCCAGCCCATGAGCGGATCGGCCGTCAGCCTGAGCTCCGGCTCATATTCGAGCAGCCATAGATCGACCTTGCCTTTGCCGGACTGCATGGCATTGCGGGCGGGCCTGTAGATCTTCGCGGTCATGCTGTCACCTTAATCCTATCACCACCTATACCTGAGGCGGCCCTCCTTCGCTAAAGCTTCGGAGGGTTCTTTTCCAGTCCTGCGAAGCGCGTGAGCGCGAAGCAGGAAAGGCGCGAAGCAGGACGGCGGTGGTCGGGGTGGCCAGATTCGAACTGACGACCCCCTGCGCCCAAGGCAGGTGCGCTACCAGACTGCGCTACACCCCGTTTTCCGCCTATATTCCAAGGCGCTTCCTTATCGCCAAAGTCGAGCAACCCCGGATCAAGTCCGGGGCGAGCTTTTGGCGGGAAGCGCCCTGCTCCCGCAGGGGATAGCGAAATCGCACCCCTCGGGCAAGGGATCACCCGCCGGTGCCGAAAATGGGGTTCAGCAGGCGGTCCCCGGGCCTGATATTGAGCCGGTAGGCGGTCCCGGCCTTGACCTCGAACACGGCATAGACCGGCATGCCCGGGGCGATGATGTCCTCCGAATAGGGAACCGTGTTGCGGGCGACATAGAGCACCACCCCCTTGTCGTCGGAGAAGATCATGTCGAGCGAGACCGGCGTGTTCTTCATCCACATGGAGACGCTGCGGGTCTGCTTGAAGTCGAACAGCATGCCGCGATTGTCGGCAAGCTCGGTGCGGAACATCAGCCCCTTGGCGCGGTGCTCTGGCGTCGCCGCAAGCTCGGCGGTGAAGTCGGTCCGCATCTTGCCGCCATTGCTCTCGACGGTGAGGGGAACGGTCGGCAGCTCGGACGTCTCCGCCAGGCCGATGGAGACCGCTGCAAGGACAAGCAGGAAAGCCAGGAAGGTGGCACGCATCGCCTTAGTATAGACGCGCGCCGCGCCGGCGCCAGATGCGCTAATTCGTGTGGCGCGGCCCGCTGTCGAGCGTGAGCCTGACCTCGGCCGCCATCTGGCCCTTGGGGCCTGAACCGAAGCGCACATAGATCCACTGGTCGGGATGAAGCTCGGCAATGGCGGTTTTCCGCAGCGTCTCCATATGGATGAAGATGTCGGGAGATCCCTCCCCTTCGCTCACGAAGCCGAAGCCCCGCGCCCGGTTGAACCATTTGACGCGCGCCCTGACCCAGCCGCTCGACGGCGATACATTCACATGGGTGCGGCTCGGCCTTTCGACCGGATGGATGGCGGTCGAGGTGTCGACATTGAGGACACGCAACGCCTGGTAGCCCTTCTGGCGCTCCACCGCCTCGCAGAACACACGCGTGCCTTCGAGCGGCGCCTCGAAGCCGTCGCGCTTGAGACAGCTCAAATGAAGCAGCACGTCCGGCATGCCGTTATCGGGGATGATGAAGCCATATCCCCTGCCGACATCGAACCACTTAACGAATCCGCTGATCTGAAAGATTTTGACATTCACGTCGGGAGCTTGATGCTCATGCTCCCTGTCTGCCTCGAAGGGCCCGCTAACCGCCATGACCGCATACCCGAACTAGTGGCAGCCCTCTGCCGTAACCCCTTGCTGCCGTGGGTTAGATTGAGCGACTCTTTCTCAATTGTACAGAGCAGGTGCCTGCAAGAGATGTGGAAAACACGCGATAGACATTGAATTCGTCGGCGAAGCACGCCTTGAGCGCAGCTTCCGCGATGCGAAAAAGCCCTGAAAACAAAAGCTGATTCGCTTCAAGCTAGAAGCACCACATCAACGCTGCCGAAACATGCGGCATGCAGAGATCGGCAAGAGGAAATTTCGACCGAGTCCACGTCTTTCGGCCGCGAACAACGGAAATTTGCGCAGATTCCGCTCAACTGATTCGTTTTCAGCGCGTGAAGGGATCGTGATCTTAAGGCCATAGTCGCTCGGCGGTCGCGCTCAGTACATCGCCGAGCTCGCCCTGAACCACGAGATCGGCGAGCGCGTCGAGGCCGGTCGGCTCGCGGTTGATGATGACGAGCTTGGCGCGGTTGCTCTTGGCCATGACGGGAAAATTCGCCGCCGGGAAAACCTGCAGCGATGAGCCCAGAGCGAGAAAGAGATCGGCATTGAAGGTAGCGGCGCGGGCATCGGCCATCTCCTGGTCCGGCATGGCCTGCCCGAAGGATATGGTCGCCGTCTTGACGATGCCGGCGCAGGACACGCAATAAGGCGGCCGCTTCTCGCTTTCGATCTTGGCGCGCGCCCAGGCGAGCTCATAGCGCTCGCCGCAGCTCAGGCACTTGGCATAGGAGCCATTGCCATGCAGCTCGATGATCGCCTCCTCCGGCACGCCCGAGGCGCGGTGCAGATCGTCGATATTCTGCGTGATGACATGGCTGACCTTGCCCTCATGATAGAGCTTCGCGATCACCTTGTGGCCGCGTCCGGGCACGGCATGCGAGACCGTGTCATAGATCATGAAATAGCGGCGCCAGGCCTCGAGCCGCGTTTCCTCCGAGGCAAGATAGGCGCTGAATTCGATCGGCTTGTACCGTGTCCAGAAGCCGCCCGGCGAGCGGAAATCGGGAATGCCGCATTCGGTCGAGATGCCCGCACCCGTAAAGACGACCACGCGTTTGGCGGACTGGATCATTCGGGCAAGCTCGTTTATGTCATCATCCATCGTCAGTCCGCCCATCAACAAAGGAGAAGGCCTTGGTCAAATATCTCCACACCATGATCCGCGTGTCCAATCTGGACCAATCGCTCGATTTCTTCATCAACAAACTCGGCTTCGTCGAGCAGCGCCGCTATGAGAACGAGAAAGGCCGCTTCACCCTGGTTTTCGTGGCGGCACCCGAAAGCCCCGATGCGCCGGTCGAGCTCACCTACAACTGGGATCCCGAGGCCTATACCGGCGGACGGAATTTCGGCCATCTCGCCATCGAGGTCGACGACGTCTACGGCTATTGCGAGAAGCTGCAGAAGAACGGCATCACCATCAACCGTCCCCCGCGCGATGGCCGCATGGCCTTCATCAAGACGCCGGACGGCATTTCGATCGAGATCCTGAACAAGGATGGCGCGCAGCCCGTCAAGGAGCCCTGGGCATCGATGCCGAACACCGGCACCTGGTGAATCCATCCTTCCCCCTTGCGGGGAAGGCGGCTACCCGGCCTCGGCCGGGTAGCCGGATGGGGGTAGTGCCACGAGCACGGCGTTGACGAACTGCGCAAATCTGCTGAGGCGTCATCGCATGACTTCGCTGGGTTTCGCTCGTTGCCGACCCCCATCCGGCGCTCCGCGCCACCTTCCCCGCGAGGGGGAAGGAGGAAGATGTGTGCATACGATAGCTGCCTCGAGATTCAGCCCATAAACAAGCCGCCATTCACCTCGATGACCTGGCCGGTAACATAGCCCGAGGCCTCATCGCTCGCGAGATAGACGAAGGTGCCGGCGCAATCCTCCGCCGTGCCGAGGCGGCCCAAAGGGATCTGCTGGCGGGTCGCCTCGAGCTTGTCCGGCGTCGAATGCCGGTCATGGAAAGCAGTGTGGATGGTGCCCGGCGACACGGCATTGACGCGGATGTTGCTCGGCGCCAACTCCTTCGCCATCGATTTGGTCACCGCCGAGACGAAGCCCTTGCTGCCGGCATAGATGCCCGACCCCGCCGAGCCGCCCGAGCGCGCCGCGATCGAGGAGACATTGATGATGTTGCCCGAACGCTGCTTCTGGAAGATAGGGATGACGGCGCGGCAGCAATCGACAAGCTGACGGACATTGAGGTCGAGCACGCGCTCATAGAGCGCATCGTCGAATTCGGCGATCTGGCGGCGCTCGACCATGCCGCCGGCATTGTTGATGAGGACGTCGATGCCGCCGAGGCGCTTCTCGGCCTCGGCGATGAGTGTCCATGGCGCCTGACGCTCGAGGAGATCGAGCTTGAAGATCGCTATGCCTAGGCGCTCGAACGCCGCCGCTTCGTCCCCGCCGCCCAGATATTGCGCGAAGACCTTCGCTCCCGCTTTCGCCAGAGCTCGGCTCGCCGCTCCACCGATGCCGCTCACGCCGCCGGTGACGACGATGCGCTTGTGTTCGAGATCGCCAAACAAATGAAATTCCTCTTGGAAATCACATCATCCAGACATGCAGGATCATGCCACATGACACGCCGATGATGGCGCCGATGAAGATGCCTATGGGCGGGGTGAGTATGAAACTGCTGAGTAGACCGCCAAGAGCCGCTCCGAGCGTCAAGCCCAGAACAAAACGATTATACACCAAGCCCTCCCGGACGGGCGTGTCTCACCACGCCGCATGATCCTAATCGTTGATCCGACTTCAGATGAATTTTGCGTCGTTTTTTGGTATTATTGGCGCGCCCTACGGGAATCGAACCCGTCTTTGCAACGTGAAAGGCTGCCGTCCTAACCGATAGACGAAGGGCGCGCGGGATGCGGCTCTATAAGGGGCTTCGTCCGGGAGCGCAAGGCGGGAAATCACCGCCTCGTTACATTTTCGGACTGCCTTTCGCTGCCTGCCGCAACACCTCTTCCGCCCATTGATTCAAGCTCTTACCCGCAAGTTGCGCGGCGAGGACGGCGTCGGCATGGACCTGCGGCGCTATACGGAACATGACCTTGCCCGAAAAGGGTTTCTCTGGCGGCTTTCCCACCTTCTTGCAGGTCTCGATATAGTCATCCACGGCGTCGCGAAAGGCGCTCTTCAAGTCTTTCACCGACGTCGCATGAAATCCCACGACATCATTGATTCCAGCCAAATGGCCAATGAAGTATTCGTCATCGCCGTCATACTCCACGCGAGCCTTGTAGCCCTTATAAGTCATCACATTCGTCATGGATGCACTCCAAGTTTCTTCAAGTATTCGCGAGCATCCCGCACCTGATATCGCTTTGCCTCCTTGTGCGGGTGTGGCCGGTGGAAGGTGGCCACAACGCCATGAAACTCAAAGCGAACTCGCGAACCTGATCCTTCGATGAGACGGCACCCGACCGCTATTAGAAGCGCTTCGACGTCCGCCCACGACAAGCTAGCAGTTACGGGATCCCGGAAGACGGCTTCCAAAGTCTTCCGGTGCTTGCTGTTCATGCTAGCAAAGTATGGCACGCGCAGGCTATTTGCAAGCAAAAATTGCTAGCAACTACGCTACCCGTGCGACATCTTCGACATGGAGCGAGGGCACGCGCTCGCGGCCCCAATCGTCGACCACCAGCCGCCCGGCAATGTGCAAGGGATGCTGGCGCTCGGTCAGCAGCAATTCACCGAGATCGGTGCCGAGCGCCCGGAACGCCACAGCCTTGATGCGCGTCCCGTCGGCGGCGGCCAGAGTAAGGCGGACATGATCGCTACCGGCGCTGTCGGCATAGACGACGCGATGCGCGGGCAGCACGAAGACGGGTGCCGGATTGCCCATGCCATAAGGCCCCGCCTGCTCGACGAGCTCGATCAGATCGAGCGTCGCGCCCGACGCCGTCAGCGCGCCATCGACATCGAGATAGCGCTCGCCGGTGAGCTTCAGCGCATAGGCCAGATGCGTCTCGAGGAAACTGCGGAAGTCGCCGAGGCGCGCACGCTCGATGGTGAGGCCCGCCGCCATGGCATGGCCGCCGCCCTTGATGAGGATGCCGGCATCGAGCGCCGCGCGCACCGCGTGGCCGAGATCGACGCCGGCGATCGAGCGGCCGGAGCCTGCAGCATGGCTCCCGTCCTTCTCGAAGCCCAAGACGATGCTCGGCAGGTTGAAGCGTTCCTTGAGGCGCGCCGCGGCAAGGCCCAGCACGCCCGGATGCCAGCCCTCGCCCGCGACCACGATCGCCGGACCCGACCTCGCCGTCCCCAAGGCGGCCTCGGCTTCGCGCAGCGCCTGGTCGAGCACGCTCAACTCGATCGCCTGGCGCTCGCGATTGAGCCGCTCGAGTTCGGCTGCGATGATCGAGCAGCGTCCCCTGTCCTGGCTCACCAGCAGTTCGAAAGCGAGATTGGCATGACCGATGCGGCCCGCCGCATTGAGGCGCGGACCCAGGAGGAAAGCCAGGGCATAGGCATCGGGCCTGCGTTTGAGCCGCGCCACGTCGGCTAGGGCGGCGAGCCCGGGATTCTCCCGGCGCGCCATGATCTTGAGACCTTGCGTCACATAAGCGCGGTTGAGACCGGTCAGGGGCACGACATCGCACACCGTCGCCAGTGCCACGAGTTCCAGCCACTGCAGCATATTGGGCTCGGGCCGATCGGGCCCGTACCAGCCGCGCTGCCGCAGGATGCGGTTGACGACGCTCACCAGGATCATGGCGACGCCGCAGGCGCACAGATAGCCGAAGCCCGATATGTCGTCCTGGCGGTTGGGATTGATGACCGCGGTGGCATCGGGCAGCGTCAAACCCGCCTGATGATGATCGACGATGATCACATCCATGCCGAGTGCCCGCGCTTCGGCCAGGGGATCATGCGCCAGCACGCCGCAATCGAGCGTCAGCAGAAGCTCGGTGCCGCGCTCCTTCAGCGACTGGACGGCGGCCCGGCTCGGTCCATAGCCCTCGGTCAGCCGGTCCGGAATATGAACCGTGTTGTTGGCGCCGACGCTGGTGAGGAAGCGGGTGACGAGCGCTGCAGACGATACGCCGTCGACATCATAGTCGCTGATCGTGCCGATGCGCTCGCCCGCCATGATCGCCTGCGCCAGGCGGTCGGCCCCCTTCTCCATGTCCAGCAGCGCCGAGGGCTGCGGCATGAGCCGGCGCAAAGTGGGATTGAGATAGGTCTCGACATCGTCGAGCGCCACGGAACGCGCCGCCAGGACGCGGCCCAGCAATTCGGGAAGGTCGTTCTTCTCCGCGATCGCCTGGGCGTCGCGGCTCAAGAAGGATCGGGCGCGCCAGGACCGTCCGGTGACGGACCGGCTGACGCCGAGGAAAGGCGATGATGAAACGGGCGCTGCCCGGCTATCCAGCAAGAGCGACATGATCCTTCATTGGACGCCGATTCGGCCGCGAATTTTAGCGGTAAGAAGCGCCGTCGAAAAAGATTGGCGCTTCCTTACGGCATGGCGCTTCGCGATCGCAAGCGTCGGGAACAATTGCCGCCGATACTCATTGAAAATCAAGGAGAAAACTCAAGCAAGGACCACGATCATGGCCGTAGCGAAACGCAAGGCGCAGGCCGCAAGACGGAAGAGCAGCCGATGATCCGCAAGCTCAAATCAGGCCAGTACCGCCTTTATTCGCGCAAGAAGGACCCCAAGACCGGCCGGCGGCGCAATCTCGGCACGTTCAAGAGCCGTGCCGCGGCCGAGAAGCACGAGCGCGCCGTGCAATATTTCAAGCATCACTAGGGTCCAGACTCATTAAATCCACCATACAAGTGCGGCGGCGAGGCAGACAGAGGCGAGATAGTTTCGGGCCAGCTTGTCGTAACGGGTTGCGATGCGCCTGAAGTCCTTCAATCTGTTG
>Ga0187894_10004678_pt1 | contig 14525 bp, 15 predicted proteins | sample GBC1701081metaG_FD_136650 | JGI IMG/M metagenome (GOLD analysis project Ga0187894, IMG submission 136650) | White microbial mat communities from a lava cave in the Kipuka Kanohina Cave System on the Island of Hawaii, USA - GBC170108-1 metaG ...
AAAAACGTTTGTGGAGAATAGAGTTTTGCGTTTCTCTCTAATCCGGCGACGACCATTCAAGTACTTACGATCGCCTGCGTCATGAAGTCTGCATTGCGAAATCGTTTTTCAACAGCCTGCTAGATAAACGTGCGCCGAGCTTCCTCGAAAACTCAGAGTCATCGATGATTCATGCTGCTCGAATGTGAGACCAAAGCTGCATGCCTGACGATATGACGACTGATGACCTCGACGGCTTCCGCGCCGACGTCCACGCTTGGCTCATGGCCAACTGCCCTGCCGAGATGCGCGAGCCACTCACCGATGAGCGTCAGCTTTGTGGGGGAGGGCGCCGCTGGCGATTCGCCAATGAAGCACAGCGCCACTGGCTAGAGCGCATGGCCGCTCGTGGATGGACTGTGCCCGAGTGGCCCGTGCGATACGGCGGCGGAGGCTTGGGCAGCATGCAGGCGGCTATCCTGCGAGAGGAGATGCGTAACCTAGGCTGCCGCCCGCCGTTGTACTCCTCCGGTCTTTCAATGCTCGGGCCGGCGTTGCTCAAGTACGGCAGCGATGCACAGAAGTTCGAGCACCTGCCGAGAATCGCGCGGGGCGAGATTCGCTGGTGCCAGGGTTTCTCAGAGCCCGGTGCAGGTTCTGATCTCGCATCGCTTAAGACGCGCGCCCAGGATTGCGGCGATCATTTACTCGTCGACGGCGAGAAAATATGGACGAGCCACGGTGATGCGGCTGACTGGATCTTCTGCCTGGTGCGTACGGATTTCGCCGCGCCCAAGCACAAGGGCATCGGTTTCCTGCTGATCGACATGGCGAGCCCGGGCGTTTCGACGCGACCGATCCGTCTGATCTCTGGTGTCTCGCCGTTCTGCGGGACGTTGTTCGACAACGTCCGAGTGCCCAAGGCCAATCTCGTAGGCGCGCCGAACGCAGGCTGGGATATCGCGAAGTATCTGCTAACCCACGAACGCGAGATGATCGGCGGCAGGGACGTGCGGGTCGGTGCCCAAAGACCTTTATATGAGCTTGCCGTCCGTGAGATCGGCCTTGAACGCGGCCGCCTTGTTGACGCTGCATTGCGCACCGATCTCGCGTGCTATGAAATCGATTCGCTGGCTTTTGATCTCACGATTCGGCGAGTGCGGGAGCGCTCCGCATCAGCGCAGGGCATCGGCGCGCTGTCCTCGATGCTGAAGTACTACAGCGCAGCGCTCATTCAGCGCCGGCAGGAGCTAACCATGTCGATCGCGGGCACGCGTGCGCTGCTCTTGGAGAGTGACGGTGCGACACCAGGCGAGACGGCGCGCGGTTGGTTGAGTTCACGCGGCCACTCCATCGCTGGCGGTACTTCAGAGATTCAGCTCAATATCATCGCGAAACAGGTGTTGCACCTACCGGGTACGTGAGTGACTCTGGAGAGTCGCAGTGACATTCGTCTTGAATGCAGAGCAAGAGCTGTTTAGCAATTCGGCACGCAAATTCCTGTCCACGCGAGCCCCTGTGGTAATGCTGCGGCAATTGCGGGATTCGCGTGACGCGATCGGCTTCAGCCGGGAGCTGTGGGACGAACTCAGCGCCATAGGCTGGGCGGGTCTGCTGATACCTGAGCAGTACGGTGGCGTGAGCTTCGGGTATGTCGGTATCGGTATTGCGGCCGAAGAATCCGGTCGTACACTAACGCCACTGCCACTGCTGTCAACTGCGGTGCTCGGTGTCACAGCGCTGGTCAAAAGCGGATCTTCCGCTCAGAAATCCGAATTGTTGCCAGCGATCGCGGTGGGCAAGCTCATAATCGCACTGGCCGTCGACGAGCGCTCCCGTCATGCGCCACACCGCATAACGACGCGAGCCATGCCAATCGGATCAGGGTTTCGATTAAGCGGCCACAAGGGCTTCGTGCTCGACGGGCATGTCGCGAACCGGTTGATCGTTTCCGCACGCATCGGTACCCAGGATGCTGCAGCAGGCGGAACGACACTCTTTCTCATCGATCCGCACGCCGCGGGCGTCACCATCGAGCGTACCCTCACGGTGGATAGCCGCAACGCCGCCGAGGTGCGATTACAGAATGTCGCAGCAACCGAGTATGACGTCGTCGGCGCGGTTGGTGGTGGCGCAGAGCTACTCGATAACGCCCTTGATGCGGGCCGCGCGGCGCTAGCTTGCGAGCTTACTGGGATCGCGAGCGAGTGCCTGGAGCGCACGCTTGATTACCTCCGGCAGCGCGAGCAATTCGGCCGAAAACTGGGAGAATTCCAGGCGCTGCAGCATCGCGCCGCGCAGCTGTTCTGCGAGATCGAGTTGGCCCGCTCCGCCGCCTTTGCAGCACTGCGCGCGCTCGACGACGGCTCCGCTGATGCCGCCTTGCTAGTGAGCGTCGCGAAAGCGAAATGCAGCGAAGCGGCGCGGCTTGCGACGAACGAAGCGTTGCAAATGCATGGCGGTATTGGTATGGCCGACGAGCACGACATCGGACTTTTCATGAAGCGCGCGCGCGTCGCGGCGGAAACATTCGGCGACTATGCATTCCACAGTGATCGAGTCGCGCGGCTTTGCGGATTCTGACGGCTGATTCCGCCAGCGAACCGGTCGCGACAGGGTAGTAGCGTCCCTCTTTGAATGCCCACGGTCGAAAACGCCTCTCATCATGGGAGCGAAGTTCGTGCGCGATGCCACTCCATTGCTCGGCTTGAAGAACATTGGCCCCACCATCGCGGCGCGATTAGCAGCTGTGGGTGTCAGGACAGTTGGCGACCTGCGAGCCCTCCGTCCGGCGGAGGCCTACCGGCGGCTTAGAGCCGCCAATCCCGGAAAGACGATACCCGTCTGCTACTACCTCTACTCGCTTCAAGGAGCGCTCGATGGCGTGAGCTGGGAGGCTCTGCCGCAAAGCACGAAGGAATGGCTCTTGGGTGAGATTGGAGCAAAGCGGGCGACACCCGCGAGTCGGTGCGGCAGAAGGTACGGATAGACGCTGTCCGCGTGTGCATAACCCGCAGCTCACGTTGACGCTTCAGCAGCTTCAAAACCCGAGAGAGTCCGACGATCGGCCGAATCTCGATCTTCCCGGACCGATGCCGAGGAACTCGGCGAGCCGATAACGATGCTTACGATGCAAGACAATACCGCCGCGCTCCCAGTTGCTGAAGGCCGTCGGGTCTGCATCAACCGTGGCGGCGGCTTCGCGAATGCTGAGTCCGAGCGCGCCTCGACGCGCTTTGAGACGCTCGCCGAGCGTGCTGGGTGGGCGCCGCGGGTCATAGCCCAGAAACGGGAGAATGACAGGGTAGGCGGTCGTGGGCGGCTCAATGCGTCCTTTTTCCCAGTTCAGGATCGTTGCCGCATCAACACCCGGTAGTCTGCGGAGGTGCTTGAAGTACCACGGGCTTCGATGCCCTGAGCACGATCCAGGCACCCGGCAAAATGGCAACGCAACCCTGCCCCTGCGGATACGCGGGCGACACGAACGGACGCTGCCGCTGCACGCAGCCCGCGGTGCGGCGCTACGTCGCGAGGATCTCGGGGCCGCTGCTCGATCGCATCGACCTGCACGTCGACGTGCCGCGGCTCGACTATGCGCTGCTCGCGCCCTCGGCCACGGCGACGGAACCAAGCGCAGTCGTGGCGGCCCGGGTGCTCGAGGCCCGCGCCCGCCAGGCGGCACGCGACGGGCTGAATGCACTCATCGACGCGCGGCGCCTCGGCGATGCCTGCGGGCTCGGCTTGCGCGAACACGGCCTGCTCGAGGCGGCGATGCAGAAACTCGGGCTGTCGGCCCGAGCCTGTCACCGGATCCTGCGCGTCGCGCGCACGATTGCGGACCTGGCCGGCCTCGAGCGGGTCGGGATGGCGGAGTTGTCGGAGGCGATCGGCTACCGGCGGCTCGACCGCGAGCCGCAGGCGGCGGTTTAGCTGCTTTGCGACGCCATGTATTCGACCGCGGCACGCACGAGGTCGTCCGACAGGTCGGCGCGACCGCCCTTGGCAGGCATCAGGCCCTTTTCGCCCTGGAAACCCTCGATGGCGTGCTTCTCGAGCGTCGCACCGCCCTTCGCGATGCGCGGTGCCCATGCGGCTTGGTCGCCCATCCGGGGGGCGCCGGCGATGCCGCTGCCGTGGCAGGCGCTGCAGGCGGCATCGTAAACAGACTTGCCGTCCGTCGGCATGGCCGCCGCGCCTGCCCCCGGTCCACCGGTGGCGACCGGAACGGCCGTTGCCTGGATCGCGAGCGCGCTGTTGTCCTTGCCCGCAATCGCGACCTGCCCGAACGGCTTGATGCGCTCGTGCGCGGAGGCCTGCATGAGCGGGTCTTCCGTGTCCCGGGCGCCCTTGGGTCCGCTGTCGACGAGGCGCGAAATCCCGATCAGGACCAGCGCAATGGCGACGAGCACGCCGATCACCGCGCTGAAAACATTGATGAAATGCCGGTCAGGCTTGGCCATCCGCGAATTATAGCGTCTGGGCGGTGGGCCCACTAAAATCGGTGGTCCAAACGCGCCCGTAGCTCAGCTGGATAGAGTGACGGTCTCCGAAGCCGTAGGTCGTGGGTTCGACTCCCGCCGGGCGCGCCATTTTTCCGCAGGATCGCATCATGACGAAGACAATCATCGCGTTGGCCGCCGTGTCGGTTCTGGCGATAGCCCGGCCAGCGATCGCAGAGGGTTTCCGCTGTGGACAGCGGATCGCGACGCCGGGCATGACCGTCGGGGAGCTGCTCGAAGCCTGCGGCGAGCCGACCACGAAGGACGTGGAGATCGTCGACGTATACGGGCCGAACACGCAGGGCGCCGGCAACATCAAGCGCGGCACCGTGACTGTCGAGACCTGGACCTACGATCGTGGGTCGCAGGCATTTGCGATGGTCGTCACGATCGAGGATGGCAGGATCAGGAAGATGGAGCGCGCGGAGTGATCGCCTGACGCAGGCGCGGAAGGTCTGGCTTCTGATCGCGGTCGTCGCAGCCGCGACCGGTGGGTTGCTCCTGGTCGACCCGATCGCGCAGGATCCCGGCTACCACCGATTCGCCGACGCCCGCACGATCCTCGGCATTCCGAACTTCTGGAACGTGGCCAGCAACCTGCCGTTCCTGCTGGCGGGGGTGCTGGCGCTGCTGCAATCGCGCCGGATCGCATCGCCAGACCTGACGGTTCACTACCGCATCCTCTTGCTTTCGATCGCGCTCGTCGCCTTCGGCTCGGGATGGTACCACCTGTCGCCGTCGATGCCGACGCTGGTGTGGGACCGCCTGCCGATGACCGTCGCCTTCATGACACTGCTGTCGGCCGTGATCGCCGACCGCATTTCATGGCTGGCGGGACGCGCACTGCTCTGGCCGCTGGTCGTCGCCGGCATTGCGAGCATTGCCTGGTGGGTGCGCACGGAAAACGCGGGCGCCGGCGATCTTCGGCCCTACGCGCTGGTGCAGTTCCTGCCGATGCTTGTGATCCCGCTCGTGCTCCTGATGTGGCGCGGGGAGGGGTTGTCGTCGCGCCGGCTGTGGTTGGCCCTCGGCGTCTATGTCCTCGCCAAGGCCGCCGAGCACTTCGACGCGGCGCTGTTCGCGGCGACCGGGATGGGCGGTCACGCGCTGAAGCACCTGCTCGCGGCGCTGGCAGCGTGGTGGATCCTGCGCGCGTTTCAGGGAGCGCCGGCGAGCGCCTTGTAGAGCGCGGCCAGGGCTGTCGTGCGCTGCGACTCGGACAGGACGTGCTGGTCCTCGAAATCCAGCTTCTCGCGGTCGGCGACCAGGACGGCGAGATAGTCGCCGGCGCCGACCTCGTAGCGCAGGCGCGCCAGCCGCGCGGCCTCCGTGGAGGCTTCGAGGCCGAGGCGCAGTTCGTCTTCGGCCTGGTTCGCGGCGCGGAATCCGGCGAGGGCGTTCTCGGTTTCCTCCAGCGCCGTGAGCACGGTTTCCTGGTAGACGGCAATGGCGCCGTCGCGCCGCGCCTGCGCGGCCTTCACGCGCTGGCGAACGCGGCCGAAGTCGAGGAAGCTCCACGTGATCGAAGGCCCGTAGAACCACCGCTCGGACTCCGGTTCGCCGATGCCCTCCCGGTCGCCGCTCGTCCAGCCGAAGCTGCCGAGCAGCGTGACCTTCGGGAAGTACTCGGCGATCTCGTCGCCGACGTCGGCATAGGTCGCCGCCAGCTCGCGCTCCGCGGAACGGATGTCCGGGCACCGCCGCATCCAGTCCTCTGGCGTGCCGGTCACCACGAGCTTCGGCATCTCGGGAATCCCCGTCGCGGGGGACATGTTCGTGCGCAACGTCTCGATGGGCCAGGCGGTCAGGACGGCGAGCCGCTGCTCCTCGCGGACCAGGTCCGCCTCGGCGAGCGGCAGCGAGGCGGCGACGCTCCTGCGCTGCGCTTCGGCCTGCGCGAAATCGAGGCCGCTCGAGTTGCCGGCATTCACGCGCGCCGTGAGGATCCTGATGTTCTCCTCCTGGTTCGCGAGCTGCTGCCGCCGCAGCGCGAGGCGCTCACGCGCGCCGATCATCGCGAACCAGGCCTGCGCCGTCTCCGCGACGATCGACGATTGCGCGTCGGCGAGGGCGGCCGCATCCCGCTCGGTGCGCCGGTCGATGGCGTGAAACTCGTTGCGGAGCGAGCCGAACAGGTCGATCTCCCACAGCGCGTCGAAACCCGCGCGCCAGGTGTCGGTGCGGATGCCGCCGGGCGCGAGCGGGTCGCCCGAGCTGAACTGGGCCTTCTGCCGGTCGCCCGCCGCCGTGACGGTCGGGAACCAGGAATAGACGGAGAGGCCCGACAGAGCCCGGGTCTCGGCAAGCCGGGCCGCGGCCTGGGCGATGGTCGTGTTGGCGGCCAACGCGCGCGTGATCAGCTTGTCCAGTTCGGGGCTGCCGAATCCCCGCCAGAGCTCCGAGCCCGCGGGCCCGGCCGTCGCCTCGGCCGTCGCCTGGTCGAAGCGCGCCGGCGTCGCCATGTCCGGCGGCTGCTCGTAGCGCGGCCCGACGGTGCACCCGGCGAGCAGCATCGGCAGCAACAACAGCAGCCGGCTAGACATGCGAGCCCCCCGCGGCAAGCCGCTCCCTGCGCCTCGCCTCCTGGCGCACGACCATCTTGCGCAGCACGACGTAGAACACGGGGGTGAAGAACAGGCCGAAGAAGGTCACGCCCAGCATGCCCGCCACCACGGTGATGCCCATCACGTAGCGCACTTCCGCGCCGGCACCGGAGGCGAACACCAGCGGCAGCACGCCGGCGATGAAGGCGAAGCTCGTCATCAGGATCGGGCGGAGCCGCAGCCGGCAGGCCTCGATCGCGGCATCGACGATGCCCTTGCCTTCCGCCTCGAGGTCGCGCGCGAACTCGACGATCAGGATCGCGTTCTTGCAGGCGAGCCCGATCAGCACGGCGAGGCCGATCTTGGTGAAGATGTTGTTGTCGAGGAACGTGGGCGCAAACGCGGGCGGCGACACGGCGAGCCACAGCCCGTGGATGAAGTTGACCAGCCAGGTTCCGCCGGTCGCGGACAGCAGGCACAGGGGCACGATCAGGATGATCGCGAGCGGCAGCGACCAGCTTTCGTACAGCGCCGCGAGCACCAGATACACGAGCAGCACGCACAGCGGGAACACGAACAGCGCGGTGTTGCCCTGCGTGACCTGCTGGTAGGTGAGGCCGGTCCACTCGATCGTCATGCCGCGCGGGAGCACCTGCTCCGCGGTCGCCTGGAGCTTCGCGAGCGCGTCGGTCGACGACAGGATGGCGGGATTGAGGCCGGCCGACATGTCTGCCGACGGGTAGGCGTTGAACCTTATGACCGGGTCCGGCCCGTAGCTCGGGTCGATGTCGACGACGCTGCCGAGCGGCACCATCTCGCCGCGATCATTGCGGACCTTGAGGCCCTCGATGTCCTCGACGCTGGAGCGGTGACGGGCATCCGCCTGCGCGTAGACCTGGTAGGTGCGCCCGAACAGGTTGAAGTCGTTGACGTAAGCCGACCCCAGGTACACCTGCAGCGTGTTGAACACGTCGGTGAGCGCAAGGCCCAGCTCCTTGACCTTCGTGCGGTTCACGCTGGCGTCCAGCTGCGGCACGTTCGACTGGTAGGACGTGAATGTCGCCATCGGGTCGAAGCCCTCGGACGAGTTCACGGCCCCGATGAAGGCCATGGTCTGGTTGTACAGCTCGCCATAGCCGAGGCTGCCGCGGTCCTCGACGTAGAGCTCGAGGCCGTTCGCGTTGCCGAGTCCGAGCACCGGCGGCGGGAGCAGGGCGAAGGCGAGACCCTCCTGGATTCCGCCGAAGCCCATGTTGATGCGCATCGAGATCTCGCCGGCTGCGAGCTCGCGCACGCCCGGCTCCTCGAGGCCGATGAACATGACGCCGGCGTTGGGCGTCGCCACGAAGTGGACCGCGTTGAGCCCGGGGAACTGGACGACGTTGGTGACGCCCGGCACCTGCAGCGCGATTTCCCCCATGCGGCGCATGACGGCATCGGTGCGGTCGATGGTCGCGGCTTCGGGCAACTGCACGATCGCGAACAGGTACTGCTTGTCCTGCGACGGTATGTACCCGCCCTGCACGCCGCGGAAGGCAAAGATCGTCACGACGATCAACACGCCGTAAATCGCGAGCAGGCGCGGCGCGCGCCCGATCGTCCCGCCGATCCCGCCCGAGTAGCGTTCGCCGAAGCGCCGGAACACGCGGTTGAAGGCGGCGAAGAACCGGCCGAACAGCCGCTCTATCCAGCGGCCGAGGGCGTCCTTCTTCGCGCCGTGCGGCTGCAGGAGCAGCGCCGCGAGCGCCGGCGAAAGGGTCAGCGAATTGAAGCCCGAGATGATCACCGTGGCCGCGATCGTCACCGCGAACTGCTTGTAGAACTGGCCGGTGACGCCGCCGAGGAAGGCAAGCGGCACGAACACCGAGGCGAGGACCAGCGTGATCGCGACGATCGGCCCGGACACCTCGCTCATCGCCTGATGCGCGGCTTCGCGCGGCGTCTTGCCGGACTCGATGTGGCGCTCGACGTTCTCGACCACGACGATGGCGTCGTCCACCACGATGCCGATGGCGAGCACGAGGCCGAACAGCGTCAGCACGTTGATCGAGAAGCCGAGCAGCCACAGCACCGCAAAGCTGCCGATGATCGACACCGGCACGGCCACCAGCGGGATCAGCGAGGCGCGCCAGGTCTGCAGGAACAGCACGACCACGATGACGACGAGCAGGATCGCCTCGAGCAGCGTCTCGATGACCGAGTCGATCGAATGCTGGACGAACACGGTAGGGTCGTAGACGACCGACCAGTGCAGGTTTTCGGGGAAGCCGCCTTCGAGCTCGAGCATGCGGTCGCGGATCGCCTGCGACAGCTCGAGCGTGTTCGCGCCAGGCGCCTCGAAGATGGCGATGGCCGCGGCGTCCTCGTTGTTGAGCAGCGACTTGATCGCATAGGTGCTGGCGCCGAGCTCGATGCGGGCGACGTCCTTGAGGCGAGTGAGCTCGTCGCCTTCCGCCTTCAGGACGATCTCGCCGAATGCTTCGGGCGAATCCAGCCGGCCCTGCGCGTTGACCGAGATCTGCATGACCGAGCCCGCCGGCGTCGGCGGGCTGCCGATGCTCCCCGCGGATACCTCCACGTTCTGCTCGCGTATCGAGGCGACGATATCGGTGGCGGAGAGCGAGCGCGCCGCGGCCTTGTCCGGGTCAATCCAGACGCGCATCGAATAGTTGCCGATGCCCAAAGCGAGCGCCTGGCCGACGCCGGGCAGGCGCGCGAGTTCGTCGCGCACGCGTAGGTTCGCGAAGTTCGAGAGGTAGAGCGCGTCGTAGGTCTTGTTGGGGGAATCGAGGTGGACCACCATCGTCAGCGTCGGAGACGCCTTGACGGTCGTCACCCCGAGCTGACGCACGGCTTCCGGCAGCCGCGGCACGGCCTGCTGGACACGGTTCTGCACCTGCATGGCCGCGAGGTCGACGTCGGTGCCGCCCTTGAAGGTGACGGTGAGCGCCATCTGGCCGTCGGAGCTCGACGTCGACTTCATGTAGATCATGTTCTCGACGCCGTTGACCGCCTCCTCGATCGGGCCGGCGACGGTCTCGGCGATGGTGCGCGGGTTGGCGCCCGGGTAATTCGCGGTGACCTGCACCGACGGCGGCACCACGTCCGGGTACTCGCTGATCGGCAGGTTCGGCAGCGCCATGATGCCCGCGACGAGAATCAGCGCTGACAGCACCGTCGCGAGGATCGGGCGGTCGATGAAGATCCGGGAGAAATCGGTGTGCTTGGCCACTTCAGGTCGGCGCTGGCAGGTTCGGCTGGTCCATCGGCACCACGCGCGGGTTCACCGGCTGACCGGGGAAGAAGATCTTGCGCATGCCGTTGACGACGACGTGGTCGCCGGGCTTCAGACCGGATTCGACGACCACCAGGCCCTCGACGTGCGGGCCCAGCACCACATCGCGGCGTTCCGCCGAGTTGTCCTTGCCGGCGATGTAGACGTAGCGGCGGTCCTGGTCGGTCAGCACCGCCTGCTCGTGGATCAGGAGCGCATTCTCCTGCGTCTCCCCGAGCAGGCGCACGCGCGCGAACAGGCCCGGCGTGAAGGTGTTGTCCGGGTTCGGCAGCACCGCCCGCGCGCGGATCGTGCCGGTGCGCGGGTCGAGGGCGTTGTCGACGAAGTCGACCTCGCCCCGGTGCGGGAAGCCTTCCTCGTCCGCGAGGCCCACCAGCACCGGCGTGCGTGCTGTGCGTGGGCTCTCGCGGTTGCCGCGGCGCACAAGGTCGGCGTACCGCAGGAACGCGCGCTCGTCGCCGGTGAACGTGACGTAGACTGGGTCGACCGACACGACGGTAGTCAGCAGGGTCTGGTTGGGCGTCACGAGGTTGCCGGGCTTCACCAGCGCCTCACCGGCGCGGCCGTCGAACGGCGCGCGGATGTAGGTGAACCCGAGATCGAGCTGCGCCTGCACGGATTTGGCTCGAGCGGCGAGGACGTCGGCCTCCGCCTGCTCGGCCTCGGTTCGGCGCTGGTCGAGCTCGCCCTGCGAGATCGCGCGTTCCTCGATCAGGGCCTCGGCGCGCTTGAGCTCCTGCTCGGCAAGCGAGACCCGCGCCTCGGCGCGTCGCGAATCGGCCTCGGCCGCGTCGGCGGCGGCCTTGTACTCGCGGCTGTCGATGGTAAACAGCAGTTGGCCCTTTTTGACAAGGCCGCCCTCTGGGTAGTGGATGCCGCCCAGGTGGCCGGTGACGCGCGGGCGGATCTCGGCCGACTCGATCGCTTCGACGTGGCCACTGTACTCGTCCCACTCCGTGACAGATTTCTTGACGACCGGCGCGACGTTCACCTCCGGCGGTGACATCTGTTGCTGGTCGCTGCCGCCGCAGGCGGCGAGTGTTGCGATCGCGATCCCGATGAACTGGCGCATTAGTCAGGCTTCCTTCGCAACGTTTCCCTGGACCCGGCCGGCGCCCCACTGGCGCGCGAGATCTTCCATCAATGCGACGAGGCGCGCACGGGCGGGGCCGGGCATCGAATACATCTGGAACAGCTCCTGCCACATCAGCCCCTCGGCCGCGAGGTGCACCAGGTGCAGGCGCAGGCCGCGGTCCGACCACTGCTTGCGGCCGAAGCGCTCCTGCAGCTCCTGCCGGCAGGGATCCATCAGCGACGGATCGAGCGTCGCGGCCGTCAGCATGCCGCAGAGGAATCGCCGGTGCGACTCGTCCTGCGCGGTCAGGGTGCGGATGAAGCTCAGGAGCCGCGCCGTCTCCGGGTCGCAGTCGTCGGGCGTGAGCGCCGCCTCGGCGTCGTCCCACTGTCGAAAGTCGGCCTCCAGCAGGCCCCGCAGCAGGTCTTCCTTGGTCGGAAAGTGGTAGGTGATCCCGCCGCGGGTCAGGCCGCTCTCGCGAACAAGCTCGTCGAAGGTCAGCGCGCCGGCGCCTTCGCGCTCGACGATGTGCCGGGCGGCCGCGACGATCTTGTCGCGCGCGAGTGGGCGGCGGGCCATGTTTTAACTATACAGAATGTTCTGTATAGAACGCAACGGGGATTTTCGGCCGTCAGATCCACCCGCGCCGGCGAAAATAGACGTAAGGCGCGATCGCGGAGACCAGCATGGCGAGCAGCGCGAGCGGATAGCCGTAGTGCGCATCGAGCCCCGGCATGAACTGGAAGTTCATGCCGAAGACGCTCGCGTTCAGCGTCGGCGGCAGCAGCATGGTCGCGGCCACCGAGAAGATGATGATGTTGCTCTGCTCGATGTTGATCAGGCCGAGCGTCGCCTGCAGCATGAAGCTCGCCTTGTTGGCCAGGAACGAGGCATGGTCGGAGAGCGCAACCACGTCGCGCGCCATGTTGCGGTACCGGGCCAGCAGCTCCGTGGGCAGCACGTTGACGGTCGACTGCTGCGCATGATGGTGAGCCGCCGCGCGAGCGTCACGAGGCTCTCGCGGGCGATGCTGGTCAAATCACCGTCGCGCCTGATGCGCTCCATCACACCGCGCAGGTCGCGCGTGCGGATCGAGTTCTTCGGGCCCCTGGCCGCGAACACGCTGGCGGACAGCTCGTCGAGCCCGACGCCGACCCGTTCTAGCACGTCGGCCGTGCGCTCGATGATCGCCTCGAGCAGGCCCGCAAGGATGGCCGGCGCGTTGGTCGCCGCCGACGGGTGCCGCTCGGAATAGGCGAAGAAGCGCCGGAACGGCAGCGGGTCGACGTACCGGTTCGTGATCAGGCGGTTGCGCGACAGGATGAAGGTGATCGCCGAGGACTCGGGCCGCTCGGTGTCGATCTTCGTGACCACGGTCGCCGTCCTGTACAGCGAGCCGTTCTCCTCATAGAGCCGGCTCGAAGTCTCAATCTCGCGCATCTCCTCGCGCGAGGGAACGTCGATCGCGAGCAGCCGCTCCACCGCTCGCTCCTCGGCGGGCGTGGGCTCGAGCAGGTCGACCCAGACGCATTTCTCGTGAATGTCCGCCGGCGGCGGGTCGAGGCGATAGAGTCCCTGGCTGTCCGGTACGAAGCAGTTCAGCACGCGGGCGGCCGGTCAGGTCAGTTGGCTTGGTGCTCGCGTGCGGCCAGGTCGTTTACCAGCTCGAAGAGCTGGTCGACGCGGCCGGCCATTTCGACGTCCGTCAGGTACTTGCCATGCACGACCAACATCGGCGTGTGGTCCATCAGATACCGGTGCGAGAGCTTCTCGGCCTGGCTGGCGCAGCTTGTTCTCCGCAGAGAAAATGCGGCAGTGCTTCTCGAAGTCCTGGCCCGAGACGCCGTTCGCCGCCAGGAACTCGCGCGCGGCCTTTCTCGTCTCCGCCTTATCCACGCGGCCGTTGCGGATGACGGTCAGCGGGCGGCGCTTCGAATGGATCTCGCGGAACATGGCGGTGTGCAGCTCGTCCAGCCGTCCGAGCGACTCGATCGCGTAGAACAGGCGCGCGTCCTCGCGCGTCACCTCGTTCCAGTTCACCGGCACGCGCTTCAGCACGACCCAGTCGGGCTTCGATTTCTCCCAGGACTCGATGCGCGGCTCGAGCGTGTAGCAGTGGCCGCAGCCGTACAAGAATCCCTCGACGACTCGACCTTGCCCGGCGGCGTACTGACCGGCTCGGCGACCGCGTAGGCGGTGAAGTTCTCGCCCGACCTCCAGCGACCGAGGTCGCCCTTCGGCGGCGACGGCGTCGTGGCGGCGATCGCGGTCGCGATCGGGCTGGTCGCGCTCATGGCTTGCTCGACCTTCTCGCCGTCGCTGCCGCCGGCCGGCGGCAACTCGGCCGGCGCGACGGCCGGTGCCAGCGCCTCGGCCGGGGCGCTCGCGGCGGGCGGGATGGTCTCCTATCCGCAGGCCGCGAGCGCGGCCTGCGCGACGAGCATCGTGAATCTGATCGTGTTCATCGCAATCCCAGATAAGAGGAGCACTCGTACCCCTGCACGTACCGATTTGGTCGACGGCGGCAAAGACTGGGCGATCCGCCGCCGCGAGATCGGCCGCTGGAGCCGCAAGCATCTGGCCGCCGGCGCTCACGTGCGCAGCGATGGCCTGAGGTGCTTTGCCGCGGTCAAGCAAGCAGGTTGTACTCACGAGCCGCTGGCGAGCAGCTGCTGCTAGCGGCGGCACCGACGCCAGGCATTCGTCTCGGTCGACAGTATGATGGGAAACGTCAAGAACGCCATGCAGGGAACGTACCATGCGATTCGCGCCAAGCAACTGCCCCGGTACCTCGCCGAGTTCAGCTACCACTTCAACCGTCGCTGCGATCTCGCCAGCATGGTGGGGCGTTTGGGCGCGGATGCCGCGTTCACTCCACCCATGCCCTACCGCATCGTAAAATTGGCTGAGGCTCATTGGTAATCAGGAAGGCGTTTTCTCCCGGCGATGCGTCCACATGACTTCTCTAGCGCAGTTCGCCCGCAAGTCCTCTTTACCGTTTAATCATCGTAAGCACGGTGGCGACGAGGGCATCTCTGCGAGCGCTCGCGAACCTCTTGCTTTCGATCGGCGCCATCATCATCCATCCGTCAGCCATTGCGGTGATTTGGTCTGCCAGCAGATCAGGCTCCACG
>Ga0187894_10004679_pt1 | contig 14517 bp, 15 predicted proteins | sample GBC1701081metaG_FD_136650 | JGI IMG/M metagenome (GOLD analysis project Ga0187894, IMG submission 136650) | White microbial mat communities from a lava cave in the Kipuka Kanohina Cave System on the Island of Hawaii, USA - GBC170108-1 metaG ...
AAAACGTCATCGACAGAATCATATCGTCTTCGCGGGTGGAATCCGACCCTTCAAATCCGAGTCAATCCGCCGCACCGAGATGTGTATATGCCCTAGCGCTTTAGCGGGGAGAGGGAGGGCCCCGGCGCGTAGCGCCGGGAGGGTGAGGGGCCCCTCCGAAAATTTGCAAGATGCCCCTCACCTTCACATTGCTTCGCAATGGGGCCCCTTCCTCTTCCCGCTGCGCGGGCGAGGAGTTTCCTTCCCTCGCAAAATCGTGAATGATGGCTGAAACGCGAGCCCCCTTGGCGGCGTATAACTGCTGTCATGCACTATCGGAAGCTTCTAAGCCCCTGGACCGACCGTACCGGTCGCCTTTCGTTCCTGAAGACGGGAACCTTCATTCTCGTCTGCATTCCGGCCACTCTCGTTGCGATAGCCTTATGGCGCAACGAGCTCGGCCCCCTGCCCTATAAGGAGGCGCTGCATCAGATCGGCGACTGGACGGTGCGCTTCCTCATCGCCACCTTGGCGCTGACACCGCTGCAGCGCATCCTGATGTGGCCCAAGCTCGCGTTGATCCGCCGCATGCTGGGCGTCACCGCCTTCACCTATGCGCTCACCCATTTCTCGCTCTATATCGTCAATGAGAAGTTCGATCTCCTCTTCGTCGCCTCCGAGATCGTCAAGCGCATCTATCTCACCATCGGCTTCACGGCTCTTATCGGGCTGTCCCTGCTCGCCGCCACGTCGACGGATAGCGCCCTGCGCAAGCTCGGCCGCAACTGGAAGCGCCTGCATATGATCGTCTACGGCATCGCCGTGCTGGCGCTCCTGCACTATTTCATGCAGTCCAAGATCGATGTCAGTCAGGCAACCATGTGGTCGGGCTTCTTCCTGTTGCTGATGATCTATCGCGTCGCGGTGAAGCTGCGCTATGCCTTGACGCCCGTGACGCTCGCCGCCTGCGCCATTGCCGGCGGACTTCTCACCGCGCTCATCGAGTTCACCTGGTATGGACTTGCGACCGGCGTCGATCCCTTCCGCGTGCTCAAGGCCAATCTGGTCTTCGCCTATGGCCTGCGCCCGGCATGGATCGTTGTCGTGGTCGGGCTTGCGATAGCGCTCATCCCGTGGATCAAGCAGGCCTATGGTTTGGCGAGCGCCCGGCTGAGCCCAGCCCGCAATGCCGCGACCCGCTGATCGCCTTTGAGCTTCGCCTGCATGGCGAGCACCGCTTGCGATTTGAGGATCACGCCGTCATCGAGGATCTTGAGATGATTGGCGGCGAGCGTGGCGCCGGTCGTCGTGATGTCGACGATCGCTTCCGCCGTCCCGGCGGCGGGCGCCCCTTCCGTGGCGCCCAAGCTTTCGACGATGCGATAGCCGGTGACGCCCTTCGAGGCGAAGAAGCGCCGGGTCAGGTTGAGATATTTGGTGGCGACCCGCAGCCGCCTGCCATGGCGCTGATAGAAGCCTTCCGACACCTCGTCGAGATCGCTCATGCGCGCGACATCGAACCAGGCTTCCGGCACCGCGACCACGACATCGGCCGGCCCGAAGCCCAGATGCTGCAGCACATCGACGCGCTCGTCGTCGGGTTTCAGCGTTTCGCGCAGCAGGTCTTCGCCGGTGACGCCGAGATCGATCTTGCCGTCCTTGAGGGCGCCGGCGATTTCGGACGCCGACAGGAAAGCGACATCAATGCCCTCGATGCCTGAAAGTCGTCCGCGGTAGAGACGGTCCGAGCCGCTGCGCGCCAACCCAAGGCCGGCCTTGCCGAACAGCGCCTCTGTCGCCTCCATCAGGCGGCCCTTGGAGGGCATGCCGAGAATGAGCCGCGTCATACGTGCGCTCCCGCGGCGAGAAGCAGCTTCTCCGTGCCGATGGCGCAGCCGACGGCCGAGACCGGAACGGGCGAGCCGATATCGGATAGGAGGTCGTCATAGCGTCCGCCACCCGCGACCTGCAGCGCCCCTTGCCGCACCTGCGCTTCGATCTGAAAGACGAAGCCCGTGTAATATTCGAGATTGCGGCCGAAAGTGGCGGCGAAGGAAAAGTCTTGCGGTGTGAGGCCCAGCGCCGTCATCGCCTCGATGCGCCGGCGGAACTGGTCGAGCGCCTGGGCGTAGGCTTCACCCTTGGCCACGGCCTTAAGGTCCTTCAGCACCGCGACGGGATCACCCTCGATCGCGAGATAGGCGTTGATGGCGTTGACGGCCTCGGGCGCCAGCGGATGGGCCGACCGGTCGGCGGCCTTCTCGGCGAGCCGTGCCGCGATCTCCGCCGTCGAGCGGCCGCCATTGAGCGGAATCTTGCGGCGATCGAGCTCGCCTTCGACCCAACTCCGCGCAGCGCCCGCATCTCTTCCCATGACGGCATCGACATGGCCCGAGATGCTGGTCCGGCTCTGCTCCTCGCGGGCGGCGAAACGGTCGAGCGTCTCGCGGAAGGCCTGCGGCCGCCAGAAATGATGGACCAGCCGGCGGCGCCAGCGTTTCGGCATTTCGAGCCCGTCGAGCAGCGCATGGAAGAGCTGAAGATCACCGAGCCTGACCCGATAGCGCTCGAGGCCCGCCGCTCTGACCGCGGCGATGGTGAGCGCCAGGACTTGCGCTTCCGAGCCTTCCGCGTCGGAGGCCGCCAGCCATTCGATGCCGGCCTGGCCGAATTCGCTCGGCGCGCGCTGATCGGGCGCGAAGCGGAAGGCGGGCCCGCAATAGCAATAGCGCGCTTCGCTGTCGGGCTTCGCGGCATGGGTCAGATGATAGCGGCAGGCCGGCACCGTGAGATCGGGCCTCAGGCACATCTCACGGCCTTCGGGATCGGTGAAGACATAGGAATTGGCGCGGATGTCCTCGCCCGAGCGTTCGAGGAAGATGTCGGCCGGCTGCAGGATGTCGGGCGCGATGTGATCGAAGCCCGCGCCTTCGAACACCCGCATGATGCGCGCATTCTGGGCCTCGAGCGCCTGGCGCTCGGCCGAGGATTTACCGGGCATGAAGAATCCCCTCTCCCCCCTCGGGGGAGAGGGCTAGGGTGAGGGGGAACCGGCGAGCAACGCATCGCTGCAAATCGAGCCGTCCGTTCCCCCTCACCTTCCCATTGCTTCGCAATGGGCCCCTCCCTCTCCCCCGTAGGGGGCGAGGGGAAGTTGTGTTATTGGTCGTTGCCCCGCTCATCTTTTCTCCAGCGCCTCGCGCACCGCCTTCACCAGGTCGGCTTCCTTGACCGAGAACTGCGCGAGCCGCGCTTCCTTGTAATCTTCGCGGCTTTCGACGCCGCCCGCGAGCTCGGCGCCGAGCGCCAGATCCTTGATCTGGACTTCGCCCTTCGCCTTCTCATCGCCGCCCTGGATGACGACCAGCGGGCTTCGCCGCTTGTCGGCATATTTCATCTGCGCCTTCATGCCGGACGTGCCGACATACATTTCAGCGCGAATGCCGGCGGCCCGCAGCGCCGCCACCATGCGCTGATAGTCGCCGAGGCGGTCGCGGTCCATGACCAGCACGACGACGGGCGCCAGCGCCGTTCCCTCCTCGGCGCGGCCAAGAAGCTTGAGCGCCGAATAGAGCCGCGACACGCCGATGGAGAAGCCGGTCGCCGGCACCTGCTGGCCGGTGAAACGCGCGACGAGATCGTCATAGCGCCCGCCGCCGCCGACCGAGCCGAAGCGTACGAGCTGGCCCTCCTCATTGCGCGCTTCCATCAGCAATTCACATTCGAAGACGGGGCCTGTGTAATAGCCGAGGCCGCGCACCACCGCCGGATCGATCTTGATGCAGTCTTCCCCATAGCCTGCCGCGGCGAAGAGGCGCGACATCTCTTCGAGCTCGGCGACGCCCGAGCGCCCGCGCTCGCTCGTGCCGACGAGCTCGGCCAGACGCTTCAACGTCTCCTTGCGCGTCTTGGCGCCCGCATCGACGAAGCCGGCGACACGATCGATGGCGGCGCTGTCAAGCTCCGCACCCTTGGTGAAGTCGCCAGATTCATCCTTGCGGCCCTTGCCGAGAAGCTCGCGCACGCCCGCGACACCGAGCCGGTCGAGCTTGTCGATGGCGCGCAGAACCGTCATGCGCCGCGCCTCGTTCTCGGGCCCCGCCACGCCGATGGCTTCGAGCACGCCGTCGAGCACCTTGCGGTTGTTGACCTTCATCACATAGTCGGAGCACTTGATGCCGAGCTTCTCCATCGTGTCGGCGATCATCATGCAGATTTCCGCATCGGCCGCGGGCGAGGCCGAGCCGACGGTATCGGCATCGAACTGCATGAACTGGCGGAACCGCCCCGGTCCCGGCTTCTCGTTGCGAAATACCCAGCCCTGCCGGTAGCCGCGATAGGGTGTGGACAGCGCCTGCTGGTTCTCGGCCACATAGCGCGCGAGCGGCGCGGTCAGGTCGTAGCGCAGCGACAGCCACTGCTCGTCATCGTCCTGGAAAGAGAACACGCCTTCGTTCGGCCGGTCCTGGTCGGGCAGAAATTTGCCGAGCGCATCGGTATATTCGATGAAGGGCAATTCGAGCGGCTCGAAGCCATAGGCCTCATAGACCTCCTCGATCACCCGCATCATGCGCTTGACGCCCCTGACCTCGTCGGGACCGACATCGCGGAAACCCTTGGCCAGGCGCGCTTTCGGGCGCTGCTGTTTCGTCTTGGCGGACATGCCCGCTCCTTGAGATGAAAGTCGTGCGGGCTTGTAACGGATGACCGGCGCTTCAGCAACAGGTCTGAAATCATTGGTATTTTCGATACGTGATCCAGTCACCAGCCTGTCATTAACGAAAATTAATGTTGTAGCTGGCGTCCTGCGATCTGCCGGCAAGCGGCATAGGGACGTCTCGGGGAGCCCTTATGAAGTCTTTTCTGCTCGCTTTCCTCACCGCCACCCTTCTCGCTTTCTCTGGCGGCATGGCGCTTGGTGAGCCGATCCATGGCGCGGGCTCGACTTTCGCCTATCCGGTGATCGCCAAATGGTCGGAAGGCTATCTGGCGGACCGCGCCGGCGGAAACGACATCACCTTCATGGGTGATGGCATCGACTATGAGCCGGTGGGCTCGCTCGCCGGCATCCTCCGCTTGAGCCAGCCGGAAATGGATTTCGCCGCGAGCGACATGCCCTTGCCGCCCGAGGAGCTCAAGAAATTCGGCTATGTCCAGTTTCCTTTGGTGATGGGCGGCATCGTTCCGGTCGTCAATCTCGACGGGTTGGCGCCGGGCGCTCTGCAATTGTCGGGCGAGGTGCTCGCCGACATCTATCTCGGCAAGATCCAGAACTGGTCGGATCCTGCGATCACCGCTCTCAATTCCAGCCTCAAGCTTCCGGATCTGCGGATCACCGTCATCCACCGCGCCGACGGCTCGGGCTCGACCTTCAACTGGACGAGCTTCTTGTCGAGCGTCAGCGCCGAATGGAAATCCAAATATGGTGCGGACACGCTCATCACCTGGCCATTGGGCACGAGCGTCGAGCGCAGCTCGGGCGTGGTTCGCGCCGTCAAGGAAACGAAGGGCGCCATTGGTTATGTCGAATATGGCCAAGTGGTGCGTGCCGAGCTGAACTATGCCGCGGTGAAGAACCGCGCCGGGCAATTCGTCCGCCCCGAGCCCGCCTCCTTCGCCACCGCCGTCGCCAAGGCGAAATGGTCGGCCGACAACGGCTTCTATCTTTCACTGGTCGACAGCGCCGAAAGCGGCGCCTATCCGATCACCGCAGCGACCTTCATCCTGATGCGCCGCGATCCGGATTCGACATCGCGCGCCCGCCAGGCGCTGTGGTTCTTCAACTATGCGCTGACCCAAGGCGCAGACACGGCCGAGGCACTGAGCTATGTGCCGCTGCCGGCTGGCCTCGTGCAGCAGATCAAAGCCTATTGGGCACATGAGCTCAGCTTCGGGAGCTGAGACATGCGGCCGGACTTGCGCAACATAACAGGGGATTAAGGGCGACATGGAAGCAAATATCTTCAAGGACATTATCGTCCCGGTGATCGGCGGCCTCGGGCTCTTCATGCTCGGCCTCGAATTCATGGCCAATGGCATTCAGGCCCTCTCCGTCAACCGCATGCGCGAATGGCTCGCCAGGATCGCCGGCACCCCTGCCAAGGGCGTCATTGCCGGAACGCTCATCACCGGCGTCATCCAGTCCTCGACCGCGATGACCGTCATGGTCGTCGGCCTCGTCAATGCCGGCGTCATTGCGCTCAGACCCGCCATCAGCGTCATCATGGGCGCCAATATCGGGACGACGCTCGGCAACGGCCTCATCGCGCTGCCTTTGGGGCCGCTCGGCCTGCTCTTCGGCGGCATCTTCGGCCTTGTCTATGTCTTCGCCAAGAACGAGAAGGTCCGCAACATCGCGCTCGCCTGCTTGGGCTTCGCGCTCATCTTCTACGGCCTCAACCTGATGACCGGGGGTCTCAGGCCCTTGCGCGGCATGCCGGAAGTGATGTCGATCATTTCGGGCCTCCATGCCGAGAGCTTTATCGGCCTCATCGTCTGCATTCTCATTGCCGCACTGATCACCGCTCTCATCCACTCGTCATCGGCCACCATCGGCATCGTGATGGGACTGGGTGCGGCGGGCGTGCTCGACTGGCAGACGGCCGTCGCCTTCTCGCTCGGCGCCGATCTCGGCACCACCATCACCTCGTGGATGGCCTCGCTCAATCTGTCGAAGAACGCCAAACGCGCCGCCTATGCCCATATGTCGTTCAATTTCATCGGCGTCGCCGTGATGATCTTGTTGTTCTTCCCGGCCATCGAACTGCTCAAATGGGGCATGGGCTGGTTTGGCGGCGATCCGGGCGTGCCGGTCTTGGTCAACGGCAAGGAGACCTTCCCGCTCGTGCCGGTGGCCGTCGGCCTTTTCTCGACCGCCTTCAACATCTTCAATACGGTGCTGCTCTTCCCATTCGTCGGCATGTTCGAGCGCGTGTTGTCGCGCATCGGGCGCACCGCGGCGGAGGACATCGAGGATTTCTCGGTGCCGAAATATCTGAAGCGTGAATTGTCGGCCGACTTCACCAATGCGGTCAACGCCGTCCAGCAGGAAACCCAGCGCCATCTCAATGCTGGTTCCCTGTTTCTCGGCATCTCGCGCGGCCTGAAGACGGCGCCGAGCGATCCCGGCGAGCATTATGTGGCGACCGACATACTGAGCCGCGACATCCGTACCTTCTCGGCTAACTTGTTCAAGGACACCATGCCCTATGAGCAGCAGGACCTGGTGGCGAGCCTCATCGAGGAGGCCGATTTCTCGGCGAGCCTCGCCGAGACGCTGCATCAGGTGGCGCGCCGGGTGAAGCGCGAGAAGTTCAGCTCCGACGCGCAAGGCGTGGTGACCGAGGCGCTGACGAGGCTCGAGGTCAAGCTGCGCGACATCCTGCCGGATTACGGCGTTCCGAACGCCCCGGTGCCGGCCGGCCACGTGAAATTCGCAACCGTCGAGGACCTGCGCGAGAAAACGCTGCTTCTCGGGAAAGGCGTGTCGTCGGGCGAGCGCGGTGCCATCCTCGCTTTGCTCGGCAGCATCGAGCGGGCGGAATTGCTGATCGAGCGCATCGATGCCGAGCGCAAGTCGGTCAACCGCGCCGCGGTCATCGCCCACGCCCAGGCGGCTAAGGCGAAGCCCGACTACCGCCCGGATGTGGGCGGCGGCCTCAGCCCGCAGCCGGCGGAGTAAAGCCCCGGAGAATACGCACTTTTATACACACTCTCCTTGATGTTCAAATGGAGAGTGTGTATTTATATGCGCATGGAGCGTGACAGCAAAAAGATCGTTAAACGCCTCAAAGATGAGGGTTTCGAGCTGATCAGCATCAAGGGCTCGCATCACAAGTTCCGGAAAGGCGCGCTTACGGTAATTGTCCCGCATCCAAAGAAAGACCTGCCAATCGGCACCGCACGAGAAATCGCCAAACAAGCTGGTTGGATCTAACGGAGATACTGTCCATGCGCTACTACATCGCGGTGGTCCACAAGGACGAGGACTCGGCCTTCGGCGTCCACTTTCCTGATCTTCCGGGCTGCTTTTCCGCCGCCGACACTCTGGATGAGGTCGTGCCGAAGGCCGCTGAAGCCCTTGCCCTCTATGCCGAAGACACTTCCCTGCCGGAGCCCCGGAGCCTCGATGTCCTGCGCAAGGATAAGGATGTGGCGATGCATCTCGCCGATGGCGCCATGCTGGTGGCCGTGCCCCACATCGAGAATGATGCCCGCGTCGAACGGGCCAACATCACGATGGAGGCAGGCCTGCTGCGCGCCGTGGACGCCGCCGCTAAAGCTCGAAACCTGACACGGTCAGCGTTTCTTGCCCAAGCGGCCCGGCATGAGATTGAGCGATAAGTGGCGCTCGCCTATATTTCACGCCCTAACCGGAAGTGATCATTGCGCGAGTTGCGCGGACTCATCTCTGATCTGAATGAGAGTTCCACGATGGCAGGCACGACCGTCAAGGTCCGCTCCCGGGAGCATGGCGCATTCGATTGTTACCTGGCTCTCCCTGAGGGCGGCGGCGAAGCCCCCGCAATCGTGCTCGCTTCCGCCATAATGGGCGTTGACGAGGACATACGCGAACTTTGCGATGAATTTGCCGCGCGGGGCTACATCGCAGCCGCGCCGGATCTGTTCTGGCGCTCGCTGCCAGGTCCATTGCCGCGCAAGGATCCGCGTGCAGCGGAACGCTCACAGCCTCGGCTCGAGAAGGTCAAGGCCGGAGAAGCCGACATGGCGGACACGTGCGCTCACATCCGTGATTTGCCGCGTTGCAACGGCCGCGTCGCGGTGATGGGTTTTTGCTATGGCGGCCCTTATGCCATCCTCGGTCCCAAGCGTCTCGGCTACGACGCGGGCATCTCATGCCACGGCACGCGCATGCTCGACTTCATCGGAGAGCTCGACGGAGTGACAGCGCCGGTTTGCATCATTTGGGGCGATCAGGATCACGCAGCCCCAGCCGAGGTCCTTACCGCCTACACGGCGGTCCCCACCAGCATGCCGAACGTCAAAGTCCACATCTTCCCGGGCGTGTTGCACGGCTACATGATGCGTGCCAACCCGCAAGCATTCAGCCAGCCGACCCGCGACTTCTCGATGTCGCGCACCCTGGCAATGCTCGCCGCTTTGCGAGGCGCGGGTAAAGTGGTGCCCTAGGAGAGGCTCTACTTGTCCCTGACCACGGTCTGCTGCTGGATGCCGAGGCCCTCGATGCCGACGCGCATGACATCGCCGGGCTTCAGGAAGCGCTGCGGCTTCATGCCCATGCCGACGCCCGGCGGCGTGCCGGTGGTGATGACGTCGCCCGGCATGAGGGTGAAGAATTGCGAGAGATAGGCGACGATATGGGCGACGCCGAACACCATGGTCTGGGTCGTCCCGTCCTGCACCTTCTTGCCGTTGAGCTCGAGCCATAGTTTGAGCTTCTGCGGGTCCCTGATCTCGTCGGTGGTGACGAGCCACGGTCCGATCGGCCCGAACGTGTCATAGGACTTGCCCTTGGTCCACTGCCCGGCGCGCTCGATCTGGAATTCCCGCTCCGAGAGGTCGTTGACGGTGCAATAGCCCGCGACATGGGCCATCGCGTCCTTCTTCTTGATGTTCTTGGCGCGCGTGCCGATGACGACGCCGAGCTCGACCTCCCAATCCGATTTCTTGGACTTGGGCGGCAGCGTCACATCGTCATTGGGCCCCGAGATGCAGGTCACATGCTTGGTGAAGACGACGGGCTCGGGCGGCACCGGGAGATTCGATTCCGCCGCATGGTCCGAATAATTGAGACCGATGGCGATGAACTTCTGCGGATTGGCGACCGGGGGCCCGATGCGCGGATTGCCGCGCACCAGCGGCAGCGATTCAGGCTTGATCTTGCCGAGGCGGGCCAGCCCCTTGGGGCTGATCGTCTCGCCATTGACATCGGCGATGACGCCGGAGAGATCGCGGATGCGTCCATCCTTGTCGAGAAGGCCCGGCTTCTCTTTGCCCTTAGCCCCATAACGCAACAGCTTCATTGTAACCCCTTCCCCAAAGTTTGAGCTGACTTGTGCCAGCGCGGCTGAAAACCGCGCGCGAGAATGCCGACATAGAGCGCAGGTGTCAAAAGCCTTGCCTTCATGACTGACCTGCGCGGTTGGGCTCGGCTGTATCCCTCGAACGACCATCGAAGCAGACGGTCGCCCTTGACCGCCAGCGGACCTTCTCCGGCATCGATCATGGCGCCGTCCGGTAGGCCTTGGACCTCGACTTCCGGTCTAGGCCCGCGCCGCTCCTTGTCCACGATCCGGTCGGCTTCATCCGCCATCAGAGGCGGCGAGGCGAGCGACAGGAAGAGCTGCGCCTCCTTGCGCCGGCAATAGAAGCAGGGCCGATGCCCCGCAGCGATCGCCGTCACCTCGTCGAGGAAGAAGAGCGACGTATAGCCTTTGCCCATCGGCTCGTGATGGACACCCTTCCAATAGAGGTCGCAGCAGATCCAGTGCCGGGTGGCCCAGCGCCTTTTGCCGAGCGTCCGGTCGTCGCGATGGAATTTCCCGCCGCGATTACCCATCATGGTGCCGCGCGCCGGATCGGCCACGATCTCGCCATAGGGATTGACCCGGTTCTGCAGGGGCATCGTCAATCCACCCGCCGGAAGAGGCCGGGATAGTTGGTCACCAGCCCATATTCGTCGAATTCGATATCGGCCGTGAAGGAGCCGTCGGTCGCTTCATAGTGGAAGTTTTTGCCGAACCTGGTGCAGGTATAACGCTGCCCGTCGACAAAGGGATCGAGCGTGTCGGACGGCATCCACAGCATGGCGAATTCGCGTGCCTGGCCCTCGATGAAGGCTGTCCGGCGAACCGGGAGGCTGTTGGTGAAGCAGGTGAAGGAGAGATCGATATCGAGGCAGCCGTCGAATTTGGCGAGCGGCTTGCCGCCGCCGTCGAGCCAGCGGCCTTCGGATGGCGAGCGGTAATAGCGCTTGCGCCCGTCGACGGAATCGATGGCGAAAGCGAGCACCCGCCATGTCTTGTCGAGATCGATCTTGTAGGAGAAGGCAAAGGGCCGTCCGTCATTCTCGCCGATCACCCGGCTGCGCACGCTGTAGCCTTCCGGCCGCGCTCTGAGGACGAGATGCTCGAGCCCCTCGCCCTCGACCGGGCGCCAGCGCGCGACAATCTCATCGACGGGCTTCCACATCAGAGACTCCTGACGATGATGACATGCATGTCCTTGGGTCCATGCGCCGGACGGACGATCGTCTGCTCGATATCGGCGGTGCGCGAGGGCCCGGAGATCATATTCACGGTGCGCGGCATCTGGCCAGGGCCGTAGATCTCGCGCAAGCGCCCCCAGACCTCCTCATAGCTGCCATGGAGGTCCTTCGCCTCGAGCAGCACGATATGCGCCTCGGGCAGGAAATTGAGGGTCGTCGGATTGGCGGGGCCCGAGAGCTGGACGATGGTGCCCGTTTCGGCGACGCCCGCGAAAGCATGGGTAAGCGAGGCGGTGTCGGCGTCAAGCGCGCGGCCCTCTTCCACCTCGAGCGTCTGCGCCCGGTGCCAGGGCAGGCTGGTGAGGCGCTCGTCGCTGCCATGCCGGATCCGCGCCGGACGGTTGGTGTTGCGCAGATAGGTGGCGACCGAGGCCGGCACGTCATTGACATCGTCGAGGATCTCGACCGTGCCGCCGACCCCTTCCATCATGCGCTGGAAGACGGCGATGCGATGCGCCTCATCACCCTCCCCGCGATCGGGCACGATATTGCGCCGCGGATGGGCGAGACGCTCGTCGACCGCCCGACGGCGTGCCACCACATCACCTTGAGGCATAGAGCGTCGAATCCGAGAAAGAATACGAACGCGGGCATTATCCACGGGCGCGCTCCTTCCACATTGCCTGGAAGGTCTTGCCTTGCGGCGCCGGCATGTCGCGATATTGCGTCCAGCCATGCGCCAGAGGCAGGCTCGTGAACCGGCCCTTGCCGCGGCCCATCACATGGAGAAGCCGCGCCGCGATCCGCGTGCCGAACTGATAGAGCTTCGGCCGCTTGGCGAAATAGGCCCAGACGCCGAGCCCCCAGCGCACAGCACCTGGCGTCAGATGCTTCTCGAATTCCTTCTCGCGCCAGTGCCTCAAAAGCCTCGGCAGAGGAATGCGCATCGGGCAGACTTCCTCGCAGCGTCCGCAGAAGGTCGAGGCATTGGGCAAATGCTTCGCCTTCTCGATGCCGATCAGGGCCGGCGTCACCACCGAGCCGATCGGTCCCGGATAGACCCAGCCATAGGCGTGGCCGCCGACCGCCTGATAGACCGGGCAGTGATTGAGGCAGGCGCCGCAGCGGATGCAGCGCAGCATGTCCTGGAACTCTGTGCCGAGCACGTTCGAGCGGCCATTGTCGAGGATGACGACGTGATATTCGAGAGGACCGTCGGGGTCGTCGGCGCGCCTCGGCCCCGTCGAGAAGGTCGTATAGTTGGAGAAATCCTGACCCGTCGCCGAGCGCGCCAGCACGCGCAAGATGGTCGTCGCATCTTCGAGCGTCGGCACCACCTTCTCGATCGAGGCGATGACGATATGCGCCTTGGGCAAGGTCTGGGTCAGATCGCCATTGCCCTCATTGGTGACGATGATCGAGGTGCCGGTCTCACTGATGAGGAAATTGGCGCCGGTGATGCCGACATCGGCATCGAGATATTTCTGGCGCAGAACCTGGCGCGCCTCTTCGACCAGCGTCGGGATCTCGGTCAGGTCGCGATTGGGGTCGAGATGGGTATGGGCTTTGCGGAAATCGGCCTCGATCTGGTCGCGGGTGAGATGGACCGCGGGCGCGATGATATGGCTCGGCGCCTCGCCCCTGATCTGGATCAGATATTCGCCGAGATCGGTCTCGACCGGCGTGACATGCGCCGCCTCGAGCGCCGGGTTGAGGCCGATCTCCTCCGAGATCATCGATTTGCCCTTGGTGGCGAGCTTGGCATCGAGACGCTTGCAGATCGAAAGGATGGCCGCGCGGGCTTCCTCGGCGGTCTCGGCCCAATGGACATGCCCGCCGGTTTCGACGACCTTCGCCTCATAGCGTTCGAGATAGAGGTCGAGATGCGCAAGGACGTGGTCCTTGATGTCGCGCGCCTGATCGCGCAGCGCATCGAATTCCGGCAGATTGGCGCGGGCCTTGGCGCGCTTCTCGATGAAGCGCGGACCGGTCTCGGTCATCGTCGATTGCAGCTGGCTGTCGGCGATCGCCCGCTTCACATTGGCGGGAAACTCTGAGGCGTGCTGCTCCATCACTCGGCCTCCGCGATGCGAGCTGAAGCACTCTCATTCTTTCCCCTTCTCCCGTGCGCAGCATGGGAGAAGGTGGCGCGAAGCGCCGGATGAGGGCTCTTTCTGCAACATGGTTGCAATCTCGACAAAAAAGCCCTCACCCACCCTTCGGGCACCCTCTCCCATCCTTCGGACGGGAGAGGGGGAACATCCGGAACGGGCCTGCCTGTTGATCCGATCTGCGCCAAACGCTCCATCACTCGGCCTCCGCGATGGGTGGTGTCACCGTGTCGCCGGCCAGGATCTCGGCCACATGCCGCGCCTTGAGCGCGGAGCCTTCGCGCTTGAGCTTGCCGGCCATGTTCATGAGGCAGCCGAGATCGCCGGCGAGCAGCAGATCGGCCTCGGTGGCGCCGATCTTCTTCACCTTCTTAGCGACCATGACATTGGAGATGTCGGGATATTTCACGCAGAAAGTGCCGCCGAAGCCGCAGCACACTTCGGCATCCTCGAGCTCGACCAGATCGAGCCCTTCCACCGTGCGCAGCAATTTGCGCGGCTCGCTCTTGACACCGAGCTCGCGCAGGCCCGAGCAGGAATCGTGATAGGTGACGGTGCCCTCGAAACGGGCGGTGACCTTCTCCCGCTTCATCACCCGCACCAGGAATGAGACGAGCTCATAGGTCTTGGCCGCCAGCGCATCGGCGGCCTTGCGATCGGTGGTGCCTTGCGGAAAGAGCTCCGGATAATGCGCCTTGATCATGCCGGCGCAGGAGCCTGAGGGAGCCACCACATAATCATAGGGCAGGAAGGTGCGGATGACGGCGCGGGCGATATCGGCCGCGTCCTTGCGGTCACCCGAATTGAAGGCGGGCTGGCCGCAGCAGGTCTGGCTTTCCGGCACCTCGACGATGCAGCCCGCATCCTCCAGAAGCTTCACGGTGGCGAAACCGACGGAGGGCCGGAACAGGTCGACAAGGCAGGTCACGAAAAGGCCGACACGCGGCCGGGTCAGCTCCATCCGGGGTGCATCCCATTGATAACCGGACATTCTTATGGCGCGGTGCAACCCTGCCCCGCAAGCTCTTATATGACAAATTGATTGAGCATTAGGCCGCAGTGTGGGACTAAAGCATCGGCCCGAAAAGTGTCCGCGGTTTTCGGGCAAAGCCGATGCCAAGGATAAAGTGCCCATGGTTGCCATGCCGCTCCCCGACAAAGCCACCCTCGCCAGGCGGCGCGAGATCGCCGCGGCGTTGCGTCAATTGGTACCGGGCGAAGGCGTCATCGAGGCGCCGG
>Ga0187894_10004680_pt1 | contig 14515 bp, 12 predicted proteins | sample GBC1701081metaG_FD_136650 | JGI IMG/M metagenome (GOLD analysis project Ga0187894, IMG submission 136650) | White microbial mat communities from a lava cave in the Kipuka Kanohina Cave System on the Island of Hawaii, USA - GBC170108-1 metaG ...
AACGCGACATGAAAGCTCCTCAGAAAAGTTCGTCGTCCCGCCTTCAGGTCGAATTAGCAAAATGAGGAAGCAAAGAGAGAGTACGGAAAAGACGGAAATAACGGAACAAACGGAAAAAGACCATAAACCGGCCGCACAATTTCCGTTTGTTCCGTTATTTCCGTCTTTTCCGTACCCTCTCTTTGCTTCCTCATAAGGCGGGACTACAAATGGTTTTGATCTTAGCTGATTGAATCGAGTCCCTTCTGGAACCGGCCTGCGTGAGATTTCTCGGCGCGCGCGAGGGTTTCGAACCACTCGGCGACTTCTTCAAAGCCTTCTTCGCGCGCGGTGCGGGCAAAGCCCGGATACATCTCGGTGTACTCATAAGTTTCGCCCGCGATCGCGGCCTTCAGGTTCAATGAGGTGCCGCCGATCGGCTCGCCGGTGGCCGGATCACCGACCTCTTTCAGAAAATCGAGGTGGCCGTGGGCGTGCCCGGTCTCGCCTTCAGCCGTGTCGCGGAACAGACCGGCGATATCGGGGTAGCCTTCGACGTCCGCATGGCGCGCGAAATAGAGATAACGCCGGTTGGCCTGCGACTCGCCGGCGAAGGCGTGTTTCAAATTCTCATGAGTTTTGGTTCCTGCAAGAGTTGGCATTCAAGCTCCTTCATAGGAATCATCACGAAATCGCGCAAAGAATGATTGAGACGAGCTTCGCGCGGCTCCGCGGATAGGTTTGATTATTTCATCGCGCCTTCCGCCTTGAACATCGGTAGGACAGGTTGTCAACCTGTCCTACCGATGTTCAAGGCGGAAGGGCGCAAGCGGTGATTGATTAAGATTGCGGCGCCAAGTTTCAGCGTGATTTGATCGGTCGCGCGTTCCTGCTCGTCTTCCTGGGCTTCGACTGGCAAGCGCCGCAAACGCCAATGAAATCGAGCCGATGTTCTTCCACTCGGAACCCGCCGTGGTTGCGCGCTTGCCCGACAACCGAATGCAAATGGCGTTCAACCGGAATCTCGGCGTCGGCGATGCTTCTGCAGACCCGGCAGATCAAATGGTAATGCGAATCCTTGACGGTCTCGAAATAGGTGATGGCCATCCCGAAATCAAGTTCGCGCAGGCTGCCCTGCGCAACCAACACGCGAAGATTGCGGTAAACAGTGCCCAGGCTCAGACGCGGGAAGCGGCGCTTGACGAGCTTGTATATCTCATCCGCCGTCAAATGGCCTCCGTGGTGTTCGATGGCTTCGAAGATCGCCTGCCGCTGTTTTGTGTTTCGGATATTCATCGAAATGTTTTCAGACCCGCGCATCTTAACCAGCGCCCGCCTCCCTGTCAATAACAGGAATCATTATTGATAATACAAAGTCATGAAAAAAGCGGCTCTGGCCTTCGGAAGGCGGGAGCCGCTTTAATTCTTGCGCCTGGTAGGCCGTTTTTAGACATTCGGTACGGTACCGGGAGCGGTAGCGACCGGGTGTTGTGTGAAGATGTTTCTTCACACAACACCCGGTCGCTACCGCTCCCGGTACCGTACCGAGGTTTTTAGGCCGTGAACGAACTGCCACATCCGCATCCGCCCGTGGCGTTCGGATTGTTGAAGGTGAAGCCGGAACCCATGACGCTGTTGACGTAATCAATCTGAACGTTCTCCAGGTACTGCGCGCTGAACATGTCGACGAAGACTCGCAGCCCACTGGATTCGACCACCTCATCATTGGCCTGCGGCGCTTCCTCGATGTTCATAGCGTACTGGAAACCGGAGCAGCCGCCGGGCACGACGCGCACACGCAGGCCGCCATCCGTTCCCACATTTTCCGCTTCGATGAATTTCTTGACTTCCGAAGCCGCCGTGTCAGTCAGGGTTAAAACCATTGTCTTACTCTCCTTTGGTATAAAAGTTTTCGTTCATCGCCGGCTGTGCAACCAGGCGTTTCCATAAATTCAAAGTCATGATCGCCAGCAACGCTGTGTCTCGATGTGATGATACCCACCATCAAAAACCGCGTCAATTCCCGCGAGGCGATTACTTCTTCAGATTGAGCACCGGCAGAGTTTTGTTCGCCTTTAACGCTTCGATGCTCACCTGCGCGGCCACGTTTTGCGCTACGGCGCTGAACGCCTTCGCCTGAGCGCTGTCGGGCTGGCTGATGACGACGGGGACGCCCAGGTCGCCGCCTTCGCGAATGTTGATCGCAATCGGAATCGCGCCGAGGAATGGCGCGCCGTGGGCTTCAGCCAGCGCCTCGCCGCCGCCGGCGCCGAAGATGAAGAACTTCGCTCCATCATTCGGACACTCGAAATAGCTCATGTTCTCGACGATGCCCAGAATCGGCACATGCAGTTGATCGAACATATTGTAAGCCTTGCGCACGTCGCTGAGCGCAACTTCCTGCGGCGTCGTCACCAGCACCGCGCCCGCGACCGGAACCAATTGCGCCAGGCTCAACTGCACGTCGCCAGTCCCCGGCGGCATATCAACTATCAAATAATCCAGTTCGCCCCATTCGACCTGACGCAGGAATTGCGAAACGGCTGAATGGAGCATCGGGCCTCGCCAAACGACGGCCTTGTCGCCCGGATTGAGCAACCCGATGGACATAGTCTTCACACCGTGATAGACGGGCGGAACGATCATTTCGCCGCGCACTGCTGGCATATCTTTGCCGCCCATCATAATCGGCACGTTCGGGCCGTAGACGTCGGTGTCGAGGATGCCCACTTTGGCGCCCATCAGCGTGAGCGACACGGCCAGGTTGACCGCGACAGTTGATTTGCCCACGCCGCCCTTGCCGGAACTGACCGCGATGATGTGTTTGACGCCGGCGATATCGGCCTTGTTAACGACACCTCGCGCCTTCGGCACTTCCGCTTCCATCTTGACCTCGACACGCTCGACGCCGGGCACGGCCATCACGGTCTTCTCAGCCTGGAATTTGAGTTGATCGCGCACCGGGCAGGCTGGCGTGGTCAGAACGAAACGGAAGCTGACGATGCCGCCGCAGATTTTGATGTCGCGAATCATGTTGAGCGCGACGATGTCTTTGTGCAGGTCGGGGTCTTTGACCGCCCGCAACGCATTGAGAACCACATCTTCGGTTACTTGGATTGAAGTTTGTTCGCTCATTTTCCTTATTTGGCGCGGCGCCAGGATCAGTATCGCACGCGCTACCGCTCCGGGCGCCGTACCGAAGTTTTCTTCGAAATCTGGGTTAGTTGAGGCGGCGCGATACGGAAATCACATTTTCTTTCGCCGTCGGCGATGCGGCATTCGCGCACGACCTCGCAGCCCAACACCTCGCGATAGACGCGCAATTCCTCTTCGCATACCTGCGGATAAGCGACCGCGACGCTCTCGGTCGGGCAATTGCGTTGCCTCAAACGATACGAGCCGTCTTTCATCCGCCGCGCGTCCGCCAGATAGCCCTTCGCGTTAATCGCCTTGGTCAGGCTTTTGACGCGCTCGTCGAAATTCTGTCCGCTCAACTTTTCCTTAAGCTGTCCGATCAATTCATCGGCGCGCGATCTGAGCACGCGCTGGAGAGCCTCGACGCCGAAATGACGCTGAAGATGCGCCAGGACCTCTTTCGCGAACTCGTCGTAAATTTGCGGGAAGAGACATCCCGCCTTTTCCGTCAAATGATAAATGAAGCGCGGGCGGCCGCGTTCGTGGCGCTCTTCTTCGAAGGCGACCAACCCGTCGCTTTCGAGAAGGCCCAGGTGGCGGCGGACGCAGACCTTCGATACTTCCAATGTTTGCGCCAACTGCTCCACGCTCATCGCGCCGTTGACCTTCAACAGATCGATAATCGCGCTGCGGGATTGTTTGAGGATGTTTTCGACAGCAGCTACCGACACGATCCGATAATAGAAGGTGGCGCCTGAATTTGTCAACTTTTTGGTTTCCAAAACCTGAGGTTGGCTGATGACCAGACATCGCGGGGTTAGATTCGGCTATTAAGACCTCACATTTCTTGGTTCCCTTTTTATTCGGAATTTGATTATTGGCGAGAGCATGAGTTTATCGCATTGGAGGTATCCCGATTACGAATTGGGCAGCGCCTCGATCATGCTGAGTATCTCGGCGGTCGGGAGTACCCGACCAATTTTCGGGTCTTTGGGAATCGCCGTGGGATGCCCCAATATATTGGGGTCGGTGAACAAAAATCATCCCAAGGAGCATTTCCATGAATATTCCGATTGAGCAACTGTTAAACATCCCAGGAATTCGCGTTTTGAGCGTCGATTATAACGAGAAGAAAATCGAATGTCGGATCGAATCAACTCAGGGATATTCGATTTGTCGCAAATGTGGCTAGAAGGCCACCGTCTTTCACGAACACGAAAAAGAGCTGGAACTGCGACATCTGCCGGTGTGTGGCCGGCAAGTGATTCTCCTGTTGCGTCCCAAGCGCTATCGTTGTCCGTATTGCGATGGGGGCGTGACCACTACCGAACGCCACGATTGGTACGACGCCAAAGCCGGTTGCACCAAAGTCTATGCGGAATTCCTCTTGCTTGAACTGGTCAACAGTACGATTCAAGATGTCTCCAAAAAGCACGGCGTGACCTATGATGTCGTGCGCGGCGCGCTCAACCACTACGTCAAGGGCGAAGTCGATTGGAGTCAAATCAAAGTTCTGCGCATCCTGGGCTTGGATGAAATCTCGCTGCTCAAAGGGCATCGTGACTTTGTGACCATCGTCAGCACACAAGACAAGAATGGAAACCCGATCCTGCTAGCCGTGCTCAAGGGGCGCGAGAAACAGACGGTGGTCGATTTCCTTAAGACGATCCCGAAGCGGTTGCGAAAGGGGATCGAGGAAGTTTGCTCCGATCTCTATGAGGGCTTCATCAACGCGGTTGAAGAAGTCCTGCCCAACGCCAAGGTTGTCGCTGATCGTTTTCACGTCGCCAATCCCGCCTTTACCAATGGGCGCGGCGAAAGTTATGGTATCGCTCGTAACGTGGCAGTCGTACGACAATTTGGAGCAAGGTACGATGACAAACCAAACGCCACAAAGCATCACTCAACTGCTCGTCGCCTGGGGCCAGGGTGACCGAGCGGCGCTCGAACAAATGATCCCACTGGTCTATCAGGAACTGCGCCAGCGGGCTGAACACTATCTGCGCCATGAACGCCCCGGCCACCTGTTGCAGCCAACGGCGCTGGTCAACGAAACCTATCTGCGGCTGATCGACTGTGACAACATCCAATGGCAGAACCGCGCGCAGTTCTTCGCCGTCGCGGCGCAACTGATGCGTCGCATCCTCGTGGATTTCGCCCGCAAACGCGATTACGCCAAACATGGAGGTGGGCTGCGACAGGTTTCGCTGGTCGAGGCGGCGATCATCCCCCATCAGGAAAGCGCCGACCTCGTCGCGCTTAACGACGCGCTCGATACGCTCACGCAACTCGACCCGCGCCAGAGCCGGGTCGTTGAGTTGCGCTTTTTCGGAGGGTTGAAGCTGGAAGAAATTGCCGAAGTTCTCAAGGTCTCGGTGGGCACGGTCCGGCGCGACTGGAGCCTGGCGCAGGCCTGGCTTTATCACGAATTGAAGAATAAAGAGGACAGTGGGGAGTAGGGAGTGGGGAATGGGGAGTGGGGATTTAACGATGCAAGGTCTGCCCATTCCCCACTCCCCACTCCCTACTCCCCACTCCCTCACTACTTTTATGACACCGGAACAATACCAGCGAATCGGCGGGCTCTATCACGAGGCTCTGGAGCGGCCAATTGGCGAACGCGCGGCGTATCTAAGCGAGGCTTGCGCGGGCGACGAAGAACTGCGTCGCCAGGTTGAAGCGCTGCTTGTCGCGCACGAGCAGGCCAAAGAATTTCTGGCGGCGCCCGACCCTTCGCTGCTTCAAGGTCTTCCTCACTGGCTTGGGCGCGAGCGAAAAACGGGCGTCGCATCGGGACAGCAGTTCGGGCAATATCAGGCGCTCGCGCTGATCGGCGCCGGAGGGATGGGAGAGGTTTACCTGGCGCATGACACAAAGCTCAGCCGCCAGGTAGCGCTTAAAATCCTGCCCGCCCTATATACACAGGACGCTGATCGCGTGCGCCGGTTCAGGCAGGAAGCGCGCGCCGCCAGCGCGACCAATCATCCGAACATCATCACGATCTTCGACATTGGAGAAACCGACGGTGTACATTTCATCGCGACCGAGTACATTGAGGGGCGGACGCTACGCGATCGGCTGCTTGAAGCGCCGATCAAGCCGCGCGAGGCGATGGAGATTGTTACGCAGGCAGCCGCCGCGCTCGACGCCGCGCATCGCCAGGGAATCGTTCACCGCGATATTAAGCCGGAAAACATCATGATCCGGCGTGACGGCTATGTGAAGGTTCTCGATTTCGGATTGGCGAAGCTGATTGAGATGGGCGGGGAGTGGGGAGTGGGGAGTGGGGAGTGGGGGAAAGACGCCACGCCTCACTCCCCGCTCCCCACCCCCCATTCCCCACCTCCGCCCTTCTCCACTCCGGGCGTGGTGATGGGGACGTTCGCTTACATGTCGCCGGAACAGGCGCAGGGGCTGGAGGTGGACGGGCGCAGCGACATCTTCAGTCTCGGCGCCGTGCTGTATGAAACGATCGCCGGGAGAGTCCCATTCTCCGGGAGTTCACCGGTAGAAGTGATGGCCGCAATTCTCAATCGCGAGGCCGGGCCGCTGGCGCCGGACGCGAAAGGGATCCCAGCCGAACTCGAACGGATTGTCAGGAAGGCGCTAGCAAAGGATCGCCAGGGACGTTACCAGTCGGCTAAAGACCTGCTGGATGACATGAAAAATCTGAAGCTGGATCTGGAAATCGCCGCCAGACTCGGACATGCCGAGCGGCCAGGCGGCGGCGCTGGCAGGAAGGCCGACCTGGAAACCCTGGGCTATTCCGTTGATCAGATCCCCGATTTTTTGCCTGTTTCGTCCTTGCTGGCGACTCCGCCATCGAATTCGCCCACGTTGCGCGAAATGCTGGAACCGGTCGGGGGCGCGGTGCCGCTCGATTCCGGTTTTTACATCCTGCGACCGACCGACGAAGAATTCAGTCAGGCCATCGCGCGCCGGGACAGCATAGTGCTGGTCAAAGGCGCGCGACAGGTCGGCAAAACCTCCTTGCTCGCGCGCGGATTGCAACAGGCGCGCCAGGCGGGCGCGCAAGTCGTGCTCACGGACTTCCAGACCCTTAACTCCGAATACCTGGAATCTATCGGTCAGCTGTTGCTCACGCTCGCCAACGCCTTCGCCGACCAACTCGACCTGGACGTCTCCCCCGACGAGATGTGGAAGCCGAACCGAAGCCCGAGCGTCAACTTTGAACAATATTTGCGCCGCGAGGCGCTGCTGAAAATCTCCGCGCCGGTCGTCTGGGGGTTGGATGAAGTTGACCGCCTCTTCACCTGCGATTTCGGCGGTGAGGTTTTCGGTCTTTTCCGTTCGTGGCACAACAAACGCGCGCTCGACCCTGCGGGACCGTGGCAGCGGCTGACGCTCGCCATCGCCTACGCCACCGAAGCGCACCTGTTCATCACGGACCTCAACCAATCGCCCTTCAACGTCGGCACGCGACTGCAGTTGGATGACTTCACCTTCGAACAGGTCGCGGAACTGAACGAACGCTACGGCGCGCCGCTCGAGGACAAGGCGGAGATCGCGCGGTTTTACCGGCTACTGAGCGGCCACCCGTACCTCGTCCGTCGCGGCCTGCACGAGATGGTGACAAACAAACTCAGCTTGACCGAACTTGAAGCGAAAGCCGCTTTTGATGAAGGGCCGTTCAGCGACCATCTGCATCGAATGCTGATTTCGCTCAACAAGGACCCGGAACTCCGCGAAGTGGCGCGCGGGGTGTTACAGGGCAAGCCCTGTTCGACACCTGAAGGTTTTTACCGCCTGCGCAGCGCCGGCCTCGCCATCGGCGAATCCACACGGGACATCAGGCCACGCTGCCAGCTCTACGCCACTTATCTGGAAAGGCATTTGTTGTAATCAGTAGCGCGAGCGGTAGCGAGCGTGGCTCCAAGGAATAGTCTATTGAACGAGCCACGCTCGCTACCGCCCGCGCTACTGATCCTGAGGGAGGCCATGACCAATCACTCATCACTCGTCACGCACCAACCATCCGTCCCCTTCTATGTCACTGGCGGCACGCTCAGCCGCGATGCGCAGAGTTACGTCACCCGTCAGGCCGATAACGATCTGTACGAAGGACTGGCGCAGGGGCAGTTCTGTTACGTCCTCACTTCGCGCCAGATGGGCAAATCGAGTCTGATGGTGCGAACGGCGGCGCGGCTGCGCGAAGCGGGCGCGGGCGTTGTCCTGCTCGACCTGACGGCCATCGGCCAGAACCTCACCGCCGAACAGTGGTACAACGGCTTGCTGACGCAGATCGGGCAACAGCTCGAACTGGACGACGAGCTGGAAGACTTCTGGGAGGCGCATCCGAAGCTGGGGTCGCTGCAGCGATGGACGCAGGCGATCCGACGCGCGCTGCTGCCACGCTACATGGGGCCGGTGGTGATCTTCGTGGACGAGATTGACGCGGTGCGCAGCCTGCCGTTTTCGACCGATGAATTCTTCGCCGCGATCCGCGAGTTCTACAACCGCAGGACTGAAGACGAGGAGCTGAGACGTCTGACCTTCTGTTTGCTGGGCGTGGCGGCGCCGTCCGATCTGATCCGCGACACGCGCACGACGCCCTTCAATGTCGGGCGGCGGATCGAGCTGAGCGATTTCACCGAAGCCGAGGCCGCGCCGCTCGTCGAAGGCTTCCGTCAGTCGACGAAAGCGGCGGGGCTGCTCAACCGAATCTTGCACTGGACGAACGGCCATCCCTATCTGACCCAGCGGCTCTGCCAGGCGGTGGCGGAAGAAGCCGAAGGAGCGACGACGGATGAAGTCGACGGTCTATGCCGGGAGCTCTTCCTGACCTATCAGGCGCAGGAGCGCGACGACAATCTGCTGTTCGTGCGCGAGCGGTTGCTGCGCAGTGAAGTGGATCTGGCCGGGCTGCTGACAGTTTACTCCGAGGCGCTGGCGCGCAAGCAGGCGCCCGATGACGTGACCAACCCGCTGATCACAACGCTTCGGTTATCGGGCGTTACACGGTCGGAGAACGGTTTATTGAAAGTGCGCAATCGCATTTACGAGCAGGTGTTCGGGCGCGAATGGGTGAAGGAGAACATGCCGGATGCTGAGTTGCGGCGGCAGCGCGCGGCCTTCCGGCGCGGTCTGTTGCGGGCTGCGGCCATCGCGGCTCTGATCATTGCGGCGATTGGCAGTTTGGCCTTCGTCGCACTCTGGCAGCGCAAACGCGCTGAACAACAGGAGCAGGCCAATCGCCGGCTCCTTTATTCGGCGCATATGAATCTGGCCGCGCGGGATTGGGAGAACTCCAGTATCGAGCGCATGCGGGAGCTACTAAACTTTCACGCGCCCGATCCCGGACAAAAAGATTTGCGTGGGTTCGAGTGGTACCTCCTCTGGTCTCTGTGCCACGGCGACCGATACACCATCTATACCCCAAGTATATTAACTTCTATCTCTTTCTCTCCGGACGGCGGAGTGTTGGCGACGGCTGAAAGCGAGGGTGATACTCCCATAAAATTGTGGGACGCCAGTACCGGCCGGACATTAGGCGCTCTGGAAGGCACTGATTTAGGAAAGGTGGCATTCTCCCCCGATGGAAAGCTGATAGCCTCAGCCAGTGAAGAACACGTGATTTATCTATGGGACGCATCTACCCGGCGCAAAATACGCTCTCTCAAGGGACATGCGGCTCAGACTGAAGATTTTGTTTTTTCCCCGAACGGCAGAAGTATCGCATCAGCCAGCTATGATAGGACCGCAAAACTGTGGGATGTAACGACCGGCGAGTTACTTACTACTTTCAAGGGCCACACAGACTGGGTTAATTCAGTCGCCTTTTCTCGTGATGGCAGGAAGGTGGCCACAGGGAGTAATGATCAAACCGTTAAGATTTGGGATTTGGAAACCGGAAAGGAGATGATGACTCTGAAAAGGCATCCCGCTCAGACGCCATCACCACCCCCCTGGATCTGGCAGATTGCGTTTTCGCCGGACGGCAGCAGAATACTGGCAGTCGGTAATTTTTCCAGTATCGCCGTGTGGGACGCAATCACAGGTCGAGCGCTGCCCGCCCTGACAGGGCACAAGTCAATTAATTATGCCCTGGCTTTTTCCCCTGACGGCAAAATCTTAGCTACAGGCGGTGATGACCGCGCCGTTTTTCTGTGGGATGTCGGAGACTGGAAGTTGATCAAGACCATCAGCGCGCATGGAGCCGCTATCGGCGCTGTGGCCTTTTCCCCTGATAGTAAAACCTTAGCGACAGCAAGCAGAGACAAGACAGTCAAGTTGTGGGATGTGGCCGCCAGCTCAAACCCGATGATTCGCCCGCTCGGGAAACAGGCGCTCTCAATTGCGTATTCGCCGGATGGCAGGAAGCTGGCTGCTACGACCGGTGAAGAAAAAAGAGTGAAGTTGTTGGACGTTACCAACTGGCAGGAGATCGCAACCTTCGAAGGGCACAAGGATTGGACATCCTCTGTAGCATTTTCACCTGACGGCAGGAAATTGGTGACAGGAAGTTGGGACAAGACGGCTAAGCTATGGGATGTCGCTACCGGCAAGGAGCTACTCACTTTCAGCGGACATACTGATCAAGTGCACGTCGTGGCGTTTTCGCCGGATGGTGGAATGCTGGCCACGGGAGGCAAGGACAAGTCTGTGAGGCTATGGGAGGCGTCGACCGCACGTGAGATAGCTAAAATCGAAGGACACGAAAACGAGGTTTACGGAGTAGCATTTTCGCCCGACGGCCAGACACTTGCGACAGGAGGCTGGGATGCGAAAGCGAAGCTCTGGAAAGTAGCGACGCGGAGCGAGTTGGCCACATTGAGGGGACACACGTCGTGGGTTTATCGAGTGGCGTTTTCTCCCGACGGCAAAATGTTAGCTACTGCAAGCGCTGATGGCTCCGTCAAACTATGGGATGTAGCTACCGGAAAAGAACTGAATACTTTCAAAGGACACGCAGGCGCTGTCATTTCAGTGGCGTTCTCGCCGGATGGCGGCAGACTGGCCAGCGCCGGCAGTGATTTCTCGGTAAGGTTATGGGATGTGTCGAACGGGCAGGAGTTGGTTGCATTGACACGACACACGGCTCCGATCTGGGCGCTGGCATTTTCTGTTGACGGCAATACGTTGATTTCAGGAGCGAATGACGGCCTTTTAATAGCTTGGCGCGCAGCTACGGCGCAGGAGGTACTGGCGCGCCGCAGGTAAACAGATGCCTGGCATCCACCATCCAGTATTTTCTGAAGGGCAGCCATGACCAAGCATTCATCACTCACCACACACCACTCATCCGTCCCCTTCTATGTCACCGGAGGTACGCTCAGTCGTGACGCGCTGAGTTACGTCATGCGTCAGGCCGATGACGATCTTTTCACTGGTTTAGTGCAGGGGCAATTCTGTTACGTGCTCACATCGCGCCAGATGGGTAAGTCGAGCTTGATGGTGCGCACAGCGGCGAGACTGCGCGAAGCGGGGGCGGGCGTCGTCCTGCTCGACCTGACGGCCATCGGGCAGAACCTGACCGCCGAACAGTGGTACAACGGGTTGCTGACACAAATGGGGCAACAGCTCGAACTCGAAGATGAATTGGAAGAGTTCTGGGACGCGCATCCGAAGCTGGGCCCGCTGCAACGCTGGATGCGGGCGATCAGTCGTGTCTTATTACCGCGCTATCCGGGACCGGTGGCGATCTTCGTGGACGAGATAGACGCGGTGCGCAGCCTTCCGTTTTCGACGGATAGTGGTTTCGTGCGCGCGACTAATGCCCTGGAATTTTTTTGGCGCCTACAGCGAGCCGAGTGGGGCGCTGTGATTGAAGTTGAGAGCGAGACTCCCATCGAATTGCCGCCAGTCGCGCTCAACATCCCGGCGGGCGTGACGGTCCGGGGAAGCCGACGCGGGCTGGCGCCAGGCGCTGAGTTGTATTGGTCGGACGAGGTTGATCATCACAGGCTCGCCATCGAAGGCGATTACGTGCGCATCACCGGGCTGCGTTTTCGTGGTCCTTCCCGAAGCACGGACGACGATTTACCGTGGAGCCTAGGTATCCAGGTCAACGAGAAATTCTTCCGCGCTTCAAGCTCAGGCGACTTGGCGCTCCACAGCCGCAGATATCCGTCGAGGTCTCTCGACGCCCAGGCGCGGAAGAAGTCTTCGGCCAGCGTCCGCAGCGCAGTTTCATCGAACGGGTTTTGCGCGGCTGAAGCGCCGGTTGAAGCAGAGGGCGCTGATTTTTCTGTCCTCCATTTTTCTGTCCGGAGGAAGACTCAGAAATCGTCAAAAAGAGCATTTCCGTTAGCGATTTCGGCCTCCATTCCCGCCTCTATTGGCGAGCGCGGAAAAGGCCGCCGGGCGGACTCAAGCTGGCGGCATCAGTAGATGAATCGGAGCTGCAAGAATGGAGGTCTTATGAGAACCCGAAAAATAGAGAGATTATTGCTTTTTGTTGCGACTCTCGCGGTCGTCATGGGAATAACGCCAACAACCAGGCTTCAGGGCGCGGGCGCGTCTACGACGCCGAGCGCGCTCAATGCGCGACAACAGAGCTGGAGCGAGACCAACTCACTCAGCGTGGCGCGTTCGCTGCACACTGCGACGCCATTGGCCAACGGCAAAGTGCTGGTCGTCGGCGGCATCAACGTTATCAATCCTTGTTGTACCAATACCGGCGTCGCTGAGCTTTACGATCCGGCGACTGGTCAATGGAGCGCAACCGGCAATCCGAGCACGCCGCGCGCCAACCACATCGCCGTGCGATTGCGCAACGGCAAAGTCCTGGTCGCGAGCGGCAACGGCGACCCGTTTAGCAGGCTGCTGAACATTGCGGAAATCTATGACCCTGACACGGGAAACTGGAGTCTCGCCGGCGCCATGAACGTCGCGCGCCAGAGTCCCAGGGCGACGCTGCTCGCCGATGGCAGAGCGCTGGTCACCGGCGGGGTGGTGGTTAGTGGCGCAACCGCCAGCTTTACCAACACGGCTGAAGTTTACGACCCGGGCGCCAACACGTGGACTCCCACCAACCCGATGAATTCGGCGCGCGTCCTCCATACAGTCACGTTACTGCCGAATGGCAAGGTGTTGGCCGCTGGCGGCACGGCGGCGGCCTTTAACCCGATACAGCAAGGCTCCGCCGAGATCTATGATCCGGCCACCAACGCCTGGACGCTGACCGGTGAACTGACGACGCCGCGTATGACCCATTCGGCTATCCTGCTGGCCAACGGTAAGGCGCTGATCAGCGGCGGAGCCACTGGTTCAAACGGCCCCATCGTCAACAATGTCGAGCTTTACGATCCGGTGACAGGGCAATGGAGCCCGACAGGCGGCATGACATCGCCACGGGTCATCCACACATTGACTCTGTTTCCTAATGGCAAAGTCCTCGCCGTCGGGGGCGCCTCGGCGAATACGGGAGGACTGCTCAGAAGCTCTGAGCTTTATGATTCGGCGACCGGCGACTGGACAACCAGCGCCGAACTCAACGCGGGACGCCAGAATCACACCGCAACGTTGCTCTCGAATGGCAAGCTCCTGGTCGCCGGTGGCTCCGGCGCGGGCCAACTCACCAGCGCTGAACTCTACGATGGCGGCGCGGCGACTCTGGCAAGCGTCTCGGCGGCCAGCTACAGCCTTGGCGTCGCGCCTGAATCCATCGTCGCAGCCTTCGGGTCGAACCTGGCGACCGCTACACAAGACGCGTCCTCAGTCCCTCTGCCAACGACGCTGGCGGGCGTCAGCGTCCAGGTCAGAGACGCCGCCGGCGTCGAACGCCTGGCCCCGCTCTTCTTCGTTTCACCGTCGCAGATCAATTACCAGATCCCGCCCGGTTCGACTCCCGGCTCGAGGTTGGTAACGGTCACAAGTGGCGGCAATTTCATCGCCGGTGGCGTCGCGGAGATCACGGGCGTCGCGCCCGGATTGTTTACGGCCAACTCCGATGGGCAGGGTGTCCCCGCCGGCTTCGCGCTGCGCGTCCGCGCCGATGGCGCACAGAGCTATGAACCTATTGCCCGTTTCGACGCGGGGCAGGGCCGCTTCGTCACTGTGCCGATTGATCTCGGCCCGGAAAGCGATCAGGTCTTTCTGATCTTGTACGGTACCGGCATCAGGTTCCGCAGCGCGCTCTCAGCCGTCAGCGTCTTCATCCACAATCTCACCCCTGGCGCTGGCAACGAAGCGCTCTTCGCCGACGCCGCGCCAGGGTTTGTCGGCCTGGATCAGGTCAATGTACGGCTGCCGCGCACGCTTGTGGGGCGCGGCGAGGTTGGTGTGTTGATGGTCGTTGATGGCAGCCTTTCCAATAATATGCGCGTCAACATTCGCTAGCGGGATGCCAGGCGTAACTCTTTGTCATTTTACTGCCAGCGACGGGGGCGCCCAAGATACTTTCGGCGCCGGTGTATCCCTCAGCGGCGATACGATCATA
>Ga0187894_10004681_pt1 | contig 14514 bp, 11 predicted proteins | sample GBC1701081metaG_FD_136650 | JGI IMG/M metagenome (GOLD analysis project Ga0187894, IMG submission 136650) | White microbial mat communities from a lava cave in the Kipuka Kanohina Cave System on the Island of Hawaii, USA - GBC170108-1 metaG ...
AAAAAGAAATAAAAACCACGAAGAAACGAAGAGGACGAAGAGGAAAGAAGTTCAATCATTGAGGTTTCTCCTTCTTCGTCCTCTTCGTTTCTTCGTGGTTTTTATTTTCTTGAATTCTCTATATCGGGAATTTGTTTAGCTTCTTAACTCACCCTCGTTCACGACGGCGCAAAGCTCCAACTGATGCCCGTCCGGATCGCTGAAGTAAACCGACGTGGCCGGCATCCACTCGTGGAAGTAGGGGCCGTCTACAGCAACGCCCCGTTCCCGCAGCATCGCCGCCGCGCGCTCGATGTCCCCCTCTTCAACGGTAAAAGCGAAGTGCAGGCTCGGCCACTCGCCTTTGTTCTCCTGCAGGACAACCATCCCGGCCTGTCCGCCTGCGCGTAAGAACAACCAATTCCTTGTTTCATCCCTGATCCCGACCTCCAGACCGAGGACTTCGCGGTAGAAGGCTTCCGCTCTGGGGAGTTTTCTGACCGGGATGGCGACCTCATAAAGACCTCGAATAGGCAACATAATTGTCCTCCTACGTTTCAATCATCAACGGGAAATACTTGTCATCATACATATCGCCTCCACCGCGGTCTATCCGGCAATGTAGCAAGAAGCATGCGCGCCCTCCGAATATTAATGAAAATCTCGCGGCAGAGATTCACTGAGTAATCCGACGGATTTGTCACCAATATTGTCAGTAACTACATTTTTGTGGTTACTCGGGGCGGAGGCGCAGCCGAGAAAACCGCGCAAAATTCGGGCAAAATCTGAGGTTTTACCGCCCTCGCTGAAGTTTCCGCGCCATGGTATCTCAATTGCCATTGCCGTACTGATAGGATCTGAGTTTGGTTTCCAATACAACATACGGAAAAGAGAAACCGGCGCGGCGCAGCGCGCGTTATAGGTCTCAACAAAAATAAAACCATGAAGAGACGACGAGCACGAAGGTGATCGAGGATCGAAGATCGAGGATCGAAGATTAAAGATCGCGCCATCGTGCGTAAGGTGATCCTCTATTTTCGATCCTCGATCTTCGATCCTCGATCTTCGATCCTCGATCTTCGATCCTCGATCTTCGATCCTCGATCTTCGATCCTCGATCCTCGATCCTCGATCTTCACCCCTCTTTGTCATTTCGTGGTTTCATCCTGTTTGTTTTCGACAAAACATTTTCTTGGATTCTGTAGCAAGCGCGGACTGGCTCAGGCGCCAACCAGGCGCAAGATCAGGCCACCGCTTGCTGACGCGCGCGGTACTGTGCCGCTGACGTGTCTCATACACACAACTGGAAACCGATCACCAAATAGTGGAGAAGGTTCAATGCAATTTCAAAAAGCGCAATATCAGAGTTCGTTGTCTCGTCTGCTGAATCGTGGAATGGTGTGCGCCCTGATTTTGGGCCTGGTTTGTGTAATCGCAGATTCGGCGCGCGCGCAAACGGCCGGGCGCATCACGGGTCAGGTGATGGACTCGTCTCAGGCCGTGATTCCCGGGGCCACCGTGACGGCGCAGAATATCGCCAACGGGCAGCAGCGCCGGGCCACTGCTGATTCACAGGGCCGCTACGTCATCGCCGACATTCCGGTGGGCGTTTACAAAGTCACAGTGGAGCAGACAGGGTTTCAGACCCAGGCCCGCAATGACGTGCAGGTCAACGTGGCGACGACGGTCTCGGTTGATTTCGTCATGCAGACAGGGCAAGTGAGTGAGGTGGTCCAGATCACGGGAGAAGCGTCAACCATCGAGTCAACACAGACCAGCGGCGGCGTGATGAACAACAAATCGCTGGTCGAGCTGCCGATCAACGGGCGCGACTACGCGCGGTTCAGCCTGCTCATTCCCGGCGCGGTGGCGCGCAGCAATTTCATCGCCGACCTTTCATTCAACGGGCTGCACACGGTGCATAACCAGTTTCAGATTGACGGCATTGACGCCTCACGCGTTGATCAGCCCTATATGGCGAATGGTTTCGAGCGCGGCGCGCGGCTGCTGACCGGGAGTCTGGACACGATCGCGGAGTTCCGCGTCCAGACGAGCAACTACAACGCCGAATACGGGCGCGCCTCCGGGTCATACATAAATGTCGCCACCAAATCGGGCGGCAACCAGATTCACTTCACGCTCTTCGAGTTCTTCCGCAATTCGGCGCTCGACGCGCGCAATTACTTCGCCAATACCGGGCCGAAGCCGCCTTTCCGCTTCAATGATTTCGGCGGGAACGTCGGCGGGCCGATCATCAAAGACAAAACCTTTTACTTTGTCAATTATGAGGGATCGCGGCAACGCGTCGGGATCATAGGCACGGGAACGGTTCCAAGCGACGAGATGCGGCAGCAGGCGCTGGCGAAATCGCCGGCGTTGAGACCGATCCTGGATATGTTCCCGCGCGGGACTTCGCGCACGACCAACCCGCTGGTAGACAACTTCACCACCGCGCAGACCTCGCAGATACGAGAAGACACGGCCAGTGTCAAAGTGGATCACAACTTTTCCGACCGCGATTCGGTTTACGTGCGGGTGAACGTCAATGACACGCATGTCTTTGGCCCGCTCTTCGGCGTCACGCCGAGCGCGCTGGGCCTGTCCGACTTCCAGAACATTCCGGTTCGCACGTCCAACGTGGCGATCCGCCACCAGCATGTCTTCTCGTCGAAACTGGTCAACGAGTTCCTGACGGGCTTTCAACGCTGGGGCAGCCGGATCATCTCCGACACGCCGTTCCCGCAGATCGCCGTCACCGGTCTGACGGCTTCGCCCGGCACGCGCGGGCGCACCGTCGCCAACAACACAGTCATTCAGTTCAGCGACACGATGAGCTACACCCTCGACGCTCACACCTTGAAATGGGGCGGCGCCGTCCACCGGTTCCGAATCAACCGCCGCAACATCGATACTTCGACAATCACCTACACGTCGCTCGCCGACTTCATCAACAACAGCGCGGCGACGGCCAGCTACACAGTCGGCAATCCGGGCAGCGGCACGCGCGCTACGCAGTTGGGGCTTTTCATCCAGGATACCTGGAAGGCGCGGCAGGGACTGACTCTGGATTATGGACTGCGTTACGACTACGCGACACCGCCCTATGATCCGCAGGAACGCGCGCAGACGTTCGACACACGCACCGGAGACCTGGCGGCGACGGACACGCCTTTCTTCCGCACGAACACGCGCAACTTCGGCCCGCGCCTGGGCGTCGCCTGGCAGCCGGACTCCAAGACGATCGTGCGCAGCGGGTATGGCGTCTTCTGGCAGGCTTATCCGGTCGGCTTCGGCTCGTATTCGGTGCCGATCAACAACATCCCCGGCAACACGACGCTGCTCAGGCAGTCAATTCCGGCCCTTTCATATCCGCTCGAACCTTTCCTCTCGCAAGGCACGCGGCCGCTTCCGACCGTCGCCGGCTTCGATTGGATCAAGCGCGACATTTACGTTCAGCATTGGAACCTGACCGTCGCGCGCGAGCTGACCAGGAACGACGCGATTCAGGTTTCTTACCTGGGCAATCACGGCCTCAATCTGCGGCGTAATCTGAACATCAACTTCCTCGACCCGGCGCTTGGCCGGCGGCCGAATCCAAAGTTCACCAACATCAACATCGAGACGGCGACCGGGCAGAACATCTACCACGCGTTGCAGGTCTCGTTTAAACGGCGGTTCAGCAAGGGCCTCCAATACGATGTCAACTACACCTGGGCGCACGCGCTTGACGATGTGCAGGATCAGGGACTCTTCTCCGCCCAACCGCAGGACAACAACAACCTCCGCGCGGAACGCGGCAATTCGAGCGGAGACATCCGGCACACTGTGAACTTCAACATGCTTTATGAACTGCCGATCGGACGGGGGCACGGACTTTTCGGTGATGCCAAAGGCATCGGCGGATTTCTCGTCAGCGGCTGGAAGCTGGCGGCGCTCGGCATCCTGCGCAGCGGCATAGCCAACACGGTCTTCATCGGCACAAACCCCGCGGGCAACGGCAACTTCACCAATCAACGGCCCAACGCCGTGGCGGGGGTGAATCCGTACGCGGCGGACCGGAGGCCTGATAATTGGCTGAATCCGGCGGCGTTCAGCATGCCGGCGGCAGGCGCGTTCGGAAACCTCGGACGCAATACGATCTTCGGGCCGAACTTCAAGCAGATTGACGTTTCGTTGCTCAAAGACATGAAGATCGGCGAGCGCTTCAAACTGGAGTATCGCGCCGAGTTCTTCAACATCTTCAATCGCCCGAATTTCGATCAACCGAACACCACGTTCAACACGCCGAACTTCGGCAAGATCTTCAACACCTTCGGGCGGACGCTCGGCATAGGCACGTCGCGGCAGATTCAGATGGCCTTGAGATTGACGTTCTGATCAGGCTTGGCGCATTGGTACAATACCGCGCGCGTGGGCAACCGGTGGACTTACTTAACCGCTTGCTCACGCGCGCGGTACTGTCAGTAAAAGAGTTTCATTTTCCATTTGTCATTTGAGATTGGTCATTGCCCTCTTCAAAAAAGCGCCTCAGGGAGAGGAAGTTGAACCTTTCCGCAACGGAGCTGAAATAACGTTCCGCGATTCCTAGATACTGCCTTCAATGCTATAGTTCGCCGTAGCGTTCACACCTGAAACAATCAATTTCCAAGAGTGGGTTTGAAGGTAAAGCCCACGGCGAACGGACGGTTCGCCGCACATCCAACTGCGGTAGGAGGCAAACCGATGCATAGAAAGATACTCCTTGCTCTAACGCTTACCTGCGCTCTCTACACTGTGGCGTCCGCGCAGGACGCGAAGAGCGTTCTCGAAGCGACGATCAAGAACATGGGCGACGTCAAGTCCGCTCAGTATTCCGGCAGTGGCGCTCAATTCACGTTGGGCCAGAACGTGAGTCCCACCCTGCCCTGGCCGCGGGTAGAGCTCAAGAACTTCACCCGCACGGTTGACTATGACAAGCTGGCCACACGCAATGAAACAACCAACGCGCAGGGCGCAACGGCGATGCAGTTCCTCGCGGGCGACAAGGCCTGGGGACAGGCCGGCGCCAATGTCACGCCGGCCGCCGCCGCCGCCGCGACCGAGCGCCAGTTGCAGATGTGGCTGACGCCGCACGGCTTTTTGAAAGGCGCGCTGGCGAACAAGGCGACGGCGAAGAAAAGCGGCAAAGCGACGCTCGTGACCTTCACCGCGCTGGGCAAATACCGCGTGGTCGGCACGATCTCCGCCGACAACCTGGTCGAGAAGGTTGAATCGTGGCTCGACAATGCGGTGCTCGGCGACATGCATGTCGAGACGACCTACGGCGGCTACCGCGATTTCGGTGGCTTCAAGTTCCCAACCAAACTGACGCAAAAGCAGGGCGGCCATCCGGTCCTCGATTTAACGGTGACGGAGGCGAAGGCCAATGTCGCGCTCGACCTTACCGTTCCTGACACGGTGCGCCAGGCCACGCCGCCCGCCGTGCGGGTAACGTCGGAGAAGCTCGCCGACGGCGTCTGGGTCCTGGCGGGCGGATCGCATCACAGCCTGCTGGTGGAATTCGCCGATCACGTCGCGGTGATCGAAGCGCCGCTCAACGAAGACCGGTCGAACGCCGTCATCGCCGAAGTGAAGAAACTGCTTCCCGGAAAGCCTATCCGCTACCTGATCAACACGCATCACCACTTCGACCATTCGGGCGGTTTGCGAACCTACGTGGCCGAAGGCGCGACCATTGTCACGCACCAAATCAACAAGGCTTTCTACGAAACGACGTTCAAGGCGCCCCACACACTCAACCCAGACCGCCAGTGGCGCGACAAGAAGAAAGCCAAAATCCTGGCGATCGGCGCAAAGCATGTGATGTCCGACAGCGCACGCGCCGTGGAACTCCATCTCATCCAGGACAATCCGCACAACACCGGATTCATCATGGCTTGGCTGCCGAAGGAGAAGCTGCTGGCGCAAGTGGACGCCTACACGCCGCTCGCGCCCAACGCGTCGCCGCCGGCTACTCCGAACCCCAATGCGGTGAACCTCTACGAGAACATTCAGAGGCTCAACTTCGACGTGAACCGGATTGTTCCGCTGCACGGACGCATCGTGGATTTGGCGGAGTTGAAGAGGACAATCGGCAAGTAGGCCTAGCGGATCACGAAGAGGCGCAAAGGAAAAAACGGCGCTGCGTGTATCTTCATTTGCGCCTCTTCGTGTGGCTTTGTGGAGGAAATTTCCTTGTGATGTCTGATAAATCGAGATAAGGAGCTAATATGTCTCACATAATCGGACAATGCGACTCCAAGCAGAAGCCTGCCCTGAAACTTCGGCGACAGTTCAAGACGTTGGCGTTGGCCATTTCGCTCGGCTCACTGGGTTTGCCGCTCCTTACCGCTTATCCACGGACGGTCTTCGTGGTCAGGAGCCAGGAGCCGGCGCCGGGCGCAAAGGCCCAGGTCGCTTACGCTCTCCATACTGCGGCGGCGGATGGCGCTCGACTTCCAGACCTCTCCTCGCTGGACATCCCATTGTTGATCCGCGACAGCGACCGCCTGGGAACGGCTATGCATTTACAGCTGCCTGAATACACGTATCTCCAGACGCGGCTTTCACGCGAACTCAACCAACGTGGCAAGCCGGTTGAACGCGTCAGCGTATACGAAGCCTATCCGATCATAGTCCTGGGACATCACCGCCACGTCATCAGCCTGATCAGTGAGGATGGCGCGCCGGTTTCGCCAAAGCGCCTGAAGAAAGAACGACAGAAGACGGCAAAAGAAATAGAGACAGCCGAACGCGTCAGCGCCCTTCAAGTCAGCGGCGCGCTTACAGCCGGCGCGGGAAAATATGTCACCGCGGGGATCGGAGTGAGCCAGGCTGGGGATGGCGTGTGGATCGGGGTGTCGCAATTCCTGCGACATTGCCGGTTCGACGCGCCTCGCCACGACCGGTTGGCCGACCGCGATATGATTGCGCTCGACGTTCACTCATGCGCCAGCGATGTGAGCGCTCCGCGCGAGCGGTACCTGGCCGGAATGGCTGGGATCGTTTGGGTAGATGCGGCGGATAAAGTGGTCGCCCGCCTGGAAGCCTGGCCCAGTCGGGCGGCGCCAGAGAGGGAGACCTCCCATGCGCCTCCGGACGCGGAAACGCTAGTTTACGAACAGATGCGCCTGCCGAACGGTCTGTGGGTTCCCAAACGAATTCGACTCAATGCCGTCGGCAAGGCCACGCTGTTCAATGGAACAGACAAAGACATGACTTTCGAGTTCAGCCGTTATCAGCGCTTCGGCACAGAGGTCGAAGATCTCCAGCAGATGACTCTGAAATCGAAATAAAACGAAACGGCAATCCGCAGCTAAAGAACCGCTGCGGATTGCCGTAAAGAGTTGGGTCCCGGTTTACTGACCGGTTCCGTTAAGAGCGCCGATGGGCCGGTGAATTGCGGGATCAGAATGTGGCGGCGCTTAGCGTCCGGTCTGCGCCACGACCGCCACTATCTCCGGCTCGGCGCCATTTTGCGTGATGGTGTCGCGCTTCTTCGCCGCTTCGCGCTCGGCTTTCGATTTCAGGAGCTGATGCCCTTGTCCGCTGTGACCATCAAAAATCTGCGCGAGGAAGTATTGATTGCCGTAGCGACGGAAAACCAGCCTCGCCTGCGAGTCTTCCTTGTCGGTGACATTGTTGACGTTGAAGTTGGCCGCCGCGCTGTTGTCCGCGCTGCGAATGATCAATGCGCCGGCGTTGTTGTTGGCGTATAGCCGATCAACAGAATATTTACCCGCCTTGAACTGTTTGGCGCCAACCATGAAATCGAACGGGATGTCTGCCTTGACTTTGCTGTTAAGGCCCGCAAACCCGATAACTGCCATGGGAATGATGAGGGTCAGTGTGGCGACGATGTTCAGTATCTGCTTTTTCAAAGTTACCTCCGTTTGATATTTATGCAGCGACCACAATCTTTCGCTGCTGATTTTTATTTCCAAAAGATGCGCTATGGCATCCCTTCTCCTGTAAATGCAGTGTCTCAAACACGACTTTCCCCTTTACGCTCGCCACAGCCGTGATGTTTCAACCGTCTCAATTTTTTAGTGAAGAAACTTCGCGCCAGCTTCGTCTAACAGTTAAACATAACCGAAAGGAGACCTTGCTTATGCGACGAAGAACGTCTGTTGTGGCGGCGCTCGTAGTCTTTTTGACTCTTCCCCTATTTGCCTTTGAGGCAGGCGCCTATTCTGATCGGACCGGCATCTATGCCCGCGTTGACAAAGTTGTCCTGGAGCCGAACGCAACGGCGCCTGAGCGAATCCAGATCTGGGGCGCATTCGCGCTCGCGCGCAAGGAAGACCGTAATACATACGACTCGGCGCAGCGCGGCTATCTCTATTTTTCGTGCAAGCCGGGCAAAGAGGAGATCTGCCGGAAAGAATGGGCCGATCTCAAAGCAATCGCCGGAACCGGCCAGGTGGTTGGTTTCGGAGGCCGCGACCAACCACGGCCCCGCGTGCGTAAGGCCGAAGAAAAGGCGGCCGATCCCAATGAATACCCGGTGAATTTCGGCCTCGTTAAGATGGGCGATCGGAATAGCGATTACTCGCCGGTCCGTGAACTGAAGTCGCTTCCCAAGGAGCGGGATTAATGGCGGCGCTCCCGCTGAGGCAAGCGAGATGGGCCCGATGGGAGGCTTTGCTCATCGGGCTGGCGCTGGCGCACGGCGGGCTGCTTCTGGCCCGGCCCTCGATTACGTTCATAGCAATCGGGCTCTGGTGGAATGCGAACACGATCTCGCACAATTTTATCCACCGGCCGTTTTTCCGAACGCGCGCTCTGAACGCGGCCTTCTCGTGCTATCTCAGTTTGTTGCTGGGCTTCCCTCAATCGCTCTGGCGCGCGCGACATCTCGCGCATCATCTCGCGCAGGATGACGCGCGAAACCGGATCGAATTGAGGCTCGCGCCGCTCGACTTTGGCTCAGCGCTCGCCTTGTGGGGAGCGATGCTCGTCTTCGCTCCCCGCTTTACCTTGACCGTTTACTTGCCGGGCTACCTCTTCGGGCTCGGGTTGTGCTGTCTGCAGGGACATTACGAGCATGCGCGGGGGACAGTAAGTCACTATGGCTGGCTCTACAATCTCCTGTTCTTCAACGACGGGTATCACATCGAGCATCATGCTCATCCTGGAATGCATTGGCGAGAGTTGCGCAAAGAAAGAAGAATCGAAACGAGATCGAGCCGCTATCCGGCGGTGATCCGTTGGCTGGAATGCGTGAACCTGTGCGCGCTCGAGCGTCTGGTCTTGCGCTTACCGGCTCTTCAGCGCTTCGTGCTCGACCGGCACGAGCGGGCGTTGCGAGCCTTGCTCGCCGAGCTTCCGCCCGTCCAAAGCGTGGGGATTGTCGGAGGCGGGCTCTTTCCGCGGACGGCCATTATCCTGAGGCGGCTTCTGCCCCAATGGAGATTGACGCTGATAGACCTGAGCGCCGAGAACCTGGCCATAGCGCGCCGATTTGTCGCCGGTGAGGTGGAATATATCAACAAACAATTCGATCCGGCGGAGCCGTGCGATTTTGATCTGCTCATCATCCCGCTCTCGCTGGTCGGCGACCGCCGAGTGATCTACCAGCGACCGCCGGCCCCTGTCGCGCTTGTGCATGACTGGATATGGAGGCCGCGTGGAACAAGCGTGGTCGTCTCATGGCTATTACTCAAGCGATTAAATCTGGCGCCGCGACGAGAGCCTTAGCCCTGCTCGGCGTCTTCATCATCGCGAAGCTCGCGATGATGATCGGGCGCCCGATTCAGCTTTCTCTCTGGACGCCCATTGCGTACCTCTGGCAAGACGCGCTGGTCGCGCTTGCTTTCTCGTTGCTCGACATCGCGATCAGGCGGCCGTGGATCGGTTGGACGCTCTACGTCGCGGCCGTCTTTTATGCGGCGATCAACGTCCCAATTGCGCGTGTACTGTCTTCGCCGCTCACCTGGCCGATGATCGGGGCCGCGGGCGGAGCGCTCTCGGATTCGATCAGACACCATGCCACGCCCGCAAACCTCACATTGATGTCGCTCACTGTCGCCGCCGGAATCGTCCTTCCGTTTCTTACCCGCCGTCTGAAAGCACGGATACAGATCGCGCTGATCACCCCCGCGTTGCTCTTCGCGCCGCTCGGCCCATTTGCGACTTCGCGGATCGAAACAATCGGCCTGGATCGCAACGCGGTCATGGCGCTGGCCACAACCGCGCTGCCGCGATTGTCCGCTCGCGTCGCGGATGTCGCTGTCAAAGAAGGTGGGGAAGATTGGCGCGCAAGCCCATTTGGCGCCGGATCAAACAGCGACGATTTATCTCGATGGCGCGGCGCGACCGCCGGCCGCAACGTGGTCCTGATCGCGCTCGAATCGACAGGGGCCGAGCACTTGCGTCCATATGGCGCGAGTCGCGACCCGATGCCTAATCTGTCGGAAATGGCGCGCGGCGCGTTGATCTTCGAAGACGCTTATGCGGTCTATCCCGAAAGCATCAAGGCGCTCTTCTCGATCCTCTGTTCACGTTACCCGGCGATGGATACGGAAACAGAAAGCTACGCTCGGATCACAACACCGTCGCTGGCCTCTGTTCTCAAGGCGGCGGGGTATCGCACCGCGCTCTTTCACTCGGGCCGTTTTATCTATTTGGGCATGAAGGCCGTGGTCGAAAATCGCGGCTTTGAAATTCTGGAGGACGCGGGCGCCATCGGCGGCCATCACGAGTCGAGCTTCGGCGTGGACGAGCCATCAACAGTGCGCCGGACGCTGGAGTGGATTGACTCGCTTCCGCGCGGCGAGCGTTTCTTCCTGACCTATCTGCCAATCGCCGGGCATCATCCTTATGAGACGCCCGAGCCCGGCCCATTTCCCGAACGAGCGGAGTCCGATCGTTACCTCAACGCGCTGCATTACTCCGACGCCTCACTTGGCGCGCTGCTCCGGGGTTTGCGTGACCGCGGTCTGGACCGGAACACCTTGTTCGTCATATTCGGCGATCATGGCCAGGCCTTTGGCCGGCATCAGGGCAACTATGGGCATTCACTCTTCCTTTACGAGGAGAACATCCGCGTCCCTTACCTGATCGCATTGCCAGGGCTGATCCATCAACAAGTACGTCTCGCCAGGACGATCAGTCTTATAGACACCGCGCCGACGATTCTTGATCTGCTGGGCTTGCCGGCGCCCGCCGATTACCAGGGACGATCCGCGCTTGAGGGGCTCCCTCGTATGGCTCTTTTCTATGCAGACTATTCTCTGGGCCTGATGGGGCTGCGCGACGGCCGCTGGAAATATATTCACGAGCTGGATTCAGGGCGCTCGAAATTGTTCGATCTGCGCCAGGATGCGGCGGAGTTGAACGACCTCTCTCATCTTCACCCGGAGCGGGTTACAGCATACCGCGGCCTTCTCACACGCTGGGGCGCGGCGCAAAAGGCCCTGATCCTGGCTCAAACAAAATGAATAGCCTCTTCATTATTTGTGAATCGGGTACTTCGGCTTCTTCGGCAAAGCAGGCGTCGTCTTCTTCAGTTCATCCAAGGCGACTTGAATCGCTTTCTCGAGTTGCGCGTCGCGGCCTTTGATCCAATCCTGCGGCCGGTTCTCGACTTCGTAATCGGGGCTGACGCCGACGTTTTCGACGCCCCACGAAAGCCCGTCCGGCTGATAGGCCGCCCGGTTTGGCAATTGAATCCGCCCGCCGTCAATCGCCAACAGGTATTCGCCTTCTTTGACGTTGACGCCAGCCATGCCTGGAGGATCCAGCGGCGCCGGCGCCGCGCCAATCGGATCGTTGTAATTGGCTGCGCGGTAAATCTGCTTGAAGCGATAGCGGTTGTTGCGATTTCGTAATCCGCGCCGAGCAGAGCGATGCGCGCCGGTGGTTCGGGGTTTTGCCAAGCGGCGGAGTTGAACGTCCTCTCCCATCTTCAACCTAGACAATTGATAATTGGTCAGACAAAGATTTACTCGCAAATATTGAAATGAATCGAAAAATGATTAATGATGCGCATGCGATTCAATAACAAGTTCCACTTCAAAGAAAATCGCGCAGTCCGAAGATGCGCATTCGTGTATTCGAGATGATAAAACGGCGTCTGCAATTGGGCCTTGTACTTTTCATCGGCGGCATAGGGGCTTTACACGCCGTAACGCCGTCACAAGCGCAGCGCGCAAGCGCGCCCGATCGCGCCGCGCAGCGCGCGCTAATTGAAGATCATTGCGTCTCCTGCCACAACCAGAAAGCCAAGACGGCGGACATCTCGCTTCAGGGTTTGAGTTTCAACAGCGTCAGCGACCACGTGGTCGTTTGGGAGAAGGTGTTGCGGAAACTGCGCACCGGGCAAATGCCTCCGCCTGGAGCGCCGCGCCCCGAAGTGTCCGATGTGGCGGCGTTCGTCAACTGGCTGGAAGGCGCGTTGGACCGCGCGGCCAGACTCAATCCCAATCCGGGCCGTCCCGCCGTCCACCGGCTGAACCGGGCCGAGTACAGCAACGCGATTCGGGATTTGCTGGCCGTAGACATCAAACCTGGCGCGGCGCTGCCGGTGGATGATTCCGGTCACGGCTTCGACAACATCGGCGAGGCGCTGACGCTCTCGCCCACTCTGTTGGAGAGGTATATGTCGGTGGCGCGCAGGGTGAGCCGGCTGGCCGTCGGCGACCCGGCCATCAAGCCGAGCGAAGAACGCTTCCAGCCGCGACGGATTGGGCGGAACGACCGCGCCGGCGACGATCTGCCTTTCTATTCGCGGGGCGGGCTGTCAGTTCAATATTATTTTCCGCTCGACGGCGAATATCTCATCCGCGTCAAGACGCCGCCGAACGTGGACGTAGGCGAGCCTGCCAACGTTTATGAAATTCGCTTGCCGGTGAAGGCGGGTTTGCGCGCTGTCGGCGTCACGTTCCCGCGCGAAGGCGCCAAGCTCGATCCCGTTTTGCCGGGGGCGCCTCGGATTGGCGGCAATGCTCCGGGGATGGCGCCCGCGCGAACGACGCCGCTCGATTTGCGGCTCGATGGCGCGCGCATCAAGCGATTTGAAGTTCCCGATACGACCAGGATTGATATCTTGACAGTCAGCGGGCCTATCAACGCCGCGGGTCGTGGCGAGACGCCGAGCCGCGCCAGGATTTTTGTCTGCCGCCCGGATTCGGCCGATGAAGAGGCGGCGTGCGCGAAGAAAATTCTGGCCGGCCTGGCGCGACGCGCGTTCCGGCGGCCGGTGACGGACGCTGATTTGAATCCGCTGCTGGCGTTTTATGAACGTGGGCGGCGCGAGGGCGATTTCGATTACGGCGTCCAGAACGCCCTTGAAGCCATGCTGGTGGCGCCGGACTTTCTCTTCCGCGTCGAGCGCGATCCGATCAACACCTCACGGGGTGGGGCCGCGGCCGGCGCGGTCTATCGCCTGAACGATTTTGAACTCGCCTCGCGCCTCTCTTTCTTCCTGTGGAGCAGCATTCCGGATGACGAATTGCTGAATTTGGCCGAGCAAGGGCGGCTTAAAACCCCGCTCGTCCTGCAACAGCAGACGCGCCGGATGCTCGACGATCCGCGCTCGCAAGCCTTCGTCAGCAACTTCGGCGGGCAATGGCTCCACCTCAGAAATCTCGAGACCATCAATTCCGATCCCGACGTCTTCCCCGGTTTTGACGAGAGCCTGAGGCAGGCGTTCCGGCGCGAGACGGAGTTATTCTTCGAGAGCATCCTGCGCGAGAATCGCAGCGTCTTCGATCTGCTGGACGCGAACTATACTTTCCTGAATCAGCGGCTGGCCGAACACTACGGCATTCCGGGCATCTACGGCTCGCAGTTGCGCCGCGTCGCGCTGACCGATCTGAACAGGGCCAATCGGGGAGGACTGTTGGGGCAGGCCAGCATTCTGACCGTAACCTCCTACTCCAACCGCACATCCGTAGTGCAAAGAGGCAAGTGGATTCTGGAAACCCTGCTTGGCGCGCCGCCGCCGCCGCCGCCGCCCGACGTGCCCGATTTGAAGCCGCGCGGCAAGGATGGCCGGTTGCTGAGCATGCGTGAACAGATGGATGTACATCGCGCCAATCCGATCTGCGCTTCCTGCCACGCCCGCATGGATCCGATCGGGTTTGCGCTGGAAAATTACGACGCCATCGGGCGCTGGCGGACAAAAGACGCCGGGTCGGTGATTGACGCCTCGGGCAAACTGCCGGACGGAACGAAATTCAACGGGCCGGCGGAATTGAAGAAACTTCTATTGACCAGGCATCGGGACGAATTCGTCACGACCGTCACCGAAAAGCTGCTCACTTATGCGCTCGGACGCGGGCTTGAAGCGTATGACGCCCCGGTTGTACGGGCGATTGCGCGCGAGGCGGCGCAAGATGATTACCGCTTGCCCGCGCTAATCAATGCAATTGTCAACAGTAGACCTTTCCAAATGAGGAAACGTTTGTAGTCCCGCCTTCAGACTGAGGAAACGTTTGTAGTCCCGCCTTCAGACTGAGGAAACGTTTGTAGTCCCGCCTTCAGACTGAGGAAACGTTTGTAGTCCCGCCTTCA
>Ga0187894_10004682_pt1 | contig 14511 bp, 10 predicted proteins | sample GBC1701081metaG_FD_136650 | JGI IMG/M metagenome (GOLD analysis project Ga0187894, IMG submission 136650) | White microbial mat communities from a lava cave in the Kipuka Kanohina Cave System on the Island of Hawaii, USA - GBC170108-1 metaG ...
TCTGAATTACCGATAACGTTATCGATTGAGTAAAAGAAATAGTCAATGTATAATCACTCTGCCATGACCCAAGGCAAACCCCGAATCGCTATCTCCTCTTCGCTGCTGATTGTGCTCGGCACCACGGCCGCTTATTCGGCCGACATCTCTGGCCGGTGGCGCGCCGAAGTGGAGACGCCGAATGGCGTGCAGAAGTATTTGTACACGTTCCAGACCGACGGCGAGAAGCTCACGGGCCGTGCCGAAGTGGAGGGCGCCCGGGCACGGCAGTCGGATCTGACGATGGGCCGCATTAGCGGTGACGCGCTCTCGTTTGTCGAGATGGTTAGCTTTCAGGGCGGCGAGTTGAGAATCGAATACCTCGGCAAGCTGGAGGGCGACGCGATCCGGTTCTCACGTAAGGTCGGCGACTTCGGTGAGCAGGAGTTCGTCGCGCGCCGCGAGGCGGGCACGACGGCCAGACAGGCGCGAATAGAGGGGGAGGAGCCCCGTCCGCCAGCCGGGCCGCCCCGCGCAGGCGGCGGGCCGATCGTTCTTGAACCTGACGACAAGATGATTTTCCCCGATCCACCAGCCGGGTTCGACGCGCATCGCGATCGTGTTCCGCGCGGCAGGGTGGAGACGATCGAGTACGAGTCCAAGACCGTGGGCACGCGGCGGAAGATGCAGGTATACACGCCTCCGAACTACTCTTCACGCAAGAAGTATCCGGTAGTGTATCTTCTGCACGGTATCGGCGGCGATGAAAACGAATGGATGAAACATGTTCAGCCCAACCTCATTCTTGACAACCTGATCGCGGGAAAGAGGGCGACTCCGATGATCGTAGTGATGCCGAACGGGCGCGCCCAGGCCAATGATCGGCCCGAGGGGAATATTTACGCGGCCGCGCCGGCCTTCGCCCGGTTCGAGCGCGACCTGGTGGATGACGTTATCCCGGCGATCGAGGCGCGCTACTCGGTGGACAAAAAGCGACAGCGCCGCGCGCTGGCGGGATTGTCGATGGGAGGCGGGCAATCGCTGAACTTCGGCTTGGCGCATCTGGACCTGTTCGCCTGGGTTGGCGCATTCTCTCCCGCGCCGAACACGAAGGCCCCGCCTGATCTCGTCGCGGACCCCGCCGCGGCTGCGCGGCAGCTCAAATTGCTGTATCTGTCATGCGGAAACAAGGACAACCTGATTCGGATCAGCCAGGGTGTACACGCATACCTCAAGCGCAAGGGGGTTCCTCACCTCTGGAACGTGGACAACAACGGGCACAACACGCCAGAGTGGAAGAGCCAGTTTTTTCATTTTTCTCAGCGGGTGTTCCGGTAGAGCGGACGAATCTTACTTGAAGACCCATCCGCCGTCCACGAAGATGCTCTGCCCCGTGATGTAGCCGGCATCTTCGGAGGCCAAGAACGCCGCGGCTTTGCCAATATCCCGGGGTTCGCCAGGACGGCCGAGAGAGATCTGCGCGAGGACTCCGGGCAGGAGATCGGGACTATTCATGACCCAGGCGGTCATATCGGTGTCGATCAGGCCGGGATGGATACAGTTGACTCGAATGCCGAGCGGCGCCATCTCGGCGGAGGTGTTCCGCGTAAGCGCTTCCATCGCTATCTTCGTGGGTGCGTAGTGCGTCCGGCCGGGCAGCACCTTCGCGGCCTGAATGGAACCGATGTTGACGATGCTGCCTTTGATTCCATCCGCGCTAGCGCGCCGGCAGTAAACCTGGGAGCAGAGCCATGGCCCGCGAAGATTGACATCGGTCAGCCGTGTCCATTGCTCGTCAGTGAGGTCCAGCATGGGCACGATCGTCTCAATGCCGGCGTTATTGACCAAGATGTCGATCGGGCCCAGTTCCCGCCAAGCCTTCTCAAACATGGCCTCTACTTCTTCTCGCCGCGAGACATCCGCCTGAATGGTGGCTGCCCTCCGGCCCTTAAAGCGTATTTGGGCCGCAACGTCTTCAGCCTTTTCTCCGACTTCGATGTCGGTTACGGCCACGTCCGCTCCTTCGTCGGCGAAGGCTTCAGCGATTCCTCGCCCGATACCGCGTGCGGCCCCTGTAATCAGGGCTCGCCTGCCATTCAGTCTCATTTGATAAAATTCCTCTAGTTTCCGAGAACGTAACCGGTGAAGTCAGTTTAACGCCTGTAATCGGCGAGGACGGGTTCATCGATGGAAAAAAACTGGACGAAGCGCGACTTCAGTAGGGTCTTGGCGTTGGCGGGGGGTGTTGCGGTCTCGCGCAGGCTGCTGCCGCAGGCCCCGCCGGTCCGGGCGACGCCGTCAGAGCGAACTTTGAAGATCGGCTGTGCCACCTTGGCATGGAACGTAAGTCCGCCCTCTTTGGAGCTATTCGGGCAGGCGATCCAGGAGATTTCGAGCTTGGGTTACTGGGGGTTCGAGACGGTTGGCCCGATGCTGGAAGCGCTTTCGGCTGACGGAGCTTTGGCGCGGCTGATTGAGAAGTACGAGCTTCCGCTGAAGGCCGGATACATGGATGTTAACCTCACCGACCCATCAATGCGGAAGGATCAGATCGCGCGAGTTCAAAAAGTAGCAGGGATTATCAAGAAGCACGGCGGCTCATACCTGGTGGTGGCGCCGAACGGCCGGCGCAGGCCGGCACCCTTCCACTTCCCTGAGCACAAGAGCAACATCGTTGAGGCTCTCAACGAATACGGAATGGCGATCCACGATATCGGTTTGGGCGCAGGCCTGCATCAGCATACTGGCACCGTTGTCGACACGAAGGACGAGGTTTATGCGGTCATGGAGGCGGTCAACACGGAACACATGCGGTTCGCTCCCGACGTCGGCCAACTGCAGAAAGCGGGAACGGATGCGGCGAAGGTGGTCAAGGATTTTGCCCAGATTATCGACCACATGCACCTGAAGGACTTCAGCAATGGCAAATACATGGGGGGCTATTGCCCTCTGGGGATGGGCGTAGTGGATCTGGAGTCGATCTTGAACACGGTGGAGGAAGCCGGTTTGAAGCCGGACGTCATCCACGAATTGGACCGCCCGCCGAACACGCCGATGACAGCGCACGCCACGGCGGCGTTCGGCAAAGCCTATTTGATGCGCCTCGGTTACAAGTTTCGCAGCTAACGGCGTTCCCGCTTGGCATTCATTTCCATGTCGCGGTCGCCAAACGTAACTTTGAGCTTCATTTCGTCGTCGGTGACGGTGCCGCTGTGCACAATCTTGTTGCCGTCGAAATCGATCGCAAACGTAATTTTGTCTCCGGCGACTTTGGCGTCCGAGATAGGCCTCTCTCCGCGCGGTCCGGTTATTGTGCCAGTGAGCTTGCCATCTTCGACTTTGAACTGAAACTCGAGCTCAAACGTCTGTCCGTCCGGTCCTGAGGCGGTCGCCTTCCATTTGCCCGTGGGGTCCGCGGCCCAAATGGGCAATGACAGAATCAACAACAGAATTCCGAGCGTGCGATGCATCTATGATCCTTTCTTGGGTTACGCGAGTTTCTGCATTTCCGCGAAATCCTGGTTCTCGGGGCGCCCGGTCGGCCAGGGAAGGCTCGCGACGCTTCCGACAGTTCTCCGAAGGCCCTCGATCATTTCGGCATCGAGCGGCTGAGCCGCCGCCCGAATGTTCTGCAGGACCTCTTCGGCGGTCGCCATACCGACGAGGGTGGCGGCCCCGTAACGGTGCGCGATGCAATGTCCGATAGCGACATCGCTCGCCCGCACTCCGCGTTCGGCGCAGAACCGCACAATACGGGCACCAGCCCGCTTAACCTCGGCCGACGCCGGGTGCCACCGGGGTGGTCCACCCTCCGTTAGCACACCCATGAGGAGCGGCGAAGCCAATATCAGCCCAATGCCTCGTGTCTCGGCGAAGGGGGTAAGCAGTTCGTCCACATCCTCGATCAGCAGGTTGTATCGGCAATAAGTAAGGATCGCGTCCACAGGCGCCGCCTCCGCGATTCGCCGCATCATTCGAAGTTGCAGGCCTGAGATTCCGATGGCCCGCACCTTGCCGAGCTTCTGCATTTCCCGCATCGTTGGAATTGCTTCCTCGACAATCTGGCGCTCGTTGGCGTATTCGACGTCGTGGGCCTGCCACAGGTCGAGGTAGCCGGTCTGCAATCGAGTGAGGGATTCATCGAGACTCTCGCGCAGGCGACGTGCGGAAAAGTCGAAGCTGTCGGAATCGTAGCGCCCGCACTTGGTGGCCAGCACCACTTTGTCGCGCTTACCGGCCAGCGCCTGGCCTAAGCGCGCCTCAGCCAGAGTGCGGCCATAGTACGGAGCCACATCAAAGTAGTTGATGCCGTTGTCGATGGCGCAATGAACGGCACGAAGCGATTCCTTCGCGTCCGTATCGCCGAAGACGTTGCCAAGCGGTGAGGCCCCGAAGCCCAGTTTGGAGACGCGCAATCCGGTGCGCCCGAGAGTCGTGTACTTCACTGCGCGAACCTCACGCCGTAAATTTCGCCGCGCGCCATTTCGACCTGCGAAGTCCCGTCCGGCTGAACTTTCGCGGCGACTGTTCTCGACCCGGCGACCACACTTTCGATCCGCTGCCCTTGCGGAGGCCGAATCCGCCACACGCCGGAAGCGAGCGGCTTCAGTTTCGCCTCAACCGCCTTCCCGTCCTTCCAGATCAGATCGGCCTCGATCCCGCCCCGCCCGCGCAACCCGCGCACTTGGCCGTTGCGCCATGCGGATGGCAAGGCGGGCAAGATGTGCAGGATGTAGCGGTCGGCAGGGGGCCCGCCCGATTGGAACATCAGGTGGCTTTGCAGCAACATCTCCGTGATGCCGGACAACGCCCCGAAGTTGCCGTCGATCTGAAACGGTGGGTGCGCGTCGAAAAGATTCATGTACGTGCCGCCGCCGCGCTGATAATTCGTTTGCGTCGTGTCCACCAGTTTCAGTTGCTCGCGAATCAGCTTGAGCGCCCGATCGCCATCGTGCAGCCTTGCCCAGCAGTTGATTTTCCAAGCCTGGCTCCATCCGGTGCTGGCATCGCCGCGCGTGTTCAAGGTGACCTTGGCGGCACTAGCGAGTTCGGGCGTCGCATCGGGCGAGATCTGGCGTCCCGGATGCAGCGCAAATAGATGAGAGAAGTGCCGATGGCGCGGTTCGGGAGCGTTAAGGTCCCAATCCTTTCCCCATTCCATAATCTGGCCCCCGCGTCCGATCTCCGGCGGGCGGATTTTCGCTTGAGCCTCTTCCATCGTCCGGCAAAACTCGTCGTCGATGGCCAAACTTCGGGCGGCCATCGCTGTGTTATTGAACAACTCCCAAATGATCTGCCGATCCGCCGCCGCTCCTTCGCACACCCAGGAGGCCTGTCCATCGTCGGTGCGAAATCGATTCTCCGGAGAGGTGGAGGGCGAGGTGATCAATTTGCCGTTCGCATCCGGAATCAGCATGTGCAGGCACGCCTCCGCGGCCCCCTTCATCACGCCGTAGACGCGGCGAAGGTATGCCCGGTCGCGCGTGAATACGTAGTGTTCCCACAGATGCTGGCAAGTCCACGCGCCGCCGCAGAAGAACGGGCCCCACGGGCCCGCCGGACCGGGGGCGGTCCAGCCCCACGCGTTGGTTGTATAGGCCATCGCCCAGCCGGGCGCGTCGAAGTAAGCCTTCGCGGTTTTCTTTCCCGGCTCGACCATCGCTTCGATCATCCGTACCATCGGCAGATGGCACTCGCCGAGGTTTGCCGTTTCCGCAGGCCAGTAGTTCATCTGGAAGTTGATGTTGGACTTGTAGTCGCACCCCCAGGGGAGAGAGAGGCCGTCCCCCCAAATACCTTGCGAGTTCGAGGGGAGCGGGTTGTCAGGCCGGCTGGAGGAGATGAGCAGATACCTTCCGAATTGATAAAACAAGCTGATAAGAGCGGGGTCGTCTTCGCCCGCGGAGAACCTGCGAAGGCGCTCGTCGGTGGGGAGATCGGCGTTAGCGCCGCGGCCGATGTCGAGCGAAACCCGGTGGAAGTAACCTTGGTAGTCCCGGACATGAGCCACCCTCATCGCGGAGTATCGGCGCCGGGACGCCTTGTCGAGGCTTGTGGCCACGGCGGCGTGGGGATCGGGGCCTTTGTACTCATTGGTGTAATCGAGCGCGTAGTCGGTGCCGGCCGCCAAGAGGATGATCGCCTCGTCGGCATCCGTCACGCGAATGCGCCCGCCAACGGACGAGACTCCCCCGCCTGTCGACATCACGCGCACCTGCGCCTCGTAGCGAAGGTCGCCCGTTTGGCCAAGGCTTGATCCGGTCATCGTCAGCGTATTCGGGGCTGTCGACCTCGTTTCGGCCCACTTGACGCGGGTCAGGCCGAGATCGAAGTTAACAGCGTTGCGCGTACTGCACGCAATCCGCATCACGAGCACTTGATCGACGGCCGAGGAGAACACTTCGCGCGTCCAGGTTTTTCCGTCCGCTTCATATCGAACGCCCGCCGTGGCCTCACCGATATCCAGCCAACGCATATAGCCGCCAACTTGGCGCGGCTCCGGGAACGTCAGGTCAAGATCGCCGAGGGTCTGGTAGGAGCCGTAGGAGTCGCGCCCGAAGCGTCCACCGGTGGCACAGGTCATGTTGGCCGTCATCGCCTTGGCGGCGTCGGCGTACTTTCCCGCATCGAGCAGGGAACGAATTTCCGGCAACTTCCGGTGCGCATCCACCCGATCAGCCGCGTGCTCGAGGCGGCCCGACCAGACCGTAATTTCGTTCAGTTGTAGCCTTTCCTTCGCCACGCCGCCGAAGATCATAGCGCCCAAACGTCCATTCCCGACCGCGAGGGCTTCCTCCCACTTTCCCGCGGGCTGTTTGTACCAGACAGTGGTTGCAGGGGGCGGGGCATCCGCACCGAGTGCGAATCCCGCGGGTGCAAGCCGAAGGAATGTGCGCCGAGTGTGTTTCATGAAAGCCTTGGCCATCATTCAGCGAATCAGCGCCGCCCTAGCGTGGAGCGAACGTGCGCCATCGAAGGCCACGTTTGCCCTCCCGCCAATGGCGGCTTTTGGTGCGGTGTCCGTTCGCCGACAAGCCGCCCTAGGTTACTACGTACCAAAAGTCGGGTCAAGGCAAATGTTAGCGGTTACGGTATCGATTACTGCCGTTGCGCTTGCCCGTAAGCTTGCATTACTATGGCGGGGAATGCCGCCCTCAGAAGCCTCGCCGCCCGTGCGAATGAAAGACATCGCGCGGGAACTCGGGCTCTCGGTCGTTACCGTCTCCAAGGTTTTTCGCGGACACGTCGACATCAGCGAAGAAACGCGCCGGCGCGTGCTTGCGAGGATGGAGCAGTTGAACTACCGGCCGAATTTGGCCGCGCGATCCCTGGCGACCGGACGCAGCTACACGATGGGCTTTATCGCACCGGACCTGGTGCATCCATTTTTTTCCGAGCTGGCGAAACACATTGCCGGCGCGGTGCGCCGCAACGGTTACCACCTGCTGATGTCCTCATCCCAGGAAGAGGCGAGTCTTGAGAAAGAGGAAATCGAGCATCTGCTCGCGCGGCGCGTGGACGTACTCATCGTCGCCTCCTCGCAGCCGGATCCGGGAGGACTGCGGTCGGTCGCGGAACGGAAGACCCCGTTGATTTTGATCGACCGCAGGTATGATCGCTTTCCCGCCCATTTTGTCGGGGTCGACGACGTGTTGGTTGGCCGCCTGGCTACGCAGCATCTTTTGGAGCAGGGCTGCCGGCTCATTGCCTACATAGGTTCGGCCAACGCCAGCACCTCCCTGGGGCGTCTGGCCGGTTACCGGGAGGTCCTCGCTGGCGCCGGCGCCGGCTACCGTCCCGAGTATGTTGCCACCCGATCTCACGGCGACGATGTCGGGGATGAGACCGGCTATGCGGCGATGAAGAGCCTGCTTGCTCTCCGTCCGCGTCCGGACGCCGTTTTCTGCCATAACGATCCTACTGCCATGGGGGCGATGAAGGCGATCCTCGAAAGCGGCCTTCGCATCCCGGCCGACGTGGCGGTGGTGGGGTGCGGCAACGTGCGGTATTCCGAGTTCCTCATGGTCCCGCTCACTTCGATTGACCAGGACTGCGCCGGCCTGGGCAAGAAAGCGGGCCGGCTCGCCATCGAACTTCTCAACCGGCCGGTCAAACGCCCGCGCACCATCTTGCTGCAACCGACGTTGATCGCTCGCGCGTCGAGCGTCGCCGCAAGATTCTGAGAGTCCATTCCGGTTCGCCGCCCCCCCATTTGGCTTGAGCAGGCCCGCTTCCGTGAAGCGCTGTCTATCGCAAACCCTTTAAATACCGATAAAGTAAACGATAAAATTCGCTTGACAACGGTTTTTTACTCCCATATACTTGCCGCCGATAGCCGATGGTGACGGCCACAGGGGGCCTTGTATGCTGCCAAGAGAATCTGGATGCCGCTTCCGAGTCGCGCTGCTGTTGCTGGTGTTCGCGCAGATCGCGTGGACGCAGACCAACTTCGGCCGCATCTCCGGCACTGTTCAAGATGCATCCGGCGGAGTGATGCCGGGCACAAAGGTCACTGCGGTGAACCCGGCTACGGCCCTGCGTCAGGAAGTCGATACCGACGCGTCGGGATCGTTTGTGTTCCCGAGCCTGCCGACGGGGACCTACGACGTCCGCGCGGAACGTACCGGATTCAAGACCAGCGAACAGCAGGGAGTTGTCCTGGATGCGGCATCCAGCAGGTCGCTTGTTTTCACTCTCGCGGTCGGCCAGGTGACGGACGCGGTGGTCGTTGCCGCCGCCGCCGAGCAGGTGCAGACTTCCTCGGGGAGCGTCGGACGAGTCATCAACGAGCAGCAGTTGAGCCAGATTGCCCTGAACGGCCGCGAGTACATCCAACTCCTGCGCCTGGTGCCGGGGGTAGCGGCGACTACGCTCAACGTATTCAATCCTCAGCTTGCGTTGAACCAGCAGGTAGTAAACGGCATCCGCACGCAATCGAGCTATTTTCTCGTCGATGGCGCGGAGAATCACGACAACGGAGCGAATAGCAACGGCTTGGTGGATCCGAATGTGGACGCCATCGCCGAAGTCAAGCTCGACACGTCCGGCTATTCGGCTGAGTTCGGCGGCCGCGCAGGAGCCACCATCAATCTCGTCACCAAGGGAGGCACACGGCAGTTTCACGGAACTCTGTTCGAGTTCGTGCGCAACGATGCCTTTGACGCGCGATCCTTCTTCGCCCCGACGGTGGACCCGCTGCGGTTTAACGACTTCGGCGGCACAATTGGTGGGCCGGGTTTCGTCCCGGGCAAGTTCAACTCCAATCGCGACAAGCTCTTTTTCTTTTTTAGCGAGGAATGGAAATACACGCGGCAGGGCCAGACAAACGTCAACGTCGTGCCTACGGCCCTGGAGCGGGCGGGCGATTTCCGCGGCTCAACGTTAGCCGCCCCGGTCGATCCTCTCAACGGTGTGGCGTTCCCAGACCGGGTTGTACCGGCGTCGCGCTGGTCGCGCAACGGAGCAAGCCTGTTGAAGCCATACCCGCTGCCTAACTTCGTTGGTCCCGGCGGCAACCAGGTCGCATCCGGGATGGCCGTCACCGATTTTCGAGAAGAACTTCTGAGACTCGACTACAACATCACTTCCAAGACCCAGCTTACTTACCGCTTCACCAACGATAAGTGGTACATCGTGTTTCCATTCCGCAACAACACGCTAGATGTCGCGCCGAATCCGCGCCCGCGCCCCAGTTATCTCACCTCGGTGGCGTTGCAGCATACCTTTTCGCCGAGCATGCTGAATTACTTCAGTTTCAGTGTGGGCAAGAACTCGATCCTTGGCAGTCCCGACAACTCCAAACTGACACGGACGGCGCTTGGCCTAACGTTTCCCGAGATATTCGCCGCCAACCGGACAGCGGTGGGCCCGGCGGTCAACATCGCCGGTTTTACCAGCTATACATCCGGAGACCGCATCAAGAACGGAAATGGCACTTTCACATGGCGCGACGACTTCACCAAGGTCGCCGGGGCGCACACGCTCAAGTTCGGCGCGCAGATTACGCGCGCCCGCAAGAACGAGAACACGAACGTCCGTGACGAAGGCAACGTGACGTTCAACACGTCGGCGCTGCGAACCAGCCGCAATGCGATCGCCGACGTCTTGCTCGGCAACTTCCAAAGCTATGTCGAAACCGAAGTGGACTCCTTCTGGTGGGCGCGGTTCAACCAGTTCGAGTTCTACGCGCAGGACAAATGGCGAGCCACTCGCCGCCTGACGTTCGAGATCGGGCTTCGGTACAACATCATCCCTCCGTTTACGAACGCGCAGGGCAACAGCTCCACTTGGCTCACGAGGCTTTTCGATCCGGCCAAGGCGCCTCGCATCGATCCCGCCAACGGCGCGATCCTGCCGGGGACGGGCGATCCCTATAACGGCATCGGTATCTATGGGAGCAGTTTCCCCGAAGCGGCGATAGGGCGAATTCCCCAGGCGTCCGACCCATCCCTGCAGCGGTTGTTCGTCGGCGTTCCCGATGGCGGATCGAAAACCAACTACAACGATTGGGGCCCGCGGCTGGGCATCGCCTACGACGTTTTTGGTGACGGCAGGACGGCGATCCGGACCGGATTCGGAATTTTCTACGACCGGGTGGGCTCGAATCAGCTCAGCCCGCAGGCCCAGAATCCGCCGTTCGTTCAGGTGGCCAACGTCTTCGATGGAAATATCGACAATCCGGCGGGCGGCACGCAGCGCTCCTTCCCCTCGGACGTGCGCTCCTGGCCGGAGAAGCTGCCGACCCCGAGCATCATCTCCTACAACTTTGGAATTCAGCATCAGTTGCCTCGGAATCTCATCTTGGAAGCCAACTATGTCGGCAACGCCGGGCGCCATTTTACTTTCACGCCCAACCTGAATCAGTTGCCGGTGGGAACGCGGCTGAACGCGCCGAACTCAACCACCAACGTCAACGCGCTTCGGCGCTATCTAGGCTACGCAAACGTTTTTCTTCGCGACAACAGCGACAATTCGAACTACAACAGCCTCCAGGTAAGCGCCAGCCGCCGTCTGACCAAGGGGTTGTCGTTCACGGCGAACTACACGTGGTCAAAAGCTATCGATAGTTTCGGCGGGGCCACGCCGCAGGACAGCTTCAATCCCAAGGCCGACATCGGACTATCGAGCGTCCACCGCGAGCAGATCCTCAACTTCAACTACATCTACTCCCTGCCGTTCTTCGGAAAAAGTCCGAGCGCCTTCGCACGAACCGTGCTCGGCGGCTGGGAAGTGTCCGGCGTCACCAGTTTCCAGAGTGGAGCGCCCTTTACCGTCACGGCTCCGGTGGACGCGGCTCGCATCGGCGCGGGGTCGTCGCGGGCGAGCGTGATCGGGAATCCCGTAATTCCGCGCGGCGAGCGGACACCCGGGCGGTGGTTCGACGGCAAGGCTTTCCTCAATCCGGCGCTCATGCCGGCTGGCCGGTTTGGCGACGGCGGGCGGAACAACCTGCTAGGTCCAGGCTTTCATAACTGGGACGTCAGCCTACTGAAGAATTTCGCGCTTACCGAGCGCGCGCGTCTGCAATTCCGCGCCGAATCGTTCAATACCTTCAACCACCCCAACTTCACCGGGATTAACACGACCGTGCGGTTCGACGCGGCGGGTGACCCGGCCGGAGGTTTCGGCGCCGTCAACGCCGCCGGGCCCGGGAGGGTTCTCTCCTTCGGACTCAAGCTTATTTTCTGATTTTCAAATGGCACGAACGAGACGCACATTTCTCATGACAAGCGGCGGGGTCGCTTTCGCGCAGTCCGCGCCTTCGGACCGCATCGCGATCGGAGTAATCGGCTCCGGAGGACGCGGAACATTCGTTATGACGGTCTTTCAGAAGGACGCGGCCGTGCGGGTGGGCGCCGTGTGCGACGTTTACGAGCCCAACCTGGAGCGAGCGCTTTCCACCGCGCGAAGGACGCAACCCGACGCCCCTAGGGCCTACCGGAACTATAAGGATCTGCTCGCCGATAAATCGATCAACGGCGTGCTGATTGCCACGCCCGAGCATTGGCACCACCGCATGGTGCTCGATGCGTTGGCCGCAGGAAAAGACGTTTACGTGGAGAAACCGCTCTGCCAGACTCCGGAACAGGGCGTTGAACTGGTTGAAGCTGAGAAGCGCTCGCGCAACATTGTGCAAGTCGGGATGCAGCGCCGCAGCTACGACCTCTACATTGAAGCCTCAAAAGTGGTGGCCGCAGGCACTCTTGGCGCCGTCCGCATGGTCCGCTCGTGGTGGCTTAACAACTACCTGGGGGGGGCGTCGAACGCCAAACTCGACGGTGTCCTCGATTGGGAGCAGTGGCTTGGTCCTGCACCCCGCCGTCCCTTGGATGCCCATCGCTTCCGGAACTGGCGGCTCTACTCGGACTATGCCGGGGGTATCGTCGCCGACCAGGGCGCACACGTGTTTGACGGCATCCACCTGCTGATGAGCGCGGGCGCTCCATCGGCGGTCACGGCGGCGGCCGGCAAGCCGCACAAGGAAGGCGTGGACACGGCGGAGTCCGTGGTCGTGGTGGCGGAGTACCCCGAAGACTTCATCGCCATGTTCAACGTCAATTACGCCGCGATGCGTTACAAACTGAGCAACGATCAGCTCAATCAGCTCGACGGCGACAAAGCGCGAATGGACATCGGGCGGGAAGAATGCCGTGTCTTCACGCAGGGCAACGAGGAGATCCCGTCGATCGAGCAGAAATCCCAAAAAGGATTCGGCTACGCCACCGACCTTCATGTCCAGAACTTTCTGGAATGCATGCGCACAAGGAAACGGCCCACGGCTCCCATGGCGCTTGCATTTCAAGCGGCGCTGGTAGTGCAAATGGCGAACATGTCGATCAAGCAAGGCCGCCGGCTTCGATGGAACGCTCGGGCGGCCAGAGTGGAAAGCTAACAAGTTCGAGTTGAAAGGTGCCTCAAATGAAGAATTCGCGACATCCCTTAGCCAGCGTTGGCTTCAGATCTCTGTTTATCGCTGTATTAGCCTTTCCTGCGGCCGCCCAGAACATAGTGGGAATCATCAGCGGTTCCGTGGTGGATCCCTCCGATTCGGCGGTGCCCGGAGCCAACGTCACCCTTACACAAGTCTCGACCGGCCAGAAGGCCACGGCGATTTCTCCAGGCAGGTGATACATCGGGCACATGCGGTTCAACCTGTTACCGCAGTGCATACCTACTAACGCTCCATAGGCCTCGGGTCCATTTAGCGAGGTCGCATAGAAGAGCAGTCGCCGATCAACCGGAACGCCCGTGAGGTCCTTTTTGATGCAAGGGCGCGGACGAAAAAGACGACAGGGGATCAGGCCCCCGTATCCGCTCCCCTTTCGTGCGAAACTTCGGAGTAGTACAACTTCCTCAAGCATGGCCCCTTCTGTTGCGATCCTTCGTTTTTCAATGGTGTCCGTATCGCTGGGCTTCTGTCTGATGGTGTGCCTGGCCTCACCCTGCCGATCGGTCGCCGGTGATCATGAAGCGCTGAAGGCCGATGCCGAGGAGTTCTTTCGGGGCCGCGTAACGCCGTTCATTCAGAGCTATTGCCTGCAATGCCACCAGAACAGGCGGCCTACGCGAGCGGGGGTCAACTTCTCACCCGCGCTCAAGGCACCCGGCCACGCTGCCTTCACCGAGCAGTGGAAGAAGGCGGCCGCCCGGGTGAAGGCGCATGACATGCCGCCCAAAGGCGCGCCCCAGCCGAGCGATGCGGATCGCCAGATGTTCGGCGACTGGATGGCCAAGCTGAAGTACCTTAGCCAAAAGGATCCGGGGCCTTTCGTCATCCGGCGGTTGACCAAAACCGAGTACGGTAACACTTTGCGGGATCTGTTCGGCGTCGAGCCGCTGATTGTCGATGGACTGCCGGATGAAGTCAGCGGCGCGGGGTATCTCAATTCGCTCTCACCCCTCCAACTCGAGCAGTATATGGCGATCGCCGATAAAGTGTTGCGCCGGATTGTGGCGCCCGAAGGCGCCGCGCCGACCGCGATGGAGAAGCGGCTGTTCGGCGAAACTGCCGCGCCTGGTGCGAACCCCAGGGAAGCGGCGCGGAAAGTCACCCGGTCTCTTGCCAGGAAAGCCTACCGCAGGCCGCCTTCGGAGACGGAACTGGATGCCCTGGTCGATGTATTCGAATTGGGGAGGCGGAACAACCTGGGCTACCGGCAGGCGCTTCACCTGATGCTCAAGGCTATCCTCGTCTCTCCTCAGTTCCTGTTTATTACTCCGGCTGGAGAACCCGGCCCGGGCGCCTCGATCGTTCCGCTGGACGACTATCAACTCGCTTCGCGGCTGTCTTATCTTTTATGGGCCACGATGCCCGACAACGAACTGATGGCACTGGCCGACAGCGGAAGGCTGCATGAGCCGGCGGTTCTTAAGGCGCAGGTAAAGCGTTTGCTGGATGATCGCCGTTCCCGCGCATTGTTTGACGGTTTCGGCGCACAGTGGCTGGGCGTCGGCGGCTTGAAGCGGCAAGCATTCGATTCCGCGATGTTTCCGCAAATGACCGCGGAGATGCGCCAGGCGATGTACGATGAA